>Ga0214472_10003117_pt1 | contig 17605 bp, 16 predicted proteins | sample RVTome_6_FD_207662 | JGI IMG/M metagenome (GOLD analysis project Ga0214472, IMG submission 207662) | Soil microbial communities from uranium-contaminated site in the Upper Colorado River Basin, Wyoming, United States - RVT140D175 | ecosystem: Environmental > Terrestrial > Soil > Contaminated >... | reverse complement strand
TGCGGCCGTCGATCTTCAGCGGGACTCTCTTGCCGTCGTCCATCTGGATTTCGGCCCTAACCAGGTCTTTGGTCGCCACGGCATCGAGACGAATGGTTGAGCCCTTGAGCCCTTCGACGCCCCCTTCCGGCACGGCGACTGAACCGAGGCCCGTGTAGGCCGGCGGATAGAGGATCAACTGCAGGTTGGCGATCTCCGGCGGGTCGATCGCTTCGGCCGTGAAGATCTGCGAGCTCACGTTCGAGTTGGCGATGCGGTAATGCAGCGTCTGATTGAGCCGGGCGATCTTGCTGCTGAACTTGCCCTCGCCGAGATTTTCCATGGGGGCTTTTTCCAAGCCGACGAGCTCACCGCGGGAGTTCTTACCCTGCCAGGTAAATAAATCGAGCGCCGTCGGGATCGCCCCCGACGTCGCCGCTTGAATCGTCACCGGCGTGCCGCGGGCGACGCGCAAACCCTTGGGTTCGACTTCGAGCATTGTTAGGGTCGGTGGCAAGTGATCGAGCGGACGGGTCAGCATGCTAATCGTCCCACCCACCCCAGCGGGATTGAACAGCACCATGGCGGTTACCGGCGCGGCCAGGATGCCGAGCAGCCGCAAGCTCGACCTTAACCGCCCGGTCTCGAGCAGCTCGTCGACTTTAAGTCCAGCGATCTGTTTTTTAGTGGTGCGCAACAGCGCCAGCACCATCGAAGTAGAGAACCCCGGGGTATTTTTAGCCTCGACAACCTGGGGATAGAGCTGCAGCGAATTGATCAAATTATTACGCAGCTTGGGCTGTTTTTGCTCAATGTACAGAGCGGCTCGCTCTTGCGGCATCCGGCCGAGAAACCGATAAATCGTCCAACCGATGACCGCGAGCAGCACCAGGCCGGTGATGATGCTGTAGGCCAGCGGCGCGTAAGGAAGCAGACTTTTAAGATAAAAAACCGCCGGGCCGGCGGCGAACAGCAGCAGGGCGCAAATCGCCGCCAGGCAAAGCGCCTCGACCCCTTGAAGCAGCTTAAAACGCCGAACGAAGCGCTTCAGGAACGCGGAAAGCTCTTGGTATTCTTCCTGTCCCATAAGTCACAAAAGTAAAATTATCTTATCCTTGATGGGGGGGCTTGTCTATCCCATGTCGCGTCACCCCGCACCGGCCACGGAGGCCATAAGGAAACGGCTTTGGTCCAAGAGAAAAGGATTTCCCTTTGACAAGCGACCGTGGCCTCTACTAACGGAGCCTCATCTGGGCTTTCTCGAAAAGGTCCATGCCGGCTCGGGAATGCCCGAATGGATCAACCGTGAACTGGAAATGTAGAATCAGCGCGCTGCTACAAAGGAAGTTCCGCCAAATTCTTATCAGCTCTTCAACAGTGTCGGATTAAAATGATTTTTCCAACGACTCAATCCTGTGAGAATCGTCGGTTGCGTACAGTTCCGTATCAGCAATGATAGCGAGCCAATGCGCCTCGTCGTAAACGGTTTGACATGATTGTTTCGGCTTTGATAGTGCTTTAGACACTTCCACGTCAACGACCGGCTACAGAGCAGCAAGAAAGCGAGACCGAAGCATTGCTTTCACTAGGGAGCAAATTTAACCCAAGAGTATGAAGCTAGCAGTGCCGGCAACAATAGACGCCGGAGCGCGCTGGTTTTTATCTGGCGACTCAATGGCGTCAACGCGGTGAGTGTTGTCGCGTCCCAGTAGATTCGGAACCAGGGACAAGTGAAAACTGCTTGGCCAATCCTGGGCCGGGAGACCCGCCGGGTCAACTCGACGACTAAACCTCATCGGCAGTCGCCAGCGGGACATTACATACACTAAAGATGAACCATGAAGGCTGAGCTACAACTCACATAGGGTTTCCTAAGCGAGAGTTCCGATGAGCGAAGCTTCGATCCGGGTGCCGATAACGGCCAGCGTGATCCAGTTTTTTCACCGCTTATTCACCCGCGGTGCGACACGCCTGATTTACTGCGCCGTGATGATTGTCGTGCTGTGGATTGTTGGGCTTCCCTTATCGGCCATTTTTATAGCGAGCTTTTATAGTGGTTCTCCATTAGATCCCGGACCCTTCACCCTGGCCAATTACGTCCTGACTTACACCTATGGACCCACTTATCAGGCCCTAATCAATTCACTGCTCTACGCGACTACGGGTACAATCTCCGGTCTCGTCATTGGATTGGGTTTTGCGTGGTTGATCGAACGAACCGACATGCCCTTTCGCGGTCTCGCTTGGGTCCTTATCGTCGTTCCAATTGCCATCCCGTCATTTCTCTTAAGCCTAGGATACATTCTGCTGCTAAATCCGACCAATGGTGTCTTGAACGTGATCTTAAGATGGTGCTTAGGGTTCTTCGGATATACGGCTGATTCGGGCCCAATCAATATCTACTCATTGGGTGGGATGCTCTATGTAAACGCCATATCGGGTGGAACCTCGTCATTTTTGCTGCTCGTGTCTGCTTTTCGACTGATGGACCAGCAAATAGAGGACGCGGCGATGGTATGTGGAGCGACTAAGTGGACCACGTTGCGCAAAGTCACGCTGCCGGTCCTGTTGCCTGCCATTACGGTTGCCACGATCTATAAATTCTCCGGCGACCTGAACGATATGGATGTTCCGCTGTTGCTCGGCCTGCAAAGTCAGGTCTATGTGCTGCCCACACTCATTTTCTTCAGTGCCTTTTACAGCGATACGGTGGAATGGGGCTTGGCTACGGCGCTCTCGTCGCCGTTTATCCTCATTGCATTTGGTCTGTCTTATATCTTCTATTGCGTTGTTGTTAAGAATGCGCAGCAGCAAAAATATGCCACTGTCGGTGGCAAGACGACACAGAGCCGAAGGGTGCGGTTGGGTAAGTGGCGCTATGCGGCTCTGGGAATTTTTCTAGTTTATTTTCTGCTGAGCACGGGACTGCCTTTCGTAATCTTGCTGTGGGCGTCTCTCCTGCCGAGTTACCGGGTCCCTTCGTGGGAAGCCCTGAGTCTTGTCAGTCTCACCAACTATCTGGAGCTTCTGCAATGGCCGAACTTAGTCCCTGCGGTATGGAATACCCTGCTGTTGGGCTTCTACACCGGGACCAGTGTTATGGCCGTCGCGTTTTTCACCTCCTGGATTATTATTCGGTCGCAATTTCGCGGGCGATTTTTCCTGGATGCGTTGACCTTTCTACCGCATGTGCTACCCGGCTCCGTGGTCGCCCTCGGACTCGTCTTTACCTACCTCCATCCGGCGCTAGCGCCAGCGGGGTTGTACGGCACTCTCTTTATCATGGCTTTGGGCATGATGGTGGGTTATTTACCTTTTGCTATCCGCGTCATGAATGGATCGTTGACGCAAATTCATAAGGAGCTGGAGGAAGCCGGGACGGTCAACGGAGCACGACCGATCACAGTCATGGTAAGGGTTACGTTGCCGTTGGTCTTACCTGCTTTTCTCACGGGTTTCGTCTGGGTCGCGGCTCATGCATTCCGCAGTCTGACGATGCCGCTAATGTTGGGCAGCGCCGATACGGAAACGCTCAGCGTGATTCTATTCAACCTTTGGGAAAGAGACGGGGATTTCTCCGGAGCAGCGGCCTTGGGCATGGGTTTGATTCTGATAACGGCAGGGCTCACGATACTTGCGCGGAAATTTATTCAGAGAGCCTTTGGCAGTTGGGAGAGAAAATAGGGTTGAGCCTTGGCGCACAATGGCGATACTTTGCAATGTTACATTCAGGGAGGTGTTATGAAAACGAAGCGATTAAGGTCCACTATTCTTCTTTTCATCTGCGCTTGTCTTCTGTTGAGTACAGTCCGGGCGCAAGTGTTTGCGCAGTCTTTTGATTTGCAAGCTCTCAAGCAAGAAGCTGCGAAAAGAAAGCAAATTTTCCTTACCAGGGCGGAGATCCTTGCGGGCGCCAAAAAAGAAGGAAAATTGAAGGTTGTTCCTGGCTTCACTAAAGAAGGGATCCCCGACATGGTGGCCGCATTCAAAAAGAAATATCCCTTCATCAAGAACATTAGTTGGGACGTTGTAACCGGGAGCGTGGCCACGCAAAGAGAAGTGATGGCGCTGGCGGCAGGAAGCAAGCAAACGGATGTGCTTAACGTGAGCACTGCCGTGCTTGATAGCTACGTGGACCGTCATTTGATGAAAGCGTATGATTTCCAGGGCATGGTGCAAGCGGGAGAACTAAAAATTCCGCTCAAGATGGTCCAGGGAGTGATGGTATGGACAGGCAACAGTATTTCTATCATTGCTTACAGCACGCTCGTGGTTCCTCCTGAGAAGGCGCCGAAGAACTGGAATGATTGCCTGGATCCGCAGTGGAAGGGTAAGGTTGCTGTGGATACCAGGGGGCGATATCTTGCCCGAGTTTACCCCGCCTGGACGGCAGAGCAACTGTTAGATTTTGCCAAGAAGCTCAAGAATAACGATCCTAAGTGGGTTCGTGGGCAAACTTCTACTATGCCTAGACTAACTTCGGGCGAGCTCGCGCTTTTTTGCGGAGCCAATTTGCATTCTACCAATCGAGTATTGGTGAAAGATCCAAGCGCCCCGATTAAGATCGTCGTTCCTGATCCCGTGGGTATGACTACTGGGGACCATGCTGCTATCTATACCAAGGCGGAAAACCCTCATGCGGGTCTGCTCTGGATCGAGTTTACGGCCTCGAAAGAGGGTCAAGAAGTGAGGGATTCCTTCAATCCAGGGGATGGATCCTACCTCGTCGAAGGCACGCTCGCCAACAAGCTGGTCGGTACGACTAAGGTGTCGGTTTGCGCTGATCTGGAATGTCTCAGTAAGCAGCGTGAGGTTGGCGAGCGGATTATTGTGGAGGCTTGGAAGTTCCCGAAGGCGGGAAGATAAATTCGCTGGTGTTTTGCTTGCAGGAGAGCAAGGTGTAAATTTAAATGAGTGAGTAACAATCAAGAGGCGGTGGCTATTTCCGGCGTTCAATCGGCAGCAAAGAAGGAGCATTTATAAAACAGGTTGCAGTCGGCGATCCTTTTCAAATTAGACGCGCGGTCAAAGGCACGCGGCTGAACGAAGATAGAACCTGTACGGTTAGTTGAGGGCGCCAGCAAATTTTATTGGTCGGGCGGAGCGAATTGTTCTTAGCGCATAGGAGGTAAACTGACATGGTCCCTGGCATTAGTACTAAGATAGTCGATTGTGACAGTCACATCGTGCCCCGTGTGGACCTCGATTCGTTAAAGGAACTACTTCCTGACGGATTGACCTCGCAGGCCCGCGACATGTACGCGCGCGAAGCGCGTCTCTGGGCGGAGCCCAACGCGGGGCGCAAGCGGGATGGTGGCGGACCGATTCCTCTGCGTGACCCCGAGGAGCGCATCAAGGTTTTAGATGAGGTCTTGGAAGTCGACCGGCAGGTTTTGATCCCTCATGCTCAATTCTCCCATCTCTACGGCGGCGCCCCGGAAGGCGAGGACAAACCGCTGCCGGTGCGCATGGCAACGTGCAAAGCCTACAACAACGCGGTCGGCGCAATTCAGAGACAGTATCCCAAGCGCTTTATCGCCACGGCGATTGTTCCCTTCGACGATCTCGAAGAGTCTCGTATAGAAGCAAGGCGCGCTGTCAAGGAGCTAGGAATCGCGGCGATCCAGCTCCCGGCCAACTGGATGGGTCAGAACTTTGACGCGATGGAGCTGTACCCGTTTTGGGATACGATCAATGAACTAGACGTCGCCGTTTTTGTGCACCATATTCCACAGAGCTGTTCCGCCTCCCTGGTGGACCATGTCCCGCGCTATCCGATCGTCGGCCAGGAACGGATGCGGCGCCTGCACATTGGCGTGTATGTTGGATTCGGAATGGAATATTCGATCACCTGCGCCGCGCTATCTCTGGGCGGCGTTTTGGACGAGTTTCCCAACCTGCGCTTTTGTTTTTTCGAGGCGGGTGCGGGTTGGCTACCCTACGCGATGATGGGGTGTGACCGCGCTTTCTACATTCGCCCGCAATGTTCGCGTACCAAGACCCCGCCCAGCGAGTTGATCAAGAAGCATTGCTTTACGGCGGTGGAATCGACGGAGCATGTCCCGGCTCTGGTTCAGTCTATGGGCAGCGAAAACTATTTCTTTGGCACCGATTATCCTCACGGGGAGTACCAGTTCTTGCCCAATACCGTGAAGAGCTTCGCCGGCCTGGATGGAATCTCTCAGCGAGACAAAGAAAACATCCTCGGCCGAACGATGCTTCGGGCCCTCAAGGACGACTGAGAAAATATCGTTTGAGGAGAAGTAGTCATGAGTGAGCCAAAAGCGCCCGCGGCGGTTCAGGAAATTCGCATCTCAGCGGACTCGCATGTCTCCGAGCCGCCCGATCTGTGGGAGCAAGGACTCCCGGCAAAATATCGCGAGCGTGCCCCGCGCTTTCCACGGGTTAGACGGGGCGTGGGCCTCCACGCGCGTGCGGGCGGGTGGGACCCCACGGAGCGTCTCAAGGATATGGCAGCTGACGGTATTAGCGCGGAAGTGCTTTATCCAACTCTCGCGAAGGGGATCTACGAACAGGCCGGGGATGATCCTGAGCTGGCGCAAGCTTGTGACCGGGTCTACAACGACTGGATGATCGAGTTTTGCAGCGCCGCTCCGGACCGACTTTGGGGCCAGTCGCATATCGGACTGTGGGACATGGATTATGCGGTTACCGAACTCGAGCGCTGCAAGGAGGCGGGGTTGCGCGGGGCCACCATCTGGATCATCCCACCGGAAGGTCTGCCATTTACCTCGACTCATTACGATCGCTTCTGGTCCGCCGCCGAAGATTTGGCCGTGCCGGTGAGCATGCACATCAACAGCGGCTTCGGCATCTATTTGGAGCGCCATTTCGAAGATCAGGTGGCGACGGTGACCCGGCAGTCTTTTGGGCACAAGACGATTGCGATGCAGGCGCTGGCCGAGCTGATTTTGTCGGGCACGCTGGAGCGCCACCCGCGTCTCAAGTTGGTAATCGCGGAGTATGAAGTCGGCTGGATTCCGTTTTGGCTGGAGGATCTTGATCGGAAGTTAGGAAGGAGCAAGGGGTTGGGTCTGCCGCTTCAGCCGAGCGCGTATTTTAACCGGCAGATTTATGCCACGTTCATGCAGGACGGAGTTGGTGGTTTTCTGCTGCAGCGCTGGGGCGCCGATAACTTTCTATGGTCGAACGATTATCCTCACGGTGGTGGTATTTGGCCCTACTCCGACGACGTTATAGAGAACACGCTCGGTCACTTGAGCGTGCCGACCCGAGTCAAAGTCTTGGGCCAAAATGTCGCGCAAGTCTACGACATGCCGATCCCGAATCCCATGCCGCGTCTTCCCGCACCCGACACCGAGGCCATCTGGAAACGGCCTTGGTTAAAGAGGAAAGGTTTTACCTTTGACAAGCGGACGATGGGCCTCTAACGGGAAACAATATAGGTCGTGGTCCCAACCTCCTTCGTAGATGGTTTCTATTTCCCCCATGCTACTAAGCGTTGGTCCCTCTTTCTGTAAGAGGCTGTTGCTAAACCACCAACCGCAGACTTGACCCGCTTCCTGGTGCCTGCGAATCTCGCGCAGTAGCGCCGACTCTCTCCTCGTCAATTGCGGATCTTCATCAAGACCTGCCAGGGCTTCCAGGATATGCAAACGGGGGCGCCTTTGGCTTTGCTGGGCGTTATGTCGTCATGGCACTATTGTGGACGGGCGTCAGCTATTCTACTATTAGTGAACTGAATCACGGTGCCGGCATGAGCAATTTTACATTTATTCGAGCTGACCAAACCGTCTAAAACACATGTTTGATGCGAAGACGAGATTTTTACCACGAGGCTTGTTGTCCGTCTTACTAGCGGTCAATATCGTGTTGCTGACCGGCGGCTGCAATCTCATTGTGGAGCCCATCGAGCGAAATTTTTTGTTTCGGCCGCGGAGCCCGGATTCGGCGCGCCTCATCTTGCTTGCAGAAAACAATAACGGCATTGAAGAAGTGAGCCTCAAGACGCCGGACGGCGTGATGCTCCGTGGATGGCTCAAGCATCCAAAAGAGGTACGGTCGAGCCGGCGCTTTCCGCTGGTCATCGTTTTCGGCGGCGTGCGCCGGGAAACTTCCTGGATGATCGATCGCGCGGTGAAGCCGGAGAACTGGGGTTGGCTGTTCATCAATTATCGCGGCTTCGGTCTCTCCGAGGGCGAGCCGTCCGAACGCGCTTTATTGCAAGATGCCAGTCTCATCTATGACTACGCCGCGACGCGGTCCGACATCGACGCGTCAAACATTGTCGTGCTGGGTAGGAGTCTCGGCAGCTATTTCACCATCGCTTTGGCAAAATCGCGCCCCTTGCGCGGCACCATACTTGCCACCCCTTTCGATAGTATCGCCGCCCTCGCCGAGGAGCGTTATCCCTGGTTTCCCTTCGCATTCTTGCTCAACGGCCGTTACGATTCGGCGACGATGGCGCCGACGATCAAGGCGCCGGCGCTATTTGTTTTGGCCGAACGCGATGATGTGACCCCGGTCCTAAACGGCATCGCGCTCGCTCGCGCGTGGGGCGGACCGCAGCGCCTCGTGACCCTAGCGGACGCGCGTCACTACGGCGTCGAGCGCCGCGTCGAGTTCTGGAATGCGGTGGAAGAGTTCCTTCGCGATGTCGAACTAAGCCCGCACAACGGTTATGTGATGGAATCCGGTGCCCAGGCAAACCAGTAGATCCGGAAAAAAAGGGGTCACACAGGGTCATTAACAGGCAGGTCGTTCGCTCCCGGAAAAATCTGGCCGGTCTTGATTTCGGCTAGTTTTGAATGTTAAGTGGCGCTATGGATTTATTCGACTTGACCATTAGCCAACTCAAACGAGCGACCGCGATTAAAGAACGGATCGAGGCGCTGAACAAAGAACTTCGTAGCCTGTTAGGTGCGTCCACCAATTCAGGAGCTGCGCCAAAGAAACGGCGCGCCATGAGCACTTCCGGAAACAGGCGCACTGCCGCTAAATCGGCTACGCGCTCAGGCAAAACCGCTGTGAAGCGCAAGAAGAAAGTATTTAGCGCGGCGACCCGAGCGAAGCTGTCGGCCAAATTGAAGGCTCACTGGGCGGCCAAGAGAGCCGGCAAGAAATAATCCAGGGTCATTCCTGTTTCACCTAAGTCGCCAAGTCTCATGCGGGGCCTGGCGACTTTTTCTTTTGGTGAGACCGAGACTGGCGCGTTGAGTGTTGCGCAAGTCGTTTCTCTGACGGTTTCTTGACCGCATTTTTCTCCGCTGAGAACTAGTTTTTTAAACAGCGCCAACTATCCTGAGTGACGCGCGCCGTGGAAATCCTGCTGTTCGGCGGGTGGCAACCGGTATTCGCATATGTTATGGAAATCCGATACCTAGAGTCATGGAGAAAGGAATATTGCGCGCGCATGGATAACTTGGACCCGGAAAAACTAGAATTGCACGAGGGACATGACGAGGATTTCGACGAAGAAGACGAAGGTGCCATGGATGAAAACCATCCCATGTGGCGCTCGGAGCGGATCACGCTCAACTCCGTCGGTATCGACATTGGCTCATCGACGTCGCACCTGATTTTTTCGCGCTTGACGCTGCGCCGCCAGGGCGTGGCGCTATCGAGCCGCTTCGTCGTCGTCAACCGCGAGATTCTCCATGAATCGCCGATTCTTTTGACTCCCTACGTTGACAAGACGACGATCGATACCAACAAGCTGGGAGACTTTATTCATGAGGCCTACCGCAACGCGGCCCTGACTCCCGAAGACATCGACACCGGCGCGATTATCGTAACCGGCGAAGCGGTCAAGAAGAAAAATGCCGAGGCGATCGCCGCGCTGTTTTCCGCCGAGGCGGGAAAATTCATCTGTGCCACGGCGGGCCACAATTTGGAATCGATTCTCGCCGCCTACGGCTCCGGTGCCGTGCATATGACCTATCACGAAGGCGGCGATTTCACGGTGATGAACGTCGATGTTGGCGGCGGCACCAGCAAAGTGGCGATCGTTCAGGGCGGTAAGGTGGTCGACACCTGCGCGGTCGAAGTCGGCGCGCGGCTGATCGCGTTGGACGAGAACGGCGTCATCAATCGCCTTGAAGACACCGCGCTGAAAATAGCTAAAATGGCGGGCATCGATGGATTAAAACTCGGCGGCACCATGAGCGACGAGCAAAAAGAGAAATTTGCTCAGTCGTTGACCGATTCGCTGTTCCAAGTATTGGAGCGCGGCAAGCTCTCGCCCGAAGTGCAAAATCTTATGCTCACGCCCAATCTCGATTTCGCCGAGCCAATCCACGCCGTGATGTTTTCCGGCGGCGTGTCTGAGTTCATCTACGGCTACGAGAAGCGTAACTTGGGCGATCTCGGCGTGCAGTTGGGCAAAAAAGTCCGCGCCCGCGCCAACCAGTTGGGTGGCGGCAGGATTGCGCTCAGGCCGGCTGATGTGCGCATTCGCGCCACGGTCATCGGCGCATCGCAGTATACCGTGCAGGTGAGCGGCAATACGATTTACTTGTCTCACCCCGAATTGCTGCCGCTGCGCAATCAGCTGGTCGTCACGCCGCATTTCGAGCAGAAGGAATCGATCAGTGCCGCCGAGATCAAGGAAGCCGTGGAGCGCGCACTACAGCGCTTCGACGCACAGGATGTCGAGCGGTCGGTTGCGTTAGCGATTAGCTGGGAGCTTGGGCCGTCTTATCCACTGATTCGGACTTTGGCCGAAGGCTTGGTTGGCGCGATGAAAGGCCATATCGATAACGGCCAGCCGTTGGTTTTGGTTTTCGATGCGGACATCGCCAAGCTGATGGGTAACATTATTGAGCGCGAGCTGATTCCCGGCGCGGGAATTATTTCCATTGACGGCATCGACCTCAAAGATTTCGATTTCATCGACATCGGCCAGGAGCTACCTGACGCCAAGGCGGTGCCGGTGGTGATTAAGTCGCTGATTTTCCGTAATACCGAGCACGGCCGGGGACACCATGCTCAGCATTAAAAAGGAAGGTCGAGGATAGAGGATGGAGGATCGCGCCTAAGTATTTTGCCATTCTCCATCAGCTATCCTCGATTCTCGACCTAGGGTTACGTTGACTTCCTCCGCGAATTCGAATATTTTTTTAAAATTCCTACATTACGGGTGCTTAACATTTTATGGAAGAACCTAGCGGGCTGCATAATTTTCTCGAAATCGTGACCAAACCGGACAATATTCCGATCGTCGCGATGCTCATTTTAGTGATTTTCTTTACCTGGCTGGGGCTGAAACAAGCCGTCAAGAACGATAAGCTGGCTGAAGAGGGTAGAGAAGACGATATCCCAAAAGAAATGTGGAAATAGCTCGTGGGGACCTGGCTGGCGGCGCTGGCGGTCGCTCTTTGTTTGGGGATTGGGTTTTGTTTCGCTGCCGAGTCAGATTTTCCATTAAGCGGTGAAAAGCAGTGGCAACAGGCGCGCCAGGATTTGGCGCAGGGGAAAGCCGGCGACGCCAAGACGGCTTTCGAAGACTTACTAAAGCGCTATCCGAACGAGGCGGACCTGCATCTATTCTTGGGTATGTCGCGGTTGCGGCTGCGTGATCCGCAGGGCGCGATCCAGGCGATCAACAAGGCGATCGAGATTAATCCAAGCCACGTCGAGGCGCGCACATTGCTCGGCTATGTTGAGTTGGAAATTCGCGGCGACGCCGATGCAGCGATCCGCGAATACCACAAAGTCATCGAGCTTAAACCAAGTTCCGCCGAGGCGCACAGCAACCTGGCGGTAGCGCTGAAAAAGCGCGGCGCTCTGGACCAGGCGGTGGTGAGCCTCAATAGGGCACTTGAACTCAAGCCCGACTTCGCGGCGGCGCTAACGACCCGCGGCAGCGTCTATGCCGAGCAATCTCAATGGACCGAGGCGCGGCGCGATTTCCAGCAGGCGCTCATGCTCAACCCTAACGACGACGGCGCGCTTTATGGACTTTCCCAATCGCTACGCGAAGAAAAAGACTACGCTGGCGCCCAGGGCGCTTTGAGTGAACTCATTGCCCGATCGGGAAATTTCGTTTATTGGCTCGAGTGGGGTCGGGTTGTGATGATTCGATTTTGGTGGGTTCTGCTGCTGGTCGCCATCGGTTGGACATTGAAGGGACGCTTCATGAAAGCGAGGACGCAAGCGAATGGCTGAAGCGAAAAAGCGCAAAGGGACCGCGCTGCTGGCGGTGATGAACGAAAACTGCTCGAGCTGCGCCGGGTCGCCGATCTGCGAGGCGCACTGTCCGGTGGACGACTGCATCAACTTGCTTTATGAAGAGCTGCCGGGCGGCGGACTCAAACCGTGCCGGGTATTCGTCGACAACGACAAATGCATCGGCTGTCAGATGTGCTACAGCGACGACTTGACGAAGATTCACCAGCATAAGGAGACCGGCGAGGTTTTCTACGAATACGCAAACCGTTTCTACGACGCCAACCGCAAGCCCATTGCGCCCGACGCCGTGCCCAAACGCATCCAATTGCAGCTTATTGGCACTGACTCGGAAGACCGCTTAGACAAAAAGATTTGTCCTTGGGACGCGATCAAGATGTACGAATTCGATCAGGGCCTGGAAACTTCGGAATATTTTTACGATATCAGCAAAATTAAGCAGGTGAACGGCCTCTACGTTGTCGATCCTAAAGAAAAGGCGCGCTTGGAAGACAAGCAGAGTGAACTCTACGACTAGGCGCCATGCGCCGATAGGAAGGCATCATGGCTGGGAAAATTGAAATCATGGAGACGGTGTTGCGCGACGCCCATCAGTGCCTGGTCGCGACTCGGATGCGCACCGAGGACATGCTGCCGATCGCGGCCCAGCTCGATGAGATCGGCTATTGGTCGCTGGAAGCCTGGGGCGGGGCGACCTTTGATGCGACGTTGCGATTTCTCAAGGAGTGCCCTTGGCAGCGCCTGCGCAAGCTGCGTGCGGCGATGCCGAAAACGCGCCTGCAGATGCTGTTGCGCGGTCAGAACGTCGTCGGTTACCGCAACTATCCGGACGATATCGTCCAGGCCTTCGTGCAACGGGCGGCGGTCAACGGCATCGACGTATTACGCATCTTCGACGCCATGAACGATATTCGCAACATGAAAACCGCCATCGAGGCGGGGCTCAGGGCCGGTAAGCTGGTCGAGGGCACGGTCTGCTACACTATCAGTCCGGTGCACTCGCCCGATTATTTTCTCGGCGTTGCGGAAAAGCTCGCTGAAATGGGCGTGCAAATCCTTTGCCTGAAAGACATGGGGGGAATTTTGGCGCCCTATGCCGCTTACGAGATCATTCACAAGATTAAATCGCGGATCGCCCTGCCACTCCATCTGCACTCGCACTGCACCGCCGGTTTGGCCCAGATGACGTATATGATGGCGATCGAAGCCGGGGCCGATATCCTCGACACGGCGATCTCGCCGTTTTCCCAGGGCACGTCGCAGCCGGCCACCGAACAATTGGTCGCGGCGCTCAAAGACACGCCGCATGACACAGGGTTGGATCTCGGCAAGCTCGCCAAGATCGCCGAATACTTCTATCGCATTCGACGCAACTACGCCGAGTTCGAGAGTCCGGTCAACAATCAGATCAAGACCGACGTGCTGACGTCGCAAATTCCCGGCGGCATGTTGTCCAATCTGGTCGCCCAACTGCGTCAGCAAAAAGCGGAAGACAAGTTGGAGCTGGTTTTGGCGGAAATGCCCCACGTGCGCAAGGATCTCGGCTACCCGCCACTGGTCACGCCGACCAGCCAGATGGTCGGTGCGCAAGCAGCCCTCAATGTCATGACCGGCAAGCGTTACTCCGTGGTCAACATGGAAACGCGAAATTACGTCATGGGACTCTACGGCGAAGCGCCCGGCAAGATTAGCGATGAAATGAAACAGAAGGTGCTCGGCAAGAAAGAGCCTATCACTTGCCGGCCCGCCGACCTGCTAAAACCTGGGCTCGATCAGGCGCGCAAGGATTCCAACGGCCTAGCGCGGAGCGATGAGGATATTCTTACCTATGCGTTGTTTCCGGAGGTCGCCAAGGATTTCTTCCAGTGGCGCGATGCGCAAGCCGGCTTGCAGCCGGCGACCGCCAGCCACTGAAAGGTGACGGGCAATAGTCAGGGTCGTGGGTCGTTCGATTGCTTAATGACTCCTGCCTGGCGCCGGTTAGATGATTTTATTTAGCGGGTACTCGATAATTCCCACTGCGCCGGCTTGAATCAGCTTCGGAATCAGATCTCTCACCTTCGCTTCTTCCAGCACGCTTTCGACGGAATACCACTTTACGCCCTTTAAATTAGGTGAAGGGTGGAGAGTGGCAACGGTGGGTGCGGTGATGCTCGGGATCAGCTCGACGACCTTCTCAAGATTGCCTTCCGGCACATTGAGTTTGATGCCGACCTTGTTCTCCGCCGAAAGAGCCCCTAACAATAAAAGTTTAATTTGCTCTATCTTCGCCCTTTTCCAAGGATCCTGCCAAGCGCTATTGTTGGCGATCAGTTGCGGGCAAGATTCCATGAGTTCATGAATGATTTTTAGGCCATGGGCGCGGATCGTGCTGCCCGTTTCGGTAACTTCAACGATCGCGTCGACAAGCCCCGCGGCGGCCTTGGCCTCCGTCGCCCCCCAGGAAAATTCGACGACGACTGGGATGTTTCGATCGGCGAAGTAACGCGTTGTAAAATTGACCATCTCCGAAGAAATTCGTTTACCTTTGAGATCGTCAATCTTTTTAATCGGTGAGTCTTGCGGGACGGCCAACACCCAACGAGTCGGACGGAAACTGGTTTTTGAATAAACCATTTCGCAGACCACCTCGACATCCGAATCATTTTCCAGGGTCCAATCTTTACCGGTGATTGCAACGTCCAAGGTTCCCATTTCCACGTAACGGGACATTTCTTGGGGACGCGCCAAACTGCAGCGAATGGTTTCGTCATCGATGGACGGAAAGTAGCTGCGGCTGGTGGTTGAAATTTTCCAACCCGACTTCTTGAAGAGCTCGATGGTCATTTCCTCGAGACTTCCCTTCGGAATCCCCAGTTTTAGCGCATTCACTTTTTATAAACCTCTTTTGGATCGAAGACCCGCTCGGCGATAATATTCCAGCCCTCGTCGGATCGTTGGCGGAAGAAACAGCTGCGAAAGCCTTCGTGGCAAGCCGCACCGCCGATCTGGTTGACCTGAATTAGGATGGTGTCGTTGTCGCAGTCGATGAAGGCATCTTTAACTTCTTGAAAATTGCCCGATTCTTCGCCTTTGAACCAGGGGCCCTTGCGCGATCGGCTATAGTAATGAGCCTTGCCGGTTTCCTTGGTCTTTTGCCACGCTTCTTCGTTCATGTACGCGACCATTAGCACCTCGCGCGACTGGTAATCCTGGACGATCACCGGAACCAGCCCATTGCCTTTGGCAAAATCGATTTTAACTTCCGCCATGTCAATTTCCTCGAATCTGTTTAGCTAACATAGATAGGGGGGGGCTTCAATAAGTCGAGGGGGCCGGGTTCTAATCTTACTCAGCGGCGCGCGGCCGCTTAATCGGCACCAGCAGGTTGTCGATGTTCTTTTGTTTAAACATCTGAGCAACGATGACCAAGGCAACAGCAGCAGGCAAGGGGGGTAAAGCGCGCCTTGCCCCTAGCCAATGATGCAAACCTAGCAGGTCCATTGAGACCGCTCGATTGACTACGAGTGAAGCTGAGTTGTAAGATCGCCAGTGATGCAGGAATTTGTCGTCGTTTACGTGACCACGGGTTCGCCCGCCGAGAGTGAGCAGATTGCCCGGACGCTGGTCGAAGAACAGCTGGCGGCCTGTGTCAACCGCATCGCGCCGATCCAATCGGTTTATCGTTGGCAGGGAAAGGTGGAGCAGAGCCAAGAGGAGCTGCTGATCATTAAAACTCGCCGAGAACTGTTTCCCGCCCTGGACCGGCGGGTGCACGAACTGCATAGTTATGCCATGCCGGAGATCATCGCGTTACCGGTGCTCGAAGGCAATGCCGAGTATTTGCGCTGGCTGCGCGAGCAGGTGAGCCCGGGGGCGGCGACGCCGGATGGCGAACCGCGCACCGTCATGGAAATGTCGGCCGGCGGTGTGATCTACCGGCGCGCTGGCGACACCTTCGAAGTCGCCTTGATTCACGTGCGCAGCCGCTGGGGGCTACCGAAAGGACATGTCGAGGAAGGCGAGCGGGTGGAGCAGGCGGCGCTGCGCGAAGTGTGCGAGGAAACCGGACTGGAAGGAAAGCTGGCGCGTAAGCTCGGCGATATCCGCTATTCCTATCGCGATAAGACCAAGGAAGGCGAACCGATTCGCATCTCCAAACGCGTCCACTTTTTTCTCATGCGTTATGTGCGCGGCGACGTGCGCGATCATGATCACGAAGCGGATGACGCGCGCTGGTTCCCCATCGACCAGGCGATCCAGCAGCTCAAGTTCGCCACCGAACGCAAGATGGTGCATCGTGCGATGACGCTGCTGGCGGCGCGCCAACGCGACCGACGGCCGCCGCCCGCGGCGCAAGGAAGCGCGAATTAGTTAAATCGTCGCAATTGCGCCGCCGTTGATTCAGTTTAGCCAGCCGAATGTGACTTCCGGGGAGTGGCACCGAGATGAACGATAGCGCGCGGGACGTGACATTTTCCATACCCTACGAAGTCGCCGTGGCACGGTCCTTGGGCCAAACCAGCCGCGCGGCGCGCGTCGCGGCGCGCCAGCGGATTGCCGCAGCTTTTAAACGTGATATAGCCAATCTCACCGACGCGGTAACGAATCGGCATTCTGGCCCCAGATCGCGCGCGTCAATGGGGGACTCGAAGTTTACCAGCAGATTCGTAAAATCGCCGTGTTGCGCGATGATTTGCCATCTGCAGTCAGTAGCATCAAGCAATTTCAAAAAGCTAAAATTGAACGCCGAATGGTTGCCGGGCGTTATCGGCAGGAGAACAACGCGATCTATCAGGCAAAGCCGCTAGGAATCGGTCATTGAGTCAAGTGGCGTTGATCACTGCCGGGGCAAAATATCAGGAGGGCAAATATGCAAACGAATGCGTCAAAGTTTGGTTTCATCGAATGCGCGGATTTGATCAGCGAACAGAAATACGGCGACGCATTAAAAACCTATCAGCAAGCGGTCACCAATTTTCTCGACTCGAAGACGACCCCGAAGCGGAACGAGATCGCCCGGCAGTTATTTCAGATCGGCGCCGCGTTGGAAGAGACGCTCAAAAAAGCCTACGGCGAGAAGTGGGACGTGCATGTGCCGCAGTTCACCGAGGAGACCGCGGATGAATGCTGTTCTTTTTGCGGCAAGTCGCGCAAAGAAGTCGGCAAATTGATCGTCGGGTCATCGGTGCATATTTGCAGCGAATGTGTCCATGTCTGCGATGAGATCCTAACCCAAGAAAACGTCGATGCGGCGGATCAACCCGCCAAGTCGACTTCGGCTTCCCCGGAGGAGCATCTGTGCGGCATCTGCATGGAACCGCGCGAAACCGAAGACCTGATCTTCCTGCCCCACGCAGCCTACATGTGCGCCGGGTGTTTGGAGGAGATTCAGATCATCCGGGACAGTCGGGGTGAACAGTGACGGGTTCATTCTAAGGTTGCAGGGGGAGCCTCCAGGGGCTACGATCGAGCGACT
>Ga0214472_10003115_pt1 | contig 17612 bp, 14 predicted proteins | sample RVTome_6_FD_207662 | JGI IMG/M metagenome (GOLD analysis project Ga0214472, IMG submission 207662) | Soil microbial communities from uranium-contaminated site in the Upper Colorado River Basin, Wyoming, United States - RVT140D175 | ecosystem: Environmental > Terrestrial > Soil > Contaminated >... | reverse complement strand
AGGCCATATTTCAGGCCGAAGGTGGTGCCTTCGAGCGCGGCCCGACACAGGTTGCCCGGCGCAAGATTGTGCATCTGCAGGCCCAGGTAACTGCCTGTCGCCAGAGGCAGGGCGGGCACCCGCTCGCCATTCAGGAACGGCAGCATGGTGATACCGGCCGAGCCGATCGGCGCCTCGGCCGCGGCACTGTTGAACTGCGCCAGATCATAGCCAAACAGCTGACGCACCTGGTTCACCACACCGGTGAGATTCATCGTGCATATCAACGGCAACCAGCCGCCGTTCGATGAACAGAAGGGTGCCACGGAAGGCGGCAGACCGACGGGAGCCTGACCGGCATAGGCATACAGCGCGCCGGACGTGCCCAGGCTCAGGGTAACGGTGCCTTCGCTGATGTTGCCGGTGCCGATCGCCCCCATCATGTTGTCCCCGCCGCCACTGGAGACCAGGACATCGGCGGATAGATCGAGCATCTCGGCGATCTCGGCACGCACGGTACCCACGGGCTGGTCGGACTCGATCAGCGGTGGCAGAGCCTTGGCCAGCCCGCCGCTTTCATCGATCAGATCAAGCACGTCGGGCGCCCACTTGCGGGTACGGATATCGAAATAACCGGTGCCGGAGGCATCGCCGCTTTCCGCCACCAACTCGCCCGTGAGCCAGTAGTTCAGGTAATCATGCGGCAGCAACACGGTCGCGATGCGTGCGAAATGCTCCGGTTCGTGGCGCTTGACCCACAGCAGCTTCGACAGGGTGTACCCCGTCGCCACGACCAACCCCAGCCGTTCGACACTCCCCTGCTCGCCGCCAAGCCGGGTCAGCAACTCGGCGTTCTCGGCCGCGGTCTCGGTGTCGCACCAGAGCTTCGCCGGCCGGATGACCTCGCCCTGCCTGTCCAGCAGCACCATCCCATGTTGCTGACCGGAGATACCGATGCCGCGAATGGCGCGGCTGTCGCCGCCGAAGCGATCCAAGGCGTCATGATAGGCCTTCAGAAAAGCGTCAACCCACCAGGACGGGTGTTGCTCGCGCCGCCCCTTGGCATCGCTGATCAATTCATGGGGTGCATACCCTTCCCCACGAATAGCACCCGACCGGGAATCCAATAACACGACCTTGGTACCCTGAGTACCGCAGTCAACGCCCATATACATGGTCAGAATCCCCCTTTACCGCATTTGGCCCCAATGACTTAAAAGCTGTTCCAGTCTCAGTTGGTCCGCTTCAAACCCTCGAATACCCTCGGCGAGCTTTTCCGTTGCCATGGCGTCCTCGTTCATTAACCAGCGAAATTCGGACTCGGTGAGCGGCTCCATCCGTGTTGACGACCTGTTTTCGCTGTCGACCTGTAACGGCGACAACGAACCCTCGGTCGTCGACAATACCTCCAGTAGGGCCGGACTGATGGTCAATCGATCGCAACCGCAAAGGCTGGTGATCTCGCCTATATTGCGAAAGCTCGCCCCCATGACGATGGTCGGGTAATCGTGCGCTCTGAAGTATTCATATATTGTCCGCACCGATATTACGCCGGGCTCATCTTCCGGTTCGTACTGAACCTCGGGGAGGTTCTTTCGGTACCAGTCAAGAATCCGTCCGACAAACGGTGATATCAGCCATACGCCGGCTTCCGCACAGGCGCGCGCCTGAGCAAAATTGAAGATCAACGTCAGGTTACAGGCGATACCCTCTCGCTCCAGAACCTCCGCCGCCCGGATACCCTCCCAGGTGGCGGCGAGCTTGATCAGGACACGCTCCCGGCTCACGCCGGCGTTCTCGTATAGCGAGATAAGTTTTCTCGCCTTACCGATGCTGCCCTCGGTGTCGAACGAGAGGCGTGCATTCACTTCGGTGGATACACGGCCGGGTACCAGTTCCAGAATCTCCCTGCCCATGGCAACGACCAACCGGTCGCACAGATCGTCGATATCCTTTTCGGCAGCTCCCGTCGACTCCAGCAGTATCTTCTCGACCAGCGCATCATATTGACCGGTCTTGACCGCCTGCAGAATCAACGAGGGATTGGTGGTGGCATCTTCCGGCACAAATCGACGGATTGAATCCAGATCGCCGGTATCGGCGACAACGACGCTGTAACGCTTTAACTCTTCCAGAAAAGTAGGCATGGCATATAATCATTCATATCTATTAAAGTTTTCCCATATGATCAGATAGAGCTTCCACACCACTTTCGGCGAAAGCTCTTCGGTCATCCATTAATAGATAATTCGATTCACCAGGTTTTCCAGATACTCCTGCTGTCCGGAAACCGGTTGAGGTTTCAGGTCGTTATCCACCACATGCTGTTGAAGATCCGCTAAAGAAAAATCCCCCTTCAGAATGTTTTGCCCCAGATCGCCTTTCCAACCTGAATAGCGGCGCGCCACCAGCTCCGACAATTGATCCTGCTCCACCATCGCGGCCGCCCGCTTGAGGGACAGTGCGAGGACATCCATGCCACCGATATGACCATGCAACATATCGTCGGGATCGGTGCTCATCCGGCGCAGGCGTGCATCGAAGTTGAAGCCGCCATTGACGAACCCGCCCGCTTTCAGGATCTCATACATCACCAGGGTGTTTTCCTCGACACTGTTCGGGAACTGATCGGTGTCCCAACCCAGTTGCGCGTCACCGCGATTGGCGTCGATGGAACCGAAAATACCCAGCGAGATTGCCGTCGCGATCTCATGATGGAAGGAGTGACCGGCAAGCGTTGCATGGTTCGCTTCGATGTTGACCTTGATCTCGTTCTCCAGCCCGAACTGTTTAAGAAACCCGTAAACCGTCGCACTGTCGTAGTCGTACTGGTGCTTGGTCGGCTCCTGCGGCTTGGGTTCGATCAGCAACGTACCTTTGAAGCCGATCTTGTATTTGTGCTCGACAACCATCTGCATGAAACGGCCAAGCTGCTCGCGCTCCTGACGCAGATCGGTATTCAACAGCGTCTCGTAGCCTTCACGCCCACCCCAAAGCACGTAATTTGCACCGCCCAGACGATGAGTCGCGCCCATTGCCGCGCACACCTGCGATGCCGCGTATGCGAAGATCTCCGGGTTCGGGTTGCTGGCGGCACCGGCCATATAGCGGCGATGGGAGAAGCAGTTGGCTGTGCCCCACAACAGTTCGACACCGGTCTCCTCCTGTTTCGCGGCCAGCACCTCTTCCATGCGCGCAAAGCGCTCGAGATACTCTTTGATGGACCCGCCTTCGGGAAAAACATCCACGTCGTGAAAACAGTAGTAGGGGATGTTCAGTTTGTTGAAAAACTCGAACGCGACATCGGCCTTCAGCAGCGCCATCTCCATCTCGTCCCCGGGCTTCTGCCAAGGACGATCGAACGTTCCCTGCCCGAAAACATCCGAGCCGTTCCAGACAAAGTTATGCCAGTAACAGGCCGCCATCCGCAGATGCTCTTTCATGGTTTTACCCAAGATCACCTGATCAGGGTTGTAGTGGCGGAACGAAAATGGGTTGTTGCTTTCGGGTCCTTCGAACTTGACCTGTTCTATATCTCTAAAGTAAGCAGCCATACTCGCCTCGTTTATTATTGTTTAACTACGCCCTATGCTTTCAAGCATTATCACGAGATATGCAAAAGCGCCGCAATTGCGGTTTTTTGTATATGTGTTACGAAATTTTCCGGGCAGCGCCGACGCCTCGCTATCGAGCCCCAGGCGGTGGCTGTTCACCCGGGCCGGAGGAACCTGGCACCGAATTCCATGAGGGGTGGTGGTACCGCTTCCGGGCGACCGTCTGCCGCCAGGGAAGGCGGCAGTCGAGCGGTCAGGGACGACGAAAAGCGCGTCGCACGGAAGCGGTACCACCACCCCGACCCGGTACTCATCGTGATCCGATAGCGCGATCGCCCCAGGCAACTTCCCAAGACGGATTCATTCGACCTTCGGCGACTGGTACACTCCAAGGGAATGGGCGGCTCGAACAACGCCCCCGAGCCGGATCGGTACATTGAACATGCATAATAAAAAATATCGAATAACGTTATTATTCAATGCCAACAAAATATACGACCGCCAGATAATACAGGGGGTCGGCGAGTATATTCAGGCATCACAAAGCGCATGGGATATATTTTTGGAAGAGGATTTCCTGTGCCGAATACACAACATAAAGGATTGGATAGGTGACGGTGTCATTGCCGACTTCGACGACCCTGAAATAGCGGAAGCTCTGGAGGGCATCGGTGCGCCCGTTATCGGCATAGGCGGCTCATACAAGGATGACAAGGATTACCCCGATGTACCCTATGTCGCGACGGACAACCAGTCGCTTGTACAAGAGGCCTATCTACACCTAAAGAACAAAGGGCTCGAAAACTTCGCATTCTATGGGCTGCCGCCCAGCTCCAAAAAAAGATGGGCAACTGAGCGGGAGAAAGAGTTCGCCAATCTCGTGGCCGAAGACGGCTATGAATGCGAAATCTTCGAAGGCGGCGAAACCAACCCCGAAACCTGGCAATACGATATGGATCGCCTCGCCGACTGGTTGAAATCTCTTCCCAAACCGATCGGCATCATCTCCGTTACCGACTCGCGGGCTCGGCACGTACTGCAGGTGTGCGAACATCTGGATATTCTGGTACCGGACAGTGTCTCGGTCATCGGCATCGACAATGAAGAACTGACCCGTCATCTGACCCGGGTGCCGCTGAGTTCGGTTGGCCAGGGGTGTCGCTCCATGGGGTACCATGCCGCCAAACTGCTGCATCGAGCCCTGGAAGGCAACGAACCGGGTTCGGTGCGAACGCTGATCCCGCCGACCGGCGTCATCGAGCGCCAATCCACCGATTTCAAGGCCCTGAAGGATCCGGTCGTGATACAGGCGATGCACTTTATCCGTCTCAATGCCTGCAAGGGGATCAAGGTGGATCAGGTCAGCGATCACATCGGCGTATCACGCTCCAGTCTCGAGCGAAGATTTCGGCAGGAGCGCAAGCAGACCGTCCACGACGAGATACATCTCACCAAATTCGAACGGGCAACAACGCTTATCACGACCACCGAGTTACCGATCGCGGAAATTGCCAGTCTATGTGGATACCCGTCGGTGCACTATCTGTACAACGTATTTCGCAAACACTTGAATATGACGCCAAAGGATTACCGTATCAGTCGTCTGAATATCGCCGAATAAAGGCGAGATTCGCTAGAGATACACCCTCGGCTCCGCCCGCCCCCTGACCTCGGTGCCGACGACAAAGGTACACCCCGCCTTCGGTTGTTCACGTAACACCTCATTCGACAGCCCCTCCCGCGCCGAAGTCACGAACAGCCGGCTGAAATCGGCACCGCCGAACGCAGGACAACTGACCTGCGAAGCGGGAAACGGGATAGCCGTTATGAACTGCCCCTTGGCATCGTAGCAGGCCACGCGCGACGCGCCCCACTGCGCATTCCACAACCGCCCCTCGCTGTCGACCACTGCACCGTCGGGATTCACGCCCTCGCGGCGGCAATCGACAAACAGCTCCGGTTCACCAGAAGGCCAGCCATGCTCCGACTCCAACGCCAGCCGCCAGATCGCCCCTTTCGCAGTATCGGCAAAATAGGCGTAGCGCCCGTCGGGCGAGAAGCAGATCGCATTGGGGATGGTCAGCGGTGCAATCAGCCGCCGCAGCACACCGCGATAGTAGCGGTAGATCGCACCGGCGTCGGGCTCGGCCGCCTTGCCCATGGTGCCGATCCAGAACCCGCCCCAGGGGTCGGCGCGGCCGTCGTTGGAGCGGGTCATCAGGTTGTCGGCCTCCAGCTCGCAGACAGGTTCTCGCTCCGCGCTGTCGAGATCGAAACGGTAGAGACCGCTTTCGCTCGCGATCAGCAGGATATCGTGATCGATCCATCCCGCCGCCGAGACGTGCTCGTCGAAGTACCACGCCCGTGTCCGCGCACCCTCGGTGCGGGTCAGCAGCCTGTTGCCGAGGATATCGAACCAGAACAGCTGCTGCCGCTGCGGATGCCACAACGCGCCCTCGCCCAGAGTGCAGGCGCGATCGTCGTAGATCTTGGCGCCCGGCGTGGCGACACCCGACGCTGTGCCGCCCAGCGTATCGACGCCCGCCGTAACGACGCCCGTAGCTTTCAACATCTTGTCACCTCCCGATCGTATGTGGCCACCATCCGCGCCGCATCCGTCGCCACATCGGCCACCGGTTTGCCCGGCCGATAGAGCGCCGAGCCGATGCCGAAGCCGTTGGCCCCGGCCGCCAGCCACTGGCCGAAGTTGCCGTCATCCACGCCGCCGACCATCAGCACCTGTGTATCAGGCGACAGCACGGCGCGGATCGCCTTCAACCCCTCCAGCCCCATCATACAGGCGGGAAACACCTTCAACGCCTTGGCCCCGGCGGCCAGTGCGGCGAAGCATTCGGTCGGCGTCAACACGCCGGGATAGGCATCCAACCCCCGCCGAGCGCTTTCCCGCATCACGTCGGGGTTGAAGTTGGGCGCGACGATAAAACGGCCACCGGCATCGGCCACGGCGTGAACACTGTCGCCCGTCAGCACGGTACCGGCACCGATCTCGGCATCCTTGCCGAAGGCACGGGCCATAAGGGCGATGCTGCTCAGCGGATCCGGCGAGTTCAACGGCACTTCGATGCGGGTGATCCCCGCCTCGATCAACGCGGCCGTCACCGCTTCGGCTTCGTCGGGGCGGATCCCCCTGAGGATGGCGATCAGGTTTCGACTCATGGGACTACTGACTCCTGTTCTCGGCGGTGACCAAGGCGAACACCTGCCTCAGTCCATCCAGTGTGGTGCGTTGCGTATTCAGGGCCTGCACCTCGATATCCTGCGCGCGCAACGCCTCAAGATAGAGCCCCGGCAGGCCGATGTTGCCTACCAGGGTGATCTTCCGGCCCTGCCACAGCGAGCGTGCTGCCGCCAGTTCGGCACCGATCAGCAGACCGGAGAGTCGGGCGCGGGCCGTGGCCGCCGGCTGTCTGTACAACAGGCCTTGTGCCCGCAGGCCGAACAGCTCGGCCCACACCTGTTCCGGGTGATCGAGCGCCTGCCGCGATGCATCGACAAAGGCGTGGTTATCCCAGCCGTCGCCCATGTCGGAGTCAGAGCCGGACTCGGGCAGCAGGCTGTGACGCAGTACGGAGGATTGCGACAGCAGCGCATACAGCTCGCCGGTCATGAAGGTGCGGAACTCGGTCACCTGCCCCTCCTGCACCTGAGCCCACTTGCAATGGGTGCCGGGCAGGCAGACCAGACCGCGGTAAGCGGGTTGTGCTGCCAGCACCCCGGCCAGTTGGGTCTCTTCGCCGCGCATCACATCGGCCGGAGAGGACTGGCTCAACCCCGGTATGATGAACACCCGCAGTCGTGGATCGGCCACCGGCGCCTCGATCAGACGCTCGGCCGAGAGCGGCCGACAGGGTACCGCGCTGTAGGGAGCCTCGACCCAGCCCAGGCGCGCGCCGACCATGCCGCAGGCGATCACGGTTGTGCTCGTGCCCGCTGCCAACCAGGGCTCCACCAGCTCCAGCAGCGCCGGTTCGAACTGCTCCGGTGCCATCCCCGCCGCGCCCTTGGCCGAGTCGACCCGTTGCAGCACGCTGCCGTCGCTCGAGCAGGCCCAGGCGCGAAGACGACTGCTGCCCCAGTCCACGGCGATCCAATCGACGTTCACCTCGGCATCACTCCAAAGATTGCAGATCGCCCGGCAGCAGTTCCACCGGAATGTTCTGGTAGCAGACCGGGCGCAGGAAGCGGCGCACCGCCATGCTGCCCACCGAGGTGGCGCCGAAGTTGGTGGAGGCCGGGTAAGGACCGCCATGCACCATCGCATCGCATACCTCGACTCCGGTGGGGAAGCCGTTGGCCAGCACCCGGCCCGCCTTGCGCTCCAGGGTCGGCATCAGTTGCCGTGCCCATGCGGTATCGCCTGCGTCCAGCTGCAATGTGCAGGTGAGCTGCCCTTCAAGCGCGGCGGCCACCTTCAGCATCTCGTCGAAATCGGCGACCTTGACCACCAGACCCAGCGGGCCGAACACCTCTTCGCTCAGGGTGGCGTCCCGCAGCCAGGCCTGACCGCTGGTGACGAACAGTGAGGGGGTGGCGTCGCGGTTGCCGCAGGGGCTGCCCACCCGCTGCTGCACACCGGCCGAGTCCTGCATATGGCCGACACCTTCGCGATAGGCCTGGGCGATGCCGTCGGTCAGCATGGTCTGGGCATCCACCCCGGCCAAGGCAGCGGCGGCCACCTCGATGAAACTGTCGGCATCCGGCCCGTCGATCAGGATCAACAGCCCCGGATTGGTGCAAACCTGACCCGCGCCCATGGTCAATGACACCACCCACCCCTCGGCGATGGCGCCGCCGCGAGCGGCCAGCGCCTCAGGCAGCAGGAACACCGGGTTGACCGAGCCCAACTCGCCGAAGAACGGGATAGGCTCCGGGCGCTGGGCACAGAGGTCGAACAGCGCGCGGCCGCCGGTCAGGCTGCCGGTAAAGCCCACCGCCTTGACCAGCGGATGCTGCACCAGCGCCTGGCCCGCTTCGCGGTTGCCGCTCTGGATAAAGGAGAACACGCCGGGATGCAGATCGAGCGCGATACGCGCCGCATCGACCGCCTGCGCCACCAGTTCGCCGGTGCCGGGGTGGGCGGCATGGCCCTTGACGATCACCGGGCAACCGGCGGCCAGCGCCGAGGCGGTATCGCCCCCGGCCACGGAGAATGCCAGCGGGAAGTTGGACGCGCCGAACACCGCCACCGGCCCCACCGGCCGCTGCATCAGCCGCAGATCGGGGCGCGGCAGCGGCTGTCGCTCCGGCAGTGCGCCGTCGTGCCGGCGATCCAGGTAGTCGCCGGCCTCGATATGGCGGGCGAACATCCGCAACTGGCCGACGGTACGGCCGCGCTCGCCGATCAGCCGCGCCTGCGGCAGGCCGGTCTCCTGGCAGCCGATCTCGGTGATGGCATCGCCGCGGGCGTCGATCTCGTCGGCAATCCTGTCCAGAAACGCGGCACGCTCCGCTCGGCTGGAGTAACCGAAGGAGGCGAACGCGGCCTCGGCCGCCCGTGCCGCCTGCTCCACCTCCGCCGGTGTTCCGACGGCATAGGTTCTTACCGGACCGGCAGCCGGTATCAGCTCGAATGTCTCGCCTTCTGCCGTCCAATGACCGGCGATCAGATGTTGGCCTGTCAGCATTGTCTAGCTCCCGCAGTTGTAAAATTCAGTGGCTGTCTCGCGGCACCGGCGCACCCCGGCAGCCGCGCAGGAAGTCGAAGTCGGCGCCGGTGTCGGCGCCCTGTACATGTTCGAAGAACAGCCGGGCATAGCCGCTTTCCGGTGCCTTCACCGGCGACCGCCAGTCCGCCAGTCGGGCCGCCAGCTCCTCGTCGGATATATCCAGATGCAGGCGCCGGCTGGCCACGTCGAGTTCGATGATGTCGCCGTTGCGCACCACCGCCAACGGACCGCCGGCAGCGGCCTCCGGTGTGGTGTGCAGCACCACGGTGCCGTAGGCGGTGCCGGACATGCGAGCATCGGAGATGCGCACCATGTCGGTGATCCCCTTGCGCAGCACCTTCGGCGGCAGCCCCATGTTGCCGACCTCGGCCATGCCGGGATAACCCTTGGGCCCGCAGTTCTTCATCACCAGGATGCAGGTCTCGTCGACATCGAGCGCCTCGTCGTTGATCCGCGCCTTGTAGTCGTCGATATCCTCGAACACCACGGCACGGCCACGATGCTGCAGCAGCTCGGGCGTCGCCGCCGAGGGCTTGAGCACCGCACCGCCCGGCGCCAGGTTGCCCCTGAGCACGACGATGCCGCCGTTCTGGGTCAGCGCCTTGTCAACCGGGCGGATCACATCCTCGTTCCAGTTGCGCACCTCCTTCACCTCGTCCCAGATCGCCCCGCCGGAGACGGTCAGCGCGTCCTTGTGCAGCCGACCGCCCTCGCCCAGCATCTTGATCACCACCGGCAGACCGCCGGCGTAGAAGAACTCCTCCATCAGATACTTGCCCGAGGGCATCAGGTTGACGATGGTGGGGATCTCGCGGCCGAGGCGGTCCCAGTCGTCCAGCGTCAGGTCGACGCCGATCCGTCCGGCGATCGCCAGCAGATGGATGACGGCGTTGGTCGAGCCGCCGATGGCGCCGTTGACGCGGATCGCGTTCTCGAACGCCTCGCGGGTGAGGATGTCGGAGGGTTTGAGATCATCCTTGACCATCTGCACGATGCGCCGCCCCGACAGGTGCGCCATGACACGACGGCGGCTGTCTACCGCCGGGATGGCGGCGTTGCCGGAGAGCGCCATGCCCAGCGCCTCGGCCATGCTGGCCATGGTACTGGCGGTGCCCATGGTGTTGCAGCTGCCGGCCGAGCGCGACATCGCCTGCTCCGCCTCGAGGAAATCCTCGGTGCTCATCTTGCCCGCCTTGATATCCTCCGACATCTGCCAGAGCGCGGTGCCGGAGCCGACCCGCTCGCCGCGGAACCAGCCGTTGAGCATCGGCCCGCCCGAGACCAGGATGGCGGGGATATTCGTGCTGCAGGCGCCCATCAGCAACGCCGGGGTAGTCTTGTCGCAGCCGGCCAGCAGTACCACGCCGTCCAGCGGGTTGGCGCGCAGCGCCTCCTCCACATCCATCGCCGCCATATTGCGATACATCATGGCGGTGGGACGCAGCGAGCTCTCGCCCGCCGAAAAGACCGGGAACTCCAGCGGCAGGCCGCCGGCTTCGTAGATGCCGTGGGCCACCCGCTCGGCCAGGTCGCGCAGATGGGCGTTGCAGGGGGTCAGCTGCGACCAGGTGTTGCAGATGCCGATCACCGGGCGACCGTCGAACAGGTCCGCCGGCAATCCCTGGTTCTTCATCCAGCTGCGGTGGTAGATATGGTCGCGGCTGGTACCGCCGAACCACTCCTGCGACCGCAGTTTGCGCGGCCATTTCGCGGGCGTGAACTCGCTCATACCCAGCCTCCATCGACAATGAAATTCTGCGCCGTGCACATGGCCGAGGCATCGGACGCCAGGAACAGCGCCATCTGCGCGATATGTTCCGGCAGCAGCGGCCCCGGCAGGCACTGGCTGCGTTTGATCAGTTCGCGGGCCTTATCGTCGACCCAAAGCTGCAGCTGTTTGTCGGTCATCACCCAGCCCGGCACCAGGGTGTTGACGCGGATGCCGTCACCACCGAGATCCCGCGCCAGACCACGGGTCATGCCGTGAACGGCAGCCTTGGAGGCGGCATAGACCGGATAGCCGGGCGACGCCATCATCCAGCCCACCGAGCCGAAGTTGACGATCGAACCGCGTCCGGCCTGGCGCATCATCGGCACCACCGCCTGGGCGGCAAACATCTGATGCTTGAGGTTGACGCCGATCAGTTCGTCGAAACGCTCGTAGCTGAGTTCGTCCAGCGTATGGCGCACATCGTTGGCCGCGTTGTTGAGCAGCACCGTAATCGGACCGATATGCTCGGCAAGTTCGTGAATGGTGCGCTGATAGCCGCTCATATCGGTGACATCGCAGGGGCGGAACAGCACCTGCCGGCCCTCGGCGTTGAGCCTGGCCTCGAGCGCCCGACCGGCGTCGATATCGATATCGACAAACGCGGTGCGTGCGCCCTGGCGGGCAAAGGACTCGACCAGCGACAGGCCGATGCCGGTGGCGCCGCCCGATATCAGCACCGAGCGCCTCTCCAGATCGGGATAGATCGCGTTGAGATCGGCGGTTCTGTCGGTCATAGCGGCGTTACCTCCAGGCTGTGGGGTGCATCCCGTTTCACCGGGTTACGCAGTGCAAGGCCCAGTTGCGGCGCGTCGATCTCGAGCGTATCGCCCGGCTCCACCCGCACGCCGTCGGCGAACGACAGCGTGGCGGTGCCGAACATATGCACGTGCAGATCGCCGGGTTCGCGGAACAGCGCATACTTGAAGTGGTGATGCTCCAGGTTGGCGATGGTGTGGGACATGTTCTCCTCGCCGGACAGGAACGGCCGCTCCCAGATCGTCTCGCCGTCGCGCAGGATGCGTGACGTGCCCCTGATATCCCGCGGCAGTTCGCCGACCAGCAGCTCCGGTCCGAACGAGGCCGGACGCAGCTTGGAGTGGGCCAGGTACAGGTAGTTGATCCGCTCGGTGACGTGATCGGAGAACTCGTTTGCCGGCGCAAAACCGAGGCGGAACGGCGTGCCGTCGGCACCGATCAGGTAGACACCGGCGATCTCCGGCTCCTCGCTGCCGTCCAGCGCGAACTCCGGCGACACCAGCGCCTCGCCCGGCGCCACGGCAGCCGTGCCGGTGCCCTTGTAGAACCACTCCGGCTGCACGCCGGTCTCGCCGGCGCCGGGCTTGCCGCCGTCGAGACCCATGCGGAACATCTTCATCGAGTCGGTCAACCCGTCGATATCGCCTGAGCTGTGCATCGCATCGCGGGCGGAGGCGGAGCCCAGGTGGGTGAGACCGGTACCGGTCAGAAACATGTGCGCCGGATCGGGGTGGCGCACCGGGCAGTCCAACCGACCGTCGGCGGCCAGCGCCGTTAGATCCACCGTCTCGCCGAAGCCCAACCGGGCCACGGTTTCGGCCAGGCTCAGGCCGAAACCTATCGCCCGCAGCGCCAGTTCATAGCTGCTGCTCACGCCGCGGACCAGCCGGGCCTGTTCGCCCTCGCGCCAGATGACACCACCGCCCTTGAGCTGGGAAAGATACATGACGACGCCCCCTTCAGCGTTGCTTGGTCTTGTTGTAGACATCGAAGATCACGGCGGCGAGCAGCACCAGGCCCTTGATCACCTGCTGCCAGTCGATGCCGATACCGAGGATCGACATGCCGTTGTTCATTACCCCCATGATCAGCGCGCCGACCACGGCACCGATCACCTTGCCGACACCGCCGGACATCGACGCACCGCCGATGAACACCGCCGCGATCACGTCGAGTTCGAACGCGAAGCCCGCTTTCGGTGTCGCCGTGTTCAGGCGCGCGGCGAAGATCAGCCCGGCCAGCGCCGCCAGCATCCCCATGTTGGCGAAGGTCAGGAAGGTCAGCCGTTCGGTGTTGATGCCGGAGAGCTTGGCCGCCTTCTCGTTGCCGCCCAGCGCATAGATGCGACGGCCGATGGTGCTTTTGTTGGTCAGGAAGGTGTAGATCGCGATCAGCACCGCCATGGTGATCAGCACATTGGGCAGACCGCGATAGGTCGACAACAGATAGGCGATGTAGACGATCGCCGCCGCCACCAGGCCGTTCTTGACGATAAAGAAGGCAAAGGGCTCCTCGTCGATGCCGAACCGCAACGACCGGGCGCGGGAACGGGCCGCCAGCAGCACGATGGCACCGGCCGCGAGCACACCGAGCAGGATGGCGGTGACATTGGGGCGTTCGTCGCTGAACAGGTCCGGCACGAAGCCGGTGCTCAGCAGTTGGAAACCGCTCGGGAAGGGGCCGACCGACTGCCCTTCAAGCAGTGCCAGGGTCAGGCCACGGAACACCAGCATGCCGGCCAGGGTGACGATAAAGGAGGGTATCTTCCAGTACGCCACCCAGTAGCCCTGCGCGGCGCCGATCAGCAGACCGCAGATCAGACACAGCGGCACCACCAGGAAGGGCGACATATGCCAGTTCACCATCATCACCGCCGCCAGCGCGCCGATAAAGCCCACCACCGAGCCCACCGACAGATCGATATGGCCGGCGACGATCACCAGCAGCATGCCGATCGCCATGATGATGATGTAGCTGTTCTGCAGGAACAGGTTGGTCAGGTTGACCGGACGCATCAGCGTACCTTCGGTCAGCACCTGGAACAGCAGCATGATCACGACCAGTGCCGCCAGCATGCCGTAATCGCGCAGATGACCGGCCAGATGGGATTTGATCGAGGGCCCCTCGTGCTGCTCGGCGGCGGGGGTTTCGATGGTTGTTTTTGCTTGCTGCATTGTTATTGTCTCCGCGTATAACTAATCGCCGCTCCTGCGCATCCATGCGCCCGCGGCATACCGTACATCCTGTATCTGGCCGCTCCTGCGCATCCATGCGCCCGCGGCATACCGTACATCCTGTACATAAATCAGGCGTTGACGATCATCGCCATGATCTTTTCCTGGCTGGCTTCGTGCCCGGCCAGTTCCCCGGCGAAGGCGCCCTCGTTCATCACGTAGATGCGATCGCACATGCCGAGCAGTTCGGGCATCTCGGAGGAGATCATGATCACCCCCTTACCCTCGTCGGCAAGCTGGTTGATGATGCTGTAGATCTCGAACTTGGCGCCGACATCGATCCCCCGTGTCGGCTCGTCCAGGATCAGCACATCGGGTTGGGCATAGAGCCACTTGCTCAGCACCACCTTCTGCTGATTGCCGCCGGACAGGTTGATCACCTTCTGAAACACGCTCGGCGTACGTATGTTCAGCGCCTTGCGGTAGTCCTCGGCCACGCAGCGCTCGCGGCTGTCGTCGATGACGCCGTGCTCCGACACGCCGCCGAGATTGGCCAGGGTGGTGTTTCGGAGGATGGTCTCGTCGAGGATCAGCCCCAGCTCCTTGCGGTCCTCGGTGACGTAGGCGATGCCGCTGTCGACCGTCTTTTTCACCGTCGACAGATCGACCTCCCGGCCTCGGAGCCGAACGGTGCCGGAGATGTTGCGGCCGTAGCTGCGTCCGAACAGACTCATCGCCAGTTCGGTGCGGCCCGAGCCCATCAAGCCGGCGATGCCGACCACCTCGCCGGCAGCCACCTTCAGGCTGATATCGCGGATCACCTGGCGCTCGGCCGACTCCGGGTGCCAGACGTTCCAGTCCGACACCTCAAGCAGGGTCTCGCCGATGGCGGGTGTCCGTTTCGGATAGCGGTGCGCCATGTCGCGGCCCACCATGTCGCGAATGATGTCGGCCTCGCTGATCGCCTGTTGATGGCAATCCAGCGTGGAGACCGAGGTACCGTCACGGATCACCGTGATACTGTCGGCGACCCGGCTGACCTCGTTCAGCTTGTGCGAGATCAGGATCGACGAGATCCCCTGCGCCTTGAACTCCAGCAGCAGATCGAGCAGCTTGGCGCTGTCGTTCTCCTGCAGCGCCGCGGTCGGCTCGTCGAGGATCAGCAGTTTCACCTCCTTCGACAGCGCCTTGGCGATCTCGACCAGTTGCTGCTTGCCGACGCCGAGCTTCTCGATCAGCGTCGAGGGGTGCTCGCTCAGCCCCACCCGTTTCAGCAACTCGCCGGTGCGTGAGAAGGTGGCAGGCCAGTCGACCACCCCCTTCTCCGCCATTTCGTTGCCGAGAAAGATGTTCTCGGCGATCGACAGCAGCGGCACCAACGCCAGCTCCTGATGGATAATGATGATCCCCTCGCGCTCGCTGTCGACGATGCCACCGAACGCCATCGGGCGATCCTCGAAGCGGATCTCGCCGTCGTAGCTGCCGTGGGGATAGACACCGCTGAGCACCTTCATCAGTGTCGACTTGCCCGCGCCGTTCTCGCCGCACAGGGCATGAATCTCGCCGCGCCGCACCTTCAGACTCACGTTGTCCAGCGCCTTCACGCCAGGGAAAGTCTTGGTGATGCCGCGCATCTCCAAAATGGTATCGTGCATGGGATTCGTCCGCTTGGCCGCTCCTGCGCGTCCCTGCGCTCGCGGCATACCGTACGTCCTGTACATAGACGGCCCGCCGGAGCGGATCCGCAACAGGGTCGATTACTGAGTGTTCTTGACCTGTTTCATCGTGTAGTAGCCGCTGTCGACCACCACCGGCTGCCAGTTGGAGGCATCCACCGGAACCGGCTCGAGCAGGTAGGAAGGCACCACCTTGACGCCGTTGTCGTAGGTGGAGGTGTCGTTGATCTCCGGCTCTCCGCCCTTGAGCAGTGCCTCGACCATGCCGACGGCAACACCGGCCAGTTCACGCGTATCCTTGAACACGGTGGAGTACTGCTCGCCGGCCAGAATCGACTTGACGGAGGGCAGTTCGGCGTCCTGACCAGTCACGATCGGCATCGACATATCGGCGGAGCCGTAGCCGACCCCTTTCAGCGAGGAGAGGATACCGATGGAGATGCCGTCATACGGCGAGAGCACGCCCTGGATACGCTTATCGGTGTAGTGAGCAGAGAGCAGGTTGTCCATGCGCGCCTGGGCGAGAGCCCCGTCCCAGCGCAGGGTACCGACCTTGTCCATCCCCATCTGGCCGGAGACGATCTTGACCTCGCCGGCATCGATCAGCGGCTGCAGCACCGACATGGCGCCGTTGTAGAAGAAGTAGGCGTTGTTGTCGTCCGGCGAGCCGCCGAACAGTTCGACGTTATAGGGCGGCTTGAAGCGGGACTTCAGACCGTCTACCAGCGAAGTGGCCTGCTGCACACCGACCTTGAAGTTATCGAAGGTGGCATAGTAGTCGACATACTTGCTGTCGCGGATCAGGCGATCATAGGCGATCACCTTGATGCCGGCGGCATTGGCGTTCTCCAGCGCATTGGACAGGGTGGTACCGTCGATCGCCGCGATCACCAGCACGTCGACCCCCTTTACGATCATGTTCTCGACCTGGGCCAACTGAGTCGGGATATCGTCCTCGGCGTACTGCAGATCGGTCTTGTAGCCGGCCTTCTCGAACTGATCGACCATGGAGTGGCCATCCGAGATCCAGCGGGAGGAGGAGTTGGTCGGCATCGCGATGCCGACGTAACCACCCGCAGCAGAAACGGCTGCGCTCGCGGTCAGAAAGGTGGAGCCCAACGCCAGTGCGGCGACAATCTTTTTGATGCTCTTCATCGGTTTCTCCCTGTTCGCGGCATCGCCACCGATCGGTCGATCCGAACCGGCATGCCGACCCCGCTGTTATTTTTATTCAGAAACTGAACCAGCCTTGAGTGTCGATCTCAAGGGTTGAAGACAGGATGCGCCGGAAGAGCATAGCGTTCAAATGAAAACTCGGATATACGACATACCATAAATGATATGCCACTGGACGCGGGCGAGCCTGACGTGCATGTTCATGTTGCATGCTCATGTGCGTGAAAGGCCGTCTCGGAACGGTGACATGGCGTCTCGTTTAGGGGGAACTATGTGTACATAAAGAAAGGGGCCGAAGCCCCCTATTGGTAGTGATAGCGACAGGCCGCGATCACCAGCGTGTCATCTTCAACCGTGTACACCAGCCGGTGCTCCCGGTCGATCCGGCGGGACCAGAAGCCGGCTAGATCGGCTTTCAAGGCTTCGGGCTTGCCGATACCGTCGAACGGTGTGCGCCGGGCGCTTTTGATCAACTCGTTGATGCGCTTCAGCGTCTGCTTGTCGGCCTTCTGCCAGAACAGATAGTCCTCCCAAGCCTCATCATCAAACTTCAGCGACAGTGTATTACTCTGAGTCATCCTCGATCAGTTCTCTTTCCTGAGCCTGACCAGCTTTGATTCGGTTAACAGATTCCATAAGGCGCTTCGCGTTTGCCGGGTTGTTGAGCAGATAGAGGGTTTCCATCATGCTGTCGTAGTCGGCCTTGGCCATGACTACAACTGCCTCCCCTTTCTGCCGGGTCACAATCGCCGGCTCGTGCGAATCGCATACGCCATCCATCACCGCCTTTAAACTGGCGCGGGCGTCGCTATACGAAATGACGTTCATGGTTATGTCTC
>Ga0214472_10003114_pt1 | contig 17621 bp, 16 predicted proteins | sample RVTome_6_FD_207662 | JGI IMG/M metagenome (GOLD analysis project Ga0214472, IMG submission 207662) | Soil microbial communities from uranium-contaminated site in the Upper Colorado River Basin, Wyoming, United States - RVT140D175 | ecosystem: Environmental > Terrestrial > Soil > Contaminated >... | reverse complement strand
CGAAGGCGGGAAGCCCGAAGGGCGTAGGCGGGAGCCCGGTGGCTCGGTGTGTCCCTGTTGGCCGTCAAATTAGGTGGTTGCGTCGAGGGGAGTTGCCAGACGGCGGTGGGGTCCCCACGGCACTAATGCACACACTCTCTATGACGGCTACTGCCGCTCGCTGCAGAAGGGGCAGACTTCGGCGCGGTGATGGAGGGGTTTACGGCAGTGCCAGCAGAACCTGCTGCCGCTCTTCTCGCGCGCCTTGAGCCGCTTCCGTATGTCACTCAGCCGAGAGCCCCGATAGTCGATCTCGGAGACCGTGCCGAGGTCGTCGAGCAGCTCGCCCGCGCTCTGGTAGCGGTCGGTCACGTCGGGGGCGAGGCATTTCTCGATGATCTCGCTCGTCTCCCGAGAGAGGGCGCGGTTGCGTTCGCGAGGGGGGACCAGGCGTCCCGAGGCCGCCATCTTCTCGAGTTGGCGTGGGTTGGCGCTGAAATAGGGAAGGGAGCCAGTCATCATCTCGTACATGATGACGCCGATGGAATAGACATCGGAGGCGAAGACGGCGCGTCCCTGAAACTGCTCCGGGGCCATGTAGGGGGGGCTCCCGATGATCGTCGAAGCATGATCGGCTATCTCTAGAAACCGAGAGGTGCCGAAATCCGCGATCTTGACGACGCCGGAATCCGTGACGAGCACGTTGCCCGGACGCAGATCACGATGCAGAACGCCCTGACGGTGCGCGTGCTCGACTCCTTCACATATCTGTCTCGAGAAATCCAGGGCTCGATTGAGCTCCACGACTTTGTCGCGCGTTAGGATAGCTTCCAGCGTCTCGCCTTCGATGAACTCCATGACGATGAAGAAATAGTCGTCGGCCTTTTCGGCGGTCACGATACGTACGATGTTCTTGTGGTCGAGCGCGGCGAGCAATCTTGGCTCGCGGAGAAGCTCACTGAAGTCGACCCCTTGGCGGTGGGGAACCTTGATCGCGAATTTCTTGTCGATCCAGGTGTCCTTGACGAGGTAGACGGTACCGAACCCGCCGCTACCGAGCGTCTGAAGGATTTGATATTTGCCGATTTCTTGCCCGAGAAGAAACATCTGGTCGGAGCGGCAGTATAGCACGGGCGAGGCCATGTGTTGATTCGCCGAGCCTAGTGAAAGGCGGGCTTGTCTCGCCGAAGCCTACGGCGATCGCGCTGGCGAAGGCGGACTTGTCCCGCCGTAGCCTAGGAATGTTTCACTGGCGAAGGCGGATCACCCCACAGCCATTCCAATATCACTGCGGCGGCGAGCGCGGCGGTCTCCGTTCGCAGCGTACGTGGGCCGAGCCCGACGGGTCGAAAGCCGTTCGCGACAGCGGCGGCGATCTCCCCGTCGCTCCAACCGCCTTCCGGTCCCACTGCCGCGACGCAAGACGTCGCTCGTTCGGGTTCGCGAAGGGACGGGCCGCCCGGCGTGAAGAGGAGCCGGGCGGTCGGAAGATCGAGCTCCAAGAACTCGTGGAACGGAACCAGGTCTTCGATCCTCGGCACGCGCGAACGCCCACATTGCTTGCATGCTTCTGCGGCAATCCGGCGCCAGCGGGAGAGTTGGCGTTCCGCGCCGCCGGCGGTTACCGTCGTCCGTTCGGTTATCACGGGAACAATGCGGTGCACGCCCAACTCGGTAAGCTTTTGCACGACGCGGGACATGCTCTGCATCTTTGGCACGGCGATCGCCATCGTCAGATCGAGCGGAGACTCGCGGGATTCGGTTGGAGCCAAAAGTCTGGCCGACGCCGTGTCGTTTCCACAGCGCGTCAGCTCCGCTTGGAGCTCCGTGCCACGACCATCGAAGATCACGATCCTGTCGCCGGGCTTCAGCCGTAGGACATGCAGCAGGTGGTGCGCTTCGCTTCCCGCTATCTCCACGTCACCTTGGACAGGGAGGTTCGGTAACATGAACCGGCGCTCTCGCATCAGCGTCCCTAGTCCGCGGGCGACATAGCGAGAAGCGCCGCCCAGTCCCCGGCGGTGTGATACCGAACGAGCTGCATAGGTTGGGGCAATCCCTCCAGTCTGGACGCGAGCTCCTCGACGTCGTCGACGGTGATTCCGGAAAGGATCATATAGCCTCCAGGCACGAGCCACCCGGAGAGTCTCGACATTTCCTGTTCCAGGAGTGGTCGACTCAGGTTGGCGATCACTAACCCGACCCGGTGCGGTGCGGCGCTCTCGAGGTTCGTGCGAACCACATCCATGAGCCGGTCCAGGCGATTCCGCTTGGCGTTCTCACGCGCGCACGCCGCCGCATCGGGGTCGAAGTCGAGGGCGAGGACCGGCCGGCAGCCGAGCGACGCCGCGACCATCGCCAGGATTCCCGTCCCGGTGCCGACGTCGACCGCGGCTACTTCGGTTCCCGCGACCAGCTCGATGAGCTCGACGCAAAGTCTGGTCGTATCATGGCGACCCGTTCCAAACGCCTTCTCGGGATCGATCCGCAGGACGATCCGGCCCGTCTCATCGGGAGCGGGAGGTGACTCCCAAGATGGGCATACGAAGAACCGCTCGCCGAGCGTGAACCCGCTCATGTCCTTCCGCGAGACCGCGACCCAGTCTTGGTCGGGAACGACTTCGACGGGCTCGATCCGAACTCCGGGGAACTCGCGCGTCAGTTTGTCGCGCAAAGCGTCCAGAGCGGTCCCGCGAGGAAAGTAGGCGCGCTGCCGGGTCGTGCCGTCGAGCGTTTCGATACCCAGACAGCCCTCGTCGAAGAGCTCCCCGATCACAGCGTCGACCGCTTCGATAGTCCCGTCCAGCAGAAACGTGGGATAGCCCTTCCGAGAGTCGTGTCGGGACGGCATCGTCGCTTCGACCCCCGGTGGCGCTCGTGAGAGGGGATAGGGAGAGGGACGCCTTCGGCTACTGGGAGCCGAAGAGCCTACCGAGGAAGCCCGTCTCTTTGTCGGCGTTCTCCTCGACATCCGCTGGAGGCGGAATGAGCTCTCCCAGTCGATCGAGGAGCTGCCGCTGCTCCTTAGTTAGTTTCGTCGGCGTGAGAACGCGGACCGCGACCAACTGGTTTCCGCGACCGTGCCCGCGAAGCCGGGGGACTCCCTTTCCCTTGAGCTTGAAGATCGTTCCAGTCTGAGTGCCCTCTGGAATCGAGACCCGCTCCTTCCCGTCGATGGTGGGCACCTCGATCTCCGCTCCGAGCGCGGCTTGGGCAAACGTGATGGGGATTTCGCAGTAGATGTCGTCATCGCGGCGCCCGAAGAACGGATGTTCCTTGGCCTCCAAGAACACATAGAGATCTCCGGGTGGGCCACCTCGCATGCCCGGCTCGCCTTCTCCCGAGAGGCGCAGGCGCGAGCCCGAATCCACACCGGCAGGTATCTTGATGGAGAGCTCTCGATCTCGTTGTACCTGTCCAACCCCCGAACACTCTTTGCAGGGGCTCGGGATGATCTGTCCCGTTCCCTGGCAGCGGCCGCAGGAGCGGGAAACGACCAGAAAACCCTGCTGATACCGAATGTTCCCGTGTCCGTCGCAGGTCGTGCAGGCGGTCTTCGTGGTCCCCGGAGCGGCGCCCGAACCCTGGCAGGTGGGACAGTTCTCGGGGCGGGGAATCCGGATCCTCGTCTCCGTGCCCTTGACGGCTTCCTCGAAAGTGATCTGCAGGTCGTAACGGAAATCGGAGCCGCGTCGGACGGAGCTCCGAGAGCGGCGGCCGCCGAAGAAGTCCCCGAAGCCGAAGAGATCTTCGAAGATACTGCCGCCGAAGATATCCGAGAACTCGCGAAAGATGTCCTGATTGATGGAGGGGCCGCCTTTGAGCCCGGCACGGCCGTATTGATCGTAGAGGGCCCTCTTTTCGGGATCGCCGAGGACGCTATAGGCTTCCGCTGCTTCCTTGAAGGCCTCTTCGGCCGCCTTGTCTCCCGGGTTCTTGTCGGGGTGCAGCTTGACGGCGAGCCTTCGGTAGGCGCTCTTGATTTCCCGTGGGCTCGCCGACCTCCCGACGCCCAGTACTTCGTAATAATCCCGCTGACCTACGCTAACCAATCACGATCTCCGCGACGAGGCGTGGACGAAATGACTCAACCCCGTAACAGCGCCTGTTGCAATGCCTCCGCCGTAGACTCCAATCTGGTCAGAGCGCCCTGGAGCTCTTCGAGATTTCCGTTCTTGTGTTGTTCCGCATCCGCCAGGGCGGTGCTCGCCTTCGATTTCTCCTCTTCGGTCAGCTTTTCCGCAAGAGCATCGAAGCTCTTTCGCGTGCTCTCGATGAGACCCTGCAGCTGGCCCGCGACGTGGTCGCGCTCGTGTTCCTTCTTCTCCTCTTTCTTGTGCGTCTCGGCCTCTCCGCGAAGGCGGTCGACCTCGGCCTGAGTGAGACCACTACCGGCGCGCGTCACGATGTTCTGCCGTCTACCGGTCGCTTGGTCGAGCGCGGTGACCTGGACGATACCGTTCACGTCGATCTCGAAAGTCACCTCGATCTGCGGCACTCCCTTCGGTGCGGGAGCGATATCGGTGAGCTGAAACTTCCCGAGTGAGGTGTTGTAGGCAGCCTGCTCGTTCTCGCCCTGGAGCACATGCACCTCCACCTTGGTCTGATTGTCGGTAACGGTAGTGAAGATCCGGCTCTTCTTGGTGGGAATGGTTGCCTGTCGATCGATGAGCGCGGTGAATGTTCCGTCTTTCGTCTCGATGCCCAGCGTGTGCGGCGTGACGTCGAGCAGCACCAGATCGGTGACTTCCCCGGAGATGATGCCGGTCTGGATGGCCGCGCCGATCGAAACGACCTCGTCGGGATTGACGCTGCGGTTGGGCTCTCTCCCAAATACCTTGCGAACCACATCGATGACCTTGGGAGTGCGCGTCTGTCCGCCCACGACGATGACGTCATCGATCTCCTTTGCGGTGACCCCCGCGTCCTTCATCGCTTCCGTGCACGGAGCGACGGTCCGTTCGAGCAGCGGGCGGATCATTTCCTCGAACTTGCTTCGATTGAGGACGGTGTTGAGGTGCTTGGGACCGGACTGATTCGCGGAGATGAAGGGGAGAACGATCTCGGCCTGAGCCGCGGTCGAGAGCTCGCATTTGGCCTTCTCCGCCGCTTCCTTCAAACGCTGCAGGGCCATGCGATCGCCCGTCAAATCGATCCCCGTCTCCTTCTTGAACTCCTCCACCAACCAATTGATGATGAGCTGATCGAAGTCCTCGCCGCCGAGGTAAGTGTCACCGCCGGTCGAGAGTACCTGATAGAGCCCGTCCTGCAGTTCCAGGATAGAGATGTCGAACGTGCCACCTCCGAGATCGTAGACCGCGACCCGGGCGGCCTGCTTGTGCTGCGCGCCGTAGGCGAGCGCGGCGGCCGTCGGCTCGTTCAAGATGCGGAGAACTTTCAGCCCGGCGATGGCTCCCGCGTCCTTGGTGGCTTGGCGCTGCGCGTCGTTGAAGTACGCCGGGGCGGTGATGATGGCGTCTTCCACGGGCTCACCCAGATAGTCTTCGGCGGCGGCCTTCAGCTTCTGGAGCACGATGGCGGAGATTTCTGGAGGGCTATACACCTTGTCGTCGATTTTGATGTGCGCGTCCCCGTTGCTGGCCTCGACCATTTCATAGGGAAGTACGGCCTTGGCGCCAGCGATCTCGGGAGAGTCGAAGCGCCGGCCGATGAGCCTCTTCACACCATGAACGGTGTTCTGAGGGTTGGTTAGGGCCTGGCGCTTGGCTATCTGGCCCACGAGCCGCTCGCCCTTGTTCGTAAACGCAACGATGGAGGGCGTGGTGCGGGCCCCTTCCTGATTGGGGATGACCTGCGCCGTGCCGCCTTCCATCACCACGATGCACGAGTTCGTCGTGCCGAGATCGATTCCCACGACCTTACCCAATGCTCTTGCTCCCTTCTAAATCTGCCTTAGTGCCGCGGGGCCCCACCCCCACGGCCTGCGCTTTCGTCGGCGCATTCGCGCCGGGCTCCCGCCTACGCCCTTCGGGCTTCGGCGAGGTCCCGACGAAGCCTTGGCGAAGTCGGACGCTCCGCTCGCGCAGGCTGACTCGTCTTTCACCAGCCTGCTAGACGTCCGAGTTGGGGTGATCCGGCGCATCTATATCTCCCCGCTCGTCTGACTCTCCGGGCGATTCGGACTCCTCGTCCGATTCGGCGAGGGCGGGATTGTGTCCTACCCTCACCATGGCCGGCCGCAACAGACGATCCTTGAGGAAATAGCCCTTTTGGAGCACTTCCAGGACTTCACCTTCCCGATGGTCGGGTGAGTCGACCCTAGCCACGGCTTCGTGCACGTGCGGGTCGAAATCCTCGCCCAGCGCATCGACCTCACGAAGCCCCGCCTTCTTCAACGTGTCATTTAACTGTCGATATATGATTTCGACGCCCTGCCGGATCTGGTCTGGGGAGCCGGTCGGCGAGGACTCGAGCGCCCGCTCGAGGTTGTCGAGGACCGGCAGGATCTCCAAAACCAGCTCGGAGGCGGCATAGGCCACGAACTCTTTCTGCTCGCGCTCGATTCGCTTTCGATAGTTGTCGAAGTCGGCCTGCTTGCGGCGGAGCAGATCCTGAACTTCCTCGAGCTCGGAGCGGAGCGCTTCGATTTCGCTCGGCGCAAGCGAGCCCGCAGGCTCAACGGGAGCTAGGCCGGCTGTCTCCTCCGCCTCGGCCGCCTCCAAGCCGTGCTCTGCGGTGGTAGGGCTCGTGGGGACGGCCGTGTCAGCCCCTTCAGTGGATGTCGAATCGTGCTCGTCCAAAAGTCGTGGTGTCTTCTTGCTCTTGCTCAGAGGCTCTCTCCTCAGACGTTTGGTACATCTTTACACATTACGTGGCCGGCTCGCGCCCTGGCTAATCGTGTCCGACAACGAGCTCGCGATGTAGTCGACGACCGAAATGAACTTGGCGTACTCCATGCGCGTCGGCCCCATGATGCCTACCGAGCCCAGCTCGCGATCGAGAAAACGATAGCTCGCGGCGATGAGCGACATTCCTTCTAAATCGGGAACCCTGGCTTCGGAGCCGATGACGATTTGCAGGCCCCGGCCCTCTAAACACGCGTTGAGTATCTCCAGAAAGCGGTTCTTCTCTTCGAGAGTGGTGAAGAGTTGTTGTACCCTCTGGATATTGCTGCTGAACTCCGGCTTGTTCAGCATGCGGGATGTGCCCTCCAGGTAGACGTCCGACGAGGATGGGGACTCGGCGAAGGCCGCTTGACCCAGGGTCAGGGCACTCTTCACGACCTGGTCGTAGAGATCTCTTTCCTCCCGCAATCTCAGCAGCAAGGTCTCTCTCGCTTCAGAAAGCGTGAAGCCGCGGAACTGGGCGTTGAGGTACCGAGCGCAGCGTTCCAGCTCGTTACCCGTGAAATCCTCCGACAGGTTGATCACTCGATTCACGACTTGGCCCGTCTCCGAGATCAAAACGACGAGAACGCGCCGCGGGGCGAGCTTCATGAAATCGATTTCTTTCAAAGGACTTTGTTGGATGTCCGGGCTCGTGACGAAGCTCACCATATCGGTCATGCTGGCGAGCAGATGGGAAGTCTCCTGAAGAAGATTGGTCACGTCCCCGCCCGATTGTTTCAAGCTACCCGCGATCATCCCTTGTTCAGCGGGCGACAAACCGCTCCCGCTCATGACCGTGCTCACGTAGAAACGGTAGCCTTTGTCCGTCGGGACGCGTCCCGCCGATGTGTGCGGCTGGTAGAGGTAACCGAGCTCTTCCAAGTCCGCCATGATGTTGCGTATCGTGGCGGGGGAAAGACCCTGGGCATTCAGCTTGGCGAGCGTACGGGAGCCCACCGGGTCGCCGAAGGCGATGAACGTTCTCACCGCCTGGCGCAGAATGTCCTGAGTGCGAGGGTCTAGGTCCAAGGGCTTCGTCCGTTCCATGCGAACGCCATTGCTATGTTAGCACTCTCACGACGTGAGTGCTAAGTCCTTTATTACCAGATGTCTCGCGAGTTGTCAAGAAAACCGTCACAGGTGAGCGGCACCTACAGCACACGAGCATCTGTTGGAAATCCAGGGATACCCGCTCAGAATATCATAGGACGCGGCCGCCGAGAAGCTCATCGTCGATCTAACGAAGGATCGAGGCCCCGATCGAGCTCCCTAAAGCGTTCCAATCCGACAGGGCGTACTTAGTCTCGACCAGCGCCTCGGCGGTCTTCATCTCGGAGGAGAGCAGCTCGTGCTGAGAAGCCGGCTCACCGAGGGCCCGTTCGAACTCGGAAGCCAGAAAACGCATGAGTTGAGAGGTGGTAAGTCGCCTGCCGGAGAGCTCGACGACACCCACCGGGTCCATGCGCCCCGCCGCATGAGCGCCCAAGACTTTCGACCATAGCACGCGATCTATCTCCATCAGCACCGATCCATGCTGCACGAAGCCGCGTCGGCTCCATTTCTGTGCCGCACCGACGAGCTTGCGGCCGCCGGAGGTAATCTCGTGGCGCGTGGGAACCGCGAAGCAGGGGAGCCTGTCGTCGAAAGTCCGCCCCGTTGCGTTCGTAGACGGAGGAGCCGGATCGACTGGAATGCCGTTCCGCTCGAAAGCCCGCCGCAGCACGGCGCTCACCCACCGATAGACCTCGCGAACGGAGAGACCGCGAAAGGGTCCGTCGGCACTCGCCGCGACGCAATAAGTGAGCTCTCGGTGGTGTAGCACCGCTCGACCTCCAGTGAATCGACGTACCGCTTCGATGCCGAGGCGACGGCAGGCCGAAGGGTTGCACGTCTTGGCAAGCTCCTGCCGAAAACCGATGGACAACGCCGGCTGCGACCAACCATAGAAACGAACCGTCGGAGGAGCGAGCCCTTCCACCGCGCTCTGGAAGAGTGCTTCATCGACCGCCATGTTCCAGGCCCCGTGTCCAGGACCATGGAGCAAGAGGCGCCAGCGCACGGGGCTAGTTCGACGGAGCGCGGAAGGGTTTCAAAGCAGCGTGGTCAGGGGTGTGTACGGCCGATTCTGAGATGCGGCGACGGGATGGCAGGTCACTTTTCCCTGATAGACGTTCACGCCCCGGTGGAGGGCGGGGTCGGTTCCCACCGCGGTGTTGAACCCATCTTGGGCGATGCGGAGGGCGTAGGGAAGTGTGACATTGGTCAAGGCGAACGTCGAGGTACGTGGGACAGCGCCCGGCATGTTGGCCACACAGTAGTGAACCACGCCGTCGACCACGTACGTGGGGTCGCTGTGCGTCGTGGGGTGGGTCGTTTCGATACACCCACCCTGATCCACCGAGACGTCGACGATCACCGCGCCCCGTTTCATTTGCCTCACCATCTCACGAGTGACGAGCTTCGGTGCCGAGGCTCCGGGCACCAACACGGCGCCGACCAACAGATCCGCCCGACGCACCGACTCGAGAATGGTAAGGGGGTTGGACATGAGTGTGGTGATCAAACTCGCGAAGAGATCGTCCAGATACTGCATCTTGGAATGACTCTTCTCGATCACCGTGACACGAGCTCCCATACCCACCGCCATCTTCGCGGCATTGATGCCGACGATGCCCCCGCCGATGATGACCACCTCCGCTGGGGCGACACCCGGGACGCCTCCCATGAGGACGCCTTCCCCACCCTCCGGCTTCTCGAGGTAGTGGGCGCCCTCCTGAATGGCCATGCGGCCAGCGACTTCGCTCATCGGCGTGAGTAGGGGCAGAGCTCCGTCTTCGGTGGCGATGGTCTCGTACGCGACGCCGGTTACTTTGCGCTCCAGGAGTGCTTCGGTGAGCTCGGGCAACGGGGCGAGGTGTAGGTAGGTGAATAGGATTTGGCCTTCGTGAAGCTTCGGCACTTCGGAGTCCAGAGGTTCCTTGACCTTGACGATCATGTCGGCCCGGTCGTAGACGTCGTCGGCGGAGGGAACGATGCGCGCCCCCGCGGCTTCGTACTCCTCGTTGCCGATGCCGCTTCCCTCGCCGGCACCATCCTCCACGAGCACTTCGTGTCCCGCTTCGTGGAGGGTCTTGACGCCCCCCGGAACGAGGCCGACACGAAACTCGTTGTCCTTCAGCTCTCTTACCGTTCCAACTCGCATGTCGTGGTCTGCAGCTCCGTCCGGGCCGGTGTGGTGTTTGCGCCCTAGTTGGGTCCCAGCTTCGGTCCAAGCTCTTCCGGGACGCCCGTCGATGGCTTGGAGCTTGCCGTTTCCGCCTGGCGCTTTTCTTTCGACTGTCCTTCTTTGTCCGTCATGTTGCTCGAGCCACGGAAGACCGCGCCCTCGGCGACCGCAATCAGCGGGGCGCGGAGATTGCCCAAGACCCTCCCGGTATTCGTGATCTCGATCCGGTTCTTCGCCGTGCAGTCGCCTTCCAGTTTGCCCCGGATGGAAACGTTCTCGGCTTCGATTTCGGCCTTGACACGACCCGCTTCGCCGATCACGACCAGCCCCGTGCTCTTGATCTTGCCCTCGACGCGGCCCTCGATCTGGATGACGTCGGAGGTCGTGATCTCGCCCGTGATGAGCGCCTCCTTGCCGATCAACGTGTTGGGCGTCGGCGTCGACGGGTTGGGGGACGGGCCGCTCGTTTGAGTCAGAGAAGCTGAAACGGTCTTACTGGGTTCGGGTTTGCCAAACAATCCCACGATACCTCCCTCGAGATCGGTCGCGGACCGGGAGGATCCCCGAACGGGCTCTCTCTGGACATCTCGGACGGGCCGAATTGGGCGGCTGGTAAGACTCGTGCAACGTGCAACCGATGTGCCCCGGTAGACGGTTAGCTATCGTCATCAATCGAGCACGGGCCACCCCACCACCGCTGGTCATTCTGGAGCGGGCGACGGGGTTCGAACCCGCGACCCCAAGCTTGGGAAGCTTGTACTCTACCAACTGAGCTACGCCCGCCAGCTTAGAGAGCGAGTATAGCTGCGGGCGAATCTAAGTGTCAAAAGGATCTCCTTACCCGCTAACTCGTTGATTCGAAATCCGATTTTCTCGAATCACGCGGAGCACTTCCTCGCGGCGCCGCTTCATCTCGTCTTCCTCCAGCGCTTCCAGATTTAGGCGTAACAAGGGCTCGGTGTTCGAGGGGCGGACGTTGAAATGCCAGCCCGGGTAGTCGACCGAGAGGCCGTCCAGCTTGGAGATGCGGCCGTCCGAGTAGCGCGACTCGAGTCGCGCGAGAACCGCGGGAACATCCTCGATCTTGGAATTGATCTCGCCGGTGATGAAGTACTTCTGGCGTAAGGGGGCGAGAAGCTCGGAAAGCGTCTTGCCCTTCTTCGACATCAGCTCCAGGATGAGCAGTGCCGGGATCATCCCATTGTCGGCGAAGTAGTTCTGGCGGAAATAGAAGTGTCCACTGATCTCGCCGCCGAAAACGGCGTTCTCCTCACGCATCCTTTTCTTGATGAACGCATGCCCCACGCGGTTCATCAACGCGCGTCCGCCCAGCTTCTCCACAGTATCCTTGACCGCCCAGCTAGCACGCACGTCGAAGAGAATGGTCGAGCCCGGCTCCTTGAGGAGAAAGGCCTCTCCCAGGAGCGCAGTAATGAAGTCGCCGGGGACGAACCGTCCCCGATCGTCGATGAAGAAACAGCGATCGCCGTCTCCGTCCCACGCGATACCCAAGTCGGCTTTCTCGGCGAGCACCCTCTCGATGATCGCTCGGCGGTTCTCTTCCACCAAGGGGTTGGCCTCGTGGTTCGGAAAACTCCCGTCCGGCTCGAAATACATCTCGACTCGCTGGAAAGGGAGATCCGAAAAGATGGCCGGTGCCACGGCGCCCGCCATCCCGTTGGCGGCATCCATGACGACGCGAAAAGCTTTCAGGACATTGGTGTCGATGAAGCTCCGAACGTGCCGGACGTAGTCCGGCAGGATGTCCCTTTCGACGCGGGACCCACGGGGTCTGTCGGGAAACTCACGGCCGGAGACGATCCACTCCTTGATTTCCTTGATGCCGGCGTCACCCGAGAGCGCCAACGCGCCCTCGCGAACGAGCTTGAAACCATTGTATTCCTTCGGATTGTGTGAAGCGGTCACCATGGCGCCACCGTCGAGCTCGAAGTGGGGAACTGCGAAGTAGACCATGTCCGTCGTCGTCATTCCGATGTCGGTGACTTGGGCTCCACCCGCCATCGCGCCCTCGCACAAGGCCCGGGCAAAGCCCGGCGAGGAGTCCCGCATGTCTCTTCCGATCGCAATCGATTTGGCTTGCAGGTACTCGATGAAGGCGCGGCCCACCCGACGGGCGAGATCGGCGTCGAGCTCGTCGGGGACGATTCCCCGGATGTCGTATGCCTTGAAGACTCCGGATGCGGCGCTTCGGCCGGGCACGTTCGTCTATCCCTCCGCGTGGCTCAACCGGCTGAAATCCGCAACCACCGACTTGTCCCCCAGAACCACGCCGCGGTCCACTAAGGCATGCCGGCCGATGTGAGTGTTCCTACCCACCAGGGAGCCCTGAACCCGGGCGTGCTCGCCGACGCGGACGTTCGACCATAACACCGAGTCGGCAACGGTGGCCCCTTCCTCGATGAGACAATTCTGTCCCACCACCGCAAAGGGCTCGATGTGCGCTCCTCGTTTCACCGTGGATCCGGCGCCAATGAAGGAAGGCCCCAACACGCTCGATGGATCGTCCACCGAGGCAGCGGCGTCGATATAGATGCCGTCCGCCCTTCGCTCGAACCCTTTCAACTTGGCGGCACCGCTCAGGATGTCTTGATGCGCCTTCAAGTACTTTTCGGGGGTGCCGATGTCGATCCAATAGCCACGGTGCACGTACGCGTAGAACGGGATGTTCTCGCGTAGGAAAGTAGGGAAGACCCCTCTTTCGAACGAATAATTCTTGCCCGCGGGAATGAAGGCCAGCGTTTCGGGCTCGAGGACATAGATGCCCGCGTTGATCGTGTCGCACGTGATCTCGTCGTAGCTGGGTTTTTCCAGGAAACGTCGCACCCTTCCATCGGATTCCATCTCGACCAATCCATAGGCGGAGGGGTTTTCCACGGGCGTGAGCACGATCGTCGCCTTGGCTTTGGTTCTTTCATGCTGTGCCAGAACCGCCGACAGGTCGACGTCACTCAGCACGTCGCCGTTGAAGACAATGGTGCGATCGGCGAGAAAAGGCTCTGCCTTCTTGACGGCGCCAGCGGTGCCGAGTGGTTCGGGCTCCGTCGTATACAGAATCTTGAGGTCGAGATCGCTGCCGTCGCCGAAGATCTCCTCTATCCGCCGTGGTTGATAGGAGAGAGACAGTACGATCTCCGAGATTCCTGATTGCCGGAGCAGCTCGATTTGGAAGGAAAGAAAAGGGCGATCGAGAATGGGAACGATCGGCTTAGGCGTGTGGAGGGTCAGTGGACGCAGGCGCGTGCCTTTTCCACCCGCGAGGATGACGGCTTTCATCGTTTCTCGTTCGTTGGCCCACGTTCGTGCAAGAAGAATGGCTCTCTCTCTGATTCGAGCGGAGAGCATGCTAGCACGCGCTTGGCGAGCCTTTCAAGCACCGAGACAGTAAGCGCTTCAGATGCTATAGTATAGGTTGACAGGCCCACGGCGCGAGGCTATACTCCCGCCGCTTCCACCGTCCCTAAAGGAAAGAGACTCACATGAAGGCTCAGGCCCTCGGGCAGAAGATTGCGGACAAGACGGTCAAGCTCGCGACCGTCGGCTTGGGTTACGTCGGTCTTCCCCTTTCGGTCGAGTTCGCGAGCGCGGGGATTCACGTCGTTGGCATCGATATCGATCACAGCAAGATCGACGCGATCCGAAGCGGTGAATCATACGTTCGGGACGTCCCCTCGTCATCGGTACAGAGACTCGTCGAAGAAGGCACGCTGTCGGCCACTTCCGAGTTCGACGTGCTGGCGGAAAACGACGCGGTCATCATCTGCGTACCGACCCCGCTGTCCAAGACCAAAGATCCAGATCTCTCTCTGGTGATCAACGCGGCGACCGAGATTGCGCAAAGGCTCCGGCCGGGCCAGCTCGTCGTACTCGAAAGCACGACCTATCCTGGGACCACGGAGGAGCTAATTCTCCCCAGATTGGAAGAAAGAGGTCTGCGGGTGGGGGAGAGTTTCTTTCTGGCTTTCTCCCCGGAGCGAGTCGATCCGGGCAACAAGAAATGGAACACCCGCAACACGCCAAAGATCATCGGTGGCATGACCCCAAACTGCCTGGAAATGGCGCGCGCTCTCTATTCGCACGCGGTGGAGCGAGTCATCCCGGTCTCGTCGACACGAACCGCGGAAATGGTGAAGCTTCTGGAGAATACGTTCCGGAGCGTGAATATCGGCTTGGTCAACGAGGTGGCGCTCATGTGCGATCGGCTCGGAGTCGATGTGTGGGAAGTGATTGACGCCGCCGCGACGAAGCCGTTCGGCTTCATGCCGTTCTACCCGGGGCCTGGCCTGGGGGGCCATTGCATACCGATCGATCCTTTTTATCTATCGTGGAAGCTCAAGACCCTGAACTACCGTGCGCGCTTCATCGAGCTCGCCGGCGAGATCAATTCCGCGATGCCCTACTATGTCGTGAACAAGGTTCAAGACGCGTTGAACGAACGGAAGAAGAGCGTCAAGGGCTCGCGTATCCTGCTGCTGGGCATGTCGTACAAGAAGGACAACGAAGACGTGCGAGAGTCGCCCGGGCTCGACATCCTGAGGATCCTGGAGCAGAAGGGAGCCCAGGTGAGCTATCATGACCCGCTGGTGCCGGAGCTGGAGCTAGATGGCAGGGTGTATCGTTCGGTTGGGCTCGAGGATGCCCTGGACTCGACCGACTGTGCGGTGGTAGTGACCGAGCACTCTTCATTCGATATGGAGGGGATCGTCGCTCGCGCGCCGCTCTTGCTCGATACCCGAAACGCAACCAAGCAGATTCGTTCCGACAAAGTCTTGAAGATTTAGCCTCCGCCAGGAGCGGTCCCAAGGGTCATGACACTTCCGAATCTGCCGAACGGCCTGAGCCTCGTCCGAATCTTCCTCGTGCCCTTGCTGGTGGCGGTGTTGCTCACCCGCACCGAGGGCTGGCAAATCATGGGTGGGCTCATCGTCGCAGTGGCTGCCCTCACCGACTGGCTGGACGGCTACTTGGCGCGGCGGCGTGGTCAGGTCACGACGCTCGGCATCATGTTGGACCCCCTCGCCGACAAGATCCTGACTTCGGCGGCCTTCATCAGCCTGGTTCAGATGCAGCTCGCACCGGCCTGGATGGTCGTGGTGATCGTGGGGCGAGAGTTCGCGGTGATGGGGTTGAGAAGCATCGCGGTCGCCCAGGGGGTGACGATTCCGGCCAGCTACTTGGGCAAGGGGAAGATGTTCACCCAAGTCGTAACCATCTTGCTCTTGATCCTGGGCGAGCGGTTCTTGGGTCCCTTCATGGTCCTGGGCAAGATTGCCCTTGGAATCACGGTGGCGCTGGCGTTGATCTCGGGGCTCGATTATTTTCTGAGGTTCTATAAAAAGGTGGCGCGGGAGCTTCCGAGCGGCAGCCGCGCATGAGGCGCCGGTCTCGCCAGTCCTCTCGTTCGCGCATCATGACGCCGACGCCGGTCGTGTACCTCGGCCCGGATGCCTCGGAGGCTCTCGAAGAGGGAAGAGGCGTCTTGCTTGGGGCGCAACGGCCCGGATGGGTGGACGCCGTCCACTTCCGTGCCGCTCCGGCGGGGCCGTGGAAGGAGCTCATCGAGCGACGCTTCCGGCCGCACCGCACGCTGGAACCGGTGGGCATCGTGTTGGCTGCAAGCGAGCTTCGCCGCCTCGGGCAAGCGCTCGCTCGCGAGCTGGTTCCTGGGGATGTCGTGCTCGCCGTTCCGGCGAGACGCGGGAAGCCCGTGGCTTACGTGAATCGAGGTGATCGCCTGGCGCCGGCGCGCCTGAAGATCTCGCGAATCCTCTGAGCGGGCCCTAGAGTGCATTAGTTCCGTGGGGACCCCACCGCCGTCTGACCAAGTTGAGTAGCAGCACCGTCCCATTTTGACGGCCAACAAGTGACGGCGGATCCGTCTGACGAACTCCAGTCAAAGCAACCACGCAATTTGACGGCCGACAGGGCGCAGCTTGGCCCGGTCATTCATCATCGCCGCGGAATCCCACCGCCGCCTGACGCGCTCCTGTCCCAGCAGCCACTCAGTTTGGCGGCTAGTGGTGGGTGCAGTCCGCGGCTCGGTCGCTCCGTGCTTCGCACTGCGCGATCGCTGAGGGGAACGATCATCAATGCGACGGGGACCCCACCCCCGTCGCGAGTCGCTTCGGCGATTTCACGCCTCCGCGACGGCTGAGGGCTCCTCGCGCAGGCTAACTCGTTTTTCAACAGCCTGGTAGGCCTATTTCACCTCGATCAGGTCCCCTTGCGCCATGAAGTCGTAGGCTAGGGTGATTTTCGCAGTGGACGTCCGGGGGTGCACCGTCAATACGGCGAGCTCTCCGAGAACCTTTCGCGGGGCGTCGGGGTGGTTGTAGCGGAACACCGTGAAGATGGACCCGGGAATGATCCCTTGTTCCTCCCCGACGTCGATGCTCACAATGTTGCCCGTGCCGAAGCTACCAAGTTCCACGATGTCGTCGATGGATGCGATGATCTGACCTCTATCTCGCCCGGTCTCCGGCGTAAGCCGATGCACGGGATCCTGGTAGGGTATCAACGGGACGGGCACGGGCTCGAAGGGAACGAGGTAGTTGTCCTGGAGGGCGTCCCGGCAGGAGTGAATGACCTCGGCAATGGCCGTCTCTTCCTGTGCCGCGAGAATGACGAGCCACCCGGTGGTGTTGATGAGCCAGCCGTGGCTGGTGGAACGCACTCGACTGCGCATGTAGAATTCGTCTCCCGCTTGGACACCGTCATTTCGTCCGCGGTTCACATACACGATGTCGCCAACGCTCATCATGACCTTGACGTCGAATCCGTGCTCGGTCTCGAAGATTCGAAAGTCCTCGTCCTCGCGCTCGCCGATGAACGCGACGCACTGGATGGTGTCCTCTTCGGAAACTGGATAGAGGCTCGGGCCGGTAGGTCCGCCCGCGACTCCCGCGCCTTCTTCGCCGATTCCTTCGCCCGCCCCTTCCTCGCCGGGACCGGCCGCACCTGGCTCCTCACCCGCGGCGCGGAGAAGGTCTAGGTCGGGGATCACGAGGGGATCACCCGGATAGATCCAGTGCGGATCGGTGATGTAGCGGTTGGCGTCCCAGAGTTGGGGCCAGAGGAAAGGATTCTGGAAATACGTGTTGGCCAGATCCCAGAGCGTGTCGCCACGCACGATGATGTGCAGTCTCGTTCCTTCCGGATAGGAATTCGGCGCTTGGTAGGGCGACCAATGGGGAGGGATGACGATCTCGCCTCCTGGTTGAATCTGATCGGGGCTTTGCTGCGCTGAGGCCAACGTGACGCCGGCGAAGAGTGCAACCGCCCAGATACCCGCCCGAGACGTTCTTGTGCTCACGATATACCTCCCCTAGGATTGGAACCGGAACTTGACTAATAAGGTAGCAGTAAGATCTCGCTGGTGTCAAGAGGTATTTGCTGGAAACGTTAAAGTGCTACTTGAGGGCAGATGCAGAGAAGGAGATATCTTTAGGGCGCTTTAACTCCCAGTCCAGAGCAGGGTTTCCACCGGTTGCGCTTGCATGCGGGAGGGCTTCACGGTCACGGGATGGCGAGGACTCCATCCCCCTTGGGTA
>Ga0214472_10003113_pt1 | contig 17625 bp, 15 predicted proteins | sample RVTome_6_FD_207662 | JGI IMG/M metagenome (GOLD analysis project Ga0214472, IMG submission 207662) | Soil microbial communities from uranium-contaminated site in the Upper Colorado River Basin, Wyoming, United States - RVT140D175 | ecosystem: Environmental > Terrestrial > Soil > Contaminated >... | reverse complement strand
GGTTCTCGAAACCTTGGGTGTGGCTTATGAAAAGCGCATTATCTCGGCCCATCGCACGCCGCTGCGGATGATGGACTACGCCGCGAGCGCGCGCGAGCGCGGCCTGAAAGTCATTATCGCCGGCGCCGGCGGGGCGGCTCACCTTCCGGGTATGGTTGCCGCCGTGACGCCACTGCCGGTTCTGGGGGTTCCCATCGAGAGCAAGGCTCTCAGCGGGAAGGACAGTCTGCTGTCGATTGTTCAGATGCCCGGCGGGATTCCGGTCGGGACACTGGCGATCGGCAAGCCGGGTGCGATAAATGCCGGCCTGCTCGCGGCCTCCATCCTGGCGCTTGGCGATACCGCGATCGCCGCGGCGCTGGATGCCTGGCGGCAGCGGCAAAGCGACTCCGTCGCCGAAATTCCAAGTGACGGCGTCTGAACAACAGGTAGCAGGACAGCAGGGCGAGCAACGATTATGAGAGACAATCAGACTCCACCTCTTGCCCCCGGTTCGACCATCGGCATGCTCGGCGGCGGCCAGCTCGGCCGCATGGCGGCACTGGCTGCGGCGAACCTGGGCTACAGGGTTCATGTCTACAGCCCGGAAGCTGGCGGACCGGCATCCCAGGTCACGTCCCTTAATACCGTGGCGGACTATGACGACCTGTCCGCCCTTGAGAGCTTTGCCGCCGCCGTGGATCTGGTGACCTTCGAGTTCGAAAACGTCCCCGCCGCAACGGCCGAGTTCCTGGCCGAACGCACGCCGGTGCGCCCCGGCCCCAATGCTCTGCGCATCTGCCAGAACCGCTTGCGGGAAAAGGACTTCTGTAACTCGATCTCGGTCCCCACCGCGCGCTACGCCGAAGTCACCAATGCCGATTCTCTCGCCCGGATCGCACGCGACTTCGGATATCCCTGCGTCCTCAAGACGGCGGAATTCGGCTATGACGGCAAGGGCCAGGTCTTCATCGCCTATGGCGACGACGTCAAGGCGGCCTGGAACACCATGTCCGGCGGCAAAGCGACCGCCGCCGCGATTGTCGAGGGCTTTGTCGACTTCAGGATGGAAATATCGGTGATCGTCGCGCGCAACGGCGCCGGGTCCTGTGAGTGTTATGTCCCGGTCGAGAACCATCACAAGAACCACATCCTCGATGCCACCCACGCCCCGGCCCGGATCACCCGCGATCTTGCCGAACGGGCCGAGATCACCGCCCTCCGGCTGGCCGAGGAAATGGACCTGCAGGGTCTGCTGGCGATCGAGATGTTCATCACCAGCAAAGATCAGATCCTGGTCAACGAAATGGCGCCCCGGCCGCATAATTCCGGCCACTGGACCATGGATGCCTGCACCACCTCGCAGTTCGAGCAGTTCATCCGGGCCGTCGCCGGCCTGCCGCTGGGCTCGCCCGAGCGCCGCAACAATGCGGTGATGAAAAACCTGCTGGGTAACGAAGTCGACAGCTGGCACGAGATCCTCGCCGAGCCCGGCGCCAAGCTGCATCTCTACGGCAAGACCGAAGCCCGCCCGGGCCGCAAGATGGGCCACGTCAACCGCCTGACAGCCAGAACCTGAGGTTCAGCGGCCATCAGCCCGCCGGATGTGCTGGCCGGCCGCGCGCGATATATCCGCTTGAACGCTGACGGCGGAACAGGACCGGTCGGACAGCCCGTCATCGGGCGGCGGCGGCGGCTTTGCTTACCGCCCTCTGAGACCCGCCCCGAATCTGGCACCCATGGCCCTGGCGCCCAACCCTCTAGCGCCCAACCCTCTGGCACCGGGGCCTTTGCCTTTCAGGCCGCCGCCCTGTCCGAACCGCAGGCCGCGTCCCAGCAGCTTTTCGGGCAGACCGAGGATGCCGCTCATGGTCTTGCCCAGGCTGCCGCCGACTTTCAGCACTTCGCCGATGCGCCGCTCCAGAAACGCCCAGGTATCCTGGTGATCGTCGGAACGATCGTTCAGCCAGTACAGCAGGGTCGAGGAATAGACCCCCGCCAGCAGCAGGCGCTTGCTGTAGAAATTGTAGTCGGTCGAGCGGTCTCCCGCCGCGAACCACATGGCATCGACGGTTCTGTAGAGACAGGTGAGACCGAGCTGGGCGTTCTGCGGCATCGCCAGCCAGGCCATGCCGCGATTGACCGCTTCGCGGTGCGGCGCCAGCAGCTCCAGCCGCAGGCGAACCGCGGCGGCAATGCGTTCGCGCACCTTCATCGCCCCGGGATTCTGCTGCTCCAGTTGCGCCATCATCCGGTGATCGATCAGCGCACTGAAGGCCTCGAACAACTCGGCGACTCCGCCAGGGAACAGGTTCTGCGTGTCGAGCGAATCGAGCTCCAGGTCCCGCGCCCCCGCCTGGATCGCCCGGAGACTCCAGCCGTCGAAGGCAACATGCGGCAGCACCGCTTCCATCAGTTCGATCCGCTGTTTTTCCATGGTCATCGCTTCGATCCTCGAATCTCTTTCAGAGCCGGCCCCGCCATGCCGGCGGCGACCGCATCATGATACGTCGTTTTTCCGGAGAGTGTATCCGCTATTGAGCCCGGATGTCGGGCGTGCGGCGCTTTGTCCTCAGCGCTCACGACTCGTTGGTTTCGCCGAAGGCACCGATCTCGCTGGTAAAGGTCAGGCTCGACAGGTCGGTCATGCGCTGCGGATAGAGGATTCCGTCCAGATGGTCGCATTCATGCTGCACCACCCGGGCATGAAACCCTCTGGCGGTTCGCTCGAAAGGCTGCCCGTCCAGACCCAGGGCGCGATAGCGCAGGACGGTAAAGCGCGGAACCTGCCCGGCGAGCCCGGGCACCGAGAGACAGCCCTCCCAGCCGGTCGCCTGCTCTTCGGTCAGAAACTCCAGCTCCGGGTTGATCAGAACCGTCAGGGGCACGCCGCCAACTACCGGGGCCGGCTCGCCTCTTTCTGGCTCGCCTCTCTCTGGCCCGCCTCCCTCTGGCTCACCTCCCTCTGCGCCGTCATCGCCCGCGGTCTCAGCGTCAGCGCCGGTATGGTCTTCCCGGGCCGCGCGCTCGCCGTTGACGAAGAACACCACCACCCGCAGGGGAACATGCACCTGCGGCGCCGCCAGTCCGGTGCCGTTGGCGTCCCGCATGGTTTCGATCATATCGGCGACCAGATGGCGGATTTCCGGGGCGGTGGGGTTATGGACCTCACCGGCTCGCATTTTCAGGACCGGGTGCCCCATCCGGGCGATTTTCAACAATGCCATAGCATCCAATATGGTCCCGGCCCCGGCAGCGGTAAAGCCGGGAAACCCGTGCTTTCGCCCTTTTTTACTTTTCCGCAGCAAAAACCGTCAGATTCCTGTAAATCGTCCTTCACATCCCCGTAGCCGTATGATACCACCCTCTTCACCACGCTAGGGCTTTGTGCCATAGCGAGTGGATTGGTTTGTTCTTAACCCTGACATACCCGTTAGGATGAGCCGTCGGGCCGGATACGCCCGACGCACTGAAAGGAGCATGGTCGCCCGTGCAGGTACACGTCCGCGATAATAACGTCGATCAGGCCCTACGCGCGCTTAAGAAAAAGCTGCAGCGCGAGGGCGTTTTCCGGGAGATGAAGCTGCGCCGCAACTTCGAGAAGCCTTCCGCCCGCAAGAAACGCGAGCAGGCTGAAGCTGTGCGCCGTCACCGCAAGCTGCTGCGCAAGCGGATCGAACGCGAGGGCTTCTAGCCCGGCTTGACGTTCCTTTCGGCTGTTCTCCGGCAACGGAGACACCCGGAAGATTTTCAAGATCGACGAGAATTAAGGGCCGTAGGCAATATGCCAGTCATCGGCCCTTTTCTTGTGTCCGGAGTCCGGATTTCCCCCTGCCTGGACCGGATCTGTTCTAACGGCCCCAGAGCCTGACTTGCCCCGGAGCAGAGCCGGATGGGATGGAATCGCCATTGGCGGTCCGTCGTTCTGGCGAATCTGCGCTGTCCACCTGGAGGATTATTGGCGCTGCAAGCGGCGGAACCAAGTCTCGGACAGGCCAGAGACTCGGCCTCCTGCAACGCCGGGACGCGATATACGGGAGAGATCACAGGGTCTCTCTCGTTTCTGTGTTCAAAGTCCGGCTGCGGGTCGAACAGCCGGATCCTTTTCTGCAGGAAAGCGGCTATAGTCCTTCAGCATGTTAATGGTGGTCACCCGGGGGAGCGCTTTTCATTGACCTACGACGAATTCAACGCCTTCTGCGAATCCCTCCCCGCCACCACCCACGTGGTGCAGTGGGGCGGCGCGCAGGTCTGGAAAGTCGGTGGCAAGGTCTTTGCCATCGGCGGCTGGGGCGACGGTGAGCCGGGCTACACCTTCAAGACCACGCCGCTGTCCTATGAGATCCTGAGCGAACAGCCGGGTCTGCGCCCGGCGCCCTATCTGGCCTCGCGCGGCATGAAATGGATCCAGCACTACGCGCAACCCGGGCTCGGCGATGATGATCTGAAAGACTATCTGCGCCAGTCCCACCATCTGGTCTCGCTCGGACTTTCAAAGAAAAAGCAGAAAGAACTCGGGCTGAATCAGCCGTAAGAAGATTTTCGGCGACAATCTCCAGATCGCAGATTATATTTGTAGACATACTATATTTGAAAAATGCCAGTAGCGTTGAATTGTTGCGTCATTTGAATTGGCTGAATTGGAATCTGGAGGCATTTTTTATAAATTTGCAGGGGGCATCATCAATGAAAAAATTCCTGATTGCGTTCGCCGGCGTGCTGCTTGGCTCGACCCAGGCCATGGCCGGTCCTACCTATCATCTGCTGACCGAGTCGGACCCGGGCGGCGCAAATAATCTGGTTCTGAGCCATTACGATGGCCTGAGCGACCTGCTCAATCTCAATACTGCCGGCAGCAATGCCTTCATCCCGTCGCTGCCCGGCGCCGTCAGCGCCGCAGGCATGGCCTTTGACGGCAGCCAGTATCTTCTGCTCACCGAATCCGATCCCGGAGGGGCAAACAATCTGGTGCTGACCCGTTACAACAGCCTGACCGATCTCTACAGTCTCAATGCGGCCGCCAGCAATGCCTTCATCCCGTCGCTGCCCGGCGCCGTCAGTGCCAGGGGGCTGGATTATGACGGCAACCAGTATCTTCTGCTCACCGAATCCGACCCCGGAGGGGCAAACAATCTGGTGCTGACCCGTTACAACAGCCTGAACGACCTTCTCAATCTCGATGCGGCCGATAGCAATGCCTTCATCCCGTCGCTGCCCGGCGCCGTCAGCGCCGCCGGACTGATGTCCATTCCCGGGATTGTCAGCACCAGCGTTCCAGAACCCTCAAGTCTCGCCCTTTTCGGACTGGGCTTCTCCGGCCTGGCGTTTGCCCGGCGAAAAGCGCCGCAAAGGCTTTGAACTTTGTTAAAGCCGGGGAACACATGAGAACCTGAGAAGAAGTTGGAGCCATAAAAAACGGCGGAGCCTGAGGCCCCGCCGTTTTCTGTTTCTGGTGCCCGTTCCCGAAAGAACGAACCGGAAGCTGCTATTCCATCGCCTTGACGATGTCTTCGCACATCTTCTTGGCGTCGCCGAACAGCATCATGGTGTTGTCCTTGAAGAACAGCTCGTTCTGAACGCCGGCGTAACCGGTTGCCATGGAGCGCTTGATGAACAGCACCGTCTTGGCGTCCTCGACCTCCAGGATCGGCATGCCGTAGATCGGCGAGGCCGGATCGGTCTTGGCCGCCGGGTTGGTGATGTCGTTGGCGCCTATGACGAAAACCACGTCGGTCGACTTGAAGTCCCGGTTGATCTCCTCCATCTCCAGCACTTCGTCGTAAGGCACGTTGGCTTCGGCCAGCAGGACGTTCATATGTCCCGGCATGCGTCCGGCCACCGGATGGATGGCGTAGCGCGCCTTCACGCCCCCGGACTTCAGGATGTCTGCCATTTCCCGCAAGGCATGCTGGGCCTGCGCCACCGCCATGCCGTAGCCCGGCACGATGACCACCGAACCGGCATTCTGCATCATGAAGGCGGCGTCTTCGGCGGACCCGGACTTGGGAATACGGTCGTCGACTCCGCCGGCGCCGGCCGCCGCGCCACCGTCGGAGCCGAAGCCGCCGAGAATGACGTTGAAGATCGAGCGGTTCATGCCCTTGCACATGATGTAGCTCAGGATCGCGCCCGAGGAGCCGACCAGCGCGCCGGTCACGATCAGCAGATTGTTGTTCAGGGTAAAGCCGATGCCGCAGGCAGCCCAGCCCGAGTAGGAGTTGAGCATCGAGATCACCACCGGCATGTCGGCTCCGCCGATTGGCAGGATCAGCAGGAAGCCGAGCAGCAGCGACAGGAAGATGATCAGCCAGAACACCGTGTAGGACTGATCCACGCAGAGCACCACGATCAGAACCAGGATGGCGATGCCGATTGCGGCGTTCAGCTGATGCTGGAAGGCGAACACCAGCGGGCGGCCGGTGATCAGGGCCTGCAGCTTGGCGAAGGCCACCAGAGAGCCGGTGAAGGTGATCGCGCCGACGGCGACTCCCAGCGACATTTCGATCAGGCTGGCGACCTTGATGTCACCGGGGGCGCCGATGCCATAGGCTTCCGGCTTGAAGAAAGCCGCGATCGCCACGAAGACCGCCGCGAGGCCGACCAGCGAGTGGAAAGCCGCCACCAGCTGCGGCAGTGCCGTCATATTGATCCTGAGGGCGATGGCGGTGCCGATCGCGCCGCCGATCGCGATGCCGCCAATGATCAGGCCGTAACTCTGAACGCCGGGAAGGGCGAGCGTTGTGATGATGGCGATGGCCATGCCGACCATGCCGAACAGGTTGCCGCGCCGGCTGGTTTCAGGGTGCGACAAGCCGCGCAGAGCCATGATGAAACAGATGGAGGCGACGAGATACAGCAGAGCTGCGAGATCTACAGACATTTGTGGCCGCCCCTTATTTCTTTTTCTTGAACATCTGCAGCATGCGCTGCGTGACGATGAAGCCGCCGAAGATATTCACCGAAGCCAGCGTCACCGCGAGAAAGCCCATGACTTCGCTGAAACCGAAATCCCCGGCAGGGCCGGCGGCGATCAGCGCCCCGACGATGATGACCGAGGAAATCGCGTTGGTCACACCCATCAGTGGTGAATGCAGCGCCGGCGTCACCCGCCAGACCACGTAGTATCCGACGAAAACCGCCAGCACCAGAACCGTCAGCCCGACCACCAGCGGCGAAACGCCGCCACTGTGGGAGACCTCGGCCGTCAGCCGGCTGGCTTCACCGGCAAGACCGATCAGCTCGTTCGACAGCTCGCGCGCCTGGTTGGCCGCTTCCGTCGCTTTTTCCACGAATGTTTCAACAGACATCTGACTTTACCCTTCCCCCTTGACGACTGAACCGCCCGGCTCCGCACCAGCGGCCTCTTCCTTCGAAGCCCCATCACCTGAGGCCGTAGCCGTCGCGGATTCGGCGGCTTTGGCATCGCCCGCCTTGTCTTCCGGCGCCGCGACAGCAGCTTCCTCGGGGGCAAGCGCGGGATGAACGATCTTGCCGTCCCTGGTGATGCAGGTGCCCTTGATGATCGCGTCCTCCCAGTCGATCCTGATCGACTTGGTCTCGGGATCGACGATCAGCTGCAGCAGGTTGAAGAGGTTACGGGCATAGAGTGCGCTGGCATCGGCGGCCAGACGGCTCGGCATGTTATAGTGGCCGACGATTTTCACGCCATTCTTGACGACCACCTTGCCGGGCTGCGAGAGCTCGCAGTTGCCGCCGTTCTCGACCGCGAGATCGACGATCACCGAACCGGTCTTCATCGACTTCACCATCTCGGCGGTGATCAGTATCGGCGCCGGACGGCCCGGGATCAGCGCGGTGGTGATCACGATGTCCATCTTCTTGAGCGTTTCGGCAGTCAGATCGGCCTGCTTCTTCTTGTAGGCGTCACTCATTTCCTTGGCATAGCCGCCGGCCGTCTCGGCCTGCTTGAATTCCTCATCCTCGACGGCAACGAAGCTGCCGCCCAGGCTCTCGACCTGTTCCTTGGCTGCCGGGCGGACGTCGGTGGCCGAGACCACAGCCCCCAGGCGCTTCGCGGTTGCGATGGCCTGCAGGCCCGCAACACCGGCGCCCATGACCAGCACCTTCGCCGGCGCAACGGTACCGGCCGCGGTCATCATCATGGGAAAGGCGCTGGCGTATTCGCTGGCGGCGTCCAGAACCGCCTTGTATCCCGCCAGGTTGGACTGGCTGGAGAGCACGTCCATCGACTGGGCACGGGTGATGCGCGGCACGAAATCCATCGCCAGCACGGTCGCGCCGGTTTTGGCCAGCGCGGCGACGTCGTCGCCGGCGCGGTAGGGATCGCAGATCGCCATGACAACCGTACCCGGTTTCAGCGACGCGATCTCGGCGTCCTTACCGCTGACGATGGGGCGTTGGACCTTCAGGACGACGTCGGCGTCGGCCCACACATCGCTGCCGATGGTGGCGCCTGCGGCCTTATAGGCGTCGTCGGTAAAGTTGGCGCCGTGACCGGCGCCTTTTTCGACGACAACCTCACCACCGAGGGCAATGATTCTTTTGACCGTATCGGGAGACGCGGCAACGCGAGACTCGTGGGCGCGCCGTTCTTTTGGGATGGCGATTTTCATGTAATTCCTGCTCTGCTTTCCCTGGAAGCCGAATAGAGTGCCGAAGGCCGAGACCAGACAGCTGTTATCTTTAGTTGTGCCTGGAATGGAAGCTCCAGCTTTTCATTCTCTCCTTAATGAACGTACAGCCCCCTTCGTTCAAGCTTTTTGGCAGAAACCGGAGGATTCAAAGTTGCTTTTTTACGCGTACGCAAAAAAAATTGCTGCGTTGCACAAGGTTTTTTGAGAACTTTGTACATTAGTCTAACTCCAGACTGGAATGACGGAAGGGACCGGCGCGCCGCCGATTCCACCGCTGCGCATTCGCTCCCCCAGGCACTGCACAGCCTCGCTCTTGGGCGACGAAAAACGCAATAAAAAAACGCAAGGCCGAAATCCCGGAGCAAAGATCCCGAAGCAGAGAACCCACGCTCAGGTCCCATCAACCTGCGAACGCGGCAACTTCCGCTTCAAGCCCGATCCAACCAGCGCCGCAAGGCGGTGAACTTCCATTTACTCACACGCCTTGGAGGAATAGCTTGAAAAGCTGGCGGGACCATTCTGTGCGATCGTCACCGCAATGGAGATTTCATGTCCCGCTGAAGTGGGGAGGCATCAGCCCTCCCAATGCAATATCAACAAACGAAAAACGCTGCTAGCATTTGGTTTGGCGTACCCGTTGATATGCGACCTCAGAAAATACTGACGCTTTGGGCCCGGGCTCTGCTTGTGGCCAGGACATGAAAGTCGACCCTCATGATAAGGGACTATTCCAAATTCCTTTCGCCCAACAGCAAGGCTGGCGGATCGGAACGGCAAATATCAGCAATCGAAACGCTTGGCTGGCAGCCATATTTTGCGCAGCAGATCAGCGTGGACGAACTGGCGCAGACACCCCCCGTACGCATTGTTGAAGTGCATCGCAATGCGCTGCACGTCATCGGCAATGACATCGACGAGACAATCCTGCCCCCTCCGGGTGCGACGATTGGCGATTGGCTGTTGCTTGATCGCGTAAACCCGCAATCGAGCCGTATCCTGGACCGAAAGAGCCTGGTAAAACGCCGCGCGCCGGGCACGGAACGCAAAGAGCAGCTGATTGCCGCCAATATCGACACGGTGTTTATCGTGACCTCCTGCAATCAGGACTTCAACGTCGCCCGGCTCGAACGTTATATCGCTTTGGCCTTTGAGGCCGAAATCACCCCCGTCATCATCCTGACCAAGAGTGATCTGGCGGTCTCCTCCGAGAGCTATGTGAACGAGGCGCAGGCGATTTCCGACCTCGCTCCCGTTGTGCTGCTCGACGCGCGCGGCGATGAACCGAGGGTCAAGCTGGCAGACTGGTGCGTGCGTGGCGCAACCGTTGCGTTTTTGGGATCGTCCGGCGTCGGCAAGTCAACTCTGACCAATGCCCTGGCTGGAAACCAGTCGATTGAGACGCAAGCCATCCGCGAAGGCGACGCCAAGGGCCGTCATACGACGTCACGGCGGCAATTGCACATCGTGCCGGGGGGTTACGTGGTACTGGACACTCCTGGGATGCGCGAGCTTCAGCTGACCGATGCCGCGACCGGCATTGGCGATGTTTTTACAGACCTCCGCAGCCTCTCGATCCAGTGCCGATTCAGCGATTGCCGGCATACGGCTGAACCGGGATGCGCCATTCTGAAGGCCGTTGAAAATGGCGAAGTCGACGAGGCGCGATTTGGCCGCTGGCAGAAGCTGATGGCGGAAGAAGCCTTCAACTCGGCCAGCTACGCCGAACGTAAATCCAAAGACAAATCACTGGGGAAGACCGTCCGTCTCGTCCAGAAACAGAAAAAAAAACGAACCCGGGACGATGATTAGGGAATACCGGCTTCCCAATAAACATCTGAAAGGCGCACGCCCGAATAAATGAGCCTGGCCTCAGGGTGGAGAAAGCCCGACAGCCGTGAGCGACTCCCTCTGCCGCTCTCTCAACCTGTCCACGTCGAATCCGGCGATCATCTCGTGGAACAGGCGGTGCCAGTTGATCTCGGCTTTCAGATGCATGAAGACCGACCCCAGGCCGATGGCGGCCCGGTCCATCAGCACAAACTCGCGCGGCGGCCTCACCCCGCCCAGGCGCTTGAGTTCCCTGTGCACCTCATTGGCGACCCTGGCCCCGTACATCCCCCCCTCGCCTTCCATGATCGGCTGGGGCTTGTCCTCCAGCAGCGGGGCATAGAGGAACTTCGCCCAGATGTTCAGGGCATCGAGAAGATCCTTGCTGATGTTCGTGAAGCCCCAGGATTCATAGGCCTGAACCGCAAGCGCTTCGTCATTGCGTTCCAGCGCAAAGTAAAGATCGATCACGCCCTTGACAAAACGCGGGTCGAACACGCGGATACAGCCGAAATCGAGCAGATTGACGCGCCCGTCCTCGCGCAGGGTATAGTTGCCCAGATGCGGGTCGCCGTGAATAACGCCGTAATAGTAAAAGGGCACATACCAGGCGCGGAACATATTCATCGCCACCTGATTGCGCTGCCCGACGTCATCGGTCCGCTCCAGAAACGCCATAAGGGATTCGCCCTCCAGCCAGGTCATGGTCAGCAGGCGTTCGCCCGACAGCGCATGGACCGGCTCGGGCACCTCCACCCCGGCTTCACCGGCCAGCATGATGCGATAGAGTTCCATATGCCGGGCTTCGCGGTGGTAGTCCAGTTCCTCGCGCAGCCGGTCCGACAGCTCGGCAAAGATGTTGGAGGGATCGATTGCCCGGTCGTAGCGGCGGTAGATCCCGAAAAGGATCTTCAATTGCTGCAGATCGGCTTCCACCGCCGACTGCATGTCGGGGTATTGCAGCTTGCAGGCCAGATGCCGGCCGTCAAGACCGATCGCCTCGTGAACCTGCCCGAGCGACGCGGCCGCGGCGGCGGCATGGCCGAAGCTTTTAAAGTTTTTCTGCCAGTCGGGGCCCAGTTCGCTGCGCATCCGGCGCTTGACGAAGGGCCAGCCCATGGCCGGCGCATTGGACTGCAGCTGCCGCAGGTCCTCGGCGTATTCGGGCGGCAGGGCGTCGGGGATAGTGGCCAGAATCTGGGCCGCCTTCATCAGCGGCCCCTTCAGACCGCCCAGCGCCGCCCTCAGGTCGCTCGAATGCTGGCCTCTGTCGAGATTAAGTCCCAGGTAGCGCGAGCCCACGACCTGAGCCGCCAGACCCCCGACTGATGTTCCAACCCTGGCATAGCGCCGGATTCTGCCGCCGAGCCGCGATTCCTCGCGGCCGAAATCTTCATCACTCATGAGGGGAAGATGGGACCGGCACCCGGGCTTGTCCAGCGGTGACGCTGTCCCGGCCCGAAAAATCCGGGGCTCAGTCCATCGCCTCCAGTTCGTCGATAAAGCGGCTGATCAGGCTGAGGCCCTGCTTCCAGAAATCCGGGTCGGAGGCATCCAGACCGAAAGGCGCCAGCAGTTCCTTGTGCCGTTTCGTGCCACCGGCGGCGAGCATGTCGAGATACTTCTCGGCAAAGCCCTCGGACGCCTGTTCGTAAACCGCATAGAGCGAATTCACCAGACAGTCGCCGAAGGCATAGGCGTAGACGTAAAAGGGCACATGGATGAAGTGCGGAATGTAGGCCCAGTAGTGGCGATAATCGCCGTCGAACTTCAGCGCCGGCCCCAGGCTCTCGCGCTGGGTTTCCAGCCAGATCTCACCAAGCCGGTCGGGCAGGATCTCGCCGTTGCGCCGCTCGTCGTGCACCTTGGTCTCGAACTGATGCATCGCGATCTGACGGACCACCGTGTTCAGCATGTCCTCGACCTTGGACGCCAGCATCATCTTGCGGCGCGCCGGGCTGGTTTCGGCGCGCAGCAGCGACTGAAAGGTCAGCATCTCGCCGAAGACCGATGCGGTTTCCGCCAGGGTCAGGGGCGTATCGGCCATCAGATGGCCCTGCGGTCCGGCGAAGACCTGGTGACAACCGTGGCCCAGTTCGTGCGCCAGGGTCATCACGTCCCGGGTCCGGCCCTGATAGTTCAGCAGCAGATAGGGATGCGCCGAGGGCACCGTCGGATGGGAAAAGGCCCCCGGGGCCTTGCCCGGCCGCACCGGTGCATCGATCCAGGCGCTGTCGAAAAAGCGGCGCCCGACCTCCGCCAGTTTCGGCGAAAAGGCCTCGTAGGCGCTCAGGACGGTGCTGGTGGCGTCGTCCCAGGAAATCACCTTGTCGTTGTCGTCCGGCAGAGGCGCGTTGCGGTCCCAGTAGGGCAGCTGTTCCACGCCGAACCACCTGGCCTTCAGTTTGTAGTAGCGGTGCGACAGATTCGGATAGGCTTCGGCGACGGAATTCACCAGCGCATCCACCACCTCGTCCTCAACCACATTGGCCAGATTGCGCGAGGAGATCGGGCGGTCGAACCTGCGCCAGCTGTCCTCGGTCTGCTTGTCCTTGGCCAGGGTGTTGGTGATCAGGGCGAAAATCCGCTGATTGGCCCCCAGGACCTTGCCCAGGGACCTGGCCGCTTCCTTGCGCACCTGGGCGTTGCGGTCGCCCAGCTTGTTCAGGATCTCGGCATTGCCCAGTTCGCCACCGCCGAAGGGAAAGCGCAGGCCGGCCATGGTCTCGTCGAAAAGACGGGTCCAGGCAGAACGGCCGCTGACCGACTTTTCATGCAGCAGACGCTCGATTTCCTCGTCAAGCTGATGGGGCCGGTAGGACCGCAGATCCCGCAGCCAGGGCGCGTAGTGCGCCAGTTCCGGCGCCGCCAGCCTGGCGTTGAGAACTTCGTCGTCCAGCTTGTTCAGCTCCAGGGTAAAGAACAGCGTCTGCGTTGCGATGCCGGTCGTGCGCTCCTGCATGGACTGAAAGAACTGGGTCACCGCCGGGTCGCTCATGTTCCCCGAATAGACCAGCTGGGCATAGCTCATGACCCGGCCCAGTGTTTCCTGAACGCTCTGGTACTGGTCGATGGCCCCGGCGAGCGCGGCGCCCTCCAGACCGGCCAGCCGCCCTTCGTAGAGATTGCGGAACGCCTTCGCGGCGCTTTCGCAGCCATCGAGGTCCCTGCTCAATTCCGGCGAATCCGTCCCCGGATAGAGGTCGCTCAGGTCCCATGCGGGCAGGGTCCCCAGCTTTTCGTCGATCACGGATTCCGGCTTGGCGGCGTTTGACACTAACGTTCCTCGTGGCGACACGGACATTCCTCCTGGACAGTCACAGCTTGACCGCTGGCGATATAGGCAGCAATAACGTCATCGCCAAGGATAAACCTGCATACTCGATGCAGACAACACTGCATCCGCAACGGGGTGCAAAGGGTGAATCTATGAATTTCTCAGCCTGGAACAGCCTGACCGAAATGTTTTTCGAACAGGCCGGGAAGCTCGAAAATCGCAATTTTCTCTGGACCAAGCGCGACGGCGCCTATCGGCCTCTGACCTGGCGCGACACCGCAGCCGCGGTCAAGGACCTGTCGCGCGGCCTGCGTAGCATAGGGATCGAGCGGGGGGACAGGATCGTCCTGGTGTCGGAGAACCGCCCCGAGTGGCTGATCGCCGATCTTGCGATCATGGCCGCCGGCGCCATCACCGTGCCCTCCTATACCACCGGTACGGTCCACGACCATCTGCACGTCCTGAGCAATTCCGGCGCCAAGGGCGTCATCGTCTCGACCCGTGCCCTGGCCCGCAAGCTGCTGCCCGCCGTGCTGGACTCCGGCAGCTGCAAGTGGGTGATCTCCATTGAGGATCTGGAACAGGGACAGTCGGTCCCGATCGACCTCTATCGCTGGGACAAGGTGCTTGAGCAGGGCCGCGCCATGCCCGACGACGTGCGGGAGTTCATCGGCTTCGCCCGGCGCGGCGATACCGCCTGCTTCATCTACACCTCGGGCACCGGCGGCGTCCCCAAGGCCGTGATGCTGAGCCATGGATCGATCCTCTGCAACTGCATGGGCGCCTACCATCTGCTGGAGGAACTCGGTCTGGAGCGCGAGGTCTTTCTCTGTTTCCTCCCCCTCACCCATTCCTATGAGCATACCGCCGGGCAGTTCTTCCCGATGTCGATCGGCGCCGAGATCTACTATGCCGAAGGTGTCGAACATCTGCTGACCAATCTCGCCGAAGCCAAACCGACCATCATGACCGCGGTGCCGCGTCTCTACGAAACCATGCTGCAGAAGATGCGCCGCGGGGTCGCGGCCCAGAGTCCCTTCAGGCAGCGCCTCTTCGAGCTGGCGGTGACCCTTGGACGCAAGCGCCACCTCGATCCCGCCAGCCTGAGCGCCAAGGAAAAGCTGCTCGACTGGATCGTCGAGCTGCTGGTGCGCCGCAAGGTCAAAAAGCGTTTCGGCGGCCGTCTCAAGGCCATGGTCTCGGGCGGCGCGGCGCTCAATCCCGAGATCGGGATTTTCTTCGTCGCCCTCGGCCTGCCGGTGCTTCAGGGCTACGGCCAGACGGAATCGGCGCCGGTCATTTCCGCCAACCGGCCGTCAAGGGTCAAGATGCACACGGTGGGTCCGGCCCTGCGCGGCGTCGAGCTCAGGATCGCCGACGACGGCGAGATCCTGGTCAGGGGTGAGCTGGTGATGAAGGGTTACTGGCGCGACGAGGAAGCCACCGCCCTTGCCATACAGGATGGCTGGCTGCACACCGGCGACGTCGGCCGCCTGGACGAGGACGGTTACATCCAGATCACCGACCGCAAGAAGGACATCATCGTCTTCTCCGGCGGCGACAATGTTTCGCCGGCGCGGATCGAGGGCTTCCTGACCCTACAGGAGGAAATTCATCAGGCAATGGTCTTCGGCGACAAGCGGCCGCATCTGGTTGCCCTGCTGGTACCCGACGAGGAGTTCCTGAACAACTGGGCCAGGAACAACGAAAAGAATGCCGGGCTGCAGGCCCTGAGCGCCGACCCGGATCTGCACAAACGCCTCGCCGAGGTCATCGACAGGGTCAACAGGCTGCTGTCGCCGATGGAAAAGATCCGGCGTTTCGTCATCGCCCCCGAAACCTTCACCACCGACAACGCGATGATGACCCCGACCCTGAAGATCCGCCGCCACAAGATCATCGCCGAATACGGCAAGGCGCTGGACGAACTCTACGAAAAGAAGAAGACGTAAGCGGTAACCGGCGTCCTGCCGCCCGCGAAAGCACGGCCGGAACGCAAAGCCCGCGTTCCGGCCGTGCCCGGGCGTCTGCTGTCAGCCCGGATTGCCTGCTGTCAGGACCCTCTCTGGTCCGGACGGCGGCTTCTACTTGCCTCTGATCCGGTCGAGGCTCCAGGCGCCGCCGCCGGCCGCGGCGAGGTAGAGGAAAGCGAAACAGTAGAGCACCGCGAGCTCACCGCCATTGAGAATTGGAAAGAAATTCTGCGGGGCATGGACCATGAAGTAGGCCACCGCCATGGTTCCCGAGAGGATAAAGGCCGTAAGACGGGTGAAGAGTCCGAGCACCAGCAGGACGCCGCCGACCAGCTCGATCACACCGGCGGCGCCGGGCATGGTCATCGGCGAGATGCCGCTCATCGGTGTAACCGGGAAGCTGAGAAACTTGGTCGTGCCGTGCTGCAGGATGAGCAGGCCCGACATGACTCGCAGAATGCTGAGAAGCTGATCGCTGTATGGGGAAAGGAAGCGCATGGATCCGCCTTGATTTCTTGTTGCTGTTATCGTGCGGCAAGCGCACGGCGCGACTATAGCAAAGATCGCGGACCGAGCGCAGCGGCAAAATGCGGCGCGGGCACGGCGCCCGGTTTACCGTCTGCTAACCCAGTTCCTGACATGCCAGATAGTACACGCGCGCCACGTTTGCGGCTTTGGCACGGTTCAGCACGTCTGCCAGTGTGCAGTGCTGCATGGCAATCTGGAAGGTCTCGAGTGCAACCTGATTGCCGACTTCGAAAATACCGCAGGCGCAGACCGGCGGGACGGCATTGGACAGCCAGCCGTTGAAGTCGGCGGCATCGTGCGGCCCCGACAGACCGTAGTTGATGATCGCCTGATTGGTTTTGGACTTATGGCGCCGGGCATAGGCCGCGGCTTCATTGTTGTCCTCGACCAGCAGTTCCCACAGCGCCCAGCCCTCATCCATGCTCAGGGATTCCCCCTGTTTCGTATAGGTGACCAGCTCGACGCCCGTGGGCACCTGGCAGTTTTCGTATTTCTGTCGCGTGGTGATCTTCACGGCTTTGCCGGATTTCGTATCCGAGTAGCCATGACATGAAATGACCCAGTTCGGCATTCAGGTTTTCCTTTTGTCGTCGGCGCTTCCGGCGTCCGGCATCCAGCCGGACCGCTGGCCCGCTGAACGCGTCAGGCCCTGTGAATTGTCGGGATGGGATGATTGATGAAATGTTTGATGGCGAGGAACAGATATCAGTTGCATAATTGAGGGATCATGGCCGCAATCGCCGATAGCCACAACAATTACCTGTGACGGACTGACGCAATGCCCCGATAAGGAATCTGATTGATTTTCTTTCCGGGGAGGATGGCCATGCCATCCCTGGTGGTGCACCCCTAGCGCCACCTCTCCTCCGTCGGCTTCGGCCCCGGCTTGCGGCGGGCGAGCGGCCGCTTCAGGCGCTTTTCCAGCTTTGCCGTAAAGCCTTCGGAGCCCAGCGGGCGCCCGGTGCGTTCCGCCGCGCGGATCGCCTCATGCTCCTCCTCCGCCAGCCCCTGGCGCAGGAACGCCCGCCAGTCGGGAACCAGCGACAGCAGCGGCTCCACCGTCACCAGCGCGTCGTCGGCCCCGCTCAGATGCGCCCGCGCGCTCGACCATTTCCAGTCCCGCGCGCGCCGCACCAGCCCGGCCCGCACCGGGTTCAGTTCGACATAGCGCGCGCAGGCCAGAAGACAGGTCTCGTCCACGGGAAAGGAGGCAAAGCGCCCCTGCCAGAGATAGCCGCGCCAGCCTTCGCGCAGATTCACATGACGGGTATAGCGCCGGTGCGCCTCGCCCAGCGCCGCGCGCAGACCGTCCGGGTCGGACGGCACCAGGATCAGATGAACATGGTCCGGCATCAGGCAGTAGCCCCAGACCGCCGTCCCCGCCGCCCGGCAGCCCTCGGCCAGCAGTTCACAGTAGAGCGCAGTG
>Ga0214472_10003112_pt1 | contig 17625 bp, 16 predicted proteins | sample RVTome_6_FD_207662 | JGI IMG/M metagenome (GOLD analysis project Ga0214472, IMG submission 207662) | Soil microbial communities from uranium-contaminated site in the Upper Colorado River Basin, Wyoming, United States - RVT140D175 | ecosystem: Environmental > Terrestrial > Soil > Contaminated >... | reverse complement strand
CGCCGGCTCGGATCAGCATGCCGAGGCGCGTGTAGTTGACCAGCCAGAACAGGCCGGTGGCGGTGGCGAGCCCGGCGCCGATGATGAGCAGCCGGAAAGTCGGCACAACCACGTCGCCCCACAACGGGGTCTGACTGTTCAGCCAAGCGGGCAGGGGAACCGCGATGCCCTGCGGCCCCCAGATCAGGTGGGCGAGCGTATCGATGACGAGGATGAGCCCGAAAGTGGCGAGCACGTGATCGAGATGGTCACGGGAATAAAGCGGACGGGCGATGATCCGCTCGACGACATATCCGGCAATGGCGAGTAGTGGCAGTGACAACAGAACCGCCAACAGGAAATTGCCGAGCGCGAAGGTCAGCGTCGCGCAAACAAACGCGCCGAGCATATAGAGGGAGCCGTGCGCAAGGTTGACGAAATCGAGAATCCCGAAAACCAGCGTCAAGCCGGAAGCGACGAGAAACAGCAGCAGGCCCAGCTGCAGCCCGTTCAGGATCTGGACAACGAGAAGGGTGGTGTCCAAGGCGCCCCCGCGGTCACGAAGGCCGGCCGGACATCAGGCCCGGCCGGCCTTGGGCTCTATGGCTTATTTCATCTCGCATTCCGCGGCAAATGGATCAATGTGGTCGGTATAGACCGTCTCCACGACCTTCGTCGTCCAGTTGCCGTCGGCATCGGCGACCACTTCGTTCAAATAGAAGTTTTGCACGGGGATCTGGTTGGTGCCGAACTTGAAATTGCCCCTGACGCTATCGAACTTGGCGGCCTTGAGCGCCGCCCGCAATGCGTCCTTGTCGTCGATATTGCCGCCGACGGCTTGCACCGCGCTCGCTATCAGCATGATCGCGTCGTAGGACTGCGAGGCATAGAAGGACGGATAGGAACCGAACTTGGCCTTGAAATCGCCGACGAATTTCTTGTTGGCCGCGTTGTCGAGGCTCGGGTCCCATTGCTGCGTGATCTTCGAGCCGATGACGTCGGTGAAACCGGCAGCCTGCAATTTGGGCAGCGACAGCGAGTCGATGGTGAAGACCGAGTAGAGCGGCAGCGCGTCCTTGAGGCCCGCCTGCTGGTATTGCTTGACGAAGGCGCCGGCGGCGGCCCCGGGATAGAAAACGAAAAGGCCGTCGGCGCCCGAAGCCTTGGCCTTGGCCAGTTCGGCGGAGAAATCAAGCTGGGTGTCGGCGCCCCATTTGGTCAGGTCCTTGCCCTTGATCTCGCCGGTAAAGGTGCGCTCCAGGCCCGCGACCATGTCTTTGCCGGCGGCATAATTGGGCGCCATGATGTAGAGAGATTTCACCCCCTGGCGGTTCAGGATTTCGCCCATCGCCATTGGCGTCTGGTCGTTCTGCCAGGACGTCGAAAAATAACTCTTGTCGCACAATTTGCCCGCCATCTGGCTCGGGCCGGCATTCGCCGAAATCAGGATCTTGCCGGCATCCAGCACCGACTTGCGCGAGGCCAGCAGAATGTGGCTCCAGATATATCCGGCAACGATATCGACATTATCCTGCTTCACGAGCTTGTCGGTTGCCTGCTTTCCCGCTTCGGGCTCGAACTGGTCATCGGCGAAAACGATCTCGAGGTCGGTGTCGCCGGCCTTGCCGCCCAGGTGCTCAAGGGCGAGGTTGACCGCATTCTGCATATCCTTGCCGATGATGGCGGCCGGGGTTGTCAATGTGGTGAGGAAACCGATTTTCACGGTCTTGGCCTGCGCCAATGCCGGAAACGCCAGCATCGTGGCCGCAAGCCCAAATTTCACGAGTTTCTTCATAGCTCCTCCGATGGCCAAACGCATGCAGTACTGCGTTAAACTGCACAATTTGCACTATAGCGCCGATCATTAGGACACGATTGGCGGACATTTTGCAACGCCCGCGATGCGAACGAGTGTAGAAACAAGTTCAATTTTGGCCCGCGTCGATGCCTCGTCACGCAGTTCGGACAAGTGGAGCATTCTTCATGCTTTTCCGGGTGCAGGTGCGACGGCCGATCGGCCTAATTTTTCCAATCGGCGCGATGCCAAATACCGCGGGCCGGAACGGGTCCCTCGGCAGGGGTTCGCGATCGAATTCAGGCGGAATACCGAGGCCCCCCGAGGGGCCCCGGCCGGAGGAACGCCGGCTTGCAGCCTATTGCCAGCGCTTGATGATTTCCTCATAGGCGATGGTCTCGCCCTTCGGCTTCTCGTTGTCGAGTTTTGCCTTCGGGCCGTCGGCCTTGCCGAGCCATTCGGACGGGTCTTTGGGCTCGTTCAAGCGCGGGCCGCAGCCGCCATAGACGTTGGCCTGCTTGTCGGCCGCCTCCATGCGGGCCATGGTTGTGTCCATCTCCTCGGCGAGACGGTCCATGGCCTGCTGCGGCGTGAACGCACCGGAGTTCACATCGCCGATCTGCTGCCACCAGATCTGCGCGAGCTTCGGATAGTCCGGAACGTTGATGCCCGTTGGTGACCAGCGTACGCGGTCAGGCGAGCGATAGAACTCGACCAGGCCGCCAAGCTTGGGCGCACGATCCGTGAAGCTCTGGTGACGCACCGTTGAGTCGCGGATGAAGGTCAGTCCGACATGGCTCTTCTTGACGTCTACCGTTTTGGAGACGACGAACTGCGCGTAGAGCCAGGCCGCCTTGGCGCGGTCTGCCGGTGTTGACTTCAGGAACGTCCACGACCCGGCGTCCTGGTAGCCGACCTTCTGGCCTTCCTGCCAATACGGGCCGTGCGGCGAAGGCGCCATCCGCCACTGCGGATTGCCTTGATCGTCGACCGTATTGTTGCCCTCGGACTTCGCCTTCACCATATCGGCGGTGAAAGCCGTGTACCAGAAGATCTGCTGGGCGACATTGCCCTGGCTCAAGGCCGGCAGCGACTGGTAGAAGTCGTAGGAGGCGGCTCCCGGCGGCGCGTATTTGCGCAACCACTCGTCCCATTTGGCGATCGCATAGACGGATGCCGGGCCGTTGGCCTCGCCGCCGCGCGCAACCGACGCGCCGGCGGGGTTGCACGAGCCCTTTTCCATGCGGATGCCCCATTCGTCGATCGGGATACCGTTCGGTTCGCCCTGGTTTCCGGTGCCGGCCATCGATAGCCACGCATCGGTCATGCGCCAGCCGAGGTCGGGCGCGCGCTTGCCGTAGTCCATGTGGCCGTAGATGCGCACGCCGTCGATCTCCTTCACATCGTCGGTGAAGAATTCGGCGATGTCCTCATAGGCCGACCAGTTCACCGGCACGCCGAGATCGTAGCCATACTTGGCCTTGAACTTCGCCTTCAGGTCGTCGCGATCGAACCAGTCCTTGCGGAACCAGTAGAGGTTGGCGAACTGCTGGTCCGGCAACTGGTAGAGCTTGCCGTCCGGTCCGGTGGTGAACGATTTGCCGATGAAATCGTCGACGTCGAGGTTAGGGTTGGTGACGCCCTTCCAGTCGCCGGCCATCACGTCGCTGAGATTATAGGCAAGCTGCAGGCGCGAATGCGTGCCGATCAAGTCACTATCGTTGACGTAGCCGTCATAGAGATTGCGCTTGGTCTGCATCTGCGTCTGCACGGCCTGGACCACCTCGCCCTCGCCGAGGATCTGGTGGTTGACCTTGATGCCGGTGATTTCCTCGAACGCCTTGGTCAGGGTTTTGGATTCATAGTCGTGCGTCGGAATGCCTTCCGACAATACATTGATTTCCATGCCCTTGAACGGTTCAGCTGCCTTGATGAACCATTCCATCTCCTTCATCTGATCGTCCACCGACAGCGTCGAAGGCTGGAATTCGGCCTCCACCCATTTCTTGGCCGCCGCCATGTCGGCAAGGGCGGGTCCTGCGCCGACAATCAGCGCGATGGCCGCCACGGAGGCCAGTAGCCTGTTTCTCATCATCCTCTCCTCTCCTTAGTTGCAGGTTTCCCCGTTTCCGGGGTAGTTGACGCGGCGGAGCCTGAGATAGGTCGCTGGCTTCGGCCGCGTCCTGCCTTCGTCCCGGCAATTGAATGGCTTTTCGGGCCGGGACGAAGGCAATCTCGAAATTGTGCGGCAATCGGTTTCAGACATAGCGAAACACCAAAATTGCGATGGCGACCGCCACGACCGTCGCGCCCCACAAAGGCGCGCTGGTGAGCGCCAGCCACCCCAAGTGGATGTAGGCGCCGACAAGCAGTGAAATGAACAGCCGGTCGCCACGGGTCGTGTCGAGGCCTAGCAGGCCGTGGCGCGGCGCGCCGCCGGGGCGCGCATATTCCCAGACCGACATCGCAGCGAGCAGCAGCGCGATGGCGATGAAGAAGGTGGCGGTCTGCCAGGTCCATGCCATCCAGGTGAGATCGAAGTCCATCGCTCATACCCTCCCGAGCGCGAAGCCCTTGGCGATGTAGTTGCGCACGAACCAGATGACGATAGCGCCGGGGATGATGGTCAGTACGCCGGCGGCGGCAAGCAGGCCGAGTTCGTAACCGGCGGTCGACGCGGTCCGGGTCATCACAGCGGCAATCGGCTTGGCAGCAACCGAGGTCAGCGACTTGGCCAGCAGCATTTCCACCCACGAGAACATGAAGCAGAAGAACGCGGTCACCCCGATGCCGGAGGCGATCAGCGGCATGAAGATGCGCGTAAAGAAGCGCGGGAACGAATAGCCGTCGATATAGGCCGTCTCGTCGATTTCCTTTGGCACGCCGCTCATGAAGCCTTCGAGGATCCATACGGCGAGCGGGATGTTGAACAAGCAATGCGCGAGCGCGACGGCCAGATGCGTGTCGAACAGGCCCATCGCCGAATAGAGTTGCAGGAACGGCAGCGCGAACACTGCCGGCGGGGCCATGCGGTTGGTGAGCAGCCAGAAGAAAAGGTGCTTGTCGCCGAGGAAGCGATAGCGCGAAAAGGCGTATGCCGCCGGCAACGCGAAGGAGACGGAGATGACGGTATTGATCGCGACGTAGGTGATCGAGTTGATATAGCCCGAATACCAGGTCGGATCGGTGAAGATCTTGACATAGCTGGCGGTCGTGAAATCGCGCGGGAACCAGGAAAAGCCGCCGAGGATCTCGTTCGTCGTTTTGAACGACATGTTGAGCAGCCAGTAGATCGGTAGCATCAGGAAGACGATGTAGAGCGTCGGGATGAGCCAGCGGCCGCGTTTCATTGCTCTTCTCCCCGTGTCATCAGGGTGTAGAACAGCCACGACACCAGCAGCGTCATCAGGAAGTAGATGATCGACATGGCGGCGGCGATGCCGAGGTTGAACTCGCCAAGCGCCGCCTTGACGAGATCGATTGACAGGAAGGTGGTGGCGTTGCCCGGCCCGCCGCCGGTCAAGACGAACGGCTCGGTGTAAACCATGAAGGAGTCCATGAAGCGCAGGAGCACCGCGATGGTGAGCACGCGCTTCATCTTCGGCAGCTGGATGAAGCGGAACACGGCCCAGCGCGAGGCGCCGTCGATTTGCGCTGCGCGATAATAGGCATCGTCAATCGACCGCAAGCCGGCATAGGCAAGCAGGACGACCAGCGATGTCCAGTGCCACACGTCCATGAGGATGACGGTGAACCAGGCCGCGCCGATCTGGTTGGTGAAGTTGTAGCGGATGCCGAGATAGTTGAGTCCGTAGCCGAGCAGGCCGATATCCGGCAGCGCGAAAATGTTCCACATGGCGCCGACGACATTCCACGGAATGAGCAGCGGCAATGCCATCAGCACCAGGCAGAGCGACGCCCAGAAGCCGCCGCGCGGCATGGTCAGCGCGATCGCGACGCCGAGCGGCAACTCGATGGCAAGTATGGTGGCCGAAAACAGCAACTGACGGCCGAACGCTGCATGGAAGCGGTCGGAATCAACGACGTCGCGGAACCAGCGGGCGCCTTCGAAGAAGAAAATGTTGTCGCCGAACGTGTCCTGGACGGAATAGTTCACGACCGTCATCAGCGGTACGACGGCGTTGAAGGCCACCAGGATCAGCACCGGCAGCACCATGAACCAGGCACGGTTGTTCCAGACCTTGTCCATCGCTCAGCCTTTCGTCTCGATGCGCCAGGAGTCGGCATAGAGCCCGGCGCGGCCCCGCTCGAAGGCAACCCGCGCGCTGGCGGGGATTTCCTCGTTCTCGCGGGCAATCAGAACGATGTCATTGCCGTCGATCCGGCCGCGCACGATCTTCCTGCGGCCGATATCTTCCACACTCGCGATCCGGATCGGCAGGCCATTGGGATCAAAGCGCACGTATTCGGGGCGTATGCCGAGTTCGAGCTTGCCGGTCAGGTTTCCCGTCTTGACGGGACTGATCGCAAGCTTGTGCTTGCCGAGCCGCACTGCGCCGCCGTCGATTGCGACCGGTAGTACGTTCATCCCCGGTGAACCAATGAAATAACCGACGAAGGTATGCTTCGGCCGCTCGAACAGTTCCTCCGGCGTACCGGTCTGGACGACCTCGCCCTCGAACATGACGACAACGGTGTCGGCGAAAGTCAGCGCCTCGGTCTGGTCGTGCGTCACATAGATCATGGTGTGGCCGAAGCGGCGGTGCAGCAGCTTCAGTTGCGAACGCAGTTCCCATTTCATCAGCGGGTCGATGACCGTCAGCGGCTCGTCGAACAGGATCGCGGCGACGTCGGCGCGCACCATGCCGCGGCCAAGCGAGATTTTCTGCTTCTGATCGGCGGTCAGCCGGCGCGCCTTGCGGCTGGCCAGACCATTGAGGTCGAGCATGGTAAGCGTCTCGCCGACGCGCTTTGCGATTTCGGCTTCGGCTACGCCGCGATTGCGGAGCGGGAACGCAAGATTGTCGCGCACCGTCATGGTGTCGTAGACGACCGGAAACTGGAACACCTGCGCAATGTTGCGCGCTTCGGCGCCGACATCGGTGACGTCGCGATCGTCGAAGCGGATGCGGCCGAGGGTCGGGCGGATCAGGCCCGACGCGATGTTGAGCAACGTAGTCTTGCCGCAGCCCGAAGGCCCGAGCAGCGCATAAGCGCCGCCGTCGCGCCACTGCATGTTCAGTTCCTTCAGGGCCCAATCCGAATCGGCCTTCGGATCGGGCAGGTAGGCGTGGCGGATGCCGTCGAGTTCGATGCGCGCCATGACTATGCAGCCTTTCCCGGCACCAGCGACCGGCCGGCGCCGTCGAACGCCATGAGATGGCGGGTGTCGAGTTGGATCCTGACCTCGCTTTCCGGCTCGTACACGCGCACGCCCTCGGCGAGGAGAATCCAGCGGTCGTCACCGTGCTGCAGGTGAACGAAACTTTCCGAGCCGGTAATTTCGGTCACCAGGACCTTCGCGCCGAGGCAATCGCGCTTGGCTGCCTTGCCCGCGACCGAAAGATGATGCGGATGGAAACCGATCGTGCAGGTCCCGTCCGGCGCCGCGCCAAGGTGGCCGGGCACCGCAATCGCCTCGCCTGTCGAAAGAACCACTTTCTTGCCGATCTTTTTGGCCATTGCCGTATTCAGCGGCGGATCGGCGAAAGTGCGCGCGGTCTCGATGTCGACGGGGTGGCGATAGACTTCCACGGTCGGGCCGAACTGGGTCACGCGCCCTTCGCGCAGGGTTGCCGTATTGCCGCCGAGCAGCAGCGCCTCGGAGGGTTCCGTTGTCGCATAGACGAAAATTGCACCGGACCGCGCGAACACCTTGGGTAGTTCGGCGCGCAGTTCCTCGCGCAATTTGTAATCGAGATTGGCGAGCGGTTCGTCGAGCAGGACCAGTCCGGCGCCCTTGACCAGAGCGCGGGCGATCGCCGTGCGCTGCTGCTGGCCGCCGGACAGGTTGAGCGGCGTGCGGTCGAGATAGGGTTCGAGCTTGAGCAGGGTCGCGGCTTCGCGGACGGCCTTGTCGATTTCGCCCTGGCTTCGGCCGGCAACGCGGAGCGGCGAAGCGATATTCTCGAATACGGTCAGCGCAGGGTAGTTGACGAACTGCTGGTAGACCATGGCGACATTGCGCCGGCGCACCGGTACGCCGGTAACGTCGACGCCATCGAAATGCACGGTTCCCGAGCTCGGCTGGTCGAGGCCGGCCATGAGGCGCATCAGGCTGGTCTTGCCGGAAAGGGTCGGCCCGAGCAGCACGTTGAGCGAACCGCGTTCGAGGCGCAGCGTCACGTTGCTGATATGGCTTTCGCCAGACACGGCCTTCGAGACGTTGCGGAGTTCCAGTGTGCTCATGGCTACCCCGCCACCCGCTTTCCGGGCACCGAGAGCGCTATTTGGGCGTCCGCCATCCAGTCACGCAATTCTTGCACCTGTTCCGAGGTCAGCCGCAGGCCGAGCTTGGTGCGTCGCCACAAGACATCCTCGGCAGTCTCGGCCCATTCGTTTGCCATCAGATGGCGGACTTCGCATTCGTAGAGATTGGCGCCGAAATGCCTGCCGAGTTCGGCGGGCGAGGCAGCGGCGCCAAGGATCTGGCGCGCCGTCGTTCCGTAGAGGCGGGCCAGCCTTGTGGCGTGGTCCGCTTCCAGGAACGACCATTGGTTGCGGAGCGCGGCCACAAGCGCGTCAAATCCGTCGAAGGCGAAATCACCGCCCGGCAACGGCGCCGACGCGGTCCACGGTTTGCCGCGGCCGCCGATCAGAAGCCCGATTTCGTCAAGCACTGCTTCGGCGAGCCGCCGCGCAGTGGTGATCTTGCCGCCGAAAATGTTGATGCACGGGGCGCGATCGCCGCCGCTGTCGGTCTTCAAGACGTAATCGCGAGTTGCTTCCTGCGCCTTCGTTGCGCCGTCGTCGAATAGCGGACGCACACCCGAATACGCCCAAACGACATCGGATGGCGTCACCGGTTCACGGAAATATTGGCTGGTCCCGGCACACAGATATTCGATCTCCTCGCGCGAGATCGCCGCTGCGCCGGGGTCGCCCTCATAATCGCGGTCGGTGGTTCCGACCAGCGTGAAGTCCTGCTCGTACGGAATTGCGAAGAATATCCGCCCATCCGTGTTCTGGAAGAAATAAGCGCGGTCGTGCGCGAATTTTTTCGTGACGACGATGTGGCTGCCCTGCACCAGCCGCACATTTTGGGAGTTGGCGCCGCTGATCGCGGATCGCAGCACTTCGTCGACCCAGGGCCCGGCGGCATTGACCAGCAGGCGTGCCGAAAATTCGCGCGACGCCGTTGCTGCTTCGGTCGTGACGCGCCAGAGATCGCCTTCGCGCCGGGCCGAAGTCACCCTGGTCCTGGTCAGGACGGTGGCGCCAAGCGCGGCGGCGCTGACGGCGTTTTGAACGACCAGGCGGGCGTCATCTACCCAGCAGTCGGAATATTCGAAGGCGCGCGAATATTGGGGCTTCAGCGGCTTTCCCGCCTCGTCCTGCGTCAGATCGAGCGATTTCGTGGGCGGCAGTTTGCGCCTGCCGCCGAGATGATCGTAGATGAACAGGCCGAGGCGCAGCAGCCAAGCCGGTCGCAAGCCGGCGTGATGCGGCAATACGAACCGCATCGGCCGAATGATGTGGGGCGCGGCCGCCCACAAGGTCTCGCGTTCGAGCAGCGATTCGCGAACCAGCCGGAACTCGTAGAATTCAAGATAGCGCAAGCCGCCGTGGATCAGCTTTGTCGACGCGGAGGATGTGCCCGACGCCAGGTCGTTCATTTCGGCGAGCGTAACGGTATAGCCGCGGCCGGCCGCATCGCGCGCGATGCAGGCGCCGTTGATGCCGCCACCGATGACGAAAACGTCAACCGGATCGTTTGCCAAGAAATCCTCCCGCTCTCCCCCGAGGAGGAGCGGGCCGAACCTCATACGAAAATTTCGAGAAAGTCAAACGAACCGAAAACTGTGTATTTTAATGTTCGTTTTGTTCCTTATCTGTTTCAATCAGGCGCACTTTATGTTGCGCTAGCAATTCCGGGAATCCTTCCTGGGTGCAGCTATCGGTGACAAAAACATCGACGCTGGAAACGTGGCCGATCCGCATTGGCGCCCTGCGTTTGAACTTGGTCGCGTCGGAAACCAGGATAACGTTTTCGGCATTCGCCATGATCGCTTGCGCGACGCGGACTTCGCGCATGTCGAAATCGAGCAGCGATCCGTCCGGGTCGATGGCCGACGCGCCGATCACTGCGAAATCGACCTTGAAACGGCCGAAGAAATCGACGGCGGCATCACCGACAAGCGCGCCGTCCGAATGGCGCACGACGCCGCCCGACAGCACCAGTTCGGTGGTCGGGCTGGCGCGCAGGATATTGGCGACATTGATGTTGTTGGTGATCGCAAGCAGGTTGCGATGCCGCAAGAGAAAACCGGCGACCGCTTCCGTCGTCGTGCCGATATTGATGAAAATCGAGGAATTGTCGGGGATGAGACGGGCCGCGGCCGCGCCGATTGCCTTCTTCGAATCCGCTGCGATCAGCCTGCGCTGCTCGTACTCGACATTCTCCTTGGTCGCCGGAAATACCGCGCCGCCATGGATGCGCACCAGCTTGCCGCTGTCACAGAGTTCATTGAGGTCGCGCCGGATCGTCTGCGGCGTAACGCTGAATCGGGCGGCAAGGCCGTCGACCTGCAAACGCCCTTCCGACTTTGCGAGTTCAATGATTTGCGCCTGGCGGTTTCGGATGAACATGGCGGCGAATGGCTTTCTTGGCACACGGCGGGTGAGCGATGCGACAAACCCGCCAGATTGATAGCGCGTCGGGGCGAAAGCCTCAATCGGATGGGCGGCTTCACAGTCGCTTGACTGGCGTCAAACGGTTCCGAATTCAGCTGGAGTACCTGTTCGTTGTCGCAATCAAGAACGGGTGGCGCATGAACAGGCGCAACATTCTGGTCGGCGCCGGAGGCGCGCTGCTGTTGGCGGGCGCGGGAACCTTCGCGTGGAAATCGGCGGTCGGCTCGATGGCGGACTACCGAAACCATGCGGGTCGCCTGCGTGCCCGACTTCCGCAAAATCCGGAGGTCGTCGATCTTATCCGGTTTGCGACACTTGCCGCCAATGGCCATAACACCCAGCCTTGGCTGTTCCGGGTGGAGAAATCCGTTATCGAGATCCTGCCCGATCACTCGCGCAGGACGCCGGTTGTCGATCCGGACGATCATCATCTTTTCGTCAGCCTCGGATGCGCAGCCGAAAACCTGCTGATCGCGGCAAACGCGAGCGGGCGCCCGGGAGACCTGGAAACCGCTGAAGGAAAAAGCGGGGTACGCTTCCGATACTCCGACGGGCAAGCCCGGTCGGAGCCGCTGCTTGCGGCAATTCCCGCGAGGCAATCGACCCGCGCCGAATTCGACCGTCGTTCCTTGCCCGCGGCGGACATGAAAGCACTCGAACAGGCCGGGGCGATACCGGGCGTGCGTATGGTCATCCTTGCCGAACGCCAGCAAATCGACGGGGTGCGCGATCTGGTGATTGCCGGCAACAGCACTCAGATGGCCGACCCGGCCTTCGTCCGCGAACTGAAGCAGTGGCTGCGGTTCAATCCGCGCGGCGCCATGGCGGCAGGCGACGGATTGTTCGCGGCCGCCAGCGCCAATCCGGTGCTGCCGAACCTGCTCGGCGGCATCGCCTTCGAACGGTTCTTCACGATCGAAGGCGAGAACGACAAATATGCGCGCCACATCGGAACGTCGGTGGGAATCGCGGTGTTCATGTCCGAGCGCGACGACGAAGCGCACTGGATTGCGGCCGGGCGCGCCTGCCAGCGTTTCGCTCTAACCGCGACCAGCCTGGGGGTGAAGCATGCCTTTATCAACCAGCCGGTTGAGGTCGCACGGTTGCGTCCGGAGCTTGCGGCGCTTGTTGGCGAAAGCGGGAAACGCCCCGATATCGTCATGCGGTTCGGCTATGGGCCGGTGCTTCCCTATTCCCTCCGCCGCCCGGTTGAGGCCGTGATGGTGGAGGTTTAGCGACGCCGCAAACTAGATCCGGCTCGAGTCGACGGCCGACCGCGCAGACGTTTCAATCGCCGGGTTTGGCGAGGCCGTAGATGACGAGACACAACGATATCCCGTAGAGCACCCACCCCGGGTGGCGCCCGTGGCTTGCCCAGAAATTTCCGATGACGGCGAAGAGATAGGAACTTCCAACCAGCAGACCGACTGCAAGTCTCGCCTCCCGCCCGAGGACATACGCCGCCAAAATCAAGGCGAGCCCGCCGACGAACCAGTTGAACGTGCTGAACTGCAAGAGGACCGCTCCGATCCTTTGGACCATCGTGCTGGATCGCGCCGCCACAATATCCTGAAATGGATCAACCAGATGGCGTTGCGTCAGGACGCCGTGGATCACCGCGCTGCCGCTGCCGACGAGTCCGGCGACAATCAGGGCTATGTCATACCCGTTCATGACCATACACCTCTGTACGGTTGATACCGAAACCGGCTTGGCTGGTCAATACACTAGTGTATGGTGAAGCGATGAATGATCGACTGACGAAAGCCGAATGGTTGAGGCACGGCTTGGCAATGTTGGCGCGCGAAGGACAAGGCGCGCTGAAGGTTGGTCCGATGTCGGCGCAGCTGGGCGTGTCACGCGGCAGCTTTTATTGGCACTTCCGGAACATAGGGGAATTCCGGTCACTGCTCTTGCGGGAGTGGCAGGAAATCTCGACGGATCAGATCATCGACGAACTGGATGCCAGGCTGGATGACCCGAACCGGCTGAAGGACCTCGTGCAACGAGCCTTTGGCGGTCAACGCAAGCTGGACCGGGCGATCAGGTCGTGGGCCGCCCAGGACCGCAAAGTCGCCGCCATCGTCGCGGCGGTCGACGCCAAGAGGATCGCGCGTCTCGCCCGATTGCTGGCAGAAGCAGGCGTCGATGGCAAACACGCCGGTCACCGCGCCGTGTTTCTCTACTGGGCTTTCCTCGGCCAGACCGCAGTCATGGACCAGCGCCACGCATCGATTCCGGATCATGCCTTGAACGACATTGCCAGCCTCCTCGAAAGGTGAGCGTCTTGCGCGCGATATCGCCGTCGCTTGAAATTGCTCCGGAGCAGGAACGACGCTTCCCCGCCCGCAGCGGGCAATAGCAATGACAGCGTGTTCGTTGTAGCCATTCCGACCGTTTGATTTAGGGGGAGGCGCAACATGGACCGATTCACCGGCGGTTGCCTGTGCGGCAACGTCCGGATAGTGGCGTCGGGACTCCCATACCGGGTCGGCCTTTGTCACTGTCTCGACTGCCGCAAGCATCATGGGGCATTGTTTTACGCTGCTGCGGTGTTCCCTCAGGATGCAGTGACGATCGATGGCGAAACACGCGACTACGCCGGGCGGTTTTTCTGTCCCCGTTGCGGCTCCTCCGTTTTCGCATGCTCCGGAGATGAAATCGAAGTGCACCTGGGATCCCTGGATGCCCCCGACCAGCTGATGCCGACCTACGAAAGCTGGATCGTCCGCCGCGAGTCCTGGTTGCCGCCGTTTCCGCTCACGAGACGATACGACCGCGATCGTGACGCCAAGGGTCGCTTTGCGGAGTAGGTCGCCCGAACGGTGCGAAAGCATCGTTAAGCGGAGAGTAACTCTCCTCAAAGGCAGGTGGCGGAGGGGGTGGGATTCGAACCCACGGTACGGTTGCCCGCACGACGGTTTTCAAGACCGTTGCCTTCAACCACTCGGCCACCCCTCCGGATCGGCCAGCCGCGTTGACCGCGGCCATTCGGTTCCGGTCGCAAGATCCAAAGCGCGGATGTTGCGATGCTGCCGCTTCTATGGCGATTGCGGCAAGTTCGTCAACGCGGATGGGGTCTCGGGGGCAGGGCGCGGTCGACATGCGGCCTGCCTGGAAGCCCGGTGCCATCGGCCGGCGGCCGACGAACCTGAAATCGTTGCGTGTCCGGGCATGGATTCTGTGTTCGCGCGGCCGATTGACGGCGACTTTTGCGGGCTAAACGCTTCCCTAACCGGATTGCGGCAGATTACGCATGCTACCCGGTATAAGAGCGGGGACAGATTGTCCGGGCCGGTCCGGCACGGTATGAATGGCCGACACGCCGCGATTTCCGGAATCGGCGCCGCCTTGGCGTTGGCGCAATTCCGGATCATTCCGGTGTGCGGCGAAAAACGGGAAGACGCCGTGGGGCAGCGGGGACAGCGTATTGTCACGATCGATTGCGTTGCCATCGGGTAGGGGATCGCGGTCGCGTTCCGCGCCGCTATGCGCGTTCTTGACGCTCCTTGCCGTCGGCTTTGTGCTCGGCGGCTGCAGCCTGATCAACCCGAAATCCGGCCAGAAAGCCGAAATCAACAACGAGACCAAGTTTTCGCAGGCCGACTATGGCGTCAAGGCTAGTCCGCGCGTCACCGAGGAGGTGAAGGTCGCCAAGGGCGGCGGGCGCTACATCGTCGGCAAACCCTATCGGGTGCGAGGCAAATGGTACAAGCCCAAGGAAAATCCGCGGTATGCGGCAACGGGCACGGCCTCCTGGTACGGCCCGAACTTTCACGGGCGGCTGACGGCCAATGGCGAAGTCTACAATCAGTATTCGCTTTCGGCGGCGCATCCGACGCTGCCGCTGCCGAGCTACGTGCGCGTCACCAATCTCGAAAACGGCAGGTCGGTCATGGTCCGCGTCAACGATCGCGGTCCGTTCGCGCATGGACGCATCATCGACCTTTCGGCGCAAACCGCAAAACTGCTCGACTTTGCCAGGAAGGGTGTCGCCAGGGTCCAGGTCGAATATGCCGGCAAAGCGCGCATCGACGGCCATGACGAGGCGTTCCTGCTTGCCTCCTATCGAGGGCCGGACGTTCCGGGCATTGCGCCGGGCGCGAGCCAACCAGGCACCCTGATCGCGCTCAACGACCGGCTGGAGCCGGCCGGCTCGGTGGCGGCCGCAGGCGAAGTCGCCGATGGCGCGTTGACGCCGCCGGGGACAGAGGCGATCTATTCGGGCTCGATCCAGACCGCGTTCGTGCCGATCCCGCTGCAGCGGCCGACCACCTATGACGGCATCGCGCTCGACGTTGCCCAGGCAATTGCGGTGGCCGAACCGGCCGCAAAGCGGCTGGCGTCGTTGCAGCCGCTCGGTTTTGCAACCGAAGCGGAGCATCGTGTAGCGGCCGCGTTCGCAGCGATCGAGCAAACCGACGACCGCAACGCATTCGCCGCAATCAATTCGCCAATTTGGACCGAAGACGCCGCACTCGCGGCCGAAAGTGTTTTCGTTTCGCTTGGCACCTACCGCGAGCCGGCGAATGCCGAATTCGTGCGGACGGCCAATTCCGACCTTGGCCTGATCTCGGTGCGCCGGTCCTGGGCGGAACGCGGCGCCGCTTGGGAAGTTCGCATGTTGTGCGCCGCCGATGCCGCGGCCACCGTTGTCGCAATGGCGCAGGCGCGGGGCCTGAACGCGAGTGTAATCGCGAAGTAATTTTCGGCTTTCCCCGGTTTTGCCCTGAAAATCCCCAGCTTGCGTCCGAATTTGTTGAACCGGCGATTGCACGCCGGTAATACTGCGCGACTGGTGTCCCGATTTCTGGAATTCGCATCATTTTTCAGCGACCTCCGGGCGAATATCAGAATCGAAAGGACACTGGCAACTATATGATTCTAGTGTGGTTTTGGTTTGGAGTTCGTTCCGGCGCCTGCCGCAAAGAATGAAACGAACTTCAAAATCACCACGCTGGCGGGGAATCGGTATGAGCTGGTTTGCCGGATCGTTCCGGGCGATTTCGATTTGCTTTTGGCTGGCGCTTGTCGCATTTGCCATGCCCGCCGGCGCGCAAGAAGACTATTCGACGCGCGCAAATACCGGCCTGCTGGTCGATGCCGATACCGGGACGGTCCTCTACTCCAAGGAACCCGATCAGCGCATCCAGCCCGCGTCCCTTGCCAAGATGATGACCATGGAAGTGGTCTTCAACGCGCTGAAATCGGGGCAGTTGAAGCTCACCGACATGTTTCATATCAGCGAGGACGCCTGGCGGCGCGGCGGCGCGCCCTCCGGCACGTCGACGATGTTTGCCGAGATCAATTCCGATATCGCGCTGGAAGATCTGATCCGCGGTGCCGTGATCCAGGCGGCCAACGACGCCTGCATCGCCATCGCCGAGGGGATGGCAGGATCGGAGGCCGGATTCGCAAAAATGATGAACCTGCGGGCGGCCGAAATCGGCCTGACCGGCTCCTATTTCACCAATTCCACCGGTTTGCCCGATGAAAACCAGTACGTGACGATTTCCGATCTCGCCAGGCTCGCGCGCCACATCATCCGCGAATACCCGGAATATTTCCGCTACTATTCCGAGCCGGAATTCACCTGGAACAATATCCTTCAGCGCAACCGTAATCCGCTGCTCAGCGTCGATGGCGGCGACGGCATGGCTACAGGCTACACCAAGGAATCGGGTTACGCGATCGTCGGCACCGTCAAGCGCGGCGACCAGCGCATGATTGCGGTCTTGAGCGGGATGGTGTCGGACAACGAACGGGCCGAGGAGGCACGCAAGATCCTCGACTGGGGAACCCGCGCCTTCGAGAAGGTGCGCCTGTTTGAAGCCGACGAGATCATCGGCGAGGCAAATGTCTATGGCGGCGTGAAGTCCGGGGTGGCGGTCGTCGGCAAGGATGGCGTCGACATCTACCTGCCGATCGGCTTTCGCGACAGGTTGAGGGCTCGGATTGTCTATACCGGGCCACTGATGCCGCCGGTGGCGCAGGGCAGTCAAGTGGCGACGCTGAAGGTGTGGATCGGCGATCGGCTCAGCCAGGAAACGCCGCTTTACGCCGCCGAGACGGTCGAAAAGGGCAGCTTGCGGCGCCAGGCGGTCGATGCCGCCAAGGAATTACTGTTCGGCTGGATTCCGTTTTGACTGCCGCACGGAATCAAGAAAAACCGGCGAAGGCAAATCAGAGCGTGAGCAGGGTCGCTCGGGCGGGTCGCGGGCTGTTCGTGACCTTTGAAGGCGGCGAGGGTGTCGGCAAGTCTACGCAGATCGCCATGCTCGACGCAGCCTTGCGCGACCAGGGGGTGGCAACGCTGACCACGCGCGAACCGGGCGGTTCGCCGGGCGCGGAAGCCGTTCGCCACGTGTTGCTCAGCGGCGCGGCCGAGCCGCTCGGGCCTCAGGCCGAGGCAATGCTGTTTGCGGCCGCGCGCGCCGACCATGTCGATACGCTGATCCGCCCGGCCTTGCATGATGGCGTGACCGTGCTGTGCGACCGGTTCTACGATTCGACGCGGGTCTACCAGGGCGGTTCCGGCAAGGTTTCGAAGGCGTTGCTGGCGCAACTGGAGGACATCGCCGTCGGCGATTGCCGGCCCGACCTGACGATCATCCTCGATCTCGATCCAGCCGAGGGAATGAGCCGCGCAGCAGCCCGGCGCAACCAGGCGGTTTCACCGGACCGGTTCGAGAAGGAGGCGCTGGACCTGCAGCAGCGCCGGCGGCAGGCTTATCTGCAGATCGCGAAAGACGAACCCCGCCGATGCCGGGTGGTCGACGCCTCGGGCGACGTTGCCAACGTGCACAACCACATCCTCGAAGTCGTGCTGCCGGAAATCGAAGCGCGCGGGCTCGCTGGCAAGTCGGGAACGAAGATATGAAGGCGGTTGCATGAGATCGGTTGCCGCCGAGGCGGTTCCGGTCTGGGATCGGCTGGAGGGCATTCCCGATCCGGCCGAGAATCCGGCGCTGTTCGGTCATCGCGCCGAACTCGATCGGCTGGCGGCGATGCATGCGGCCGGGCGCCTGCATCATGCG
>Ga0214472_10003111_pt1 | contig 17631 bp, 12 predicted proteins | sample RVTome_6_FD_207662 | JGI IMG/M metagenome (GOLD analysis project Ga0214472, IMG submission 207662) | Soil microbial communities from uranium-contaminated site in the Upper Colorado River Basin, Wyoming, United States - RVT140D175 | ecosystem: Environmental > Terrestrial > Soil > Contaminated >... | reverse complement strand
GGACGATGATCCGGAGGTCGCGATTGACGCGCACGGACCAGAAGTTCGGGTCCTTCGACTTGTCGATGCGGTGGAACCTGAGGCTCGGGGAGTCCGGCTGGGTCTGAAGGTCGAACGCCGTCAGCTTCGCCTGCTTCTGTTCGTCGTTGGTGAGCCGGGCGAGCGCCGTGGTGAAGCTGTCGGCGAGGATGGTGGGCATGGTGCCTGTCTTGCCGGAGTGCGCTCTATCGGACGGCAGTTTGTTCTGATTGATTCACCGTGTCGTCCGACTCGCGTGAAAATCTGCGGCGGCCAGATGAACGAGCCCGTTCGGATGCTTGAACCGCGTGCTCTCGGCTGCCAACTGTCGATTTGCCTCCATAGTCAGATCGTCGTACATCGCGCCACGTTGCTGTTGGTCGCCGTTCGGAACAGGTGCCGATTCCAACTGCGATACCAGCCACTCGGCGACAAACGGTGGGTTGGACTCGATCTGCCCACGAGGGTTTGCAAACAGCGAGACGAACTCCTCAGTCAGCGGGTCGCCCTGGTCGTTCTGCCAGCGCAGTTTAAAGGCGGCAAGAACACCGTGGCTGCCTGTTGGCGACCGCACTGAGGCGTAGACGCCATCGAATTTCTGTGACTTTGCAAGCTCGACGAGGTGCTGGAAGAAGCCGGTTTCGAAATCAAGCAACACTACGTCTCTTAGCTGGAGCGCCAACCGTCGGTCGGTTGTTACCCGGACGACAGTGCGCTGGCCAAATTCGGCGAACTCGCCCCTCATTTCTTCTCTCAGTCTAATCTCCAGAACTCGACCACCATGAGGCCTGTCCTCAATGTCGGCGCCGACTACTGGTAGCATCCCACGAATGAATAAATCGACGTGCTCCATGGTAAATCCCAGTATACCTCGTATCGCCATCGGGTCGTAGCTGACGACATGCGCGAATATCTCGTCCTGCAACTCCTTGGCCCGCTTCGCACGAGCGATGGCATCGTCGATTTGCTCACGCGTATGTTCGACCTCCATAGAAGTGGCAGACTGAAGGATCGAGGAAAAATCCAATTGATCCAGAACATCTCCTAAGATTTCAGCGTATAGACGGTCGTTGAACTCGGTCCCGATCGGAGACATGTCCTGAACGATAAGCGCGACGCGATGCATCATCAGGTCAATAGCTGCGTTGTCGAAATTATCGCGCGCATGAAGATTGAAAACAATGACGGGTTCCTGCTGTCCATACCGATAGAGACGCCCGATCCGCTGTACCAGCCGCGCCGGGTTCCAAGGGAGGTCGTAATTCACCATGACGTGGCATGCGCGGTGCAGATTAAGACCTTCCCCCCCGGCTTCAGTGGAGACAAGGAACTGGTTCGGTCCCTCATTGAAGGCTTCGATGGTGGATAGCTTTTCGTCGAGCTTCATCGAACCATGTATCAGCAATACGTCTTCAGCCGTCCGGAATCGGGTCTCCAATGCCGCCTTGAGGTAGGCCTGGGTCGCGCGATATTCGGTAAATACGAGGAGTTTCTTGCCTTCGGAGATCAGCGGCTCGACGACCTGATCAAGGAACATTCGGAGCTTCTCATCCCGCTCTCGGACAGTGATCGCGCGCGAAAGCAGGCCGTCGATCAGATCCCGTTCAAACGCAAAGAATTCATCCACTGTGGTGGCGGAAATGGTTTCCGCCAAATCGTCCTGTTCATCCCCACCTTCCGACAGATCATCGAGGGACAGGTCGCTCTCGGAGTTCACGCCCGCTCGTTCTCCAGCTTCGCCCGTGAGGCGGTCGCGGCGGAGCTCCAAAGCGTGTTCGATCGCGGCGATACTGGACGACGCGAGCTTGCGATACGTGGTCATGACGAAGCCAATGGCGCGGCCCGCCGCTCCCGCAGCCGCCCCAGCGTTGTAGCCTCGGATCAGGTAGTCTCGCAGAAGCTCCTGGAAGCGAAGGGTTTCCTCGGACGGCTCGATCGGAACGCGGTGAACCTGTTGGCCCTTGAAGATGAAGCTCCCGTCTGCGTCGGTCACTTCGCTCTTTCGGTTTCGTAGGATCAATTCGCCGACAATCTCAGGATTGGTCTCCAGCGTGTGAAGCTGCGGTCTCAGATCTGGTCGGACGAGTTCTAGCAACCCTATGAAGCGGTCAGCGTAGCCTTGGTGCGGTGTCCCGCTCAAAAGGAGGAATGCGTCGCCAAGTGGCCGAAGCATTTCAGCAAGCTTGTATCGCTGCGCACGCTCGCCGCTGGCGTACCGGGTCAGCTTGTGTCCTTCGTCGAAGACGACGACATCCCATCCGCCAGCCTGCCGGAGATTGTGCATATGATCGTCCCGCTTGGCGAGGTCTATCGACACGATCACATGGTCATGGAGCTTCCAGTGCTCAGGCTTATTGACGAAGAAGTCCCGGCCATAAATTTGGTAGTGCTGGTCAAACTTGAACTGGAGCTCGTCCTGCCATTGTCGGGTCAGCCCGGCGGGTGAAACGACCAGCACGCGCCGCGCCTGGCCTTTGCGTTTCAGCGCGGCCAGCAACAACCCCACCTCGATCGTTTTGCCGAGGCCGACGTCATCGGCGATCAGCCAGTTGTAGTTGCCTGAGCTGAGGATGCGGTGGACAAGCTGAATCTGATGTGGCAACGGGTCGACGTCGAGGCGATCGAGCGATCCAGTCAGATAGTTCCAGTTCTCAAGTGCGTGCGCCAGAAGCTTTAGCCGGAAGCGTTGGGCATGATCGGTCACACCTGTCTCAGCCCGCACGTAGCGCGTGCGGGTGTCTTTAAGGCGGCGAAGATTCTCATACGGCAGCCAGACCGAGCGGCCATCGTCATCCAGTTGCACAAGCAGTTGCTCTCGATCTCCCAGTTCACGGCGACCGATAATCCTGCCCTGACCAAGCGATTTGCGAGTTGCTGAGACCGGCACATCCTGAACAGCCCAGTCAGGCTGGAAGCCGGACTTGAGATCGGCGAGTGGAACCCATTGCTGATCCGATGAGTTCCACGCCACCTTTACCTCGATCCGCTCCGCAATTTTGCGGTTCCCCAGGACGTACCCCAATGGCCCCGTCGGGTTACGCCGACGGACCCAGCATCCGTCAACCGGAATCAGAACTTCGCCCGGCATGCGCTAGTCCCCCTCTTTGTCGTCTTCGCGCAATCTGATGACGCCCGGTCGATCGTCGTAAGGCGTAAGAATGCTGAAGCCTTGGCCGATGACGCCATAGCGGTCCGGCACTCGGCGGTGCCAATCATAGTCATCACTGAGGTCACTTGGGCTGTCGCTTCGTTCTTTCAGAAGGAGCCCTGTGTGGAGTGTTTCCGCGTCCAGGGCATCGACCTTTTCGGCGATGAACTCCGAAAATCTGAAATAGCCAGGAGCCCCTGCCGGGAGGGTCAGCCACTCGTCGAGCCATTCCTCGTCGACCATCGTCTCTGGAGAGAATTGCCATCGCGCCACGCAGACGCGGTGGGCGAGTATCCATGTGCAGGCTGCCGCACCGTGCCTGAGAAAGCAGACCTCCCCACGATATCGATAGAGCCACCAATCGGTTCGTTGCATCCAGACGCGCCGCAACGCCACCACCGCTTGAAGTGTCTCGAAGTCAAGCCCATCCGCAGCCAAATTCTGAACCGCACGGTAGGTGGAGGGATGACGCAGATGCTCAAATAGCTCCGTCAGGAAGTGGAGCGCCGCATTCCGCTCGGTGACACTTTCAATTTCGAGCAAGCTGGTAATCGCCGCGGCCTTTGCGCGGGCACGCCGGATTGCGGCTTCGTCCTCGTCCGGCCCGAGGTCCCAGAGCCGTTGCTGTGCTTCTTCATCGTAGTCGTAAAGGCCAAAGTCTCCGTCGGTCTGCGTGTAACGATCCGGTGCGACGCCGAATGCCTCGAAACCGTTGGTCCAGTCTGTCTCCTCGTCATCCCAATCTTTATCGAGCGTTTCGTCCCTGTTCTCGGACCGCTCGACCTGCACATCGGTTTCAGTGACCTCTTGTTCAACGCCGACCAAAAGTCGATCAGCGTCGTCAACTCCAAGCGGCGCAGGACTATCATCGGCCAGTTCGCCGACGGCAAAATCACCTGTTTGGCCAGAAACCTCGAACAGATCCTCTACGGCATCCTCAAGCGCCTCCCAGTCCTCGCCTTCATCGACTTCGTGCCGGGATCCGACATCTTCCCCTGGAACAAGCTCTCCTTGGTCGTGACCGACACGCTCCCAATCAACCGGACGTCCATGGCTCGGCGCACTTATGTCGGGATCAGCGCCGATTTGATCTGGTTCAACACCCGGTTCAGGGGTGGAGGTGGGCGGCTGAAAGTCCGGCACCTGGCCAGCCACATCTGAAGGCGGGCTAACGGGATTGGCATCCCCGCGGCCTTCGTGTTCCCAGGGATCGACGATGGGGTCGTCCTGAGCCTGTGGTGCCTGGTGATCGGCATCGTCCCACGACATGTCCGGCGCGGCGACGGAGCGATCTGATCCCGGTCCCTGCCGGGCGGGAGCGCGACCGAAAAGGCTGCGCATGGCCATGCGCCTGCCCCTGCGGTGTTCGCCCCGCAATGCCATGCTCAATCTACACCCCAAAAACCTTCAGCACCTCGTCACCGAAGTGGTTGATGACCTTCACCGCGATCCGCCCGGTCCCGGGCCGCGCAAATGGGCGCGAGGTGTCGGAATAGAGGCTCGCCCAGGCGTCCTCGTCGATCTCGGCCTTGAGCGCGGTCTTGAGCGACTTGTAGGGATCGCCGGCGCCGAGGAAATAGGCGTGGCGCACGAAGAAGCTCTCCTCGTCATAGTCGGTGTCGATGAACCAGGCGGCGATGCCGGATGCATCGTCGGAGCGGATCTCGCCGGTCGAGGGGTCGAACACGTCGATGCCGTTGACCTTCACCTGGAGCAGGCCGTCCTCGGTCTCGATCAGGTCGATGTCGGGCTCGCCGAACACGACGAAGAGGTTGCCCTTGCCGGTGTTCTTCAAATCCTCCGCCATGTGCAGGTCGGGGTTCATCCGCGCCTTGAGGATCGCCAGCGGCCCGAGGCGCGTGAGGTCGGAGGCCTGGGCATCGAAGTTGAAGGCGCAGGCGATCAGCGCGTCGAACCGCGCCTCGGCCGCCTCGCGCGCGCCGGCCGTGATGTCGCTGCGCGACAGCGTGCCGAACTCCGGGCCGATCAGGATCGCGGCGCGCCGTTCCTCGCCCTCGGCGTCGGTGTAGCGCCCGTCCGCCGCGATCCATTTGCCGGGCCACGGCTCGATCGCGCTGAAATGGATGGTGTCGGCTTTCGCCTGCTGGTGCACGCCGGCGGTCCTCAGATGCTCCAGCACCATCTCGCCGAAATCGACCTCCGGCATGTTTTTCGGCCCGCGCTGCAGCCGGCCCTCATAGGCCGCCGTTTCGTCGGCGAGCGTGTCGTCGAGCGCGGTGACGATACGGTGGGGCGACAGGCTCTCGACCGTGAAGGGCCCGGCGACGCGGACGCGGTTGTTGTCGGGATAGGGCCGGTCGTAAAGCAGCTCGACATCGGCGGCCCGTGCGATCGAGGCGTCGATCTCCTTCTGCCGCGCGATGCGCGCCTCCCACCATTGCCCGTGGGCCTGCTTCGCCGCATCCGGCCAGTCCTTCCCCGCCTCGCGCGGGATCTCCCACTCTTGCCAAGGAGCTTTTCCCTCCCCGTGACGGGGAGGGTCGGAGGATGCCGCGTCCTCACTCCGTTCGTTCCCGCGCAAGCGGGAATCCAGCGCCGACAGGTTCTGGGTCCCCGCCTGCGCGGGGACGAACGGGGGGGAGCCCGGCGTTCCCCGCCCCAGCGCCTCGTTGAGTGCCGCCCTGAGCGGCTCCAGCGTCTCCTGCCACGTCTCCCAGATCATGTCGATCTCGGCGTTGTTGGCGATCGAACCAGACGTATTCCAAGTCGCCCGTTCGTAGACGAATCCCTGGCGCACGTCGCCATGGGTGGGCGTATCGGGCTGCACCCGGCCGGTGATCTGCTGCTCCTTGGCGCGGCCCTGCGCGCTGTCGGCAAGGAGGTAATAGGGATAGCGCGCCCCCATCATCCGCGCCCGGGCGAGGGCCAGCGCGACGCGGCTGGTGTCGATGGTGATCCAGCGCCGGCCCCACTGCTCGGCGACGAAGGCCGCGGTGCCCGAGCCGCAGGTCGGGTCAAGCACCAGGTCGCCGGGATCGGTGGTCATGAGGATGCAGCGTTTAACGATTTCCTCGCTCGACTGCACAATGTAAACCGGAGAAGACGCCCCTCCAAGATTATCCCACCAGTTGGACAACCTCAAAACTGGAGGTGAGGGAGCGTAGCGCACGAACCGTACATCGTTCGTTAGCGGGTAAAGGCGACAAGATCTAAATAAACGCGTCATACCAGGGACATCTCCGTCCTCTGATATTACTGTGTGCTTCCAGCATTGCATGTCGCGTATCGGAAAAACGCGACCCCAAAATCTCAGCGGATGGGATTGGTTTTTTCTGTATCCTCCGCTTTTTAGAGGATGAAGCGCAAATAACCGCGCGTCCGGATAGCTCTCCATCAATCGATCCGGATCATCGCCATACGAAATATTATCTACTGCAGAAAGATCGCGGATTGACACTCGTTGTCCGTCAGGCATCTCTAAATACGGAAAATCTTGCGACAGTGCCGATTTGTTACGCAATAAGAATATCGGCCTCATCTTTACGTGACCAGAAGTTTTGTTAGATTTTCCGAACCAAATGATATGATCATTAACTGCTTCGAGTAGATTTCCAACCTGACTTCCTTTCTTCTTTGCAACAATATTGGCTACAAAATTCTCCTCCCCAAACACCTCGTCCATCAGCGCGCGAACTCGGTGCACGTTCTCGTCGCCGATCTGCACGAACACCGAGCCGGACTCGGTCAGAAGCTCGCGCGCCACGGTCAGCCGGTCGCGCAGATAGGTGAGGTAGGAGTGGATGCCGTCCTTCCAGGTATCGCGGAACGCCTTGACCTGCTCGGGCTCGCGCGACACGTCAGCGGCCTTGCCGTCCTTCACGTCTCGGCTGAGCGTCGAGACCTGCCAGTTCGAGTTGAACCTGATGCCGTAGGGCGGGTCGATATAGATGCACTGCACCTGGCCCTTCAGCCCCTCGCGCCTGGCGAGGCTCGCCATCACCTGGAGCGAATCGCCGAGGATCATCCGGTTCTGCCAGTTCGTCGCGTGCTGGTAGAACTCGGCGCGCGCCTCGATATCATCGAGCCCGTTGAAGTCGGCGAAGAGGTCCGGAGCGTCGGTCTCGGCCTCGCGCTTATTGTTCGAGCGCCGCTTCAGATCGTCGATGATCGCCTTGGGGTGCACCTTCTCCTGGATGTAGAGCGGCGGCGCGTTGACCACGAGGTCGGACCAGTCTTGCGCGTCCTTGCCGCGCCAGACGAGCTGGGCATCGCCGATCTCGACCGTGCCGGTCTCGGCAAGCTGCGCCACCTGGTCCCTGGTCAGGCTGATCCTGACCCCGTTCCAGACGATCTGCGGGTCGAGGTCGGGCTCGCGCTCGCGCGTCTCGCCCTTGGCCAGCGGCCGGTCGCGCGGAATGCGCATCGTGACCCGCCCGCCGCCCTCCTTCTCCGCCTGCTGCTCGTAGAGCGGCGCCATCTCGGCGGTCGGCACATTGATGCGCTTCGCCTTGTGGCGGAGCGACTTGACCTCTTTCCGTTTCGGCGCCTTCGCCATCAGCTTGCCATTTTGTGGCTACGCCACGTCCCCTTCCCGTTCGTCCCCGCGAAAGCGGGGACCCAGCCTTCTATGCGGTAAATCGCTCAGCAAGGTCCTCCCATGCCGGGTTGAACCGCTCGATCACCTGCAGCTTCCACGCCCGGTTCCACTTTTTCATTTGCCGCTCGCGTCGCAGGGCTGAGTCACGTGTCGCATGTTGCTCGTACCAAACCAGCATCTTGACATCGTATCTCTTCGTAAATCCTGGGATCAGCCCCTGTCTATGCTGCCACACGCGTCGGATGAGATCATCGGTCATTCCGATGTAAAGCGTTCCGTTGCGGCGCCTCGCCAGAATGTAGACCCAGAAGCTCATCGCCAAGTCCCGCTGGGTCCCCGCTTTCGCGGGGACGAACGTTGGAGAGCATCCCCTGCTCGGTACGCTTATTCCAAATCCACTTGTTCAGTCTTGTACCGAACCGCTCCGTTCATTCCCGTGCCGAACCACTCCGTTCATTCCCGCGCCGAACCCCTTCGTTCATTTCCGCGCCGAACCCGTTCGTTCGTTCCCGCGAAAGCGGGAATCCAGCCCCCGCTTTCGCGGGAGCGAACGGTGACTCATGCGTGCCCCTCACTCGGCCGCGCTGGCTGGCGGCAGGGCGATCGTCTCGATCTTGGAAAGATCGAGCTTGCGCGAGGCATGGTCGATATCGAAGCCGACGACGGCGCCGGTTGCGTCAAGATCGACGAGGAGCCCCTCGACGATCTCCCGCGTCTCGGTGCCGGGCGTGTCCTTCAGCTCGATATAGAGGCTGTCGGTCTCGGGATAGTAATGAAGCTTCATGGCTCATCCTCACGGAAGCCGCGATCGAAGAAGGCATTATGAACGGTTTCGCCGTCCGCCAAAGTGACAACGCGAAGAATGCGGGGCCGGTCCTCGCCCTCCGGCGCGACCTCCCCCCAGAACCGGATGCGCCCGTCCGCCTGTTCGACGCGCCGGATCGGCGCGGCCAGCACCTCGGCGCACCACTCGCGTCGGATATAGGGACGCTTGCGCAGGACCTGCTCCTCGAAATAGCGGGTGGTTTTCACGTCGCCGCCTCATCCGGCTCGGGTTCCGGTCACGCCGCCACCATGTTCGCCGATTCGGCCATCAGACCGTCTCCATTTCCGATTGGCTCCGCGCGAGCAGACCGTCGACCAGCCGCCCGTAGTCCGCTTCCATGTCGAGCCCGTCGGTGAGCTCGCCGAACGCCCAGCGGCCGAAGGTCCCGAGATTGTTGACGCCGGGAACCCAGAGCGTGCGCATGGTCTCGGCCTTGAACTGGGCATCGAGCCCGCGAAAGCCCTTGACTTCGACCACGAGATTGAGCGGATCGTCGCTCCCGCGCCCGTCATCGAGCGTGACGATGAAATCCGGCACGTAACGCCGCGACTGGTTGCCGGTCGAATAGGGAACATCGAAGCCGAGCGCCTGGTTCTTGACGTAGGAGATCGTCGCCGGATGGGCCTCCGCGACGCGCGCGAACTCGGCCTCCCAGTCGCTGTCCGCGACAACGTAGTTGATATGGCACTTATCGGGCGCCGTTCGGTAGAGCGTCTGCTTGGAGGTGATGAACGAGACGTGGCTGGTCGAGCCGGCCGGGTTGTAGGGATCGAGCATCGCCTTCACGACCGGCGTGCCGTCGGCGCCGGCATCGCGCATGATCGCGCCATGGATCAAGGCCGCCGCCATATCCGCGATCTCGGCATAGGTCAGCATGCCGGCCTTGGTGCCACCCTTGAGGACGAGGCAGTCCCTGATCCAGCGCCGGGTGATCGGCTGGACCTTGTTGTAGAGGTGGTAGGGCGGCGGCTCGTCGCCGTCGCGCAGGTAGCGCTCGACCAGCCGCTTGGTCAGGTGGACGGCGACGGTGTTCGCCCGCATGTCGTCGAGCACGGCGGGCGAGATGTCATGGCCCTCGCCCACAAGCCCCTCGAGCCGGGTCGTGCACGGACCGACCAGCTCCTGGGTCAGCGTCAGTTTCGAGTCCTCGGTGAAGGTTGCCGTGATGCGGTCGCCGGGCATCTCGGTCCGATAACCCGCCACCCGGGGGAACCGGATGGCGAGCGGGTCGCGCTCGCGGACCGCGAACACACGCGTCACCGGCTTCGGCGCCTTCGTCTTGCCGCTGTATTGTTCCGAGGCGAAGTCGAATGGGATGCCGAGAATGTCAGCATATCTTGTTCCGAACAGGCGATGGCCATCCGGATTGGTGCCCGAATCGTCGTCGAATTCGTAGGACAGGCGCCGGAGTGCTCGGCCGATCACCTGCTCGCAGAGAAGCTGGGTGCCGAACGCTCGCACGCCGACGATGTGGGTCACGGTCTTTGCGTCCCATCCCTCGGTCAGCATCGAGACGGAGACGACGCAGCGGATCTGCTCGCCGAGCCGGCCTTCCTGACCGACGGTGTTCATCACCTCGCGCAGGAGCTCGCTGTCCGAGATGCCCTCAGCGGCCGCGCCTTCGCGCTCGGACTTCTCGCGCCGGAACTGCGCGATCTCGCCGGCGGCAGCCTCGCGAAAGCTTGCGTCCAGCGCCTCACCGGACTCGATCTGCTCGCTGTCGATCAGGAGCGTGTTCATGCGCGGCAGGCGGTTGCCATGGTCGTCGTAGTTACGGAACAGGTCGAGGTGCCCTCTGTGAATTGTCTGCCGCCCGCCCTCGACCTTGCGCTCCCAGCCGGAAATCCACTCATAGACGAGTTTGGAGCTCGCGGTATTGTTGCAGACCACGATGAACACCGGCGGCACCTTGATGCCGGCCCGCTGCCAGTTCTCGAACTCCTGCTTGTAATGCGTGTAGAGCGAGGTAAGCGCCGTTCTCAGCTCGTTTGGAATGTGGAACGGGTCGAGCTCGCCGGCCTTTTTCGTCCCCTTTTTCGGCATGTCTTTGCCGATGTGGTCCCACAGGTGGCGGTAGACCGGCAGGTTCTGGTTGATCGCGTTGTCCGAGACCGGCACCCGCGGCAGCTTGACGATGCCACACTCGATCGCATCGACCAGTGAGAAGTCCGACACCACCCACGGAAACAGCGTTCCTTCATCATAGCCGGACCCGCGCAGGAAGAACGGAGTCGCCGACAGATCGTACACCGCGCGGATGCCCTTCTTGCGCTTGAGCGCCTCGATGCCGGAGATCCACAAGCGCGCGGCCTTGCTGTTCTTCTCCGCCTCCTCCCGGTCCTCGCCGCGCAGCTTGTTCTCCGCTTCCGTCGGCGGCCGTTCGCGGTAGCAGTGGTGCGCCTCGTCATTGATGACGACGATGTTCTTCAGGGACAGAAGATCGCGGCAGGCGCGCGTCAGCATCTCGCCCTCGGTCTCGAGCTTCTCGACCGGCTCGCCGGTGCGCCCGTCGATCAGCCGCTCGCCGACCGCGTTGGTCTGGAACCGCTTGCGCCGCTGGAACGCGTGATAGTTGGTGATCTCGATCTTGGCGTCTCCCAGCTCGCGCATCAGGTGAGGCGGCACGAGCTCGCGCGAGCGGTAGTAGCTGTCGCGGTCGCGGTCGGAGGGGAGGAGAACCCGCAGCCGGTCCTTGATCGTGATTCCCGGCGTGATGATGAGAAACCCGCGCGAGAACAGCGATGAGTTCGGCTGCCTTGCCGAATTGATCGCCTGCCAGGCGATCAGCATCGCCATTACCGTGGTCTTGCCGGCGCCGGTCGCGAGCTTCAGCGCCAGGCGATAAAGATCCGGATTGGCCTCCCGGTTGGCCTCGTCGAGATGGCGGAAGATGTGAGCATATTGCCGGCGCCCCCGCGCGACCTCGGTCAGCCAGATCACCGTCTCGACCGCCTCGAGCTGGCAGAAGAACGGCCGGAAGGCATTGAACTCGTGGGTGCGCCAATACTGGAGCAGCTGCTGGGTGGCGGGTGTGACGCCCCAGTCGTGCGGGCTGGGCAGCCCGCGCCAGGTCTCCAGATGCCCCCGAATTTCATTGATGATCGGGCTCGGATTGTAGCCCTGCGCTTCGCCCTCCGCGCGGTCGAGGTCCAGGTCCGCCTGGCCGGTGTTTCTCGCCCTCGCCCTCCGCGCGGCCGGAACCGGCGTGACGTATTTCGACTCCCGCCGCCCATGGATCGGCGGCTGGTCGAGCGGCTGGCCGTCCTCGCCAAGCGCGTGATGCCGCCTCGGCGGGTAATAAGGCGAATTCAGGATCGGCTGTTCGTAGAACGGTTTTGCCATAAGACGTCCCGCCCCCGGCTGGAAACGGTGAACATTTTGGACTCGGAGGTATGGGACGTGCAACCATAGTGTTGTGCAGGGCTTAGGAGGTGCGGCGGTGAGTAGCGCAAAAGATTCGAATGAGGTCGTCGAGTTCATGACTCTATTCACGCGGCTGAAAGAATTGTGCGATGACCGGCCAGATCGGCTGAAGGATGTCGCAGCATCTGATCCGTCAGTAAGCGACTTTTGTGGCGATCTCTTCTTCGCGGCTGACGCTCTTGAGTGCAAGGAGCGACGACATCAGAGTTTGCTCGCCTCGCCAGTCGATCCACGATTCATTTCCGCCTGGAGGGATTATCAGTCGCGATACGACCAGATCGTTTCCAACATTGGCCTTTCGACCTTGTTGGCGGATATCGAGTTAGATAAATATTCGGAGGGTATTGGACCTGCGCACGCAGATCAGAAATGGTCGGTCGAAGATAACGAAGCCGACGAGCAGGCGGGCGCGATTTGGGAAGCAATCGATTTTGCGAGGAACTACAATGAAGTCCATCCCGAGTTTGCCGGCGACGATTGGGGGCTTGTGTTACAGAACGGCGTTGATGCATGGCCCGCTTGGAAGAGGAGGTTGGTTTTGACCTGCGCGGAGTATTTCGCCGCAGAGGGTTGATTCCTTTCGTTCTGATCCCGCGCCATGTCGCAAACAGGGGTGCCGGGGCCGAGGTGCTATCGATGCTCGGGAATCTGCAACAGGCCCATAAAGCTTTCATCTACGGAGCGGATCATGCAGCGCTTGCACTGATGCGTTCTGTGCTGGAGGCGGTGCTGCGCGACCACTATGGCGCAGCTGGCGCGGATTTGAACGAGAGAATCCAAACGGCCGAAAGGCGCGGTTTGCTGGGCGGTCACGCAAACGCTGCGGCACTTCACCGCTTGCGCAAGAAGGCTAACGGAATCCTCCTCGGAGGCGAAGGGGGGCAGAAATACGCCGAACAGGATGATACCCGGCGCGAAAAGGAAATGATCTCACTGCTCTTGGTGTTGCGTGATTTGATAGAGAACGCGCCAATCGCTTCCCATCGAGGACAAGCAAGGAGCTCCACACGGCATAGGCACACGGATCACTAATCCGCGCGTCTGATCAGCAAGGTTCCAAATTACCTATTGGACAACAACACAAATAGCCACACCGACCGCCCCGTCCGCGAGATAAATGTAGTGACAGGTAACATCTGAGGTAACAGACTTCGCTATCTCGCACATCGAAACGTCCTACCGGCGCTTCCGCATCAGCCGGCGGAACTCTTGGAAGAGTGCCCTGTCTGCCCCTTCGTCCTGGCTGTCACCGTCCTCGGATTCCATCGACCGGATCAGCTCACCCTGGCGGTGCGTGCCGATCGCCCCGTAGCTTGTCAGGGTCGTCCGGACGTGCTCGTGACCAAGGTTCTGGCTCCACGCCTTGAAGTGCTCGATCGAAGGCGCGGTCCGCTCGCCCAGCTGCACCAGGGTGTCACGGAAGGAATGCGGGTTGAAGTAGGGGAGCCCGGCGCCTGCAAATGCCTCCTTGAAGATTTTGCGGATCGATCCGGTACTCGACCAGAACGCGGGTTCGAGACCGTCCGCCTTGAGCGAGCCGTTCTCGTCCTGGAGAAGGCGCGTTCGGGGGAAGACGGGATCATCGTTTCCAAACAGCATGTCCTCGCGCAGATAGCGCACCCACTTCACCGCGATCTCCTCGATGTCGTCTCCCACCGGGAAGAAATAGGTGTCGATCCGCTTGTGCCGCTTGGTGTGAACCTCGCGCGGGTCCTGCACGACGAGACGCCGCTCGATATCCACGTGCTTCAGGCGGAGCGTGGCGAGCGCCTTGTCCCGCATGCCGGTCAGAATCGCGAATACGATCAGAGCCCGGTCGCGGCGCACGACCGGCGCGTCGGCCGACATCGATTGGAGAACCGTGCGGATCTGCTCCAGCGTCGGGAACGGCCTGTATCTGGGCTCGCGTGCCGCAGGCAGGGTCGTTGGCGACGAGCGGCGCCACGGCGTGGGCCCATGCTTGGTGGTTCCTGGTGATCAGCATCCGCTCGAGGCGTTTCTCGATCTCATCGAGAACCGGGAGCGCGGCGGTCGATAGGATGTCACCGGTATCGTCGTACCAGATGCCGGTCGCGAGCCGCTCCTTGGCCTCGGCGACGGCCGAGCGGAGGTCATGGCTCTCGAGCCAGGCCTGGTGGATCAGGATCGAGGCCACCATCATCCAGGCATCGGGGAGGACGACGATGCTCGCCGCAACCTGGCGGGCGCCGCGATAGAAGTATCCCCCGACGATGCCGCTCGGCTCGCCATCGAGGCCTTCCTTGACCCGGCCGCCGATGCATACGCCGGCCAGCACCTGATCGGCCAAAACCCGCTCCTCCATGATCCGGCCCATATCGACCGTGCTGTCGGCACCGAGGTTGAGATAGATGCGGTCGCGCGCATCGGGGCGACCGTGGCAGGCGAAGTGGAGAAGCGAGAAGGAGACCACGTTCTCCTGCGTCCGCTGCTCGGCATAGAGGGCGAGCGCGGCATCGTAGTCGGCGACCGCGTCGGCGAGGTCGCCGAGGTCGGCTCGCGCATTGCCCCGGTTCATGAGGGTCCGGGCCCGATCTATGTCGACGCCCTGCCTTCCCCGCAGCATTTCCGGTTCGAGCAGGAACCACGCCGCCTCGAGCCGGAGCGCGGCCAGCCCATATGCTCCCCCACGGCCGGCTTCCAAACCGGCCGCGAAGTCTCCACTTGCCTGCGCGATCAGCTCCCGTTCAACAGCCTCCGCGTCATGCGTCCACCGCACGGAAAGAACTTTTCGCTCACGCTCTTTGGTCGCGATGATTTCGGCAATCTCGGCCGACGACAGGCCGGGGAGGCGCCGGATGAGCCCATGCCTCTCCTCCCAGCGCTGACCTGCGCCGAGCCGCCGGGCGAGGCGACGCACTGGACCGGCCGGGCAATGGCCAAGGCGGTCGGCATCAGCTTGCGATCGGTGCAGCGCATCTGGGAGGCGCATCGCCTGCAGCCGCACCGCATCCGCACCTTCAAGCGCTCCAACGATCGCGCCTTCGCCGAGTTTCAAAACGGTCTCTTAGGAGGCTGGCTGGTGGAGCACGCGGCGACGACGCCAGCTTAGCCAGCTTACTAAACCAAGCCCACCCAGGCCCGCCGCGAACAGTGGCAACGCAGCCGGGATTGGGACCGGCGCTGCGTCGGACAACGCCATGAACCGCAGCGATCCGTTTTCGCCAACCACAACATCGAACAAGAACCCCGGAGCCGCTCCCAAGTATTCAAGGTTTACCTCCGAGAACCCAAGCAGTCCATGGGCAAAAATGAAGCTCACCATATCACCTGCGGACGGAAGGAAACCGTCGAGGAAGTTGAACCGGACCGTGCCACCTCGCAGGGTTGCTGACCCCATTACCTCCAGCAGGTCGTACTCACCCGGCTCCAGACCACTGATATCAACTTCCCAGAGCGTGTCCTCAAAGAGAACATTTCCCAATATGAGCCCATAACCAGGTGACGAACCGACGATGACCCGACCGCCCTCAATGGTGACATCACCGTGAATACCTGGGCAATCAAAGCCCGCGCAATCGACGCCGGCGCGAAGGGTCTGAGCGAGATGAAGAATACCGCCGCTCGAGAAGACCTGATCTGCCCTGATTGTTGCATTGTTCACCACAGTGAGCTTGCCTGATGGCCCGACAAAAATGGACCCATCCACATCCGCAGCGATCGGCCCGTTCGCAAGAACTTCGCCAGGCAAACTTTCGCCGATGTGGATCGCCGAATTCGTGTGAACGCCCACCGTGCTGTTGAGCTGGTCGAAGACGTCGCCGCGACTGGCAACGAAGCCTTCTTTGCCTTGCGTCAATCCCAGCGGTAGAACGAAATCCTCAATAGGAGTGCCGCCGATAGAACGGAGCACGGAGCTGTCTTGGATGATCTGGAAATGTAGATGATCTCCTTGAACGCCATCCAGCCTCCCGAGTGTCTGGCCCGCCACGACCATTTTCTGACTATCGGGCAACTGCTCGAACTGATCTGCCGTCATTTCAGCGAGCTCTACCAATTCCGGGGTTAGAGCCGAGAACTCCCGGTACTCGGTTTGGTAATCACCATGCGATATCACAAGACAAGGATATGTGGCGCTCGCGCACCTTCCCAAGCCAGTTATTGCGACAATTGTACCGGCCTGTGCAGCAATAACATCCGCCGTCCCAGCATTAACGTCAATATCCAACGCTGTCGTGCCATCATGGTAAAAGTCGTAGTGGCCACTGGTTTCGATTAGTTTTTGGACAACGTACTCCTCGGTCAAAAAGGTCTTTCCCTGATTACGCAGGCGCTGGAGTTCCAACTTTTCGAAATCGGATAGTACATAAGGACCCGGTTCACCGAAGGCAGAGAGACCTGTATAAGCCTCGGTATTTAACCAGACGGGCTCAGTGCTGTACAAAGGGAAGCGCAAGTCCGGGACAAAATCCGGGTTTGCGCCAGCTTCAGCAAAAACAGAAGCAGTGCTGGTGGTGATTGCGCCGCCCGGTAGCAGATTAACCCCACTTTCGAAATCAACGGTAAGTTGGCTCCCGTTACTTAGCGTCACAAGATTCGGAACATCTTTCCACGACACCGAACCCAATACCATGGAGCCATTAAGAACCACACCAAAGCCCTCTCCTGCGCTGTGTGTTGAAGCTCCAGCAGGAGATGTGAAGGAGAGGAATGCTTCAACATCGTACAAAAACCCGCCCGTTCCTTCCGTCGTCCATTCTACAAAGTCGAAGGTAAATGTTTGACCCACATTCACAGAAAATGCAAAATCAGAGTCGAACGCAAGCTCGGCGCTGAAACCACAGGTGGATTGACCACACTGGGCATCACTTTGCTGGTTAACAATAGTGACGTAGGAGGCGGCGTGATCGACGGCAAAAACAGTACTTGCCGTCACTGTATCCGGCAGGAACCACGCAAGAACTGCCACACATAAAGCTAATCTGCTCATCATCTTTGCCGTCCTCGACTACGTTTGCGGGCCATAGATCAGTAACTGGCAACAAGATGTGTGTTCTCTATAAGCCTTAGAGCGTGTTTGAGAAGGCGCGGTTTCGGTCACGCCCATCGTCGGATGAGGGTCGCGGATGCGGCGATGGTGATGAGGGTCTCGGCGACCGAGGTGAGCTGCTCGTAGTCGCGCACGAAGCGTCGGTTCTTGACGATCCAGGCGAAGGTCCGCTCGACCACCCAGCGCCGGGCCACGACCTCGAAGCCTTTGGCGCCGGGGGTGCGGCGGACGATCTCGATGATGATGTGGGTGTTGTCGCTGGCCCAGCGAACCAAGCGTCCGGCATAGCCGGCATCGGCGAAGGCGCGGGTCACGAATGGATATCGGGCGCGCGAAGCTTTCAGCACTCCCTTGCCGCCGTCGCGGTCCTGGATGTCGGCGCCATGAACCCGAACGGTGAGCAGGCGGCCATCGGTGTCGGTCAGGATATGGCGCTTGCGGCCCCTGATCTTCTTGCCCGCGTCGTAACCCTTTGATCCCCTTTTTGATCGGCCGTCCTGACCGACTGGCTGTCGAGGATCGCCGCCGGCTGGCTGGCCGAAGCGCGTTGGCCCGGGGGCTTCGTCTGCCCGGCCTGCGGCCACGCCAAGGGCTGGGCGCTGGAGACCAGGGCCAACACTTATGAATGCGCGGCCTGCCATCGCCAGACC
>Ga0214472_10003110_pt1 | contig 17636 bp, 12 predicted proteins | sample RVTome_6_FD_207662 | JGI IMG/M metagenome (GOLD analysis project Ga0214472, IMG submission 207662) | Soil microbial communities from uranium-contaminated site in the Upper Colorado River Basin, Wyoming, United States - RVT140D175 | ecosystem: Environmental > Terrestrial > Soil > Contaminated >... | reverse complement strand
CGGACGGGAATATGAGAGCACGATCGGCCGCGAGCAGTTCATGGAATGGACCAAGTCGGTCTGGACGATGAGCCCCGAATCCGCCAGGAAGATCGGCCACCCGGCCCCCTTCCCGATCGAGCTGCCCCACCGGTTGATCCAGCTCTACACTTTCAAGGACGACGTGGTGCTGGACCCCTTCATGGGCAGCGGCACCACGGCCGTCGCGGCCCTCAATGCGGAGCGGGTCTACGTGGGGTACGATATCGACCCGCACTACGTCGCATTGGCTGAGAAGCGGCTGGATCCGTACAGATTGCAGACGAAAATGGAATTTTAAAGAAAATTAACCGGTCGGGAGCTTTGCTCCCGACCGGTTAATTTTCTCTCCTCCAGATACCACGTCCGCATCTCCCCCTTGCCCTTCACCTCGATCTCCCCGCGCGCGACCAGTTCGTAGTCCTCCCCGAGCAGCGCCCGCGTCGCCTCCGTCACCTGGATCTTCCCCGGCTCGCCGTGGCTCTCCATCCGGCTGGCGGTGTTGACCGTGTCGCCCCAGATATCGTACTGGAAGCGGGCCGTCCCGATCACCCCGGCGATTAGCGGGCCCGAGTTGATCCCGATCCGAAAGCGGATCGGATGTCCGCCGACCAGCGCCAGCTCCCGGCAGTACGCCTGCATGTCGAGCGCCAGGCCGGCCAGCGCCTGCGCGTGGTCGGGCCGCGGCTCGGGGACCCCGGCGGCGACCATGTAGTTGTCCCCGATCGTCCGGATCTTTTCGACTCTATGCTTCTCCGCCAGGGCATCGAACTGCGAGTAGATCCCGTTGAGCAGCTCGATCATCCCCTCCGGGCTGAGCACGTTCGAGAGCGGGGTGAAGCCGACGATATCGGCGAACAGTACGCTGGCGCTCTCGTACGAGTCGGCGATCGTCCCGCTGCCCCGCTTCAGCCGGTCGGCGATCGGCTGCGGCAGGACGTTGAAGAGCAGGCTGTCGGCCAGATCCTGGGCGGTCTCGAGCTCGCGCAGCAGGTACAGGATCAGGAACATCGCCAGGAAGGACAGCCAGGTCGCGTTGAAGAACCCGTTGATGATGCCGTAGTTCTCCGGCAGCGCGGCCGGGACATTGGCGGCAAAATATTCTTCGAAGGCCAGCGCAAAAGTCATTCCGACCACGTTGACCCCGGCCCAGAAGATGGCCGACCGGCGCGGAGCCACCAGCGCAGTACCCATGACGGCCAGGAGACCACCCAGGATCAACCCCCCGGAGTGAGCGATACCGCCCAGGCTGGACTGGAGGCTGTAAATATAGACCAGCAGAACGGCCATCATGGCGTGTCCAAAACGGGTGAAATTGCGGGTTCTGAAGAGATAGATATCCCCGAGGGCGTTCAGCACCCCCTGGCCGAGATTGATCAGCGCCGGCAGGGTCAGACCCAGGTAGAACAGGGAGAGGGTCCAGGCGAAGTTGATCGGGACGATGATGATGAAGATGACGGCTACGGTGGTCTTACGGATGCGGATGCTCTCCGAATCCTCGGGCAGGGTGACCGACCGGGCGACCCAGGCGACGAATTCCTTCCAGGCTGCACGCATCGTGGACCTCCTTTATGAACTTCTTCCACGCGGGTATTGACTTCGGGTAAGATCATACTCCATGGTTGCTTCGCCGTTTTCCATCGCCCCCTTCCTTCCTGCCGACCAGCCCGCCGTAAAAGCCCTCGTCCTTGACGGCCTGGCCGGTCACTTCGGGGCGCTCGATCCTGCCCTAAACCCCGACCTGGACGACATCGCAGCCCACTACGCCGGGGCGGTCTTTTTAGTGGCCCGAAGGGACACCGTCGCCCGCCGGGATGGCAGCGCTGCCTCCGGAAACACCGTCGTCGGCTGCGGGGGACTGGTCCCGCTCGACGCGGAGACCGGCGAGATCGTGCGGATGTCGGTGGCAAAGGACGCCCGCCGGCAGGGGATCGGGCGGCGGATCCTGGGCGCGTTGTGCGGGGAAGCCAGGAAGCTGGAGCTGCGGCGGCTCGTCCTGGAGACGACGGTCGATTGGACAGGTGTGCGGCGGTTCTACGAGGATTACGGCTTCACCTTCACCCACGAGCAGGATCACCGGCACAGCCGGCAGGCGCATTACGAGCTGTATTTAGCTTGATCCGGTCTCAACCTTCAACCACAGCGACACCTGCTCGGGCTGCATCGTATCCTCTACGACACCCATGACCGCCTCAATGAGGCGATGGAGATCGACCTCTTCGCGCGCCGTGGCCGCGATCGCGGCCAGGGCTTTTTCGGCGTCGTACCGGCGCCGGTAGAAACGCCGGTCGATGAGCTCCTGGATCCTGCTCCGGAGTGGGTTGAACAAGGCCGCAATCGCCAGCGTGGAGACGACGATGGCAATCTGTGAGCTCTGCCCGCTCGCCTCACCCAGGAGAGACTGCAGCAAGGTGACGATGGTGAAATAGGAAAGTCCCAGCACCGCGGACAGAATGCCGTAGACCAGCGTGCGGTTGATGATCAGGTCGATGTCGTACAGGCGGTACCTGAATATCGCCACGGCTGTCGAGACCAGCAAACCGACGAGGGAGAGCGGGTGCAGGATAAGCGCCGCAGTCAAGACATTCCGGTCGGAACGGATCTCCCCGTACAGCAACAGGATGAGCGTGATCGCAAAGTAGGATGCAGCGTAAGCGAACCACTTGAGCTGCTGGCGCGCGTCTCCCGCAGCCCGGCGCCAGCGCAGAGCCAGTGAGAGGACGGCAGCCAGGGTGCATCCAAACCCGATCGCGATCGCTGCGGTGCGCAGTCGGTTCAAAACCGCCCAGACCTCCCCCGAGACTCCAAGGGGGTTTCTCAAGTAAGGGAAAACCTCGAGAGGTCCCGGCTCCAGCGCGTCCATCAACAAATAGACCGCCATCGTCCCGGAGAGCAGCCGTATGACCCGCCCCCAACCGCGCGATAACGGCTGCCCATCCGGGAAAAGCAGGATCATGATGGTAGACAGGACGAGGACAAACGGGGCTCCGCTCCAGGTCTGCCAGACCAGCATCCATCCCGCCCCCGGGAGAGAGCCGGGATCGGCAACGAGGCCGTGATATGCATAACCGAATGAGAACAGGTCCAACCCCCAGATCATGAGCAGGCCGAACCAGATCCGGCCGATGGGATGGCTGGGATGCCGGATGACCAGAATCACGGCGATCACGCCCAACATGCCGGCCACGATGGTGATGGCAGTGATCGCAGGCAGCCCAAAATTCCTCAAGGTCGTGCCGGACAGGACCTGGAGACCGATACCCGCGGTCGCGAGGGCGACGAAGATCCCCAGCAGACCCCAGGCACGCACACGGGCATTTCGATCGGTCATGACATCCTTCTTCGGGTTCTCTGGTGTATATTATCTACAAATGCCGTCTCCAATTCGTTACGAATGAAAAACCGTGCTTTGCTGTTTCCGTTCTACATCGATGCGCCCCTCACCGGATTCCACCCGGGCGGCTCGGAGGGATGGGAAGTGTTTCACGCGCCCGATCTCCTACCCGGCTCGCAGGTAGAGCGCCTGGCCTCCCTGTATTTCAGCCTCGCTGACCGGGTCGCCGCGACTGCCGGATCAGGTGACCGCCCGATCACCTTCGCCGGCGACTGCTGCACGGCAGTCCCGATGTTGGCCGGGCTGCAGCGCGCCGGGATCAACCCCTTCCTGATCTGGTTCGACGCCCACGGGGACTTCAACACCTGGGAAACGACCCCGTCCGGCTTCCTGGGCGGGATGCCGCTGGCCTGGCTGGTGGGCCGAGGCGAGCAGACCATGCCGGAGGCCGTCGGGCTGCGGCCGCTCCCGGAGGCGGACGTGATCCTGGCGGATGCCCGCGACCTGGATCCCGGCGAAGCCGAGGCCGTGGCCTACTCAGGGATGACCCACCTCAAATCGACGCTCGACCTGCTCGACCATCCCCTCCCCGAGCGGCCGCTCTGGGTTCATTTCGACACCGACGTCATCCGCCCCGAAGACGCCCCGGCGATGAACTACCTGGCGCCCGGGGGACCGTCTGCCGAGGACCTCGGGCGCGTCTTCGACCGCCTCGCTGCGACCGGGCGCATCTGCGCCGTCTCGGTCTCGGCCTGGAACCCGGCTCTGGATCCGACGGGGCACACGGAGGGGGTGGTGATGGGGTTGTTTCGGAGATTGATACAAAAATGAACCCGGCGAGGAAAACCCGCCGGGTTCATTTTTGTATCAATCTCCGAAATAGTTACCCCACACAAAGCTCAATTCCTCCTCCGAATAGCCCTCCAGGATCGAAACCAGGTCCTCGCCCGTTGCGACACGTCCATCGTACCCCTCCGCATATGCCCGCAGCGCTTCGAAGAACGCCTCATCCCCCATGGCTATGCGCAAATCATGCATTAACTCGGCCCCGCGCAGGTATACGGCATTGACGTACGGCCGGTAGCCGCCGTGGTCGTAGACGGTGTCGTCCACGTTCCCGCCCAGCGGCCGGAACTCCTCCAGCCGGAAGACCCACCACCAGTCCGCCGGCTCCTCCGGATAAGCCCGTTCCAGGTAGAGCAGCTCGCAGTAGATAGAGAGGCTCTCGTCCAGCCAGGGCTCCACAGCCGGGTCGTTCCCTACGACGCCGTACCACCACTGGTGCGCGGCCTCGTGAGCGATCAGCAGCGGCAGGTAGTTCCGGACGGTCCCATCGTACCAGCCGTAGTAATCGACGCTCACGAATGTCAGCCCGTCGTACTCGAGCCCGTCCGGGAAATTGCCGGCCACGATCGTGTAGGTCTCGTGCGGATACGGGCCGAACAGCTCCGAAAAGATCTCGATCGCCCGGACAGCCGCCTCCAGCGCTGCCGCGGCCGCGGTCTCGTGCTCCCGGTACGCATAACCCAGCACCCGCACCTCACCGGCCTCGGCCTCGGCCGCGACGAAACGGTCGCTGATGGAAAACGTGGCGTTGCGGTATCCGTCCGCCGCGAGCCGGTAGTCGTTATCTTCACGCTCGACCGGCGCCGAAGCCGCGACGACCAGCGACTCCGGGGCATTCACCACTTCGAGCAGGATGTCAAAATCGGCCAGCGGGTAAACGATCGTCTCCCCGACGATGTGCGCCGGGTGGACCAGCCACGCGTCGCCGGCCCGATACTCCGGAAACATCGGGTACCAGTCCCCCAGGTTGAGCTGGCTGTTGAAGACAGCCAGCTTTCCGGGCCGCCGCGGCAGCGCCAGGCGATAATCGATCTCGAGGACGACCGCCGCACCTGCCGGCACCGGGGCCGCCGGCTCGATCGTCAGGACCCCGTCCGCCAACGTCCACCGTTCGGGATCCGGCCCGTCCGGCAGCCGCAGCTCGACCAGCTCGAAGACCCCCGCCTCCCGTGCTGCTTCGACCACAAGGACGAGCGCGTCCAGGTCCTCGCCGGTCCGGTTCGGGTAGACGATCCGCGCTTCGACTTCCAGGATCCGTTCGGTGTAATCCAGGACGGCTTTGAGGGTATAGACCGGCCGTTCCGGAGGTGGCGTCGGTGTCGCAGTTGGGCCGGTATCGGTCGGCTCGCTTCCCGGTGCGTCGGTAGAGACCGGGACCTCGCTCGGGCTCGCTTCCGCCGTCCAGACCAGGTCGGTGGCCGGGACCGGAGCGGCCGGTGTGGGATTGCAGGCGACGAGGGCCGGGAATACGATCCAGGAGAGAAAGAAGAGGCAGCGCGACCGGCCCATGGATTGAATTGTACCGGAGGGAAGACCTTCCCGTTTTCACCGTGAAGGGTTTCCCAAAAACAGGTCACCTCCGCTCACCCGCCCACTCGCCCATCCGCTCATTCGCTTATAATCGCCCCCATGCCCCCCCTCGCCCTCCTCGCCACCTGTCTCGTCGACCAGGTCCTGCCCGAAATCGGCGTGGCAACCGCCGCACTGCTCGAACGCACCGGTCACACGGTCGATTTCCCCGAAGCCCAGACCTGCTGCGGCCAGCCCTTCTTCAATTCAGGCTACCACGCCGACGCCGTCCGGCTGGCGAAGCGGACGATCGAGATCTTCGAACCGTACGAGACGGTCGTCCTCCCGTCCGGCTCCTGCGCGGCGATGATCCGGGTCGAGTACCCCCACCTCTTCCACGACGACCCCGCCTGGCTCCCCCGGGCCGAAGCCCTCGCCGCCAGAACCTTCGAATTCTCTGAATTCCTCATCCGCTTCGACCTGCTCCCGATTCCCCGGACGGGTTCGGCGGATAATCCGCCCCCCTTCACCTTCGCTCAGGGCAGGATTCGCCCATCCGCCCATTCTCCCGCCACCTACCACGACTCCTGCCACATGTGCCGCCTGCTCGGCCTGCGGGACGAACCGAGATCCGCCCTGGAAAAAACCGGGGTCACGATCGAAGAAATGGCCGAACCGGACCGCTGCTGCGGCTTCGGCGGGACCTTCTCACTCAAAATGCCGGAGGTCTCCGCGGCGATGACGCGCGAAAAACTGCGCCTGGCCTCCGAAACCGGGGCTGCGATCCTGGTGACGGCCGATCCGGGCTGCCTGATGCAGATGCGCCGCTTTGCGGACGAGGCCGGCGTGCGGGTCGAACACCTGGCCGTCGTCCTGGAGGAGCGAACTCGGTGAGCGGCGGTTTTAAGAGCGGGTTCCGTGAAACCGCCCGGATCGCGATCGAGGACGTGGAACTGATCCGGTCGGTCGAGACCGCCACCGGCCGGTTCCGCCTCGGCCGAGAGTCGGCCCTGGCCGAACTGCCGGAGGCGGACGCAATGCGGGATCACTTCAAGCAGATCCGGGCAGCGACCCTCTCAAACCTTAAAAACCACCTGCAGATCTTCGAGGCCAACGCCCAGGCCGCCGGCGTGCAGGTCCATTTTGCCCGGAATGCCGAGGCAGCCCGCAGGATCATCCTCGACCTCGCCCGAGAGCGCGGGGCGACCCTGGCCGCCAAGAGCAAGTCGATGACGACGGAGGAGATCCACCTCAACCCGGCGCTCGAGGCAGGCGGCGTCCGACCGGTCGAGACCGACCTGGGGGAGTGGATCGTCCAACTGGCCGGGGAGGCCCCGGCGCACATTATCGCCCCCGCCATCAACAAGACGAAGGAGCAGGTCGCCGATCTGTTCCGGGAAGAATCGGGCGACGAGATCCCGGCCGAGATCCCGGCGCTGACCGCACAGGCCCGCCGCCGGCTGCGGGAGACCTTCCTGGAGGCCGGGATCGGGATCAGCGGCGGAAACCTGGCCGTGGCTGAGACCGGGTCGGTCGTCCTGGTAACCAACGAGGGCAACGGCCGCATGGTGACCTCCCTGCCGCCCATCCACGTGGCCGTGCTGGGCATCGAGAAGATCGCCCCGACCTGGGCCGAGGCCGGGGTCTGGCTGTCCCTGCTGGCCCGCAGCGCCACCGGGCAGCCGCTTTCCATTTACACCAGCATCCTAACCGGGCCGAAACAATATGCGGACATTGATGGGCCGGAGGAGGTCCACGTCGTCTTTTTGGACAATGGGCGGAGCAAGCTGCTGGGGACGAAATACGAGGAAATCCTGCAGTGCATCCGCTGCGGGGCCTGCCTGAACGTCTGCCCGGTCTACCGGTCGGCCGGCGGGCACGCCTATCGGGGCGAGACCGGGCCGCCCAGCCCCTACAGCGGCCCGATCGGGGCCGTCGTCACCCCGCTGCTGTTCGGCCTGGAGGACCACAAACAGCTCCCGCAGGCCAGCTCGCTGTGCGGGGCCTGCCTGGACGTCTGCCCGGTGCGGATCGACCTGCCGCGCATGCTGGTCGAACTGCGCCGCGACTCGGTTGAGGCCGGGTTGGACGGGGCCGGGACCGCGGCGGTCACCCGCCTGGCTGCCCGGGCGTTTGGGGGCAAGCGAATGCTCGGCCTAGCCGCCCGGCTGGCCCGCTTTGGCAGGCGGTTCGTGCGCGGCAACCTGCCGCGGCCGTCAAAACGATCTTTCCGGGAGATTTGGCGGGAGCAGCGGTCGTGAAACGCCCTGGAAAGCCCGAATACGGTTTCGAAACGCTTTCCGAAACGCTTTCCGAAACGATTTTCCCCGCACCGGCCGCCCTGCCGGCCCCCTGGACGTCGCGCCGCCGGTTTCCTGACCCGGTCGCCCGGTTCCGGGAAGCCCTGGAAGCCGCCCACGGGGAGGTCCGGGCGGTCGAGACCCTGGACGAGGCCCTGGCGGAGGTCGCCGAGCTGCTGGAGGAGATCGGGGCGGAGGTCGTCGTCGTCGATTCGGAAGCGCCGCTGGAGCGGCTTTCCCCGGGAGTCGGGCGCCACGTCGAGCGGGTGAGCGCACACTACGCCGACCCGGAAGCGTGGCGGGCCCTCTGCGCCCGGGCGGACGCCGGGATCACCTCGGCGGAAGCCCTGCTGGCGGAGACCGGGAGCCTGGTCGTCAGCTCGGGGCCGGGCCGGAGCCGCCTGGCCTCCCTGCTCCCACCGGTCCACATCGCCGTCGTCCCGGCTGCGCGGATGACCACCGACCTGTTCACCTGGCTGGAAAGCAGGCCCGGGGGATGGCCGGCCAACACCGTCCTGATCAGCGGCCCGAGCAAAACGGGGGATATCGAGCAGACGCTGTCGGTGGGGGTGCACGGTCCCAAAAGACTCGTTGCAATCCTGTATGATTGAAAAAAGGGTGCGAGCGGGTTTCACCCGCTCGCACCCTTTTTTCAATCAGTCAAATACCAGCTCCTCTCTCCCCGACAACTTGTCCTGGATTCGCTGAATCACAATATCCAGGTGCCCCGGCTTGTTGACGAAGTCCAGGTCGTCGCTGCGGATGGTCAGGACGGGCGAGTGGTCGTAAGCGTCGATCCACTCTTCGTAGAACTGGTCGAGCAGCCCGAGGTAGCCGGCCGTGATGCCGGTTTCGATCTCCCGGCCGCGGCTGCGGATGCGCTGGAGCAGGGTGGAAACGGGGGCCTTGAGGTAGATCAGGAGATCCGGAGACGGCAGAGAGTGGGTGACGAGTTCGAAGACGCGGTTGTAGGTCAGGTAGTCCCGCTCGGAAAGGTTCCCCATGTGGTGCAGGGCCCGGGCAAAGATGCGGGCGTCTTCATAGATCGAGCGGTCGAGGATGGCGGACTGGTCTCCGGTAGCCATGTCCAGGTGCTGCCGGGCGCGGTGCCCCAGGAAGAAGATCTGCAGGTGGAAGGACCACGACCGCATGTCCCGGTAGAACTCCGGGAGGTAGGGGTTGTCGGAGACGGATTCGTAGCCGGTCCGGAAGCCCAGCCGGGCGCCGATCCGTTCGGTGATAGAGGTCTTGCCGGCGCCGATATTGCCGGCGACGAGGAGGAGATGTTTCGTCATTTGTTCCTATTATATTGAAAAAAAATGAACCCCCGGGAGCAGAACTCCCGGGGGTTCATTTTTTTTCACACCTTCCCGGAATCATTGTAGAATCACCTTATTTCAGCCTGTTTTTCAATGCGTTAACCATGATCTTGCAATATAATGGCGTATGGATTCGCCCAGACCGGAATCACGCGCCCACCAACAAAACCGCAAAGCCAATTCTCCGACTCGGCGAGGGGGCGCCAATCGATCGCCATACCCTGGGACGATGCGTCCCGGGCCGGAAATCTCCGCGGGGCGGGGATAGCACCGGAAGGCGATCCCGGCCGAATCGAACCGAAAATCATGGAAGCCAACGCTCTCGCCAACCTTGTCCACCGGCTCAACGCCGGTGCGGCCACCAGCGAAGACCGGCACCACCTCAAAACGGCCCTGGTCACCGGGAGCCTGTTTTTTGCGCCCGCCGACCCGCCGGCCGACCCGAACGCCCGACATCCGCAGCGGGCCGTCGCCGTGGCCGGGCTGGCCGGGCAGATCGAACTGACCACGGAGGCCGCCGAAGTCCTCCGCACCCTGCGCCGGCCCCGGCAGATCCCGAAAGACCTCCGGGGCCTGGCCGATCGCGGCCTGCTCCCCGACGGCTCCCGGCTCCCCTTCCACCCCAACCCCAATTTTTGGGGCCGCGAGGCCGAGCTGCGCGCCCTATGGACCAGGGTCAACCCCGAGAGCCTCGACCGGGCCGTCTACCTGACCGGCGGCGCCAACGCCGGCAAGACCCAGATCGCCGTCGAATTCTTATTCCGCTACGGCCGCTTCTACCAGAGCGTCCACTACCTTAACGCCCGCAACCCGATCGAGCTCGAGCTGCACCGGATCGGCTCCGCGCTGCCGCTCAAGAACTGGCCGAAGGATCTCGCCGGGCAGATCCGGGAGGTCATCGGCTACTGGAAGACCCGGGGGCCGTTCCTCGTCGTCTTCGATCACGTCGATTCGGTCTCGATCCTGGACAAATGGTTGAGCAAGCTGGGGAACAGCAAGATCATCATCGTACGCGACGCCGAGTTCGAGAGCCGGACCCACAGCTTCCCGGCGGTCGACGTTCGGGAGCTGAGCGACGTCAACGCCCTGGCCTTCCTGCGATCCGCCACCCGGCGGTTTACCCGGGATGCCATGCTGGATATGGCCCCCCTGCGCCGCGGCGACGGTTTTACCCCTTTCCGGCTCGTCCTCGCCGCCCGCTATTTCGACAGCACCCGTGAGCGCACCTTCGACAGCTACGTTCGCGATATCCGCCGCAAGAGCGTCATGGTCCGGCATCCCCGGATCTACGAACTCGTCCGCAAGAACCCGAAGGACTCCGCATCGCTCCTGGCCCCGGCCCTGGTCCTCAACTGGGAGTTGATCCGGGACCGGAAGTCCAGGAACCTGCTCCGAGCCCTCAGCTTCTGCGCTCCTTTCGAAGCGATCCCGATGGAACTTCTCCAGCGCGTCCTCGGCTCCGATGCCGACCAGATCCGCCTCGCGGCCGAGGAGCTGCGCGGCCTGGGGCTGCTGCACGAGAACGTCCCCGGTCTGGGCGTCCACCCGACCGTCTCGCTGCTCGTCAAAGCGCTCGGGGACAACCGCAAACCGGAGCAGGACGAGGTCGGGGACCTGTTCCGCCGCCTGGCCGACACCCTGATCGCCCTGTTCGACGCCCGCTACGAGCCGGACAACCCGACTGCGGCCTCGCCTTATATCTACCACATGCTGTCCGCCGCCTCCGCCGCCGCATTCCTGGATTACCGGCAGCTCGGCGGGATGCTGTGGCTCAAGCTGGGCGATTACAGCCACAGCATGGGCGCCCTCGAGAACGCCCAGGTTTTTTACCAGCACGCCGTCACCGTGCTCGAGAAGAATTTCGACTCGACCCAGCCCGCCCTGCTGGCCACGCACCGCAAGCTGGCCGGGGTCGGGAAGCGGGCGAAGAACCTGCACACTGCACGGGCTCATTACGAGAAAGCCCTGCAGATCGCCGCCTCGATGTTCGGGAGCGCCCACAGCGAGGTCGCCGCCCTCGAGCACGAATTGGGCCAGATCCTGATCCAGCTGAAAGACTTCCCGGCCGCCGTCACCCACCTGAAGAAAGCCTTCGATATCGAGGCCATACTGGGCGGGGACGACGACGGCGCCAACCTCACCCTGCGGGCCATCCACCTGACCAAGGCGCTGATCAAGCAGGGCGAGCTCGCCCCCGCCCGCGATTTGCTCAACCGCACCCGGGCGATCCTGATCGGCCAGGAAACGGAGAACGATCTCCAGCTCGCCAACGTCGAATCCTACCTGGGCCTGATCGCCCGCGGCCTGGGCGAGTTCACCGACTCGCAGAACTATTTCGAACACGCCGCCGACCTGCTCGCAGCCCATCACGGGCCCAGGCATCCCAAGCTGGCCCGGGTGCTCTTCAAGCAGTGCGAGGTCCTGATCATTCTCGGCGAGCTGGACAAAGCCCAGCACATCATCGAGCAGGTTCTGGAGATCGACCGGCTCGGACCGGCCCCGGAACAGCTCACCATCGCGCGCGACCTGGAGCTCTATGGGAAGATCCTGCAGGCCAACCACGCCTACGGAGGCGCTCGCACCCGGTTCGAGGAAGCCCTCAAGATCCGCCAGAGCCTCCAGGGCGAGTTCCACCCGGACACCGCCCGCACCCTTTCCCTGCTCGGCTCGGTCCTATTCCTGCAGGAGGAATTCGAGACCGCAAAAATCCACTTCGAGAAAGCCCTCGACATCTACTCCACCCTCCTGAGCGGCGAGCACATGGTCGTGGCGAACACCCACGAACAGCTCGGACGGGTCCTGGTCGAGATGGGCGACCCGGAAGAGGCCATCGACCATTTCAACAAGGCCCTCAAGACCATCGGGGAGCGGTTCGGATGGGACCACCGCAAGGTGTCGGAGCTGCTGGTCCAGCTCGGGGTGGTCCAGCTCGAGCTCAACCTGCTGGACGACGCCCGCTCGCAGTTCGAGCGCGCCCTCGAGATCGACGAGGCCGAATTTGGGGCCGACCACCCACGGATCGCCCGCAACCTCCAGCACCTGGCCGAGATTTATGAAAAGCAGAAGGACTTCGACCGGACCGAATCCATCCAGCAGCGCTCGCTGCAGATCAACGAGAATTTCTTCGGGGAGGTCCACCCCAACAGCGCCCGCGCCCACGAGAAGCTCGGGCATCACTACCGCGCCCGCCACGATTTCAAGCGCGCCCGCTCGCACTTCAAGCAGGTCCTCAACATCGAGGAGCGGATCTACGGGCTCGAACACACCAACCTCTCACGGACTCTCAACAACCTCGGGATCGTGACTCAGAACCTGGGCGATCTCGAAGGCGCCCGGTCTTATTTCCAGCGCGCCTTCGAGATCGCCGAGAAAGCCTACGGCCGCTACCACCCCAACCTGGCCGTCCTGGCCAACAATTTGGGGGTCGTCCTCAAGGACCTGCGGGAGTTCAAGCCGGCCCTCGAGATCCTCGAGCGGGCCCACGAGATCGACGAGAAGACCTTCGGGCCGGATCACACCAACGTCGCCCGGGACCTGAGCAACCTCGGCCTGGTCTACCAGGAAACGGGCAAGTTCGGCCAGGCCCTGGCCAATTTCGAGCTAGCCCTGGACATCGACCTGGCCGTCCACGGCGAGGACGACCCGATCATCGCCACCCGGTTGAACAACCTGGGCTTGATCCTGCGCCACCTGGGCGACTACGAAAAAGCCTACCGCTGCCTGAACAGGGCGCTGGAGATCGATCAGAAGCATTCCGGAAACGACCACCCCAACGTCAGCATCCGGCTGAACAACCTGTCCAACCTGCTCCTGGACCGGGGAGAGTTCATCAAGGCGCGCGACTATCTCGAAAATGCCCTGGAAATCGACGAGCGCATCTACCCACCCGACCACCCCAATATCGCCATGCGGGCGCTCAACCTCGGCCAGGTCCTCCAGGAAATGGGCTTCTACGCTGGCGCACAGGTCCAGTACCAGCGCGCCCTCGAGATCGACGAGCAGACCTACGGCACCGACCACCCCAATGTCGCCCGGGATATCGACAAGATGGGCTCCGTCCTGCTCGAGATCGGCGATCTGCAAAGCGCCCGCAAGCTGTTCGAGACGGCGATCACGGTTTGGGAGAAGTCGCTCGGGGGCCGCCACCCCTACCTGGCGCTCGGCTACTGCCACCTCGGCAACGCGCTCAAGGAGGCGGGTGACCTGGAAAATGCCAAGGCGCTCGTCGAGCGAGCTCTGGAGATCGACGAGGCCATCTTCAAACCGGACCACCCCAGCGTCGCCCGGGACCTCCACCAGCTCGGCAAGATCTACGAAGCGCTCGAGATGCCTGTGCGGGCCCGGGAGCACTACGAGCGGGCCCTCTCCATCCGCCGCCGGCGCCTGGGCGAAGCCCACCCGGACCTGGCCGGCAACCTGACCGACCTTGCCAACCTGCTGCTCAAGAAGAACGACGCCGGGGAGGCGAAGAACCTGCTCGACCAGGCTATCCGGATCTACCGGCAGGCCTTCGGTCGGAGCCATCCCAGGATCGCGTACGCCATGAACATCCTCGGGAAGGCTTTCATGGCGATGGACCGCCTGGAGGACGCCCACGACGCGTTCAAGAACGGCCTGGCGACCTACGAACACCATTTCGGCGAAAACCACCCACTGGTCTCCGAAATCTTGAACAACTATGGGAATGTCTTGCGGCTCGAAGGCCAGAGCGCCCGGGCGCGGGCCGAGTTCGAGCGAGCCCTGCGGATCGACGAACGGCTGTTCCCCAGCGATCACATCCGGGTCGGCCTGGACCACCGCAACCTGGGCCTGGTCCTGCTCGACATGGGCCGCAACGAAGAAGCCCGCTACAATTTCGACCTGTCGTTGCGTATCGCCCGGGAACAGCTCGGGAACGACCACGTCGACACCGTCTCGCTGCTCGAGCAGATCGGCAAGACGCTCTGCCTCCAGAACAACTTCGAGGAAGGCCAGGCCTATCTCGAGGAGGCATTCGGGGCCTACCAGTCCGCTCTCGGCGCCGATCACCCCAAGGTCGGTTCGATCGCCTGGGAGCTGGGGATGCTGTCCAAGGAACTCGGGCACCGGGCCGATGCGGAGAAATACTTCACGATCGCCCTGCGGATCGACGAGGGCGCCTTCGGGAAGGAGCATCCGCACGTGGCCCGGGATCTGAACAACCTCGGGCAGGTGCTCCAGGAGTGGGGCCAGTACGAGGAGGCCCGCCTTCATTTCGAGCGGGCGCTGGCGATCCGGGTTAACGCCCTCGGGATCAACCACCAGGAGACCGCCAACTCGCTCAACGACCTCGGCAACCTGATGCGGCTGCTCGGGAACTACCAGGACGCTGAGAACTACCTCTCCCAGGCTATCGACGCCTACCGGCGGCTTTTCAGCAGGGACCATCCCTACGTGGCCACCGCCACCAGCAACCTCGGCAAGGTCCTGGAGGCCATGGGCGATCATCCCCGGGCCCGGCATTACTACCAGGAGGCCCTGGAGATCGACCAGCGGGTCTACGGCGCTGCGGACCCGGAAATCGCCACCGACCTCAACTCGATCGGCGGGATCCACCTCAAGCTCGGCGATTACGACCAGGCCGTCGAGATATTCAAGCAGGCGCTCAAGATCGACGAAGCCCATTTCGGCTCGTCGCATCCCGCCTCCGCGCGCGATCTGTCCGCCCTGGGCCGGGCGCACTCCTTCAGGCGCGAGTTCTCGGAAGCCAGGGAAGCGCTGGCCCAGGCGCTGGTGGTCATGGAAAAGCATTACGGCGCCGATTCGATCGAGGCCGCCAACATCATCGCCCTGCAAGGCGAGACGGCCCTGGCGGAGAAAGCGTACGAGGAAGCCCGGGAGCTGTTCAACAAAGCCCGCGGGATCCTCATCGACCGGGCAGGCGAACATCACCCCATGACGGTCAGCGTGATGAACCAGCTCGGCTCAGTCTTGCAGCACGTCGGCGACTTCCAGGGTGCGCAGAAACACTTCGAGTGGCTGCTCTTCAGCGAGGAACGCAGCTTCGGCCCGGAGCACCCTGGCGTCGCAAAGACGCTCAACAGCCTGGGGCAAATCCACCAGAAGCTGGGCGAGCCCAAGGTGGCCCGCAAGTATTTCGAGCGGGCGCTGGCGATCCGCCAGACCGCCCTGGGCGCCGTCCACGCAGATACAGCCAATTCGCACAACGACCTTGGCAACCTGCTGCGTGAAATCGGGAAATATGCCGAGGCGGAAAACCACCTGAAGCAAGCGATCGAGGCGTACAAACGGCTCTTTGGCCGGGACCATGAATACGTTGCCACGGGACACAGCAATCTCGGCCGCGTGTTCGAGGACCAGGGCGAGCTTTCATCGGCCAGGGCGAACTACCAGAAGGCCCTCGAGATCGATCTCCGCGTCCACGGCGAAGGGCACCCGGACGTCGCCGCGGACCTGAACATGCTCGGGCAAGTCGCCCGCAAGCAGGGACTTTTCAAAGAAGCGCTCGATCTCTTCCAGCGGGCGTTCAAGATCGATGAGAACGCCTACGGCCCGGACCACCGCGCCATTGCGTCGGACCTGAAGAACCTGGGCCTGATTTTCGCCGACATGAAGGACCTGGTCCAGGCGGTGGACTGCTACCTGAGTGCCCTGGCGATCGACGAACGGACCTTCGGGAAAGAGAGCGGGGTCGTCGCCGCAGATCACGAACAGCTCTCGGAGCTGTACGCGCGGATGAATGAAACGCTCAAATCATCGGACCACCTCGAACGGTCGCGGCGGATCATGCAGAGCATCCGAACCCGCACGCACCGCTTCCTGGACTTTGGAAAGGGCTAGTGCAATGGGATTCAAGGACATCGTTTTCGGTCTGGCCAACTCGGTCTTCCGTTATCTGTACGCCGACGGGAGGGAGACGATTTCGCTCGGGCTGACCCTGCTGGGCGAGGGCCTCTCCTATATTTCCGCCCGCGTGGCGGACTGGTTGTACCTCAACGGCCACCACGCCTGGTCCAACCGCGTCCGGGTCGTCAACCGGTACCTGTTCAGCACGCTGCAGGTCTCCGCCTTCGTCCTGAGCGCATGGCGGTCGGTCGAAACGGTGTCGCGGGTCAATGTGGATGGGATCGATCTGGATTACATAGAATGAAAAAATAGATATCCGGGTGGGACAAAGCCCTACCCGGACATCTATTTTTTCAATCACTTTGATGACGACAAACTTTTACGAACACCTGCGAGATATTACCCTGGACCGCACCGGCCGCACCGTGCGGTTTGTGATCGAGAGTGAGTCAGCCGCGGTCCCGGAGGCGGCGGAACGGTTCTGTCGGGACGTGGCGGCCTCGCTGGCGATGTACACGCGCAAACTGGACCCGTTTCCGACGGCTATCCGGGTGCAGTTGGGTGAGCCCGATCCGCCAGGAGACGGCGCGGATCGGCCTGGACCGGAGGCAGCCGGGCCGGACCTGATGGAGAAGGTCGCTCCCCGGTTCACGCTCGACGATTTCATCTGCCCGCCGGCCTTCCGCCGGGTGCTGGATGACGTCGTCTTCTACGCCCGGCGCTACCCCGAGATCCGGGCCCGGGTCGGCGTCCCGAGCGTGACGCGCAGCTTCCTGGTCAATTTCTCCGGGGCGAGCGGCACCGGGAAGACGATGGCGGCGGAGGCCGTTGCGCACGCGCTCGAGAAGGATCTGTACGTCATGAACTTCGCCAACGTCGAGTCATCCCTGCTCGGCCGGACCCCGAAGAACATCGCTCGCGCTTTCCGGGCTGTAAGCCCGGAAAGCGCCATCATCATGCTCGACGAGGCGGACGCCTTCGTCAGCCGCCGCATCGTCGACCTGCGGCAGGGCGCAGAGTACGCCCTCAATACGGCTCGAGGCCAGATCATCGGCGAGATCGACCGGTTCGAAGGCACGATCCTCCTGGCGACGAACCTGTTCGGCACCTATGACAACGCCATCCTGCGGCGGATCAAGTTCAACCTGCCGTTCGGGCTCCCGTCCGAGGCGGCGGTCGCGGCGATGCTGCGCCGCTATCTCGGCGAGGCCCCGGGGATTACGGTCGACTTCGAGGCCCTGGCCCGGGCCGCCGCCGGTCTCTCGGGTGGTGACGTCTACAACATCAGCGAGATCATCGTGATGAAGTCGCTCCAGCGGAGCGAGGCGGGTGAAGGGCCGGTGGAAGCCGAGGAAATGGAAACGATTGTTTCGTACTACCGGTCAAAAGCGCCGAAAGGGGTGGCGGAAGCGGGTTTTGCAGGCGGACAGGTAAACAGCTGAGATCCTGTCCGAAAAGTGGGGCGGCGATTTTGGGGCGTGCGCC
>Ga0214472_10003109_pt1 | contig 17638 bp, 18 predicted proteins | sample RVTome_6_FD_207662 | JGI IMG/M metagenome (GOLD analysis project Ga0214472, IMG submission 207662) | Soil microbial communities from uranium-contaminated site in the Upper Colorado River Basin, Wyoming, United States - RVT140D175 | ecosystem: Environmental > Terrestrial > Soil > Contaminated >... | reverse complement strand
CTCAAGGGCATCCGCACGCTGGTTTACGATGCGGCGACATCAATGATGGATTCGCTCAGTGACCGGCGCGAGCAAACCATCGATCGATTGAAAAAGCGCAATCGCATCACGGACGGAGAGATCGACAGTCTGCGCACGCTCCTTATACCGCGCGGCACTCTCGCCGACTTCGCCGAGGCCGATTTGATCACCGAAGCGGTTTCAGAAAACCCCAGAACCAAACTCACCGTCTACAAAATGCTGCGCGACGCCGGGTTCAACGGTCTGCTCACGACCAACACGTCGTCGGTCACGCGCGCGACCTTGTTGAGTGTCGGAATTGTCAACAGTCACAAGTTCGCCCTCACCCACTTCTTCAACCCCGTGCTCTACACACAGATGGTCGAGGTTGTCATGGGCGACATGGACGCCGCGAACCAAGAATCGATCTTGGAGTTCTTGACAACTCTCGGCCGCAACCCAGTCCCGGCCAAGGACATTTCCGGCTTCGTCTCCAACGGAATCTTGATGGTCTATGCCGTCATGGCGCTGCGCTTGTTGGAATGCGGCGCGCGCATCGAGCAGGTCGATCAAGCGGCCAAGGAGTTAAAGCTGCTGCCGCCGTTCATCAGTTTCGATAGTTGGAAACCGTCCATCGTCGAAGATGTCACACGCATCATGGCGGAGTTGCGCGGCGATGACTTTTTGCGATCATCGCCATTACTCGCCAACTTGGCGAAAGACCATGCGAGGTTTTACGTCGAACAAAACCCCAACTCGGGAATTTATCAACAAGCCGGCGCCAACCGCCAGTCGCTCGATGACGAAGCCGTCAAACGCGCGCTTAAAACCTCTATGCTTGTCGCTGCTGCGCGTGTCGCGGAGCTCGGCGAGTCGCCAGCGACCGTCGACTTCGTCGCAACCGAGGGAATTAAGATGCCTCAGCCGCCATTGAAAGAAATCGACAACATCGGCGCGGCGGCGTTAATTCAAGACCTGGCCAAGACGAATCAAAGGCTCGGCGGCACAGCGTTGCCCGCGCCGGAACTGCTGACCGCCATGGCCGACGAACGACAATCATTCTACAAGAACGACCTGGCCAATGCGTGGCTGACCGCGCGTGCAAAGTAACCGAGCGATCATGAAAGCTCTCGACGTCCACGTCCATCCCACCACTCGCGGCCTCGACCACCACGCTTGCGGCTATTTCAGGAGGAATCTCGCTGACATCCCGCAAACGGCAGAGGGATTCGCCCAGTTGTATGTGAAGAACGACGTTCAGGCGCTGCTGATCGGCTGGCATCCATCGACAGTCACAGAAGGCTCGCGCAACAGCAACGAACATGTCCTCGACCTGGTCGCCCAACACCCGAGCGCTTTCCCTGGGATTCTCGCTTCCCTCGACACCAATGCCGAGAATTTGACTGCCGTTGCACACTACGCGGACGAATTGGTGAAGAATCCCAAGGTCAAAGGTTTCAAGTTTCATCCGCCCGATCAGGGCTTCTATCCCAACGACAAACGGTTCTACGATATTTGGGAAGCGATCCAGGCGAGCGGCAAACCAGCGCTCTTCCACGTCGGCTTTACGGTGCTCGGAGCGGATACCGCCGGCGGCAGCGGCATCGCCCTCGACTACGGCCGGCCGATCCATCTCGATACGCTCGCACGCGATTTTCCCAAGATGAAAATAATCGCGGCTCACCCGGGCTGGCCCTGGGAACAGGAACTGATCGGCGTCGTCACGCACAAGAAAAATCTTTTCGTCGACACCTCCGGCTATCTGGCCGAGCAACTGCCAGGAGTCTTTCTCAAGGCCATTGGCGGACGCCTCCAAGACAAGGCGCTATTTGGCACCGACTTTCCATACGTGGATTTGGAGAAGGCTCTCGTGAGCTTTGACAAAGTCGACTTCAAGCCGGCTGTAAGAGACAAACTCCTATTCGCCAACACGCAGCAACTGTTTGGCTTGTAACCGTGCACGCGGCTTGTTCATTTGGCTTTGCCGACAGCAAGCGCGAGTTGGGTTGTGTCGCGGCAGCGCTTGGGAATTAAGAGGATGACGTATGAAAGTATTCTCTAGAATGAGAAGTTCCGATTCTCAGTCCGACAAGCCAAAAGCAGCCCTGCGGACCAAAAGCGGCCCCGCGGACCAAAAGCGGCGCCGAAAACCAAGATGGGCGGGGTTCTCGGTAATCGCTTTCGTGCTGGTCATGGGCGGGGCGGCGGGCGCACAGCCAACCAAAATCCCCCGGATAGGATTTCTGATTGGCACTTCCCTTTCCGCTAACTCGGCGCGCATCGATGGATTTCGCCAGGGGCTGCGCGAGCTTGGCTATGTGGAGGGCAAAAACATTGTCATCGAGTGGCGATATGCAGAGGGAAAACCTCAGCGCGCGCGTGAGCTTGCCACTGAACTGGTGCGTCTCAAGGTGGATATCATCGTCACGGCTGGTGGGTTGACAACCCGTCCCGCCAAGCAAGCAACTGTGACTATCCCCATTGTCATGGCGCAGGATTCCGATCCTGTGGGCAGTGGCTTTGTCGCCAGCTTGGCGCGTCCCGGCGGTAACATTACAGGACTGTCTAGCCTTGCACCGGAAATAAGCGGAAAACGACTGGATCTTCTGAAAGAAATCGTTCCTAAGCTCTCCCGCGTGGCCGTCCTCGGAACGGCAACCAACTCGGCCAACGCACAAATGTTGAGAGAGGTGGAACTCGCCGCGAAGGGGTTCGGGGGAAAGCTTCAATACTTAGACGTCCTAGCTCCCAAGGATATTGAGACCGCATTCCTAAACGCAAGCAAGGATCGTGCTGATGCCGCCCTCGTGCTTGGAGGCCCCGTGCTCAATTCTCACCGAACACAAGTTACAGAGCTCGCGGCAAAGAACCGGCTGCCGGCGGTGTACGGGCAGCCAGAGTTTATTAACGCTGGTGGCCTCATGTTTTACGGCGCGAGCATTACCGACATGTTTCGGCGCGCCGCGACCTATGTGGACAAGATTTTGAAAGGCCGAAAGCCCGCCGACCTTCCCGTCGAGCAGCCAATCAAGTTTGAGTTCATTATCAATCTCAAAGCGGCGAAGCAGATCGGCCTGACGATCCCGCCCAACGTGCTGGTGCGGGCGGATCGGGTGATTCGATGAACGGATCGGCACGTTCCAGCAGTTCAAATAGTTCAAGTCGTTCCAATCGTTGGGGACGGAAACAGTCAGCGAATTTCAAAGCCGCCAAGGACATCGGCCGACCCTTCGGCCCATTGTGTTGGCACGGGTGGATCGAGTAGTTAAATGAAGTGAAAGGCAGAGTAAGACGCTGGAACCATTGGCACGTCGGGAACGACCCGCACCGTGATCCGATTGAACATTTTGAACGGCTTGAACGATTTGAACGACTGGAACGCAAAGGAGTTTTGAAAGCATGTCCGAAGAGCGAATCGCCTCCCAAGCCTATTTAGAAGTCGCCGCGGCGCACGGCGTCGAGTATGTATTCGGTCTGCCGGGAACTAGCGGCCAAGAGTTCATCGGCACCATCGCCGATCAGGAAAAAATCCGCTTCATCCTGGCGATGCACGAGACCTGCGTGGTATCCATGGCCGACGGCCACGCGCGCGTCACCGGCCGGCCGCAGTTGGCCCAGGTGAGCACCCTGCCCGGCTCGGCGAACTCTGTGGGCGCTCTTTACGACGCCTACCGCGATCGTTCACCGGTGATCGTCACGTCGACCAATGTCGACACGCGCATCGCCGACCGCGACTCCCACACCGAGGGAAAAAATCTCGTCGAGATGACCAAGCAGTTCACCAAATGGAGCGCCGAGGTTCACCGCGCCGACCGAATACCGGAATATTTGAACCGCGCCTTTAAAGTCGCCTCGTCGCCGCCAACCGGACCGGTCTATCTGGCTCTGCCGAGCAATCTGCTCGGCGAGCCGATCACGGTGGCGAATCCGGAAGCGGACCGCTCGCGAGTTTCACCGCGCATCGCCGGCGATCCAGAAGCGTTCGCACAAGCGGCCCGGCTACTCGCCCATGGGAAGCGGCCATTGATCGTTGCTGGAAGCGCCATTGCCAAGGCCGGGGCTACTGAGGATTTGATAAAGTTTGCCGAGATGGTCGGCGCTCCCGTTGTCATGGAGCCGCGCTATTCGTTTCTCTCCTTCCCGACCACCCATCCACAGAGTTTTCAGATCGCCGAAAGGCAGCCATCCTTCGATTTGCCGGTATGGGGCGAGCCGGACGTGATGGTCGCCATTGGTTGCCGCTTGATCCGTGAATATCGCTATATCCCTGAGCCCGTCATCAAGCCGGCGACTAAGATCGTCCACATCGAGGAAGATCCCTGGGAGATCGGCAAAGTTTTTCCCGTTGACATTGGCATCGTTGCCGACGCCAAAAGCGCGCTCAAGTCACTGATCGAAAGTTATTCCACAGTCGAACCGACGGCGGCGGTTAAGACCGAGCGCATGGAGTGCATCCGCAAAGCCAAAGACCAGGCGACCGCCGAAATCGATAGTCGCGTCAGCCAAGGCTGGGACGCCACGCCGATCAATGCCGCGCGGCTCGCGCGCACGATGGACCGGCTCATCGAAAAAGACGCCTTGATCGTCAACGAGAGCCCGACCAGCAAAGATATCCTAATGTCTAATTTTCAGTTCGCACCGGGGCGTGATTATTTTTCCAATTCATCGGGCGGATATCTTGGCTGGGGCTTGGGCGCGGCCATCGGCGCGAAACTCGCGTCACCGAAGCGCCGCGTCGTCGCTTGCCTCGGCGACGGCAGCACCATGTTCGGCCTGCAAGGATTATGGACGCTGGCGAAGTATCGCATTCCACTCGTCGTCATCGTGTTCAACAATCGAGCGTATATGGCGGTGAAAAATCAATTTCGCGGCTCCGAAGAAAGAATCCGCATCGCCGCCGAAATGGGCGCGGAGATCTCGGGCCCGGAAATCAACTTCGCCCGGTTAGCCGAAACCTTCGGCATCTTCGGCGAGCGAGTGGAGCATCCCGAAGCCATCGAACCCGCGCTTAAGCGCGCTTTAGAACAAAATGGCCCGGCGCTGGTTGATGTCGTAATCAGTCAGAACACGCGAAAGGATTAACACTAAAGCAGTTGGAATATTTCCCGCCAAGGCGCTAAGGCGCTAAGTTCGGAAATCACTTGTTTTTACCTTTGCGACTTGGCGCCTTTGCGGGAGAATAATCTTAACCCTCTGTCAACTTCGAACTCTCAGGGAGACAACCATGGCTCAAGATTCCAAAGACGCTTTCGACAAAACTTCGCTCGGCGCCCAGAATAAGGCCTACGACCTAATCGCCCAGATGGACCCGGAGTATTTCGAGAAGCTCAAGGGCATCTACGTCGACGGCACCTTCGGCCGCGAAGGCGCGCTGCCGCGCAAGACCAAGGAACTGATTATGGTCGGCATCTGCTGCGCCCTCAACCGGCCGCGCGGCGTCAAGCTGCACAGCGAACGAGCGCTGACCTTGGGGGCAGCGCCGCGGGAAGTGTTGGAAGCCGTCGAGGTCGCGGCGATCCCCGGAGGAATGCCTGGTCTCTGGCTCGGCGTAGAAACCTTGGACGAGATTCTCAAAACCAAAGGAATCGAATTTAAGTGATCAATCCCCATTCCCTCTCCCAAAGGGAGAGGATGTAAGATTTTCCGAAACACTTTGAACGGCTTGAACGGACCCCGGCGAAAGCCGGGGGATTGAACGACTTGAACCATGAGCGAAGCGAATAAAGGCGCCCTCGCTGGCATCCGTGTATTAGATCTCACCCGAGTCCTAGCCGGTCCGTACTGCACCATGTTTCTCGGCGATCTCGGCGCTGAAGTCGTCAAAGTCGAGCAGCCCGGCATCGGCGACGACACGCGCGGCTGGGGCCCGCCCTTCGCCGGTGGCGAAAGCGCCTACTTTCTTTGCACCAATCGCAACAAGAAAAGTCTCACGGTCGATCTCAAATCGGCTGAAGGCATCGCATTGATTCGACAAATGGCGGATCGCGCCGATGTTTTGATCGAGAATTTTCGCCCCGGCGCAATGGATCGCTTGGGTCTCGGCGAGAAAGAATTGCGCGCCAAGAATCCAAAACTGATATATGCTTCGCTTACGGGATTTGGCGCTGACGGGCCGATGGCGGACATTCCAGGATACGACTTGATCGTGCAGGCCTGGGGCGGCTTGATGAGCATCACCGGCACGCCTGAGAGCGGCCCGCTCAAAGTCGGCGTCGCGATCATCGACTTAGTCGCCGGTTTGATGTTGGGAAAATCCATCGTTGCCGCGCTTTATGCGCGGGAGAAAATCGGCGTCGGCCAAAAGATCGACACCTCGCTGCTCGAAGCTGAAGTCGCCGCGCTGATCAACGCCGGCAGCAATTATCTCATCGGCGGCCAAGTTCCCGGCCGCTGGGGTAACGCCCACCCGACCATCGTGCCCTATCAGAGCTTTGAGACCGCCGACAGTTTCTTGGTACTCGGTGCGGCGAGCGAAGCGATCTGGAAACGACTTTGCCCGGCGCTAGGCCGCGCCGACCTGGCCGACGATCCGCGCTTCGCGAAAAACGCCAAGCGAGTGGAAAATCGCCATGCGCTCATTGCTATTCTCTCGGAAATCTTAATGACGCGCACCGCCGCCGATTGGGTCAACGCGCTGAATCAAGCGAATATTCCCTGCGCACCGGTGCAAACCATCGATCAAGTCTTCGCCGCGCCGCAGGTGCTGCATCGAGATATGTTGGTTGAAGTCGACCATCCGACAGCCGGCAAGGTGAAGCTTGCCGGCATCCCGGTTAAATTTTCCGTAACGCCGGCATCGGTGCGCTTGCCGCCGCCTTTACTCGGTGAGCACAATGACGAAGTATTGGCATCGTGGCTTGGAATGCAAGCCGAAGAAATCGACCAACTAAAGAAAAAGAGCGTGATATGAAAGGCAAAACGTTTGAGGAATTTCGCGCCGGCGAGCGTTACCAAACCGGTCGGCGCACGATCACCGAACACGACATATTGACGTTTGTGAATCTCGTCGGCCTCACCGAGCCGCTGTTCTTAGACCTGGAGTTCATCCGCAAAGAAAGTTTGTACGGCGAGCGCATCGCGCCGGGAAGCCTGACGTTCGCAATGGCGGAAGGATTGACCGTACAGACGGGACTCATCCATGGAACAGGCATGGCATTCGCCGGTCTCGACAAGATGCGTCTGTTCGGCCCGGTGAGAGTCAACGATACCATTCAAGTCGAGATCGAAGTGTTAGACACCAAACCGGTGCCGGCTCGCGGTGGCGGCATCGTGCGCTACCGCCAGTGGGTCAAAAACCAGCGCGGCGAAACGATCATGGAATACGACGTCGCGCGGCTGATCCGCGGCGGGGGGCAGGACAATAAATGAACTCACGCTTGGCGCTATTGGAACGCTCTGCAAAGGTTCAACATTCCCTCTCTGCACCTTGAACTTTGAACCTGGAACCTTGAACGAATGGAGAAAAGAACGACTGCGACGTTTTCGCGAGTAACGATATGAGTGAATCAAGAGTAAATTTCGGCATCCTCCTCCCCACCCGCGAGGCGATCATGTCGGGGCGCGCCGATCCTTCGGCTCTTTTTACAATCGCCGAGCGCGCGGAAGCTTTGGGCTTTCACTCAGTTTGGGTTGGCGATAGTTTGACGGCCCGGCCGCGCATCGACGCGCTCACCACGCTCGCCGCCGTCGGCGCACGAACGCAACGCGTGCGTTTGGGCACGGCGATATTTCTGGCAGCACTACGCAATCCAATCTTGCTCGCCTACCAACTGGCCAGTCTCGACTGGATGACCAGCGGCCGCGTCGATCTTGGCGTGGGCTACGGACGGCCCAAAGATCCGGCCTCGGAGCATGAGTTCGATATCCTGGGATTGAATCCAAGGGAGCGCATGAAAATGAGCGAGGAAATTGTCCAAGTGATGCGCCGGCTCTGGCGCGAAAATGACGTTCGTTATGAAGGAAAGTTCACGCGCTTCGATCATGTGACGATCGAGCCGAAGCCGATGCAGCCGGGTGGCGTGCCGATCTGGTTGGCTTCGAATAATGTCGAACCTGGACTCAAGCGCGTCGCGCGGCTCGCCGATGCTTGGATCAATAACCTCAAAAGCCCCGAAGTCTTCGGCGAGTGTTGGCAGAAAATTCAGAGTCATGCTGCCGAAGCTGGGCGCGATCCCAGCTCGATTCATCCCGGCATCTATTTCACCTTAGCCGCGGGCGGCAAGGAAGCGATCGTCGAGGGCCAGACTTTTCTCGCTCAATATTACAACCGTTCCTACGAAGCCGTCGCCAACGCCATGCTCTGCGTCACTGGCTCGTGGAATGAAGTGATCGACGGGATGGAGAAATTCGTCGAAGCGGGGGCGCGCACCGTCGTCCTGCGCTTCGCCGCCAATGACCAGCTCGCGACACTGAACGCTTGCGCCGAGGCGCTCCACCACCGCGGCTTACTGTGATGGCATCAGCAACGACTTGAACGGTTTGAACTATTTGAATCTAATATTCCCCGCAGCTTGCTGCGGGCACAAAATTGCTGGGGTTTCCAAAGGGGGTTGAACATCCCCTTTGGTCGCGAGCGGGGTCCATACCCCGATCGCGAAATGCCCGGTTGATCGGCTTAAACGATTGAAACCTTTGGAACGGCGCGCAGCGCCTGAGTTTCAATCGGCAATCCGCAAGACAACCTTGCCGAACTGCTGCGCCGTTTCGACGCGAAGTTGCGCCAAAGCGGCGTCGCGCAGCGGAAAGACACTGTCGATAATCGGCTTGATTCGTGACGCCGTAAGAAAACTCAAGAGCTGGCGAAACTCCTGGCGGCTGCCCAGCGTCGAACCATAAATCTTCAGCTGCTTGGAGACAATCGCGGCGATGTCGTCGTTGGGTTGGCCACCCGCCGTGGCGCCGCAGGTGACCAAACGGCCGCCGCAGGTTAGCGAGGCGAGACTTTGCCGCCACATTTCACCGCCGACGCAGTCAACCACAACGTCGACACCGTGATTTGCCGTTAATTTTTTCACCACGCTGACCAAGTCTTCCTTGGCGTGATTGATGCCATGGTCCGCGCCCAGCTTTCTTGCCTTCGCGAGTTTTTCATCGCTGCGTGAAGTCACGATGACCCGCGCGCCAATCTTTTTGGCGATTTGCAGCGTCGCGCTGGCGACGCCGCCGCCAATGCCGATGATCAGCATGCTTTCCCCCGGTTTAAGCTCGGCATTGGTGATCACCATGCGCCAGAGCGTGACGAAGACCAATGGCAGGGCGGCCGCTTCTTCGAACGAATAGCCGGCTGGAATTGGAAAACAGTTCGCCGCGGTGATTTTCACGTACTCCGCGTAGGTGCCCTCCAATCGTTCTCCAAGGACGTGCAAGCGGATACACATGTAATCGCGATCGGTGCGACAAAACTCGCAATTGCCGCAGCCCGTCGGGGGATAGAGGCATACCGCGTCGCCAGCCTTGACGTTGACGACTTTGCCACCGACCTCTGCGACCGTTCCTGCGCCATCGGCGCCCAGAATATGCGGAAGCTGCAGTGGGGTGCCCGTCGCGCCCAGCCGATTCCAGATATCGATGTGATTGATCGACGCGGCTTTCAGATTGACGATCACTTCATTTGACTCGGTGATCGCCGGCTCGTCGGCGTCCTCATAGAAAAGTTGCTCGACTCCGCCGTAACCGTGCATTCGTACTGCCTTCAAACGCGTCACCTCCAGAGCAGCAACGGTGGTAACAAGGCGAACCGGCGTTGTCAAATTATCAGAACTCGCTCACCGGGGAGAATCGGCCCAGCGCTGGCTAAAGAGGCTGCGCGTGCCACTTGGAAACGCCATTTGATCGTTCCGCAGGGCGCGGATCGCGGTTAACTCAAACGTCGCGAAGATTGTCCTGGGTAGAGTCCGAATGGCTTAGAGGAGGTGGGGTGTCCCCATTGGGGATAGGGACACCCCGGGGGTAATAGCCGCAAACGTGAACTGAGGAGAAGCCCACGTCGCGCTCGGGAAACATGGGTCGGCCGGTATGTGACCGGCCTAAGCTATCGCATTCTGTTCATCGAGTACTGCAACTTCTTCAGTTCGCTCTCCAAATACATGTCCTTGAGCTGATGACGGTCCATATGCGCTTCCAGCAACTCGGCAGGAAACATCTTCGCCCCACAGCGATGACAAACCGCCGCCTGGTAAGTCATGTTCTCGTGAAGAATCTCGTAGGTCTCTTGGCTGACTGTTGCTTCCATATTGTCCCTCGCTGTCGTTAAATTGCCGTCCGCTTCATGGTCAGTCAGCAATTGACATGCCAGTGTGACAGGGCTCTTGAAAGATTGCCCAACCTGTTGATATTTCATCGAATGGCTCGCGCCATGAAGATCGCCGGGCGGTGCGTTGAACAAAGCCGGCTTGACGCCTTTGTCCAATTTTTACATTTTTGTTCTCAAAGCGATGACGACTAGACCTATGACGGCCCAGGCTCTTGAAAGACCGACAAAATTACCTACGCCAAACCCTGTGTCCGGCAATTCACCAGCGGTATCGTTGTCTTGAGCACACTGCGCACTGGCGCAAAAGTTCGCCGCCCACAGCGTGAGCTGAGGACCGACAGCCTAACCCTTGACAGCCAATAACCTTCGCGAGATGTATGAGAAGACTATGAGCACAAATGAGCCGATTAGCATCGAATTTCCGATCATGCGCTATGATATTACCTTGCCGCTCCTCGAAGGGCGTGTGCCGCTTGATGGCGTCGCGCTCAAACCTGTGAAGTCGTCGTCGATGATCAACAAAGAGGACCCCAAGCTCAGGGCCGGCGACTTCGGCCTGATGGATCTTAATATCGGCTATTTCTTGCCGGCCATCGAAGCGGGCTGGGAGCTCATCGGTCTGCCGGTTTTTTCCAAGCGCAAACCGGCCTATCAGTTGATTTTTTCCCATGCCGACGCTGGCATTCATGGACCGAAAGATCTCGCCGGCAAGCGCATCGGTTCGCGCACTTACCGCACCGCGCTCACCGTTTGGGCAAGAGGATTACTGCAAGAGCGATACGCGGTCGACTTCGCCAACGTGCAATGGGTCTTGCAGGCTAAAGAGGTCTTTCCGGTGTATGATCCAACGGTTAAGATCGACTACGTCGACGACAGCAAAAACATGTCCCAGCGGCTGATCGCCGGCGAGCTCGACGCGATCATCACCGACATCTCGGATGCAAACCTGTTCGATAACCTAGAAACCCATCCGAAGATCAAGCGGCTCTTTCCCGACTATGTCGACGAAGACCGAACGCTTTATCGCGAAACCGGTATCTTCACCCCGGTGCACATGATCGTCATGAGCCGCAAACTCGACCGAGAGCATCCAGAGCTCGCGGCGAGATTCTACGCCGCCTTCGAGATGGCCAAAGCCCTCGCTTGCGATGACATCTTGAGCGATCGCGGCGGCTTTTCGATTGTTTACCTGCGCGAAAGAATGAAGGAGCAAGGGGAGGCCTGGGGCGACCCGTGGAAGTATGGCGTCAAGGCGAACCGTTCAACCATCGACACCTTTATTAAATACAACGTCGAGCAAGGCATGATCCGCCGAGCGCCGTCCTACGCCGACATCTTCGCTGCCGGCACACTGGGAACTTAATTCCGATCCGACGACCGGAACGGATTGAACGATTTGACCGACTTGAACGAGTCCGATATTGGACGATCGAACTTTTGAGCTTTGCACGCTTAAACGAAATTCTTAGGAGTCATGCATGCTGTCCCGGGAAGATAACCAGCTGATCACCCAGACCAATCCGGGCACGCCGGCGGGAGCTCTCATGCGCTGCTACTGGATACCCGCGTTCTTGTCGGAAGAAATTCCCGCGACCGATGGTCCGCCCGCGCGGGTCAAGCTACTCGGCGAAGAGCTAGTCGCCTTTCGCGACAGCCAAGGCCGCGTCGGCCTGATCGGCGAGCATTGCTCCCACCGCGGCACCTCGCTGTTTTACGGCCGCAATGAAGAATGTGGTCTGCGCTGCGTGTATCACGGCTGGAAATACGACGTCGAAGGTAACGTCGTCGACACACCGGCGGAACCGGGCAGCAGCGACTTCGGCAGAAAACTTCATCACACCGCCTACCCGACGCACGAAGCCAATGGCATCATCTACGCCTATCTAGGTGCGCAGGAGAGAATGCCGTTGTTCCCGAACTATGAATGGACCCAAGTGCCCCTGGAATTTACCTACGTGACCAAGTGCTTGCTCGAATGCAATTATCTCCAAGGCCTCGAAGGTGAGTGCGATTCATCGCATCTGTCGTTTCTCCATCGCGCCTTTACCAACGAACGCAACCAAGTGATGTACAAGAGCGACACCTCGCCGGTCTATGAAACCGAGGACACCGACTTCGGCGTCCGGCTGATCGCCACACGCAACCTGGACGAACAACACTACGTTCGCTTTTCCGCATTCATCATGCCGGTTTACGGTTGCGTGCCTGCAGGACGGGCGACCAATGAGCTCGAAGGCTATGAAATTCACACCTACGTTCCCGCCGACGATAGCCATTGCTGGCGCTACGATATCGGTTTTCGGCGCGGGCGCGCCGTGCGCGACGACGAAGTGCACCGGCGTAGACAAATCAATCCTGACTACTCGAAGATTCGCAACGCGCGCAATAACTATCTGCAAGATCGGCAAAAACAAAAGACCGTGAATTTTACCGGCATCGAAGACTTTCTCAACCACGACGCCTGCGCCACCGAAAGCATGGGGGCGATTTTTGATCGGACCAAAGAGCATCTCGGCGTCAGCGACAAGGCGGTGGTCGCCGTGCGCAAGTTTTTGCTGAGCGCGATCAAGGAATTGCAACAAGGCAAGGAGCCGCCGCATGTTTTGCGCGACCGTCAGCGCAACTGGTTTCCCCATGTCGACTGCTTCGCCCATTTGGTGCCGTGCGACGTTCCTTGGCGCAACAAGTTTGACTACCTAACGCCAACGGCCGAGAAAGAAAATCCCATGTCCTATGCTGCGCGTAAGAGAGCCGCTTCCTAACAACAAATCGAGACACTGCAATCAGGAGCCTAGGAATGAACAAAACTCGCAAACCATCCGCGCGTCAGTTGATCAAAGTCGCCGAACAAGAATTACGCATCGCTTGTAAGATATTGGAGTGGGAAATCGGCGACATTTGGGGCCACGTTGGCGTACGGCTGCCCGAGAACCAGGGCATCGCGGTACAATTGTTTCGCCGCTCCGAGGAAGGTAAGAAAAATTGGCTTGTCCACTTCGACTATTCCTTTAAGAAACTCGCCGGCGTCGGCACACCGCCCCGCGAAGCGGTGATCTACACCGAGATCTTCAAGGCGCGCCCCGATGTCAATGCCGCCGTGCACTGCCACGCCTCCACCTGCGTTGCCATGAGTCTCGCCGACACGCCGGTATCTTGCGTCCATGTTCAGTCGGGAAGATTTGGCAAAGGAGTACCAATCTATCCGCAGCCAATTTATATCCTGGATGAATCCGAGGGGGCGGACCTCGCCCGCACCCTCGGCGATGCCAAGGGTATGATGATCAAAGGCCACGGTATCGTCACCGTCGGTAGTTCCATTGACGAGGCTTGTTTCAATGCCGTCTACATGGAACGGACCGCAAAGATCATGGCCATGGCAAAGCAATTTGGCTTCAAAGGAGTGCCGGACGATTTCATCGGGCAACTGTCGAGCAGCAAGGAGAAATTGCTCTCTCGGGGACGCAGGTTGGCTCATTCAGCCGAATGGAATTACTACGCCGAGCTGATCAACAAAGGCGAACGATGGAACCGCGGCGGGGCGTAGAATTGGTTGTCGGTTTAAAGTCTCGATCTCGATGCGCCGTAAGGTCTTTATTCTAAGATCCCGACGTTGGCGTCTTATCTTATCAGGGCGTAAACAAGAGTCGGATAGCATCGGCCAGCTCACATCGATGTTTAGAATCCAATGAACATCAACAGCAATTTCGATGAAAATATGCGATTGACGAGTTGGCAGGTGGAGGGTTTTTCAAACGGCTGACGGGCAAATAGCGCTTTAGCGCTGACTGATTTCCCCTACATCGGTCATCGCAATCTTTCATGCATCTTAGAATGACGCAAAAATCGAGGAGACTTTGAAAATGGCAAATTTCGTGATCGACGCCGACGGCCACATCATGGAAGATCACAACGACCTCTTCGCCCATATCAAGGGCAGCTTTGCCGAAATGAACTGGCACTCGACTTGGCCGATGTTCGACGCCGACGGCTGGCAGCGCGGTCTAGCACGCAAAGGTAAACGCGAAGATCCCGATGCGGAGAGCTGGATCAAATTTCAGGATGAACATGGCATCGACATGGCCGTGCTCTATCCGACATCGGCGCTGGCATTGGGCATGATCCAACTGCCCGCTTGGGCTTCAGCGCTCGCGCAGGGTTACAACGACTGGCTTTACGATCGCTTCACCAACCAATCGCCGCGCCTCAAAGGCGTTGCGCTACTGGCGCCGCAAGATCCCAAGGCTGCCGCCGCCGAGCTGCGCCGCTGCGTCAAAGATCTCGGCTTTGTCGCCGGCCTGTTGCCGTCGGCGACCAATAACCGAACACCGCTCTACGGCTCACCGGTTTTTCACGAGATTTACGACGAAGCGCAGCGGCTCGATGTGTCCCTCACCATTCACGGCGGTGTTAGCCAAAATCTCGGCCTCGACCGCGTCGCCAGCTTTCTCGAAGCGCATATGTTGGAACATCCGGTGGGCCTGTTTCTCCACATCACCAACATGATGTTCCAAGGCGTTTTCCAGGAATTTCCGAATTTGCGCGTGGCATATTTGGAAGCCGGCGCCGGCTGGGTGCCGTTCATCATGGACCGAATGGAGGAAGACTACGAAAAATTCGCGGCGCGCTTGGCGCCGCATTTAAAGAATCCGCCCAGCCACTTTTTCAAGTCAGGAAACATCTTCGTCACCATGGAAGTCGAAGAGCGCATCGCGCCCTACATCGCCGAACTAGTCCACCCCGACGTGATCATGTGGGCCTCGGACTTTCCCCACGAGCGCGAGCGCGACCAATTCGGCGGCGACCTGCCGCACCTGAAAGCTCGCAAGGATCTGTCAAACGATTTCAAACACAAAATGCTCTACGACAATCCGGTGCGCTTTTACCGCTTCAGCGAAGGCGACATCACCGCGGCGCGGCAGGCGAAGGGGAATTAACGTTGGGTATCATTGGGTATCATAATATCCAACCTCCGCAGTGGCCGGCCGGGCAAGAGCCAGCAACAGCGCCGTTGCGGGAGGGTCCTGTTCATTGCTTAGTTGGGCCGTACAGCCGGTTTTGGACCGCCGAGTATTTTCTCGCTTTTCAGCCCAATGACAACTCAGACACCGCTTTCAATCGCTTTCCCATAGCACGCTCGGCAAGCTTCAGATCGTACGTGCCCTGGAGATTGAGCCAATACTGCGGCGACTGACCGAAAACCCGTCCAAACAACAGAGCCAACTCCGCCGTAACTGGCCTCGTGCCCTTAATGATGTGCGAGACACGCATCGGCGCTACGCCGATCATCCTAGAAAATTGGGCTTGAGAAATTCTGCGCCCTTCGAGGATCTCGCGCAGGAAATCACCTGGGTGAATCGCCGGCAAACCATTCTTAATCATAAAACCTCCCGTTTAATGGTAGTCGACAATCGCAACATCGAACGCGTCCCCGTTCGCGAAGCGAAAGCATATTCTCCACTGGTCGTTGACTCGGATGCTCCATTGCCCCTTGCGATCACCCTTCAGTGCCTCCAAGCGGTTCGACGGCGGCAGCCTAAGATCGTCAACACGGGTCGCCGCGTTGAGTTGCGTAAAACGCATCGCCGCCCGCCGACCGATATCCGGAGGAAAGCGCCGGGAGCGTCCCGTCGTGTAGAAGCGCGCCGTCTCTGAATCGGCAAAGGACTGTATCATTTACTCAATCATAAACATCCTGTTTACGTCGGTCAAGCGCCCTTTCCGCACCGAGGGTTGTTTCCGGTTGGACCGGCAGAAGCCAAGTTGTGCATGAGTCGTCAAACAAGAGAGAACCGCTATTCGGCTAATTGCGCGCGACGGCTCGATTCAATAGATCCAAAACGGCAGAGCCGCGTCCCGAGAATCGAGTATACGGTCGTTTCGGCAACGGGCCAGACACCCTACATCGCCCAACTAGTCCACCCCGACGTGATCATGTGGGCTTCGGACTTCCCCCACGAGCGCGAGCGCGATCAATTCAGCGGCGACCTGCCTCACCTAAAGGCCCACAAAGATCTCATCGACGAGTTTAAACAGAAAATGCTCTACGACAATCCGGTGCGCTTTTACCGCTTCAGCAAAGGCGACATCACCGCGGCGCGGCAGGCGAAGGGCCATTGAAGTCGCTACGCCGCGACGGCTCACGACCAGAATCGGCGCAGGTCGAACGAGAGTTGACGATGGTGTTTGATTGCTATGAAGTAAATTCGGCGTCGCCTTACGAGATAGAGCATCACGTAATCATCGACCACGAACTCGCGTAAATCATCCCCGGGCCGAAGCCTTTCCCGAACACTTTCGAACAGTTCCTCTGCTTCGGTCGAACCGACATGGTGCGCTAAAAACGAACGGCCAGACAGCGGGAATCGGGAAAATTGCGGGAAGATGTCGTCGAACAAGCGATTGAGCAAGCGTTGAAATGCCGACCGCCCCTCAACTGATAGAAACGATTGAATCTCGTCTAAGTTTGCCGTGAAGTTATCAGTGAAAAAGAGCTGTGACTTACCGGCCATACCGGGCTTTCAGTTTCCTGGCACTAACAACCTTTCCGGCGTTCACGTCAACCAGCCCTCGCACCGCCTCTTCCAGCAACTTGATATGGACATGCTCACGCTCCAGGCGATGGTAGTAGTCCAGACGCTCGGCGTCGATTAGCGCCGCGCAACTTTCCCCGTTCTTGGTAAGAATCTTTTCACCATGCTCGCGTTGTACTTGAGCGCAGAGCTCCGTCAACTTGGCACGCGCACGCGTTAACGGGATGATGTCTTTTGATGAAATGGGCATAGATATGACTCCTTCCGAGAGTTTAAATAACGTACAGAATTCTGTCAACCATCGCCTTTGACGAAAAGAGGAAGCCATTCGGCGGCGACCTACCGCATTTAAAAGCGCGCAAGGATTTAACGGACGATTTCAAACGGGAAATGCTTTACGACAACCCGGTAACATTCTAGCGCTTTAGCGAAGGCGACATCGCCGCGGCGAAGAAGACGAAGGGAAATTAATCCTCGGAACAGAACCTAATAAGCTAAAAGTCGACTTGACCCCATTTCCTCCGCATGAAAGTGCGGCGGGTTGTGATCGTCGAAGAACATCTTGATGACGATTCCGAAAAAACGGCTGATCTCAGGCATGGGGAGGATGGTCGCGTAGTGCGGGGAAAATGTCTTCTGGTTTTTTACACGTTACCTTGAGGTAGAGGGCATCCGGGCATAGATCAACCTGTTCACCCCAAACCAGTTCACCCGATGAACCGATACGAACCTGCTCGAAGACGCGTGGGTCGCTCCATACGGTAAACACACCTTTGCCCACCGCCTCAGAGAGGTCCACAATTCCGGCCACCCCGTCGTCAAATTCCAGCTCCAGGTGGTAGTCCGGCAAAACCTT
>Ga0214472_10003107_pt1 | contig 17641 bp, 11 predicted proteins | sample RVTome_6_FD_207662 | JGI IMG/M metagenome (GOLD analysis project Ga0214472, IMG submission 207662) | Soil microbial communities from uranium-contaminated site in the Upper Colorado River Basin, Wyoming, United States - RVT140D175 | ecosystem: Environmental > Terrestrial > Soil > Contaminated >... | reverse complement strand
CAAATCCCAGGTCTTCTGGAAGAGGGTCTCGCCCATCGCGGACTCAGTCTATCGAAGCGCAGGTCGCCCCTTCATCGCCTTAGCGAAGGCGAGCTCGACGACCGCCTCCGGTCTGATATCGGAGGCGAGGACGCAATGCAGCGTTTCCTCCTCCCAGAAGACGACCGTGACCGAACCGAATCCTGTGCACGCAGAAGGAGATCCCGTCGTGCTCCCTGACGGTGGCGCCTTGCGCCACCGTCGCGATTCGAACGCGGGACCTTCAGATCCGGAGTCCGACGCTCTCTCCGGGCTGAGCTACGGGCGCGCGATGAGACGATTCGCCAATGGACTGGCGGTCCTCGCGTGCGATCTCGCGGACCAGGAGGAGAACTGGACGCGCTTCGTGCTCGTCTCGGCCATTCCGATCCGGCTGGATCCGCGCATTTCGTGCAAGACCTCGCTCGTCTTCTCGACGCCGCACCGGCCCGGCGCGCTCGCGCATTGCCTGAACGTCTTGGACGCGCACGGGCTCAACCTCACCAAGCTCGAGTCGCGCCCGGTGCCGCGCCACCCGTGGGAGTACCTCTTCTACGCCGACTTCGTGGAGGCCAAGGCCGAGGACGCCCCGGCGCGCGCGATCGCGACGCTCGCGGGCGAATGCCCGTATCTGAAGGTGCTCGGCTCGTACCCTTCTCGGACGACAGGCTTGGGACGGGTCGATCGACTGCCACATTCCCGCTCTGTCTGACATTCTCGTCAACTGGCACGCGCCGTGCGATGGGGCCGTTACAACGGGAGGCAATGTGCGATGCCGCGGACACTTCACGTACTAACCACACGGCGCGATACGGAGACTTGACAAAAGGGACAGAAGCGCCTATGTTGAAAAATGTAGTGCGTGTATCTCTGATTTCCCGTTGCACCTGTCGAATGCCCTGGGGGGACCTGGGGCCTTTGCTGGCGCGCGCGGAGCATCGAGGGACATCGAGAGGATGAGTACTCGAAGCTAGTCATTTCGTAAGCGTGGTGCAGTGAAGGGCCCGGGGCAACCCCCGGGCCCTTTTTTTTACCGGTCCCGGTACTCGAGTCAGGAAGGGGAGACCGCGACGGCGTTCTTCCGGAGGGTGGAGCTCGGCCACATCAAGCCGCTCCTCGCGGACCTGGAGAATGTCACTGCGGCGAACGTTAGGCCGGAGGATTTCATCGATCTCGAAGAAGAGGCAAACTTCACGATCCAGACGAAGGAAGGTGAATGTGCTGCTTAGCGTCGTTTTCGAGCCCGAAGTCCTCGAGGAGATCGCGCGAGCCGCTGCGAAGGCGTATCCGTACGAAGGCTGCGGCGCGCTGCTGGGTGAAGCGCGACACGTCCGCGTCACGCTGCCGCTCCCGAACACGGAGAAGGGAACGCCGCGCGTGCGGTTCGAGGTCTCGCCGAAGGACTACCTGGGCGTCGAGCGCGAGGCCGACGCGCGCGGCGTGAGGCTCCTCGTCTTCTGGCACAGCCACCCCGACCACCCCGCCCGGCCCTCGGCCACGGATCGCGCTTTCGCCTGGGAAGGGCTCCTCACCGTGATCGTTTTGGTCGAGAGGGGCCGCTCCGCCGACATCGGCGCGTGGGAGATCCTCGGGCCGGAGTCCCCGTTCGAATCCGTCGAGATCGCGAGCCCGGGCGCCGCGGCGCTCGTCACCCCCCTTTCGAAAGAAGGAGAAACCTGATGCCCGTTCCCGTCCGAATCCCCACCCCGCTCCGGCGTTTCACGGGGGACCGCGCCGAGGTTTCCGTCAAGGCCGCAGATCTCTCCTCGCTCCTGGAGCGTCTCTTCGAGGAGTGTCCCGGGCTTCGGGGCCAGCTCCTCGGCGAGGATCGCAAGCTCCGGAGCTTCGTGAACATCTACGTGAACGACGAGGACGTCCGCTTTCTCGACGGTCTGAAGACCGCCGTGAAGGACGGCGACTCCGTCGATATCGTGCCGGCGATCGCGGGCGGCGGGGAATGAGCCCCGGTCCCGGCACGCGGGCGACGCGGGGAGGCGAGGCACGCAAGAAGGGTTTCGACGCGGTCACTCAGCCGATCGTCTGTACGGCGACGTACGCCTTCGACGACACGGCCGAGATTCGCGACCATTTCGAGGGGCGCGTCGCGCGCGAGGAGTACGGCCGCTACGGAAACCCCACCGTTCGGGCGGCCGAGAGAAAGATCGCGGAGCTCGACGGCGCCGAGGATTGCATTCTCTTCGCGAGCGGGATGGCGGCGGCGACGACCGCGCTGCTGGCCCTGTTGAAGAGCGGCCAGCACGTCGTCATGACGTCGGACTGCTACCGGAGGACGCGGCAGTTCGTGTCGAAAACGCTTCCGCGCTACGGAATCGAGCACACGTTCGTCGAGCCGGGAGACGACGGAGCTCTCGAGACGGCGATCCGGCCCGGGAAGACGCGGCTCATCCTGGCCGAGTCGCCCACGAACCCGTACCTCCGCGTGGCGGACCTGCCGCGCCTCGTCGCCCTCCGCGACCGGCATCCGGGCGTGAAGATCCTCATCGATTCCACGTTCGCGACGCCCGTCAACGAGCGCCCGCTGGAGATCGGCGTCGACCTCGTCCTCCACTCCGCCACCAAGTATCTCGGCGGCCACAACGACCTCTTGGCGGGGTCGCTCTCGGGAAGGGCGGACCTGATCTCCGGCCTGCGGGATCTGCGCGGGGTTCTCGGCGGGGTCCTCGACCCGCACGCGGCGTATCTGCTGCTCCGGGGCGTGAAGACTCTCGACCTCCGCGTGAGGCGTCAGAACGAGACGGCTCTGCGCGTGGCCACCTGGCTGGAGTCCCACGAGCGCGTCGAGCGCGTCTTCTATCCGGGGCTGGCCAGCCACCCGGACCACGAAATCGCGAGACGGCAGATGTCCGGCTTCGGGGGCGTCGTGAGCTTCCTCGTGAAAGGGGATCTCGACGCGGCCTCGCGGTTCATCGACGCCACTCGGCTGCCCATCATCGCGCCCTCCCTCGGCGGCGTGGAGAGCCTCATCGAGCAGCCGGCGCTGATGTCCTTCTACGAGCTCACCACGGAAGAGCGGCGCGCCATCGGCATCTTCGACAACCTCGTGCGCCTCGCCGTGGGCATCGAGGATGCCGACGACCTCATCGCCGACCTCGAGCACGCGTTTTCCACGGCGGCTCGGGGATAGGAACTTGCTTTTTCGGGTTGGGGGCGAGGGGCTCTCGCGTCGACCCGCGCGAGAGAGCTTCTCGCGCTTGCGGAGATGATCGAGGATGCGCTTGATGACAGCGGGTTGGGTGATGAAGCCGACGACTCTCATTTCGCCTCCGCAGCGTAGACACACGAGGGTCGACGTCGTAGACGCGCCGAATAAGATCCGCCCAGCGGCGCCTGAGGGCCGCGCGGTCCGCCCCCTCAGGCGTTGGCTCCGCCATCGACGCCTCGCTCGAGACGGAGGGCTGGGGCGGCGCCTCGGCCTTGCGGCGCTTGCCCCGGGCCACGTTGGAGTAGGCGCCGTAGTAGCGGACCAAATGGCGCCTTGGGTCCGGGATCTGCACGAGGACCCGGGCCACAAACTCCATCGCGTCTATCCTCTCGCTTTCCGTCGGCTCGAGCTGGTCATGCCTCCTCTTGCGCGCGTAGAGGACCTCGTGCGAGCCGGGCGTCAAGCGTAGTCGGGAGAGGCTCACCGGGGAGCGCATCATGTAGCGGACCAGCGCCTCGAGACCCTGGCTATCCCCGGCGGGCACATAGACCCGGTTGTGGACGGAGAAGCCGCTTCGCCTCCACGACAACAGCAGCTCGATCCGCTCCTGGCTCAGCAGCCCTCTTCGCCGGAGGAGGGCTGGGACCTTGTGGCGGAAGAGCTCTTGGGCCGCTGCCTCATCCACATACGGCACCAGGATCCACTCCCCTGAAGCCGTCCAGCCTCCCCGGGAAACCAGCGCGTGGACATGCGCGTGGAAGTTCGCCCTGTCGCCGAAAGTCTGGACCACCGACACCAACCCAGGCCGAAAACCCTTCTCCTCCGCGACGGCTGCCGCCATGAGCTCCTTCACGGTCTCTCTTGTGGTGTCCGTTTGTCTTGACCTTGTCGCCCAAGCAGCTGCTGCCCATTGTGATGGTTGTGCTTGGCCCCCTTTGGTCCCTTGGGCCCCTTGCCCTGGGCCTCGGCCGCGCCCGCCCAGGCGAAGACACTGAGCAGGACCAAGATGGTGAGAAGAGAGCGTTTCGTACGATTCATCATTGACTCCCCTTGGGCCCTTCGGTCGTTGGACCGTCACCCGTATCCGCTCCTACGTACACAAGGGGCCGGGCGGACGTCTGATGAGCAGGCACGACAGCCGTCCTCGGGAGCCGTTGCCGGCCGTTGACCGTCCATGCAACCACGGCTTCGAGGCGGGGCCGCGCCGGCGCAAGCGAGGTAAGAGGCCCTACAGCGCCAGCACCGTCTCCCCGTGCGAGAGGTACCGGTCCGCCGACCGGGCCGCAATCCTGCCTTCGCGGATGGCCCAGACGACGAGAGACTGGCCGCGCGAGATGTCGCCCGCCGCGAAGACGCCGGGGATCGACGTCATCTTGTCCTCGTCCGTCCAGACGTTGCCGCGCTCATCGACCTTGACTCCGAGCTGCTGGATCACAGGGCGCTCGGGACCGATGAAGCCGAGTGCGAGGAGGACGAGCTCGGCGGGGAGGATCTTGTCAGTGGCCGGGACCTCCCGCGGGACGAGGCGTCCGTTGTCGCCCTTGACCCATTCGACCTCGATCGCGTGAACCTCCTGGACCTGCCCGGAGTTGCCGATGAAGCGCTTGGCCGTCATCGAGTAGCGCCGCGGATCCGCGCCCCAGAGAGCGGCGACCTCCTCCTGGCCGTAGTCCATGCGGTAGATCTTCGGCCACTGAGGCCACGGGTTGTCGCTGGCGCGCTCGGCCGGAGGACGCGGCAGGATCTCGAGCTGGACGAGGCTCTTTGCGCCGTGGCGTACGGCCGTGCCGACGCAGTCGGTGCCGGTGTCGCCGCCGCCGATGACGACGACGTTCTTGCCCTTGGCCGAGACGTAGCGGCCGTCGGCGTGGCCCGAGTCGAGGAGCGATTTGGTGCTCTGGGTGAGGAAGTCCATCGCGAGGTGGATCCCCGAGAGGCTCCGACCTTCGATCGGCAGGTCACGCCCGTGCGTCGCCCCTCCGCAGAGGACGACGGCGTCGTACTCGTTGAGGAGGACGGAGGCCGGAATGTGCTTGCCGATCTCGGTCTTCGTGACGAAGCTGACGCCTTCGGCCTCCATCATCTTCACGCGCCGCTCGACGAACCTCTTGTCGAGCTTCATGTTCGGGATGCCGTACATGAGGAGCCCGCCGATCCGGTCGGCACGCTCGAAGACGGTGACGGAGTGGCCGGCCTTGTTGAGCTGCGCGGCCGCGGCGAGGCCCGCGGGCCCCGAGCCCACGATCGCGACGCTCTTGCCGGTCCTCCTCGCGGGCGGCTCGGGCGAGATCCAGCCCTCCTCGAAGGCCCTGTCCACGATCTCGCACTCGATCGACTTGATGGTGACCGCGGGCGCGTTGATGCCGAGCGTGCAGCTGCCCTCGCAAGGGGCCGGACAGACGCGGCCGGTGAACTCCGGGAAGTTGTTCGTCTTGGCGAGGCGGATCCACGCCTCGCGCCACTGCCCGCGCCAGGCGAGGTCGTTCCACTCGGGGATGAGGTTGTTGACCGGGCAGCCGCTCGTCATGCCGGCGATGAGGATGCCGGTGTGACAAAACGGGATCCCGCACTCCATGCAGCGGGCCGCCTGTTCCCGCAGGATCTTCTCCGGCGTTCTCTCGTGCGATTCGTCCCAGTCCTTGATGCGCGTCAGCGGCGAGCGGTCGTGCTGGGGCTCGCGCGGGTACTCGAGAAATCCGGTCGGCTTGCCCATGGTCAGTTCCCCGCGACGCGGAGGGCGTCCTTGACGTTCTGCTCGAAGGCTGCCATCTCGGCCTCCTCGTCCGAAAGACCGCGCGCGCGCATCTCGGCCTGAGCGGCCAGGACACGTGCGAAGTCGTTCGGCATTACCCGCACGAACGCGGCCAGGGCATCGTCCCACTCGGCGAGGATCCGCCCGGCGAGCGTCGACCCGGTGTACTCGGCGTGCTTTTCCACCATCCTGCGGACGATCGCGACCTCCTCGGGGTCCGAGAGCGGCGACAGGGAGACCATCTGGCGGTTGCAGCGCTTGGGGAACGTGCCGTCCTCGTCGAGGACCCACGCGAGCCCCCCCGACATGCCCGCTGCGAAGTTGCGTCCCGTGGCGCCGAGGACGACGACGCGTCCACCGGTCATGTACTCGCAGCCGTGGTCGCCGACGCCCTCCACTACGGCCGAAACCCCCGAGTTGCGGACGCAGAAACGCTCGCCCGCGACGCCCCGGATGTACGCCTCGCCGGACGTGGCGCCGTAGAACGCGACGTTACCGATCACGACGTTCGCCTCGGGGACGAAGGTCGCTTCCTTCGGAGGGAAGACGATCACTTTGCCGCCCGAGAGCCCCTTGCCGATGTAGTCGTTCGAGTCGCCCTCGAGGACGAGCGTCAGCCCGCTCGGGATGAAGGCGCCGAACGACTGGCCCGCCGAGCCGTTGAACTTGAAGAGGATCGTGTCCTCCGGCAGCCCTTTGGCGCCCCAGCGGCGCGTCAGCTCGCTTCCGGTCATCGTGCCCACGACGCGGTTCGTGTTGCGGATGGGAAGAGTCGCGCGGACAGGCCTGCCCTCGTCGAGGGCGGGCTTGGCCAGCGGTAAGAGAGTCGTGACGTCGAGCGTCTGGTCGATGTCGTGCTCCTGCGGGAAACGGCACGTCCTCTTATAGGTGCGCGGCACGGTGGGCTTGAAGAGGATGCGGCTGTAGTCGAGGTTTCGCGCCTTCCAGTGGTCGACGGCGCGCCGCATCTCGAGCCTCTCGGAGCGGCCCACCATCTCCTCGATCGTCCTGAAGCCGAGCTTGGCCATGTACTCGCGAACTTCCATGGCGACGAAGCGCATGAAGTTGACGACGTGCTCCGGGTCGCCGGCGAAGCGGGCCCTCAGGCGCGGGTCCTGGGTGGCGACGCCGACGGGACACGTATTGAGGTGGCAGACCCGCATCATGATGCAGCCGAGAACGACGAGGGGCGCCGTCGCGAAGCCGAACTCCTCGGCGCCGAGGAGTGCTCCGATCACGACGTCGCGCCCGGTCTTCAGCTGGCCGTCGACCTCGACGACGATCCGGCTCCTGAGGTCGTTGAGGACGAGCGTCTGATGGGTCTCGGCGAGGCCGAGCTCCCAGGGAAGGCCCGCGTGCTTGATGGCGGTGAGGGGGCTCGCGCCCGTGCCGCCGTCGTGCCCCGAGATCAGGACGACGTCGGCGCGGGCCTTGGCGACACCCGCGGCGATCGTTCCCACGCCGACCTCGGAGACGAGCTTGACCGAGATGCGCGCGTGATGGTTGGCGTTCTTCAGGTCGTGGATGAGCTCCTTCAGATCCTCGATCGAATAGATGTCGTGATGCGGGGGCGGGCTGATGAGCCCGACGCCGGGCGTCGAGTGACGCACCTTGGCGATCCACGGATAGACCTTCGAGCCCGGGAGCTGCCCTCCCTCGCCCGGCTTGGCCCCCTGGGCCATCTTGATCTGGAGCTCGCGCGCGTTGACGAGGTAGTGGCTCGTGACGCCGAAGCGGCCCGAGGCCACCTGCTTGATGGCGGAGTTCTTCGAATCGCCGTTGGTCAGAGGCTCGTAGCGCGACGGGTCCTCGCCGCCCTCGCCGGTGTTCGACTTGGCGCCCAGCCGGTTCATCGCGATGGCGAGGGCCTCGTGCGCCTCCTGCGAGATGGAGCCGTAGCTCATGGCGCCCGTCTTGAAGCGGCGGACGATAGCCTCGACGGGCTCGACCTCGTCGATGGGCACCGGCTTGACGCCGGGGAGGAGGTCCATCAGGCCGCGGAGCGTCGCGAGCGTCTTCGACTGATCGTCGACGAGGGTCGAGTACTCCTTGAAGGCCTTGTAGCTCCCGCTCCGGCAGGCGTACTGAAGGCGGTAGATCGTCTCGGGGTTGATTTGGTGGAACTCGCCGTCGGTCCTGTAGTGGTACTTGCCGCCGGCGGGGAGGCTCGTGTGGACGATCTGGCGCTTCGGCGGGAAGCCCCGCTCGTGGCGCATCCGCGCCTCCCTGGCCACCGCGTCGATGCCGATGCCGCCGATGCGCGTGGAGGTCCAGGTGAAGTACTCGTCGACGAAGTCCTGCGAGAGGCCGACGGCCTCGAAGACCTGCGCGCCGTGGTAGCTCTGGATCGTCGAGATGCCCATCTTGGAGATGACCTTGACGATCCCCTTGACCGCGGCCTTGATGAACCTCTTCTCGGCGACGTCCGCCGGTCCCGGCACCATTCCCTGCCGGACCTGATCGTGCACGGTCTCGAACGCGAGGTACGGGTTAAAAGCGCTCGCCCCGTAGCCGATGAGCGTCGCGAAATGATGCACCTCGCGGGGCTCTGCCGACTCGAGGATGAGGCCGATGCGCGTCCTCGTCCCATCGCCGATGAGGTGGTGGTGCACGGCCGAGACGGCGAGGAGCGATGGGATCGGAGCCCAGTCGGCGTCGTGCCCGCGATCCGTGAGGATCACGATGTTGTGCCCCTCGGCGATCGCCTCCGAGGTCTTCCAGCGCAGGTCCTCGAGCGCCTTGCGCAGCGCGGAGCCGCCCCCAGTGGGGTCGAAGAGCATCGGGATCGTCACGGCCTTCAGCCCACGGCAGGCGGCGCTGCCGTCGAGCGCGCGGATCTTCTCGAGCTCCTCGTTGAGGAGGACGGGGTTCTTCAGCTCGAGCTGGCGCGAGCAGTCCGGACCCGGCTCGAGGAGGTTGCCCTCGGGGCCCACCGAGGTCTCCGACGCCATGATGATCTCCTCGCGGATGGCGTCGACGGGCGGATTGGTCACCTGCGCGAAGAGCTGCTTGAAGTAGTTGAACAGGGGCTGCGATCTCTCCGAGAGGACCGCGAGCGGCGTGTCGTCTCCCATCGAGCCGACGGGCTCGGTGGCGTCGGTGGCCATCGGGTCGATGAGGAGCTTGACCTCTTCCGAGGTGTACCCGAAGACCTCCTGGCGCCTGAGGACCGTCTCGTGATCGGGCTCGATGACGTGAGCGGGCTTGGGCAGCTCGTCGAGCCGGACGAGGGACTGCGCGAGCCACTCGGCCCAGGGCCCGCTCCGCGCGACCCCCTCCTTGAGCTCGTCGTCCGAGATGATCCGCTTCTCCTCGGTGTCGACGAGGAACATACGGCCGGGCTGAAGGCGCCCCTTCTCGAGCACCTTCTCGGGCGGGATGTCGAGGACGCCGACCTCCGAGGACATCACGACGAGGCCGTCGTCGGTCACGTAGTAGCGGCTCGGGCGAAGACCGTTGCGGTCGAGGACCGCGCCGACGCGGATCCCGTCCGTGAAGGCGATCGATGCGGGGCCGTCCCACGGCTCCATCAGGCAGGAGTGGAACTCATAGAAGGCGCGCTTGGCTGGGCTCATCTCCTCGTGGCGGTTCCACGGCTCCGGCACCATCATCATCATCGCGTGCGGAAGCTCCCTGCCCGCCAGGACGAGGAGCTCGAGCACGTTGTCGAACATCGCCGAGTCCGAGCCGTCCGTGTCGATGACCGTCAGCACCTTGCGGAGCTCGTCGCCGAAGAGCGAGGAGCGCATCATCGACTGGCGCGCGTGCATCCAGTTGATGTTCCCGCGCAGCGTGTTGATCTCGCCGTTGTGGGAGATGTACCTGTACGGATGCGCGCGCGACCACGACGGGAAGGTGTTCGTGGAGAAGCGCGAGTGGACCATGCCGATCGCCGAGACGACACGCGCGTCGGAGAGATCGGGGTAGTACCCCGAGAGCTGCGGCGCGTTGAGCATCCCCTTGTAGACGATCGTCTTGTACGAGAGGCTCGGGATGTAGAAGCGCGTGCGACCCGCCGTCGAGGAGCGCGAGACCTTCTTCTCGACGAGGCGCCTGATCACGTAGAGCTTGCGCTCGAAGGCGACCTCGTCCGGGCACGACGGCCCGCGCCCGATGAAGACCATCCTGACACACGGCTGGCTGGCCTTGGCGCTCGGGCCGAGGGCCCGGTCAACCGTCGGCACGTCGCGCCATCCGATGACCGTCTGCCCCTCTTCCCTCACGACCTCTTCGAGGACGGCCTCGCACTCGGCCTTGCCCCCGCCGTTGCGCGGCAGGAAGACCATCCCCGCGGCGTACTCGCCGTGCCCCGGCAGCTCGATTCCCTTCTCCCTCATCGCATCCGCGAGGAAAGCGTGCGGCGTCTGGATCAGGATCCCGGCGCCGTCGCCGGTGTCCTTCTCGGCGCTGCAGGCGCCGCGATGCTCGAGGTTGCAGAGCACGGTGAAGGCTTTCTCCACGATGTCATGGGAGGCGCGGCCGGCGACGTCGACGACGAAACCGAATCCGCAGGCGTCGTGCTCGTAGCGAGGATCGTAGAGGCCTTGGGGTGAGGGATAGCCGTCGTCTTCCATGGTCACCTTCGCTCCCGGGTCCCGGGCCCGGTAAAAAGGGGGGAGTTTCATCTTCCTGGAGGCGACCGTCAAGCCCGGCCGGCTTTCGCGGCTTTCGCGCGCGACTCTCGCATGGCTCCCTCGCCGGCGCTTATCATGCCTCTTCGGACCCACCGGGGAGCGCATCATGTAGCGGACCAGCGCCTCGAGACCCTGACTATCCCCGGCGGGCACATAGACCCGGTTGTGGACGGAGAAGCCGCTTCGCCTCCACGACAACAGCGGTCGTAGCTCTTCCCATCCTGCGTCGGTCTGGAGAACAAATCTTCCCCGGCGATCAATGAAAAAAAGAGAACCAAAACTCCGGACTGCCATATCACGGGGTTACCTTTTCAATGTCTCGACGATCCCCTCCCGGGTTACCTTTCTGAATGGCTTGACAGGGCGGCCGCCCGCGCCTCATCGGACCGACCTCGAGCCGGCTCGTCCCCCTTCAATGGAAATCGTGACTGGGGATGGTCTCGGCCGGGGAGTCCGGAGAGCCACAGGGTCTCCCGCTCAGGAATCGCAGAAGCGGCCAGAAGCGTTCGCCCTTGACCGAGAGGGTTCCGTCCTGTTTCTGCAGGCGGCCTTCGACGATGAGAGTGCCGGAGCTACACGGGGAAAGGAGGTGATTGACCGCGTGAAGACAACCGTTGAGATTCCTGAGGACGTCTGGAAGGCAGCGAAGTTCCTGGCTGTCGAGGAACGGACGAGTTTCCAGGACATCGTCGCTGTGGCACTCCGGGATTACCTGAGACGGCGAAAGAAGGGAGGGAAGAAAGATGAGGGGTAAAGGGCGAGTCTTCCAGCGTGGCCGGCGCTGGTGGATCGCCTATTGGGGATTCCGGCCGAACGGCGACACGGGCGAGGTTCAGGAGTCGGCCGGCGAGACTGAGGAAGAGGCCCGCGATCTGCTCAGTCGGCGGCTGCGCGAAGTGGCGAATCACCGAGACGGCATCCGCAGGTTCCGCGGGCCGCATCAGGAGCGGATGACCGTCGCGGATCTCTTGGACAGCCTCATAGCCGACTACCGGCAACGGCAAATCAAGTCACTCCGGCAGGCGGTCGGAACTGATGGCAAGCGCGGGCACCTGCAGCCGACCCGCGCGCACTTCGGTGCCATGCGGGCGCTCGTCGTAAACACGGACCGGGTTCGCCACTACATCGAGCAGCGTCGGAAGGTCGGGCTCTCCAATGCGAAGATCAACCGGGAGACGGAGCTTCTCGGCCGTGCGTTCAAGCTCGCGATCGAGGACGGGAAGCTGACCTACTCCCCGAAGATCCCGGCGCTCCCCGAAATCAACGCTCGGCAGGGCTTCTTCGAGAAAGAGGAATTCGAGACCGTCGCTCGTCATCTCCCGACGCCTCTTGACGATCTTGCGAGGTTCGCTTACGGCACCGGGTGGCGCCGTGGCGAGCTCGTAGGGCTCCGCTGGGAGAACGTCGATCGAACAGCGCGAGAGGTCCGAATCCCGACCTCAAAGAGCGGAGAACCGCGGAGCATCCCGCTCGACGAGACGCTCTGGCCGATCATCGAGCGGCGCTGGGCGGCTCGGGAGTACGAGTGGCGCCCGGGCGAGTCAGCGCTTTCGGCATACGTCTTCCACCGCCAGGGGAAGCCGCTAGGCAACTTCTTCCGGGCGTGGACTGCTGCGTGCAAGACGGCGGGAGTTTCCGGGAGGCTCTTCCACGACCTTCGTCGCACCGCGGTCCGGGACATGAGCCGTGCCGGAGTCCCGCAGGCGGTCGCGAAGAAGATCAGCCGTCACGAGACCGATTCAGTCTTCGAGCGCTACAACATCGTCTCGGAAGAGGACAAGCTCGACGCGCTCCGGCGCCGGCGGAACTACCTCGAGTCCCGGAATACGAGGCTCAACGTCGTGCCTCTCCGGTCGGCGATCGCCGGGTCACTCTCGGACAAAGACTCGGACAGATGAGCGCGAAGGGGCGGTTTTGTTGGGGTTTCCGCTCGCTTTCAGCGGGTTCGACTCCCGCCGCCTCCACCAACACGTCGCGCTCTCTTGCGAGGGATCCGACTCCGCCACCGGCGCTCGGCTCGGCGGACCGGCCTCGACCGAGCGCCTGTCCCTCGCTGCCCTCGCGCTCCCGCGGCGCGAGGCTCCTCCCTCGATCGCCTCGGGAGACTCCTCGCACCGCGAAAAGAAAACAAACCTAGAGCTTCGTCATCTTCGACAACTAAGCAAAAGTTCGCGCCCGTTTCGGCGCCGCGCTCCGGGCGCGGCCGCCGTCTTCCGCCAGGCTGGGACGTTCGTGGCCGTGCGTCCCGCCATCCTCCCGAACAAGCGGATCCGATTGCGGATCACGCCGCGGTTCAGCGACCAAGGCGACTCAGGGCGATGGACGACCGAGCTGGTGGAGTCCTCGACCGACGCGGTGATGCGACGCGGGCTGGTCATGACGATCGGCGGGCGCGGCCAGACCAGCGAGATATGGCGCCGGCTCCTGATAGGCTGTGAGCGGGTGAACCGGATGCAGGCAGGCAAGCATCGGCCTGACGGGAGAGGCGACATGACGGAGTCCAGAGTCGCGAGAGGTGACGATCTCGGGAGTGCCGGCATGTTGTGGTGGGCGGCAACGTGGCGTCGTTGGCTCGCGGCCTTGAATGCCTTCCTGGAGCGGTGCTTTCGGCAGGCCGATGTGGAGACCGGGTGTTGACCGCCGTAGGCGGGGCCGGTCGGCCCCTTTAGACTTCGGGAGAACGAGCAGCGTCGATGTTCTGCTCGATCTTCTTCGGTAGGGGGTTCGGGGGACCGCAAGGTCCCCCGCAAAAAGATTACTCGGACACATTCCTAGCCCTTCCGATCAGAGCTGCGCCCGGACAGCCTGAGCCTCCTCGATCAACGGGTTCCCCTGCTCGCCCGTCAGTGGGCCGTTCTTCATCAACGCCTCCACCTGCTTGATGAAGGCGTTCAGATCATCCCGCGCCTTTTGCAAGTCGCCGCGCGCAAGGGCGCGTCGGGCGGCCTCGAGCTTCGACTCGAGGGCGTTGCCCTGGCCATGGTTCAGCGCGCCCGCCGCCACGAGCGCTTCCACGTCGCCGATGAGCAGGGCGATCTGCGCGTCGAGCGGGCGCGGGGAAACGAAGACCGCCGCGGTTTGCGCGGGCACGGAGAACGTGCCGGTAGCGGAGTCGTACGAAGCCGTGCGCACCGCCGGGTCGCTGGAGGAGGTCTGAACCGGGTGCAGGCGGAGCGCCTTCCCGGTCAGGTCGGGGATCGGGAAGCTCTGCCCCTCGTCGTTGGCGTTGATGAGAGCCACGATGAGCGCGGTTCGCCGATCGACCCGGCCATCCGCGTCGGTCAGCCGCAGGACGATCAGGCCCGGGATCTGATCCGGACCGGTGTTCTCGAACCGTAGCCGACTCGTGATCTCGCCGGCGGTGCGGAGCCGGAACAGCCGCGAGCTCTTGCGGATGGCGAGCACCTCCTGGAAGTGCGCGCTGGCGTCCAGGATGTCGGACGGCGAAGGGTCGAGCGCGGGATTGGCGAGCAGCGGCTGCATGATCGGCCAGTTCGCCTGGTTGTCCCTCGCGGGAGGCAGCCCGACGCCCCAGTTGTTCGAGGTGTAGCCGAAGTCGAGCTTGTTGAACCAGTCGCCCGAGTTGTAGCTGTTGCGATCGAGCGATTTGGAGCGGAGGAGCTCGACGCCCGCGTGGAAGAACGGAATCCCCTGGCCGAGGACGAGCACGCTCATCCCCAGGTTCTGCATGCGGACGCGGTTGTCCATTCCGGTTGCAACGGGAGCTTTCAGCTGGATGGCGTCGAAGAGCGTCTCGTTGTCGTGCGCCTCGACGTAGTTGATGACCTCCTGCGGGTCGGCGGTGTAACCGGCGGGCTGGCCGTTGTAGTCGATATCTCGGCCCCTGACGAGGTTTCCAGACTGGTCGACCACCGGGTAGTCGGCCAGGTTACCGGCCAGACCCACGCGGATCCAGTCCATGTACCGCAGGAGGCGGGCTTTCTGCTCCATCGGTGTGCCCTGGTTCGTTGCATTGGAGTCGTAGAAGAGACCGGTCAGGAAGCCTTGCTCCTGGATGCCGCTGAACGGTCCACCGCCTCGCGCCCCGTCGCGCAGCCGGTCGCTGAACGTGCCGATGCCGGTGCCGGGCATGTTGAGCTGCGTGGCATTGACTCCGCGAGCATTGTTGGCGACCTCGCCGAAGTTCCACCCCTCGCCGTAGACGTAGATCTTCTTCCCGTCCACTCCGTCGTGCGCCGGGGTCAGCGCGTCGAGGCTCTGCCGGAGCGCGAGCATGTTGCGCTTCATGTGGTGCCCCATCAGGTCGAAGCGGAATCCGTCCACCTTGTAAGCCGTGGCCCACGTCAGCGCGGAGTCGATGAGCAGCTTCTCCATCATGTTGTGCTCGCTGGCGGTGTTCTGGCAGCAGCTGCTCGTTTCGACGTCGCCGTCGGCGTTCAGGCGGTGGTAGTAGCCCGGCACGACCCGGTCGAGCACCGACTTGTCGTTCTGGCCGGCCGCCGTGGTGTGGTTGTAGACGACGTCCATGACGACGCGCAGTCCCAGCCGGTTGAGTGCCTGAACCATCTGGCGGAACTCGAGGATGCGCGCTGGCCCGTCGGTATCGGTCGCGTAGCTTCCCTCGGGCACCGTGTAATGCCAGGGGTCGTAGCCCCAGTTGAAGGCGTCCACGTCCGCCACCGCCGAGACCGCCGCCTGCTGAAGCTCGGAATCGGGCGGGAGGCTCGCGAGGTCGCCGGCGGCCTCCTGCCAGAGGGACTTGTCCTCGTCCACGGTGGCGATGTCGAAGGAAGGCAAGAGGTGGACGTGCGTCAGGCCCGCTCGGGCCAGCGCCGCGAGATGCCGCACGCCTCGAGAGCTCGTTTCCGTGAACGCCTTGAACGTGCCGCGCAGCGCCGGCGGCACGGATGGGTCGTTCGCGCTGAAGTCGCGCACGTGGAGCTCGTAGAGCGCGATGTCCTCGGGCGCGTCGAGGCGTGGCTTGACCAGAGTGTCCCAGCCGGGGGGCTTCCAGGTCGGGGACGCGAGGTCGACGATCTGGCTGCGCTGGCTGTTGCGCGACAGGCTCACCGAGTAGGGGTCGGTGACCAGGTTGTGCTCCACGCGGTTGGTGGACCGCACGAAGACCTCGACCTCGTAAACATAGAACTTGCCGTTCCAGCTCGCATCGCCGGTGATGCTCCACACTCCGGTCGCCGGGTCTGCGGTCATGTCCAGCTCGTCGGCGGAAGAGAGGGGATTCGAGTCGGCGAAGAGATGGAGCTTGACGAACTTTGCCGTCGGCGCCCAGACACTGAGCGTGGGAATCGCGCCTTCGAAGGACACGCCGAGATTCCCGCTGAAGGTGTACAGGTCGTCGAGCACGCCGGGTATCTGCAGAGAGGTCGCGTCGAAGGGCTCGCCGCTGGCGTCGGCGGCGGAGACGGCGAGCTGCCCTTTCAGTGCCCCGGGAACCTCGCCCAGGCGATCGGCCGGGAGCTTGAAGGTCGCGTAGCTCGCGAGATGGGGAAACAGGGCGCGAATCTCGGAGGAGAGGCCGGCGGGGTCATGGGTCAGGGGGATCTCCGCGCCGCCGGTGACTCCCTCCTCGCCGAGGACGAGACCTCCGTCGGGCGCGGTGTGGAGCGTGATCGTCCAGTCGGGCTGCACACCGGAGAGGTTCCACGCGATCGTGTCTTCGGCCACCCAGTGTGCCCGCGCCTTGGCCAGGTTGCCTTTCGGTCCGCCCTCGGCGCCGATCGTTAGGATGTGGGTGACGGCGTCGTAGGTGAAGAAAATCTCTTCGCACGCGACGCTCACCGTGAAGGGGATGTTGGCGCCGCCCGGCGCGCCGCCCGCGCCGTAGTTCTCGTCCCAGCTCTCGTTGATGGCGACCTTGGCCTCGTAGTTGCCGGCCGGAAGCCGCGCCGAGAACGAATAGAAGCCGTCGCCGTCGGGATCCTGCAGCCACGACCGCAGGCAGCTCGGATCCCAGTCATTCGCGCAGCCGAGCTCGCTCTGGAAGCTCCCGGGCGCCACGGCGATGATCTTGTTGTGGTTGTCCGTGACCCAATGGGTTTCGTCGCTGTAGTAGAACTTCACCGGGGCGGCGCTCGCCAGCGCGAGAGGGATGTTCGGCCCGTCGCGCGTGGCGTTGGCGCCGTAGTTCTCGTCCCAGCTGTCGTTCAACGGCGCTTTGTACTCCCAGTTGCCTGCCGGGACGTTGAAGGTGCCCTGCCAGACCCCATCCTCCGCGTCGAAGGCCAGATGAGTCGCGGCGCAGGCGGGTTGCCAGTCCTCCGGGCAGCCCAGCTCGCTCTGCAGACTGCCGGCAATCGTCACGGAGGCGGGTTGCGCCTCCGCCGGCGCCGGTCCGACCGTCAGAATGTGGGTCGACGGGTCGTAGCTGAACAGCATTTCCACGCAGTCGGAGGGAACGGTGAAAGGGATGTTGGCGCCGCCCGGCGCGCCACCCGCGCCGTAGTTCTCGTCCCAACTTTCGTTGATCGCGACCTTGACCTCGTAGTCGCCGGCGGGCAGTCCCCGGGTGCGGAAGGAGTAGACGCCGTCGCCGTCGGGGTCCTGCAGCCAGGACCGCAGGCAGCTCGGATCCCAGTCACTCGAACAGCCGAGCTCGCTCTGGAAACTTCCCGGCGCCACGGCGATCGTCTTGCCGTGGTTGTCCGCGATCCAATGCGTTTCGTGGCTGTAGTAGAACTTCACCGCCTCAGCGCTTCCCAGAGAAAGGGGGATGTTGGGGCCGTTCGCCGTGGCGTTGGCGCCGTAGTTCTCGTCCCAGCTGTCGTTCAAAGGCGCCTTGTACTCCCAGTTGCCCGCCGGAACGTTGAATGTGCCCTGCCAGACCAGGTCTTCCGCGTCGAATGTCAGGTGAGTGGCGGCGCAGCCGGGCTGCCAGTCCTCCGGGCAGCCCAGCTCGCTCTGGAGACTACCGGCAACGGTCACGGCCGTGGGTGCGGGCGTATGGGCGGCGAAGGCCGGCGGTCCGAGCAGGACGAACGTCAAGACACCGATCAGCAGAAGCGGCAACGGGGAATCGGGAGAAGGCGGGCGAAGCCCTTTGCGCATGACGAGCCTCCGGAGGGAATGCCAGCGTATGGCGACCGGCGGCGGGTG
>Ga0214472_10003106_pt1 | contig 17641 bp, 17 predicted proteins | sample RVTome_6_FD_207662 | JGI IMG/M metagenome (GOLD analysis project Ga0214472, IMG submission 207662) | Soil microbial communities from uranium-contaminated site in the Upper Colorado River Basin, Wyoming, United States - RVT140D175 | ecosystem: Environmental > Terrestrial > Soil > Contaminated >... | reverse complement strand
CTCGGCATCGAGCAATCTCCTTAAGCAATGGTTTTTGGGATAAAAATGGGAGGAATAAGCCTGAAAACAGGCTATTTTTTTGAAGAATTATACCAAATATCTATAGCTTAGCTAGGTTCGACCCGTTCTGGGCGTTCAGATTAACTATAGCAGCGGATGGCTCCAAGGCGGGTAGCGCCAAGCCCATGAAAGGATTAGGCGCGGGTGTTTTTGAAATCACCAAGCGCTACAAGACCGATACTTATCGGTCTGTTTATGGCGTGAAAATTGGCGCGGATGTTTGGGTCGTACATGCGTTTATGAAAAAATCGAAAACAGGTATCAAAACACCCAAAGAAGACATTGAACTGATCAAGAGCCGTATTAAGCATTTAAAGGAGACATTAAAATGAGTGAAAAACTGGAAATTGTTAAAGGCAGCGGCAATGTTTTTCGAGATCTTGGTGAAAAAGATGCTGACATAAAGCAAACCAAGGCATTATTGGCCGCTGAAATTATTCGCATCCTTGATAAAGAAAAGCTTTCTGTTCGGGAAGCTGGGAAGGTCACGGGCTACAATTACAGTGATTTTTCCAGGATTCGCAATGCGGAACTTTCCCGTTTTACGATTGATAAGCTCATGTTGATTACCAATGCCCTCAATAGACGGGTGAGCGTAAAAATTAGTGTCGCAAAACAGCGTGGCACCGACCTTCACCCTGCCGCTTGATATAAGCACGGGATACGTGGGTCGCCCAAACCAACCTCCTGAATCATATTAACTTTGCCTCCAGAAAAGCATGTTTTCCGATCTTAGAATACGCTTTTCGAGGCCAGTTTGGTAGGCTGTAGCGGATTCTCCGAGTGTGTAAACACACCTGTACCTTCCACGGTCCCGGTTTTCCATTACTCATTTTTCAGCAGCCAAACATTCTCTATAGCTGTGCATTTCCCCTTCAATCCGCCAGACACATTTGAGCTTGCAAGGAGGGTTAAATCATAACGATCTTTGTAGTGTTGATGCACTTCCTCATTGCTGATTGAAAAAGGAGGGCCTTCCATTATGTTTTGATCGTATTCATAGCAAATCATCAGTTGTGGCGCTTTGTTGGTGATCTCTGTCAGGTGTGCTGTATATCGCCTGCGCATTTCCCCGGACAGGGCAACCAAAGCCGCCCTGTCATATATAGCATCGACCGGGCCAAGCATCTTGCCAGACAAAGCAAATATATCACCGACAAATATGTCGATATTCTTTGCGCTGTAGTGATCCACTTCGCCCAGCGCTGTTATTTTTGGGTTCACCCCGAGGTCCGTGAATAATTGCTCGATGGCGATTTTGCTCAACTCGGCACCCGCGACACGATGGCCATCGGCAAGCAGCCAGGAGATATCAAGGGTCTTGCCGCACAGTGGCAGGAATACACGGCGGCCTTTTTCCAATGACAGCTCTTTGAAATATCTGACCAGGAGCGGGTTTGCTTCACTTTGATGGAAACCAATATCATTGGTTTCCCACTTCTGATGCCAAAAAGTTGCGTCCATAAAAACCTCTTTAGTAGAACCTATCTCAAAATTGCTGCGCTTGGTGATACGGCGTTAATCATGAACTCTAAATCCTCATTTACTAGCGTGTAAACTCCGGTTTTTCGTTCATGATTGCCTTGTCTCACCTGCACTCGCTAATTTTGAGATAGGTTCTAGTCAGAAAGGGTAGAAACCCTGTATTCCACCGGCGCGGTGAGCGGTTTTTTGTCCATCAGGATTTTATTGTCAGTCAATTCCAGCCGTCTTTCTGCAAACCATTTGATCGCGAGCGGATAGATATGATGCTCGACTGCCTGGACTTTGGTGGAAAGGCTGCGGACATTATCGTCGGGTGTTATTTTGATGCGTGCCTGGATAATTACGGGTCCGCTATCGAGTTCGTTGGTGACGAAATGCACACTGGCGCCGTGTTCCTTTTCCCCGGCGTCGAGCACGCGCTGGTGGGTATTCAGTCCCGGATAGGCAGGGAGCAGTGAGGGATGGATATTCATCATGCGGCCCTGATAACGGTTGATCAGGTCAGGGCCAAGGATGCGCATGAAGCCCGCGAGTATCACAAGCGAGGGTTGAAAACTGTCGATGGCCTTTTGCAGTGCGCGGTCGAATGACGGACGGTCCAGATAGGTGGCGTGATCGATGATTTTTACCGGGATGCCCGCCTCTTTTGCGCGCTGCAATCCATAGGCATTTGGCCGGTTGCTGATGACGCCCCGGATTTCTACTGGCAGTTCGCCACTACGTGAAGCATCAATGATTGCCTGAAGATTACTGCCATAGCCTGAGATGAGAATTACAATGGGAAGAGATTCGGCCGGGGAGATTTTATCGGTCATGAAACTCCCTGGATGATGACACGTTTCTCGGTGGCTTCACATTGTTCAATGGTACCGACAGGCCAGGCCTGCTCACCATGTTCTGTCAGGCATGCCAATGCGGTTTTCACGTTTTCGGGTGACACGCAGACGACCATGCCAATACCGCAATTAAAGGTACGGAACATTTCTTCGTTTTCAACGTTGCCGTGAGATTGCAGCCAATCGAAGATGGGCGGCCGCTGCCAGGACGTTGGATCGATGATCGCGCAGGTATTGTCCGGCATCACGCGCGGCAGGTTTTCAAGCAGTCCGCCGCCGGTGATGTGGGCAATGGCGTGAACTGAAACTGTGTCGATCAGTGCCAGTACCGGTTTGACATAGATACGTGTCGGGGCAAGTAATGCATCGCCCAGTGACTGCCCGTTAAAGTCCTGTGAGAGTGAAGCATTCGACGTTTCGATGATCTTGCGTATCAATGAATAACCGTTGGAATGCGGACCGGAGGAGGCAATGCCGATGAGTGTGTCACCCACTTTTACGCCGCTGCCGTCGATGATACGGTCTTTTTCCACGATGCCGACACTGAAGCCCGCCAGGTCATAATCGCCGCTCTGGTACATGCCGGGCATTTCAGCGGTTTCTCCACCGACAAGGGCAGCACCGGACATTTCACAACCTGCGCCGATACCTTTAATTACATCTGCGGCAACATCCACATCAAGCTTGCCGGTCGCATAATAATCGAGGAAGAACAGCGGTTCAGCGCCCTGGACGATCAGGTCGTTGACACACATGGCGACCAGATCAATACCAATAGTGTCGTGCTTGCCGGTTTCGATGGCCAATTTGAGTTTGGTGCCCACCCCATCGGTACCGGAGACCAATACCGGCTTTTTATAGCGGTCCAGCGGCAATTCGAATAAGGCGCCGAAGCCGCCAAGACCCGCCAGCACCCCTGGGCGTGTTGTTCGTTTGGCGATTGGTTTGATGATCTCCACCAATCGGTTGCCGGCATCGATATCAACCCCGGCGTTGCGATAATTTAAAGATGTCACTTTTGATTGTGTGTGTTGTTTTGAGTCCACAGGATTTGGTTAATCAAGATTGCAATTTATCCGGATAATCCAGGATATTGTTATGGCGGGATATTTTAGCGCATTCTGAAAGCCTGCGCCTGAATTTCCGTTTTTGGGAAGAAAATGATGTACATTGACAGGTACAATGTTCTTATTTAGCGTAAGTACCATGAAGATCGCACATTTTTTAATAAAGATACCGCAGGCGATGCGTTTAGCCGCATTGTGCTTGACGATGACGATATATGGCATTGCGCCCGATGTCATAGCCGGTGAGGTGAGTGGTCTTTATGAGGCCGAAGTGGCAGTGAAAGGTCAGGGTGATGCCGAGCGAAACCGGGCGCTTAAGGAGGCGCTTGCTGAGGTGTTGATCAAGGTGTCCGGAAATCGCAATGTCATTTCCATGGCAGCCCTGCAGCAGGTGTTGTCACGTCCGATGGAATTGGCGCAGCAGTTTCGTTACCGCGAATTGCCCAAGGTTGAAAATCAGCAGGACTCCCCCTTCCCGCAAGCTGCCATGGGAACTCAAGAGCCGGTTAAGCAGGTATTATGGGTCAGTTTTGACGCCCAGGCGGTCAATCAGGCCTTAAACAATGCGGGATTGCCAGTGTGGGGGCGTGCCCGGCCATCGACACTTGTATGGTTGGCGGTTGAGGATGACAACGAGCGTTACTTGTTAGGCGGCGACAGCCATCCCGATGTGCAGGAACAAATAAGACATGAGGCACAGCGCAGAGCGGTACCGGTACTGATTCCATTGCTGGACCTGGAAGATCAGGCAAACCTGCGTTTTACTGATGTTTGGGGTAATTTTCAGGAGGTAATAGTTGAGGCATCCGGCCGCTATCAGGCTGAAGCGCTTTTGGTAGGCAGGGTTTATCGTCAATTCGACAACTTATGGCAGGCGCGGTGGTCACTCTATTTGGAAGATGACAAACAATATTGGGAGATCACCGCAGATCAGCCCATCGACGTCATTGCTTCCGGGATCGATGGATTGGCCGACGCCCTGTCCGCAAAATTTTCCAAGATTATTAGCGAAATGGATTTTAATACGGTCAAGGTGCTGGTTACGGACGTGCACACTCTGGAAGATTATGCGCGCATCAAGAAATATTTACATTCACTGGATCCGGTTACCCAATTACAGGTTGAAGAAGTATCAACACCCACCGTCATGTTCATGTTAGGCATTAGGAGTGATCGTGCGGAACTTGAACAGGCAATTGGATTTGGCAGTACTTTGGCGCCGGTTTTGCCCTCTGATGTAAATGATTCGATGAACAGTGATCGCGCCGGACCTCAAGCCTTGGTTGCTGCGCAAACGTTATATTACCGGCTGCTACGATGAATCGCTCCGATATACCGAACATCATCAGCGTTCTGCGCATAATTCTGGTCGTTCCGACAGTGATGTTGTTACTGGGTGAGCGTTATAACCATGCATTGATATTATTTGCCGTGGCCGGAGCGTCAGATGGGCTGGATGGTTATATTGCCAAACGTTATCACTACGTTAGCCGCCTCGGCACAATTCTGGATCCGTTGGCCGACAAGTTATTATTGGTGTGTACCTATTTGGCGCTGGGTTGGCTCGGCTTGCTTCCGGCATGGCTGGTGATCGCAGTCATTGCCAGAGATGCGCTGATAGTTTCAGGTGGCGTTGCCTATCACTATTTGATCGGGCAGTATGATATGGTGCCGACCTTGGTCAGCAAGATCAATACATTTACTCAAATTGTCCTGGCACTGGCAGTTGTTTTATCGGTGAGCCTGTTACCGGTTCCCTGGTTGCAATGGTTTATCGGATGGATGATCTATATGACATTGGGTACCACTTTAGTAAGTGGTGTGGATTATGTCTGGACGTGGGGCGTGCGTGCCTATCGCGCAAAATCCCGCCGTCATTATGGATAAACTTCCATATATTTAAGGGATAGGTAAGGAACGCTTGGTTATAACGGAGTCGCATAAGTGGTGGGTGCTGACCGCAGTTGCTGGAATCGGTTTTTTAGTCTATTTGCTGGCGCCTGTGTTAATGCCTTTTCTCATCGCGGCCCTCCTGTCATATCTTGGCAATCCACTTGTAGACCGGTTAATTAATTTAAAACTGCCGCGCCTGGCCGCAGTGTTAGCAGTGTTTGTAGCGATTTTTCTCCTGGTTCTTTTGGTGCCATTGTTACTGATGCCGTTGCTTGAAAAGCAACTGGCGGTATTTATCAGCAATTGGCCTAACTATATCGATTGGCTGCAACATACCGTCGTTCCCTGGATTCAGGGGCGCTTTGGCCTCGACGGGGCAGTATTTGATCTAAGTTTATTGAAGAAAACATTCCTCGAGCATTGGCAACAGGTGGGTGGGACAGCAGCGGGCATTATCGCGTCAATATCAAAATCCGGGGTGGTTCTGGCCGGATGGCTGGCCAATCTGATATTGATTCCGGTGATAACGTTTTATCTGTTACGTGATTGGGAGACATTGATTAAACGCATCCATGAGCTTGTCCCGCGTTCGATCGAACCTATCGTTACAAGGCTTGCGCGTGATTGCGATGTCGTACTTGGCACCTTTATGCGTGGACAATTGATCGTCATGCTGGCGTTGGGATTTATTTATTCGTTCGGGTTGTGGATAGCCGGCCTCGATCTTGCGTTACTGATAGGCATGTTGGCGGGTATTGTTAGTTTTGTACCATATTTGGGATTTATCATTGGGATACTCGCCGCGGGAATCGCATCCATTGTTCAATTTCATGATCTGATGCATCTGGTGCCGGTGGTCATTGTATTTGGAGCCGGACAATTGCTTGAAGGTATGTTGTTAACCCCGTTGTTGGTGGGCGACCGCATTGGTCTTCATCCGGTAGCCGTCATTTTCGCCGTTATGGCCGGCGGACAATTGTTTGGCTTTGCCGGTATTCTGTTGGCGTTGCCTGTTGCTGCTGTCATTGCCGTGATGCTGCGTTATGCGCATGAGCAGTATGTGGCGAGTGAGCTGTATAGTTCCGGGGATGAATAATAGTTATTGCCGCTGTTATTTAAGATGACTATTTTGAAGATATTTTTATACCAGTAATATGTTTGTGATATGAACTGGGAATCGTTTTTGGCAACACGCCGTGGCTACGTCCCTGGAGGCTCGTATGCAGCTTCCCTGCTGCATATGGTTGCCGCAAATGCTTCCCGGCGCTTGCGTAGTGAGAATTTTTGAGTTTATGGGACTATTGTGCATTACGATGAATTTTGAGCTTCTATTGAGATGATTGTTCAATTGCCATTAGGAATCAAGTTGCGTGACGGTGCGGCGTTTGCCAATTATTTTCCGGGCAAAAATCTTGAGGTGGTTGCCTATTTACAACAACACAGCGGTTATAAGGATGAGCAATGTGCGTATATTTGGGGAGGGATCGGTACGGGCAAGACCCATTTGTTGCAGGCGGCATGCCATGCCGTGGCATCACGGGACGTGACGACCGCCTATGTGCCGCTATCACAGGCGGATGAATTTCCGCCTTCCATACTCGAAGGAATGGCGGAATTGTCTCTGGTTTGTATCGACGATATTCATGCCGTTGCCGGTCATGCGGCATGGGAAAGTGCATTATTTGATCTATATAACCGCATGCGGGAAGCCGGAACTCAAGTGTTTATTGCCGGAAATAACCCGCCGGGATCATTGGGTATTAAATTACCGGACCTTGCTTCACGGTTGGCGTGGGGCGCTGTATTTCAACTGCATCCGTTAAATGATGAAGAAAAGTTGGAGGCGCTGCAATTACGCGCCAAAACCAGGGGGATGGATATGCCGGGTGATGTGGCGCGCTTTTTAATAAACAGGTGTCAACGTGATATGCCGGCCTTGTATTCGATGCTGGATCAGCTTGATCATATCTCGCTGGCGGCGCAACGCAGGCTGACGATTCCATTCATCAAGGAGTTCATGGGCGGTCATTTGTAATTGATCTTTTAACGAGTCTCCGGATTATTGAGAGGTCCCTTGTGAAATGGGTTCCTGGTTTGCGGCTTATATAGGCTGTGCATAATGGCTCAAAGGATATCATTGGCGACATGGATGGTTATCGGTATCTTGCTTATCGCCGTGTTCATTGCCATGCTGATTTATTTTGATGCGCATGTCTACGCGCTGAAGTTTTTGGAATGGCTGGATCAACATGAGACCTTGGCGCCATTATTATTTATCATCGCGGATATGTTGGTTGTGATTCTTGTTTTGCCGGGTGTTATTTTGACATTGGGCGCCGGTTTTTTGTTTGGTGTTTTAAAAGGTTCCCTCTACGTTGTAATTGCTACGACATTGGGGGCGACGATCGCCTTCTTGATTGCGCGTTATTTATTTGGAGCCGGAATAACAAACTTATTGACGAACCATCCTCGTTTGAGCCTGGTGAATAATGAGTTGACAAATGAAGGATGGAAGATCGTTTTGCTGACGCGACTGGTGCCGTTTTTTCCATTTAAATTGTCCAACTATTTTTTCGGGCTGACGCACTTTAGTCTACGAGGTTATATTATCGGAACACTCGTTGGGATTATTCCTATCACAATGTTTAATGTATATCTCGGTTCTCTTGCTGCGGATCTCACAAAATTGGGTTCTCAAGGCGCGTCAAAAACCTCACTTGAATGGACACTACATGGCGTGGGGCTGGTGATTGCGCTTGGGGCGGTGATCTATATCACGCGTCTGGCGCGAAGGGCGCTTAAACACTATATTCCGCAGGAAAAACAACTTTGATAATCAGTACAATTTATATTTCAAGGTAAATGCCGTGTGGCTAAAATGGTTGCCATGGAAATTCGCCATACGCCGCATTGCGCGCTCCCAGGGGTTTCTTGATCCTATCGCGCTGCAGGCGCGCCTGCAGCGCTTTGCCCAGCCTTCCGAGGTGGCCGAGCCCATTGAATTGCTGCGTGCCGGCGCGGTGTTCCATGCGCGTGGATTAATCAATAGCCGTGTTATCCAGCATAATCTCGATTGGGTATGGCCATATTGGGTTGAATGTCAATTCGATCCTAAAAACAAGGCGTTTCTGCCGCGGGCATTTTCCATTACACATGTTAACCTGACTCATCGCAACTGGACGGCGGTTGGAGTACCTGACTATACGGAATTACCCATCGTTGATCCGCGCGGCCTGGTAACGCCCATCATCGACGGTTGGTCGCTTGATTATTGGATAATGACGGACGACGGCAAGGTATTGTTGCCGTCACGTGATAATAAGTCCGCCCAACATATGGAATTCAATGATGGCATTGCGGTAATTACTGAAACGGAAACAACCGGGTTGTTACTTGTAAGCCATGTTGAAGTAATATCACAGGATAATCGTCCGGTATGTCAGATCAACATGAAGGCCCATGCCGACCGGGAAGGGTGGGCTATTATCGCCTTACGTCCGTATAATCCTGAAGGAATAAGTTTTGTACATCGGGTTACGCTTTCCACGAACCGCAAGCAATGGCTTATCAACAAGGAGCATGTTGTTACGTTCAGCGATGCGGCGGAACGGCACCATATCTCGCATTATCGGGCGGGCGATGTGTATATACATTTACAGGATCTTGAAGACGAAAACTTCGGCAGATGCGATGTCGGGATGGTGACGGCGGCGGCACTGTTCAGATTGAAACCGGGGGCGACGCGGACGATTGTCACCCAAATTCCATTACCGGATCAGAGTAACAAAACCAAAGTATTCAGCCATGATTGGCGATACAGCCTGGAGAATCACTGTGAACTTCAGATTCCGGATAAACACATGCAGTTTATTTATGATTCCGCGCTGCGCACGTTGATTTTGCATTCGCCCGGTGATGTGTATCCCGGCCCCTATACCTATAAACGGTTCTGGTTTCGCGATGCGGCCTTTATTATCCACGGCCTGCTATGTGCCGGCCTGGCTTTGCGGGCCGAGCGCGCTATCGACCGTTTTCCTGATCGTCAGACTATGCTGGGATATTTTCATTCCCAGGATGGTGAATGGGATTCCAATGGCGAGGCATTATGGATTATGCGCCGGTATTGTGAAATGACCGGGCGCGCGCCCAAGCCTGTCTGGCAAGGATCAATACTCAATGGCGCACGCTGGATTATCAGAAAGCGGCTCAAGGATGATGGTAATTCGCTACATTCAGGATTGTTGCCCGCCGGGTTTAGTGCCGAACACCTTGGCCCCAATGATTATTATTATTGGGATGATTTTTGGGGAATAGCCGGTTTGTACGCTGCCGCTCAACTTGCCATGTTGATGGATGATCCTCAGGCAAGCCAGGAATTTTATCGTGAAGGTGATGCGTTTATGCAGGCTGTTGAACGCAGTTTGAAAAAGGTGTCTGCGAATTTGGGCCGGGCCGCAATTTCCGCGTCTCCCTACCGCCGGCTTGATGCAGGTGCTATCGGATCTGTGGCTATCGGATACCCCCTGTCACTGTGTCCGCCCGAGGATCCGCGTTTATTCGATACAGTTGAATTTCTGATCAACAATTGTTTTGTCGATGGCGGTTTTTTTCAGGACATGATCCATTCCGGCATCAATGCCTATCTGACGTTGCATATTGCGCAAGTATTGTTGCGCGCGGGTGATCCGCGTTATTTTGATTTAATGACAAGCGTTGCCGGCCTTGCATCACCAACCGGACAATGGCCGGAGGCCATTCATCCGCATACACATGGGGGTTGCATGGGGGATGGCCAGCATGTATGGGCGGCGGCCGAATGGATCGTCATGATCAGAAATTGTTTTGTACGCGAAGAACGCAATCGTCTCTTGCTTGGCACAGGTATTCCACGCCGTTGGCTGGAAAAAAACACGCCGATAACCTTTGGGCCGGCGCCGACAACCTATGGCGCCTTATCGCTTACTATATCGCCTGAAGATGATAAAGTAGAGGTTTCATGGCAGGCAGCGTGGCACAAAGCAGCCCCTCCTATTGAAGTTAAAATTCCGGGTTATACACCGGTCATTGCCACACCTGGCAACGATAGAGTTGTCCTGGAATATTTGATATCCGTATGAATATCTTAATGATGACGAATACATACACTCCGCATGTCGGTGGAGTGGCCCGCTCAGTTGAATCATTTACCAATGAATACCGCAAGCGCGGGCACCGGGTATTGGTTGTGGCCCCGGAATTCGAAGACATGCCAAAAAAGGAAACGGATGTCATTCGCTTGCGCGCCATCCAGCATTTTAACGGCAGCGATTTTTCCGTTGCATTGCCGATCCCGGGCTCCTTGTCGGCCGCGATCGAAAAATTTAAACCCGATATTGTGCATTCGCATCACCCGTTTTTAATCGGTGCAACCGCGGTACGCGTGGCCTATACACATCAACTTCCTTTGGTGTTTACCCATCATACGATGTATGAACAGTATACGCATTACGTGCCGGGCGATTCGCCGGCGCTGAAGCGTTTTGTTATCAGGCTCTCGACCAGTTATGCCAATCTCTGCGATCAGGTCTTTGCCCCCAGCGAGAGTGTCTCCGCTGTACTGCATAAACGCGGGGTAACCGCGCCGATTGACGTGGTGCCCACAGGTGTCGATGTGGAGCAATATTCCAGCGGTAACGGCGTTGAGTTTCGGCGCCGACTGAAGATACCCGAACAGGCGCTTGTCATAGGTCACTTGGGGCGGCTTGCGCCCGAAAAAAATCTGGAGTTTCTTGCCGGTGCGGTTGCTGAATTTATGAAAGCACAGACGCAGGCCCATTTTGTGGTTGTCGGTGTTGGCCCGTCTCAACAAGAAATGCAGCGGATTTTCGGCCAGCAAGGTGTTTCCGATAGACTTCACTTCATTGGGATTCTGCAATACCTCGAGCTTGCCGATGCATTGCATGCAATGGATGTGTTTGTGTTTGCATCCATGAGCGAAACACAAGGCATGGTATTGACCGAGGCGATGTCGGCCGGGCTGCCTGTTATTGCAGTGGATGCGCCCGGTGTGCGCGAGGTGGTGATCGATAATAAAAACGGACGCTTGTTATATTCCGAAGACCATGCGCAATTTGTTTCGGCTTTAAACTGGTTCTCCGCTCTACCGGTTGATCAACTCCGGCAGCTTAAACAGGCCGCCTTGGCTACGGCACAATCGTTTTCCATCGGGCATACTGCAGAAAAGGCATTACAGATTTATAAAAGACTGATTGATCAGGAATTCATCGATAGAGATGAAGAATATAATGTCTGGACGAGCATGCACGGTTTGATCAGGTTTGAATGGGAAATGTTAAAAGGAGTCGCCGGTGCGGCCGGAGCGGCATTAAACGTTTATGAGCAGGATAACAAGCCGGTGCGATGATCTATCGTTTCGAGATTATTCTAGGTAAATTTCGCCGCTGGTTAAGCCGTAGTGAATGGGCGTCAAGCCTGCTAAAGCTTACAAGATCACAGGCAACCGCGACTTCGCCTGGCTTGGTAATAATACAAATCGATGGCCTTTCCCTGATGCAACTGACCCGCGCGCTCGAAAAAAATAGAATGCCTTTTATTGATAAGCTCATAAAACATGAACGTTATCGTTTGCATACCCATTATTGTGGCATGCCGTCGAGTACTCCCGCAGTGCAGGCCGAACTTTTTTATGGTGTAAAAACGGCGGTACCCGCATTCAGCTTTGTCGACCGTGATTCCGGAAATATTGTACGTATGTTTGATCCCTCATCTGCAGCCCGATATGAGCGGGAGCTCGAAAAGAGAGGAGAGCATTTGTTGAAAGGGGGCAGTGCTTATTCCGATATCTTTACAGGCGGCGCCAACGAGACTCATTTTTGTCCCTCGGCGCTGGGCTGGGGGGAGATGTTGAAAGCTGCGAATCCTTTAGTGTTGATGATTTTGTTTATTACTAACCTATATAGCTTGTTTAGAATATTCGTATTATTGATTGTTGAATTATTTTTGGCGGTTTTCGATTTTGTCAGCGGCGTGATCAAGGGACGTGATTTTCTCAAGGAACTTAAATTCGTACCAACGCGTGTCGCCATTTGCATATTGTTACGAGAACTTATCACAATAGGTGCAAAAATCGATATTGCAAGAGGGTTACCGGTTATTCATCTGAATTTTATCGGCTATGACGAGCAGGCCCATCGCCGCGGGCCATCCTCGAATTTTGCACATTGGACGCTTAAAGGGATTGATGATGCTGTTGCCCGGATATGGCGGGCGGCAAAAAGATCCACCCGCCGTGATTACGATGTATGGATCTATTCCGATCATGGTCAATTGGAAACCATCCCCTATCCAAAACATTATGGCGTGTCTATAGAGAATGCCGTAGCCCAAGTATTCGAGCAGCATGAGAATGAACGTTTCGAAGTCAAGGCTATCGATCAGCGGGGCGTCCAACTGCACCGTGTCAGGCTTCTTGGCGGTAATAAAATTCAACGCCTGTTTCCTGTCTACCGGGATATGCAAACAGCAGAAAAGCCCCCGGAACTTGCAGTGGCGGCGATGGGTCCGGTAGCAATGATCAATTATTCCAGACCGCTGGAATACACCGAGAAACGTCATATTGCCGCGACATTGGTGAGCATCGCAAAGATACCGCTGGTATTATTGGCCGATGCCCCGGGCGTTGTTTTGGCCCGGACTGCCGAGGGTGAATTTCAATTACCGGAACACAAAGAACAGATCCTCGGCGCCGATCATCCCTTTCTCGATGAGATAACACAGGATTTAATCGCTTTGTGCCATCACCCGAATGCGGGTGATTTCATTATCTGCGGATGGACGGCGGGAGAAAAAGCCTATAGCTTCTCGCTAGAAAACGGATCGCATGCCGGCCCGGCTCCGGAAGAAACCCAAGCCTTTGCGTTGCTTCCGGGTGATACCGCCCTTCCTGAAACATCACGCGATTATCTCCGCCCCCTTGATTTGCGCAATGCCGCATTACACGCTCTGGGTGAAGAGGTCATCGGGTTTGCGGTAAACCCTCAACATACAAAGACCAAACGCAAAACAGTGCGTGTGATGACCTATAATGTTCACAGTTGCATAGGAATGGACGGTAAGTTGTCACCGGAGAGGATCGCACGGGTCATAGCGGACTATTCTCCTGATATTGTTGCTCTGCAGGAACTGGATGTCGGTAAATTGCGCACCGGCGGAGTTGATCAAGCACGCCTGATTGCTCAATATCTTGAGATGGAATATCACTTTCATCCAACGGTTCATATAGAAGAAGAACGTTATGGTGATGCAGTAATAACTCATTTACCGATGCGTTTGGTAAAGGCCGGCGCGTTGCCCAGTCCCGATAATAAACTGCATATTGAGCCGCGCGGTGCAATTTGGGTTGCGATAGAAGCAGATGGCAAGGAAATACAATTTATCAATACCCATCTTGGCTTGAGACCGGGCGAACGCAAGCAACAGGCCGAGGCATTGTTAAGCCGCGAATGGCTGGCACACCCGGAATGTCGTGCGCCGGTCATCCTGGCAGGTGATTTCAATGCCCTTCCGGGTTCGCCAGTGTGCATGCGCTTGTGTAGCCGATTGAATGATGCGCAGACCGAGCTTGTTGATCATCGTCCGAAGCGCACCTTATTCGGCCGCTACCCTATTGCCAGGATTGATCACGTCTTTGTCGATCCTGCAATCGGGATAGATTATATTGAAGTGCCTGAAACTACGCTTGCCCGCGCCGCATCCGATCATTTACCGTTGATCGTTGATATCCGGATTTCTTGAGGTGCAATGAATTAATAGAAATGGTTGCAAGACATGCCCGTTCATAACGCCGATATCGCTAAAATCTTCGAAGAGATCGCGGATCTGCTGGAAATTCAGGGGGATAACCCGTTCCGCATTCGAGCCTATCGTAATGCCGCACGCACTTTACAGGGAATGGGGCAGGAAGTAAGCGTATTTATCGAGCAAGGCAAGGATCTGCAACGGTTGCCCGGTATCGGCCAGGATCTGGCAGGAAAGATCGAGGAAATTGTCGCTACCGGGCGATGCCGGGCATTACAAAAACTCAAAAAACAGACTGCGCCCGGTTTAACCGGGTTATTGAAGATCCCGGGCCTTGGCCCAAAGCGCGTGCGTTTACTTTACGATGAACTGGATGTCCATACACTCCAGCAGCTTCATCGGGCGGCTAAAGACGACAGGATCAGTAAATTGCCGGGCTTTGGTGCAAAGACACAAGCTAATATTCTCAAAGCCATTGAGGCTAATACTACAACGGACCAGCGCATCAAGCTCGCGCTTGCCGCCCGGTATGCCGAACCGTTGGTGGATTATTTAAAGAAGGCCGGGGGCGTCGATGAGGTCATCGTTGCCGGCAGCTATCGCCGTTGCAAGGAAACCGTCGGCGATCTCGATGTTCTGGTGACCGCAACAACAAACAGCACTGTAATGAAGCATTTCGTCAGTTATGATGAAGTGAAGAAGGTCGTCTCGCAGGGCAGCACCCGGGCGACGGTCATCCTGAAATCCGGTATTCAGGTTGACATGCGTGTGGTAGCGCAACAAAGTTATGGCGCCGCACTGCATTATTTTACAGGTTCAAAGGCACATAACATTGCAATTCGTCGTCTCGGTCAGCAGCGCGGTCTCAAGATTAATGAGTATGGCGTATTCAAGGGTAAAAAACAGATAGCCGGCAAGACGGAGGTTTCGGTATATAAGACCGTTGGGTTGCCTTTTATCGAACCGGAATTGCGTGAAAATCGGGGTGAAATAGAGGCTGCACGGGCAGGCTTGTTACCAGTATTAGTAACCATCTCTGATCTCAAGGGTGACCTGCATGTCCATACCAAGGCAACGGATGGTCACGATACACTTAAAGACATGGTCGATGCCGCACAGCGAAGAGGTTTCAAATATCTTGCGATTACCGAACACTCAAAACATCTGACGGTTGCGCATGGTCTTGATCAAAGGCGGTTGCTCAATCAATTGGAAGAGATTGACCGCATCAACGAAACGCTAAAAGGTTTTACGGTGCTCAAGGGAATCGAGGTCGATATCCTTGAGGATGGACGGCTGGATCTATCCGATGAGCTGCTCGGCAAGCTGGATTTGGTAGTAGGCGCAGTCCATAGTCAATTTAATCTGTCACGCGCAAAGCAAACCAGGCGTATCCTCAAGGCCATGGATCATCCGCACTTTACGATATTGGCGCATCCCACCGGCAGATTAATACAGCAACGAGAACCCTATGATGTCGATATGGCGCGCATCATTCGCAAGTCCCATGAGCGCGGTTGTTTTCTGGAGCTCAACGCGCATCCGGAACGCATGGATTTGTTGGATAGCTATTGTATGGCGGCCAAGGATGAAGGCGTGTTGATCAGTATCAATTCAGATGCGCACAGCGTGATGGATTTTGATCATTTACAATATGGGGTAGGGCAGGCGCGCCGTGGCTGGCTGGAGAAGAAAGATGTGCTTAATACCCGCTCATTGAGTGAATTAAAAAGGCTTCTTAAGCGTACAATGACATGATGGCTTATTATTCAGTGTGGTCTGTGGCTTCATCCTGCTGATTTGAATTAGAAGTTGCTGATTCATTTGGGATATCTATATCGTTGGCTGTCACAGTAAATATCGGGCCATTGACTCCACTGCCATAGGCGGTTATACATACACAATTGATGCAAAAGAAGACGACAGGTATCAGGATTCTTTTGTTGACGTGACAATGATTATGCATGAAATCGCATACGCTTTTATTGGGTCATGTATCTGGCTTCAAATAATACTGTACTATTTATTTAACGATGAACTTTAGAAGTACAGGGTCTATGAAGCATTGGAATCTGGGAAATAAATATTTTTAATCATGACGCCGGCTTCGATGCCATATATTCATCAATGTTTTAACAATAATAAATACTGAGCTTGTTTGGAGGAAGTTGATATGAATGATTCGGTTTTGCCTATTGTCAATGAGTGGTATCAGGATCCGCAAGGCGATTATCTGATGGTGATAGCGCTGGATGAAGATGAAGGTATTGTCGAGGTCCAGTATTTTGAGGGTGAGATTGAGGAATTTGACCTTGAAACCTGGTATGCGATGGGTTTTGAGTCTTCTGAAGCGCCCGAAGACTGGTCAGGCAGTTTTGATGATCTTGAGCGTGATGATCTAGGGGATACTGATTACCCGATGCACCCCGAAGACTGGAATGGCCCGGCAGATGAAATGGAAATGCTGGATTGAAACAGTATATTTATAATGCAGGACATTAGATCATTTGTTTTGGTCATATGCGAGTGCCTTGGCGGTTGCGGCCAGGCGCTTGCCGAGCGCAAGGCATAATCGCTTTTCTTCTTCGGTAATAGGTAATTTGCTGTCAGTACCCGCAAGATGGCTTGCGCCGTAGGGCGTGCCACCGCTTTTTGTAGTCATCAGATCAGGTTCGCTATAGGGCAATCCCAAGACCACCATGCCATGATGCAGCAATGGCAACATCATGGTGATTAGAGTGCTTTCCTGTCCGCCATGCATTGAAGAAGTGGAGGTAAACACGGCTGCGGGTTTATCGATCATGGTGCCGGATAGCCACTGTGAGCCGGTGCCATCAAGAAAATATTTCAATGCCGCTGCCATATTTCCAAACCGGGTGGGACTTCCCAAAGCCAGACCCACGCACTCCTTCAAATCATCCTGCGTGACGTAGGGCGGACCTGCAGATGGGATAGCATCTTCGGTGGCCTCGCACACGGTCGAAACCGCCGGTACCGTTCTGATTCGCGCCGTTATTTCAGGCACTTCTTCTATACCACGCGCAACCAATTGCGCCATTTGGGCAACACTGCCATAACGGCTGTAATAGAGTACCAGGATTTCCGGCATCAGATAATTTCCAATACCTTTTCCGGTGGACGCCCTATTACTGCCTTGTTATTGGCGACAACGATGGGCCGTTCAATCAGCACGGGATGCTGAATCATGGCTGAAATCATCTCACTGCGGGGAAGCTTTGGGTTGTCCAATCCGGCTTTTTTATACTCATTTTCCTGTTTTCGCATCAATTCCCGCGGTTCCATGCCAAGCATTTTGAGAATATTCCCCAGTTCTTTTTTGTCGGGCGGATTCTTCAGATATTCGATGATCCTGGGTTCTATCCCGTTGTCTCTTAATAGTTGCAGCGTCTGACGGGATTTCGAACAACGCGGGTTGTGGTAAATCGTAATTGTCATGAATAGCGCATAGCCTTATATTCAAATTGCCTTATTTTAACCCGGGCC
>Ga0214472_10003105_pt1 | contig 17648 bp, 23 predicted proteins | sample RVTome_6_FD_207662 | JGI IMG/M metagenome (GOLD analysis project Ga0214472, IMG submission 207662) | Soil microbial communities from uranium-contaminated site in the Upper Colorado River Basin, Wyoming, United States - RVT140D175 | ecosystem: Environmental > Terrestrial > Soil > Contaminated >... | reverse complement strand
ACTCGGCCCGGATGACTTGCCTGAAGAAGAAAATCATCCCACACCGGAACCAAGGTAATACCGGGCTACTTTGACGATATTAATCAGGCCTCCTGACGCTGCGATTTAGTAACGCATATTAAAAATTTCAGCGCTGGCAATTAGTGCAATAATAGGTGGATCGCTGGCCCTGCAGTATGTGACGCACAGGTGCCCCGCAAGTTTGGCATGGCAGCCCGCCCCGGTCATAAACCTTTAAATGTTGCCTGAAATATCCGGGCCGGCCTTCACCACTGACAAAATTGCGCAGTGTGGTACCGCCCTGGCTGATCGCCGCATGCAGCACTTGCCTGATAGATTCAGCCAGTCGCCGGTAACGCAGCCTTGCTATCTTCTCCGCCGACCGCAGCGGATGTATGCCGGCCAGAAACAGCGCTTCACTGGCATAGATATTCCCCACGCCCGCCACAATGTGGGCGTTCATGATAAATTGTTTGATCGCAACCCGGCGTCCGCGGGATTTTTTATAAAGTACATCCCCATTAAATGTATCAGCCAGCGGTTCAATACCTATGTTCTTAAGCAGTGGATGTTGCAGCGGATCAGCCCGCGTCCAAAGCAGCAAACCAAAACGGCGCGGATCATGAAACCGCAGGCAACGGCCATTTTCAAATATAATATCAACATGATCATGTTTTCCAGGGCGCGTTTTTTTTGAGACGATCCGCAAACTGCCTGACATACCCAGATGTAGGATAACGGAGCCGGTATCCGCATACATCAACAAATACTTCCCTCTTCTTGTAATATCATGGATACGCTGCCCAACAAGTTCGGTGGACAGCTTTCCCGAGACCGGTTGACGAAGATGCTTGTTACGCACGATAACGCGCATAACTTTTTCGCCCACGATATATGGCATAATCCCGCGCCGCGTGGTTTCAACCTCGGGAAGTTCAGGCATAAACGCGGCAAAAGTAGTGGCGTGAATTAACAGACGGCATCAAGCGTTGCGATAATATGATTCACTCGATGGGAGCGTCATCTTGGGGTTGCTGATTTTCTATGGATAGTTGCATTAAGCGCCGGGCCTGGCCGTCAGAAAAATGATAGCGCATGCCGGTGTCCTCATGTCCCAATATAAACTCAGGCTCACGTGCAAGAATCTGGAAATCAAGCGGCGTTGATTGATTATCAAGGGTAATCCTGATCTTGCCTTGCGCCTTGTCTCCCTGATAACGGCTAACCCGCAGCGCCTGAACATCGCGCCATTCATCAAGCAGGATTTGCACAGCATCGGCCGGCAGTTCCGGGTGTTCCGGCGACACCGACCACCGGTCTGCATCTGCAGCCTTGATCGTAAGATCCGGCAATTCGATTGCAACAATACGGCTCTGCGGTGGTAACAACAGAGTATCGATATAACTTGCAAGATCGATATGCAAATAATGAAAGTAATTGTCCGTGATCAAATACACCTTGCCGTCAATCATGACATAGCGGCGGCTGTTAATGGATTCGGAATCGCCGAAGGCAATCTTAATACCGTTGAGCTGAATAACGCCCAAGGGTTCGGCAAGCTTGAATTTTTCCAGATCCGATTGGGTAACGTTATATTGCTTGTGAATGGAGGTGCGCGCCAATTGCAACATTGATTCAATCCGGAATTTGTTCGCCCGGGCGTTGATTGGATCAATGATACGCCAGTCCGCCCCTTCTTTTTCAAATATAATGCCTTGCTTTGCCGCCGGCATTATACCGATGCGGTTTATGTCCGCGGGCGCAATGATCAAAAGCGGGACAGACGCTACAGGTTTTTCCACGCCTGGCTGAAAATAGGCGATCAACACCAATGTGACTATCACCAACAATAAAATGAAATTGAGAATCAGGCGGGGATTCATCGTACCGTCCGAAAAAATTGTGCGTTAACGCCGGCGCCGGCGCAGCCAAATCAGCACCCCACTTGCAAGCAATGCCAACGGCAAGATTATTAGAAAGCCGAAACCGATTACCGCGATGGAAGTATCCGTTAATTGTAACGAGAGATCCGGTGCAGTCTTCGCAGGTATGGAGATCAAGGCATCATCGCTGCTCAACCAATTGAAGATATTCATACCCAGTTGGAGGTTGCCGCCCAAACCGAGGAAACCGTTTGACAAGAAATCACCATCGCCGACAACGGCAATACGTTGCTGGCGCGTGTTGCCCTCCGGAGAATCAGGATTCTTTTCCTGGGGGAAAAACTCGCGGTTAAGCGCCACACCGATATTTAGCGGGCCAGGAATGTCTTTGCCGGCATCAAAGGTGATCGTGCCTAGGGCTTCTGTTGTTTCCGACCAGGTATTTGACAGCGTCTGTAAAAACTCTCGTGCTTCCCAATCACTTTGATCCTGAATGCTGATGCCGCCTGCGATGGGAAAGAGTGTGTTGAATTCAAACCCCCGGGTTATCGGATGCTCCTCATAGCGGGTCACGAGCGCAACGCGTGGATCGTCAGTGCCGAATAACATCATGCCGACCTGGGAAACATTCGGATCAACAATTATCCCGGGCTCAAACCGGATTTTTAGCATTTCAGCAAGCGGAGCAAGGCCGTATTCTGAACCCGGATCTGCGAGCCATAAGATATTCCCGCCCGCTTCAATATATTCCTGCAAGATCTTGACTTCTCCCGCCAACAAATCCGCTTGCGGTCCTGCTATTACCACAACACTGGTATTTTCGGGAATCTGTGCTTGACTGGCGAGATTTTGATATCTGATGCGATAACCTTTGCTCTCCAGTTGCCGCACAAAACCACCGAGGTCATACCGTGCGTCTCCCTGCGGGTTGCGTTCGCCATGGCCTTCGAGAAAGGCAAGCCAGCGCTCCCCGCCGCGCGCAGCACGTTGTAATGCATTTGTGATACCCTGTTCGGAAATATCCTGGAGTTGTTCTTGTTTACCTGCATATTCGATGATCAATTCGCCATCGATGGTGATGCCAAGGTCACGGACTTTTTGCGGTTCGAGATCGGGATTAACATATGCCAAGGCAAGGTCCGGCTTGTAGCGTTGATAACGTTCTACAAGTTCGCTAATCCGTTTACGCAACAACGGTGTTTCGCTCGCGTAGGCAGTCACGTTAACCGGCCCATCGAGTTCGCCGAGCAGTGCAATGCTCGCCTCCGACAAGGTGTTGCGGCCACTTGCGGTCCAATCCGCCTGATAGGTATAGCGGGTACTCAGCCATGCCAGCAAACCGATGACGCCCAGAAACAATATCACAAACAAGATATTCTGCAGTCGAATCAAACGGCGCGAACGGACGGAAACTTTCATATCAACTAATGTTGCAACCGGTCGGCATCCAGACGGCGGATGCTCAGGATAAGAAATGTGCAGATGAACAACAGGTAATAAATCACATCGCTGCTGTTAAACACCCCTTTTAACATCGGCTCGTAATGACGCAGAATTGAAAGATAGGCAAACACCGATTCGGCTTCGCTGCCTTGGCTCTTGCCCGCCCAATCCAGAATCCACAACAACAGCATGACACCGAAACTGCTGATTGCCGCAATCGTCGGCTGGGCGGTCAAGGTTGACATAAATAATCCAACTGCTGCAAAACTTGCCATGAGTAAAACCAGGCCCAAAAGACCCGACGATAACATCCCGAAATCCAGTGTGCCTCCTGCCAGCAATGAAAGCGGCATCAACAAAATAAGCGCGATCATGATCAATAGAAACACAATAACGCCAATGTATTTGCCAAGAATGATTTCAGTCATGGTGACGGGGGCGGAAAATAACAGGCTTAATGTCTGATTCCGGCGCTCATCACTGACAAGACGCATGGTGACAAGCGGTGCTACCAATAACAACACAAATGCCGTATTACCGAACAAGGGAGTGGCGATAAGCTGGGTTGCCCCCGGTGCATCATTGATTGCAGCAAGCCGGGCCTGTATCTGCATGAAAAAGTCGACTTGCACCAGAAACATATAGGCCAATATCAGCTGCACCACGGCCAGTATCGCCCATGCCAGTGGCGATAAAAAAAGGCTGCGCAGTTCCCGTCCTGCGATTGCTAAAATCATCATATAGCAACCTCTGCAGATTCGGGGATTGGCTCCGCGACCGGTTCTTCACGGCAGGTTATATTGATAAAAATCTGTTCGAGTGATATCTGCTCGGGAATCAGTTCGTATAAACCCCATTTTTTAGCCACGGACATCTCAACCAGTGCGCCGGCAGGTTCTTGGCCGGGCGTGTAACGTAGCCGGATCCGGCCGTCCGGTAATGCCTCGATTTGCTCGATACCCGGTAATGCACCAAGCTCCCCGGTTGCCGGCTGATTTCTGAACGCAACCAGTATACTGTTCCCTTGCAGTTGCTGCTGAATACCTTCAATAGTACTCTCGAGTACCAGCTTGCCTTTGTGAATGATCTGCACCCGGTCACATATGGCCTGTACTTCAGGCAGAATATGGGTGGAAAGTATCACGCTGTGCTCATCCGCAAGCTCCCTGATCAACACGCGTATTTCCCGGATCTGAATGGGATCCAGTCCGACCGTCGGTTCATCAAGAATAACCACCGCAGGCGAATGAATAATCGCCTGCGCAAGTCCGGCCCTTTGCTGGAACCCCTTTGATAAATTACCGATCAGACGGCGGCCAACATCCGTCAATCCGCAACGTTGCTTGGCGTTATCGATGGCACGCCGCCGATGTTCGCGCCCGATGCGATTGAGTTTTGCACAATAGGCTAAATATTCATCAATCGTCAGCTCACGATAGAGCGGGGGTTGCTCGGGCAGAAAACCAAGTTCGGCCTTTGCCGTGCGGGGATTATCGAGGATATCGATACCATTAATCAGGATCCGGCCGGCAGAGGGTGCAAGATTTCCACTGATCATCAGCATGGTGGTCGACTTACCCGCGCCATTCGGGCCAAGAAATCCGACTACTTCACCACGCCTGACCTCAAAACTGACATCCTGAACTGCGCAAATATTGCCGTAATACCGGAATAGATTTTCAACCCGAATCAGGCTACCGTCGTTCATGGTATAAAAACATCATTCCGTTGTAGTACATGCTTGCCAAGCCCGCAATATTACCAAAAACTTCCGAAAGTTAAATATTCCGCTTATGCCGATAGCAATATTGCATCACTGAATTATCCATATCTAAGATAAGTTGGACACTGCCGTGTAGTATAAGCCTACGCGGATACCGGTCAGGTACCAATACGCATTCCGACGGTATTTTTGACATAAACCGGCGCAAGCAGTTACTGGTGCAGGGGCGGACTTATATCAGACAGGCCGCTGTCCACCGCCTTGATTATGGCCAATTTTCCTGTTGCGACCTGGCCTTTCTTGCATAATCCTTGCAATTTGGATAGAATTTCGCTACTTTCGTCCCGGTATTTTGCTGGAACGACAAAAAAAGTAATTACGGGAGGGTAAAGATTATGATGCCAACATTAGGCGAGATCATTTGGCCGGGAATTCTGGTACCGATTGTCGTATTTTTCGGCCTGACGATTTTTCTTGCGTTTTCTGTAACAGGCGAAGCGCTCAAGAATATTGAAAAAAAATAACGTATATCCAGGCGGTTCTTAAAAAAGCCCGGCAATGCCCGGGCTTTTTTGCTGATTGAGGTATAATTTTCCTTTTAGAGTGCTCCACATCGATAATGCCTGCATTGAAAAATCAGTACCATTTACTAAAATTTCTGGTGACCTCTGCCCTGTTCTTTTTTATCGGGACAGTACATGGCGTCCTGCAGGTAATACATCCTATCCGTGTCTGGCTCGACTCGATCGGCAGCCCCTACGGCGGCCCGGGTCATATGATCGATCCTTTGGCGCATGCCCATATCAATGTGGTTGGCGGTGTCGTTATTATGCTTATGGCCGCAACCTATTTTATGTTGACGGCAATATCCGGCAGGCCCGTATACTCAATCCGGCTGGTGAATCATTCCTATTGGTGGACTACCGTGGGCGTGTGTGGTTTTTATACCACCCTGCTGGTTTTTGGTATCTGGGAAGGCAATCTGATGCTTGCAGGCGCCACCGCCGAACAGGAACAAGTACACCATATGTATAGCCCCATCATTGCCGTAGTTTCGACGATCATGGGTATCGGCTTTTGGGTATTCTTTGCCAACGTTTTTCTCACCGTCAGAGAGATCTACAAAACCCGCCATGATACTTGAGTGCGGGTGCCCCTCCGAGTACCCCGCGTGGCACAATGAAGACATCGATCTGGGCGGCACCAGTGTTCACATCATGTCTATCTCCACGCTGCTCCACATGCCTGTTGGCTATGAGCTTTATAAGGGCCGTCAACAACGCTCCATTGATGAATTACAATTAAATGAACCCTGGCCCGGTCTTATACTTACCCGGACAGGCCTGCTGCGGGGCCGTATGATACATCTTTTAGAAGATGCGAATTCATTATCGCGGCACGTCAAAAGGTTGCCGTATCCATTCAACGTCAGGGCATTCCTGCATCAAGGCAATCTTACCACCGCCCGCAAGTCAATCAGTGATATGCAAATGTCTCTTTTCGATACCGGCCACAGGCCAAAAGAACTCTACCTCTGTTATCTTACCTGTCCCCGATGCAGTGAAAAACGCGGCGGCGAAAAAATTCTATTGTTACGGCGCTGGGAGAAAAGCAAAAGACTTGCCGGACGCTTGCAATCGCAAAAAGCTAAAGAATAAACACCGTTGCTATTGATTAACGTGCAAAGGAAACGTTAAGACATCCTCTTGACCCTTGCGCCTCAACTGCACAAACAATGACTCCTGTCCGGCCTTGACCGCCAATCCTCGACGGTAAACCCCGGTCTGTCCATCCTGAATAGCCTGCCGCCAGGGCGTGGCATCATCCATGCGCAACGATATGATTAAATCGTGGGCAGCACGTCCATCTTTGGCTGTCGCTCTGACAAGAAATTCGGTAGATCCTGCCCGCACGGGCGCAGGCCGGGGTTCCACAACGATTTCAATATCCTGCCAGTGTTGCGGCGGCAATATAAAAACGTTGTCACCGCTGCAGGACAGTAAGACGACACCCAGGGTCATCGTGACATATTTATAAATCTTCATATCTAATGTTATTCGCATGCAAGCGTGATTCAACGCGGTCAATCATCATCAGTTGTGATATGAATGTTACAGACTAACCGGGAAGATGGATGATGTATATAAGGAAAAGCTAATTCTGACTGTTTTTCCTTTCAGCAGGCTGCGTGCTTTCTGACTGCGCATGACCTTTTTCATCTTTGGCCGGGCCATAAAACCTGACCATGGCGTACACGAAAGAACCTGCGACAGCCAGATACACCAAGGCCAGCACAAATCCCCAGTCAAACCAGGCACGTTCAAATCCGGGCCTGTCCCCCCAAAAAGGGAAACTCAGTCCGATGGCAATCAGTAACACAAATCCGATCACCGCCAGAAACCATTTCGGCACACCGCGCTGACTCGAAGGTACTGACTCCACTAGCTCCCAGTCTTCCAATCCCCGCTTGGATTTGCGCTCCTCATCGGATTTATATCCAAAATGATCTGCGGGTGCCTGTCCCCATTCAGTCTTGGGTGCAGAAACTTCCGCTGGAAGTTTCTTGGCCTTGGTATGTCCTTTCATGCCTAATTACCTCTGGTTACCACATGATGAACGCGAAACACATCCCGCCAGCCATCATCCGACCACGCATGGACAAATAAAGGATATACACCGGCGGAAAGTTTATCTGCAACGTGGAGATTAATATTCTCTCTTTCAATACCGTTGAACTCAATACTGGGATTCGATAGCGTATAATCACCCGCCTGTAATCCCTCGACCCGCACATGGACAGTGCCGGGATGATAGGTCTTGTGAGCGACGGAGATACGGTAATTCTGGATTTTGTCCTTTTGCATTATTGCATCATTCTGATACACAGCCATGTGATAGGGTTGATATGTCCAAAGCCCCCAGACGAACATTACCAGACCAAACGCGGTCAACGGGATTGTCCACTTTGTACGCCCAATCAGGGAATTCAGGTTTAACAGTTTATTATCGCGCTCTTCTTCCCGCGCGCCAAATCTAAAATGTAACAAGCTGCCGCCGCCGCTGCGGTTTTCACGAATCTGCTCACAAGCGGTAATGCATGCGCCGCAATTAATGCACGCGTCATAGGTGGCGGTGTTGCGTGGATCGATCTTGACGACACATGCATTCAAACAAAAGTTACACTTGGCGCATTCATCCGGATGTGATTTATCGTGTTCGATATGCAAGGTATCTTTGGTTTTAAACGAATGTTGCCACACGCGGTATATACACATAAAACGGCACAGAAAATGCCGGATAAACGCCACGTCGAGGAAAATCATCGCGACAAAAACGAAATATATCCAGTGCAATGATCCGGCCAGCCGGTCGTCATATTGAAACGTTACAAAGGACCATATCGCCGTTGGCGGAAAGAAATAAAACATCGGGATAAGTGCAATTGCCATGGAAACACCGAAAAACATCATGCCAAGCAACGCCCAGTTGAACCATTTACTTTTACCTGCGGAAACACGCATTGTTTCTCCGTTCAGGCTGACTTCCGCATGTTTTCCGAGTAACTTTTGATTCATTTTATTCGCCCACTCGGAAACGGTATTCTGGGGACACGACCACCCGCAAAAAACAGTACCCAGTGACGAATACGTTATGACCAGGCCACTGGCCAATGCCAGCCAAAGTCCGAAGACAATAAAAAAATCTGCAAACCAGATTTGCCGGTCAAGCACTACGAAGGCACCTGCAGGAATATCGATCCTGAACAACCCGGATATCGGAATCAGCAAAGCAATCGCAATAGTCCCCAACTGAAATGCGCGGCGCTGCCAATACAGGCGGCGGCCGGGTTGCGCGTGCCCATTAACAACAATGGGAATTTTGCCTAAGGCATTATTACTGCTCATTTTGTTATCTTACCATAGGCACCATAGTGAATTCACACTAAGGTATAGATGTGTGGATTTACAAAACTAAGGAAGCTCTGAATAGGCATCATGTCTGCCTCACGCCTTCGAGGAACAGGCGGCGGGCATCCAGGTATTTGAAATCTATGGATTCCAGCTTTCTCGGGGATCACAAAAATGTACTTAATAAGACCTTCCCTAATTAAATGTTATTGAGATTGATTAGTGCGTACTTCTTTATCTAAAGGGCTCTGCTTGGCGAGTTGGGCCATGTATTTGTCAGCCTGTGTTTCATTGCCTGCTTCACGCTCAAGATGCCACAACGCACGCAAGGTATCGGCATGATCGGGACGGATTCTCAAAATCGCCAGTAATGCCTGACGCTTGTCAATACCCTTATTCATTGCTTGAGGTAATGTTGCCAGCATCTTGTCGGCCAGAGTACTCCCTGCCCAGCGATCAAGTGGATTGGCCTCGTAGGACAGACGAATCAGCTGCTGTGCCTTGCTGTCATCGCCACGCAGATCCTCCAGCCAACTGCGCACTGCCAGAGCGGTGGCAACATAACCACGTTCGAATGCGCGCTTGTCTTCCTGTCCGACATCTAATTCCTCAATCGAGACCGACAATTCAGTACGTCTTTCCAATAACCACGAAAGAGTTCCGGCAAGATCAAGCTCGCCTCTATAGCGCGCACGCGGTAGATAATATTCGATGCGTGGCGCCCATTCATCCTGTACAACACCCGGACCAACATCCACCGGACCGAAATAGCGGCCCAGCCAGGTCCATACCCCCTCACCGCCGGTAATGGATTGCCTTTGCTGCTCATTGAGGCGATCAAGATTACCCAATGTTGTCCGTACCCCTTGAAATGCTTCGCTTGGCCCAACCAGGGCCAGACGAAATCCATCGAGAAATACAACGGCGTCAGGGAAAACCTGCTGAAAGCTGCGCATGACGATCGACAATGAACGGGGATCAAACTGATTGAGCGCCAGCCATTGTACAAACAGTCCGTCAGGCGCAAGATGATCACGGGCGCGCTGGAATTGTTGCACGGATAACAAATTACTCCGGCCAACCAGATCCGGGTGGAATACATCACCGATAATCACATCATAGTGATGAGATGTAGTGCGCAAATAGCGCCGCGCGTCATCGCGTATTACGTGAATCTCGCGTGTGATATCGTCATTGACGGCGACAAAGAAGTCCGATGCTGCATGGATGGCGCCGCTTGAAAGCTCCACTGCAGTGATCTCAAGGCCGGGATAACCGTGCGTGCCCGCTGCCGATATCCCTGTCCCCAGGCCAAGAAACAACACTGTGCGCGGGTGTTGATGCAGCAGCAACGGCAGCCGCGCCTGATTCTTCTGCAGCGCCACGGCCGTTGGATCGGAAGATGCATCCATGCGCTGCAAATCCGATAATAACAAACGTTGTCCATCGGGACGCTCGATCACGTGGGTGATCGATACCGCATCTTCATACCGATACAGATCCTCGCTACCGGTCTGGATATCCGGTAAAAGAGATTGTACCGCAGGCCATTCCATCACCGGCCAGGCCAACAGCATCAAAACAGGCGCGAACAACCATGCCCGGCGGACCTCACACCATGCCATGCCAAAGATAAACAATGCCAGTGAAGCGGTAACCATCGCAGCCGAAGTGCCCAGGCCGGGTATCAACACAAAGCCCATCAACATTGCACCAACAGCAGCGCCTAACGAATTTGCACCGTACAACCATGGCCCACTGATGGAATCACTGTCAAAACGGGCCGCCAATAGCGGCAACCAGGCGCCCAATGCCAGTGTCACTGGCAAGGTCAATGTGACGATCGCAAGACCTTGCCAGCATAACGCTTCAAATAGCGAATCAAATTGGATGCGTCCCAGCCATTGGGAAAGGACAGGTATTCCCCACAAGCTCAACAGGCCACACAATGCTGTCAGGCCTGGGAGCACATTAAGCCAGCGGGGATGAGGATACTTTTTCATCAGTAAACTGCCTGTACCAATCCCCAGCAGAAATACAGCCAAAATAATGGCCAATACATATTCGGTACGTAACAGGATCATTCCGAACATCCGTGTCCAGCCTATTTCGAGCATCAAGGCGGCTGCACCCAGTCCAGCATACGGCGCCAGATCCATTAACCCGGGCCGAGCTATGTTTTCCGGCGCAGCTTGTTTCGAATCCTTACTACACAACCGGGAAAGGATGAATGCCGTTATGCCGATGACCAATCCCAGACCCGCCACGATCCGCATTGATGATAACCATCCAAACACTGGCAACAACGACAATGGCAACACCGCGCCCAGCGCCCCTCCCAAGGTATTCAAGCCATAGATTTTCGCCAATGAGATTGAGACCGGCTCAACTGCCTTAAGCACCAGAGGAAACCCCGCCCCCATTGCGAGTGCAGGTATCAGCAACAATATCAGGGCAGCGCATGCCTCCAAGGAATACCACAAACCCAAACCGGCTTCGGAACCGATAGTATTTATCCAGGAATCGGTGCCTTTAATCAGCCACGGCAGACAGAGGGCATATATGGCGATGGCAACTTCCAACGCCGAAAAAATCATTAAAGGGGAAACAAGCCGATGCCTCCACTTGAGTATTAACAAACTGCCGAGACCCAGACCCGCCATGAACGCGGCGACGGTGATTGTCACTCCGAAGATACTGACACCAAACTGCAAGCCGAGCATGCGCGCCCACAAGACTTCATAGCTGAGGGCTGTTACACCGGACAGGGTATAGATTACAAGAAGGGTACCGGTCCAGGCCCGGTGTTGTGAAGCAATCAACGCTGGAACGGAAAAAACCAGATCATCGCTGCAATCGCATGAACCAATGCAAGCGTTACACTCATACCTGCACAGATCATGTGGGCGACAAATACGGGTTTTCTATATAACACCATCGCCAATCCCAGGCCCGCTGTCGTCAATATCAGGATCACGAGGGAGATACCCATGCCAAAAAGCACAATATGCTTTTTCTTCTCGCTCATCTCCAGCGATTTTTCTTTTTGCAGGCTGAGCTCGGTAAACCCCTGCATCACCTGGCTGCTTTCACCGGCACTAACACCATCCTGCGCTGCTGATGCCGGGAATGCCGGCAACCCAAGTATCAATAACAATATCCAGACAATAAATACAACTCGCGTTTCTTTTACGTAACTCAATCTGGCCAGCATTATTCTTTTTCTTCTTTTTTTGTGTCACCCGGTTCGTCCGGATTGCGGCCGGCAAAGCGCCAATACAATATCGCCATCAGGAAAAACGGTGCCAGCACGAATCCCACAAGAAATAGGAAAATAATGTAAGGAGTCTCGATAGTGACATGGAAAAAGCGATAGCTGTCAGCCACCGCAAACGCGGCATGAGGCAGCCATAACAAACCAAACAGAAAACCGGAAGATACATATCTATTAAACATCGGGAGAATTCCTTGCTTGCAAGGTGGAATCTTTGGCGCAGCGGAAACCATAAAAGTCCGAGGCGTAATGAGGGAAAGAGTAATTACGATGATAGCTTGCCGTCGAAAAAGGATCGCTCTTCCATGAACCGCCGCGCATCACAATATACGGTGCATCTACCTTGATCAAATCGACAACTTTTAACGCCCTGTCGACGGGTGAGGTGGCCACGCCGATTCTGGCCTGAAATAATTCATCAGGCGCATCGGATCCTTTATATGGTAGAAATTGATCCGCCGTCCATTCACTCACATTGCCGGCCATATCGAATACGCCATAGGGGCTCGCCCCATCGGGATAATGGGTTACCTCTGTCGTGGAACCCACGTTGTAATAGGTATTCAAGCGATCCACCTTCATTTGCTCGCCCCACGGCCAGCGGCGGCCATCGGTTCCGCGTGACGCCTTCTCCCATTCCGCTTCCGTTGGCAAACGCCCTCCCATCCATGTGCAATACGCCTTTGCGTCGTACCACGACACCATGGTCACCGGATGCAACAGGTCGCTTGGCTTTACCTGTCCACCCTTCCAGTGCAAGGGGGGGCGATGACCGGCATCCGCAACAAAGCGGAGATATTGCGCATTGGTAACCGGATATTTGCTGATCTGGTATGCCGGCAACTCTGCCTGATGTTCGGGATGATCCTGCGCATCGCTCAGTGGCCGGTTTGTCCCCATGATAAAACTCCCCGCGGGTATCTCAATCAGCGTCCCGAGATCCTGCCATTGTCCGGCGGATAACATGCCCTCAACGTCGGCAACGTTGTAGCTTACCCGGCTGATTTTCCCCTGCTCATGAAGGCGTTGAAGTGCAATATCCTCTCCGGCGGCCCTGATGCGCGAATCCATTTCCGCCAAATCATACGTTGCCTTGCTGCGCATAGTTTCCATCCCCCTGTCCAGCAACTGAATCAAATGCACAGAGATACCCAACGCCAGCAGTGCAGCGCACGTCACCAGGGTCGCCATAAGATAGCGCTTTCTTTTTACCCTATGGTCTTCGCTATAAAGATGAGCAGGTTGTTGTTGCAGAGGTGACATTATTCACCGCCAGAAGGGGGCACGGATGAGTTTTTGGCATCTTTGTTCAGATATTTCACGTGATGTGGCCTGCGCCCGTAGATTTTCTTGATCATAATTTCGCCCAACAATCCTCCCGCCATGGCGAGTTCCATGGTTACTATGACGGGAAAGCCCCAAAATCCGAGCGGCAATAAACTGTACCCATCGGGAACGCCTGTGATAGTGCTTAGTTCCCAGTAACTTACGACACGCGCCAACAGTGCGGCTAGCATACATAAAATCTTGCCGCCAAGTCCGTAGATTGCAGAAACCACAAAGCCGGCAATGATGGGAACCAGTGTCAAGTCGATGAACCATCTGGGGTCGCCAAACGTCTCTGCCACGTTCTTGAACAATTCAAGCCGGATCCCGAGGATATAATCGCCTATATAGATAACCACGGCCCCGGCAAGGATCGAACCCATGCCCCACAAGTATCCTTTAATCCTGTTGCTCAACATCGCTTTTCACGTCCTGATATGGCAAGCCTGTCAGTTTTTCATACTCCGCCTTCTTCGTTTGCTCCAGATACCAGTCTTCGACTTTCAAACTCGCAAGATAGGCCGCAAGCGTGTGGCGCTCCTGATCGGTAAGATGCGCGTATGAAGGCATACGGTATTGTTCCTTCAGCCGTGACTGAAGAATAGACTGGGGGTCCTCGGCGGAAAGATAATTATAGAACCATTGCTCATCTTTCAGTGAACCGATACCATCCAGTGCCGGAGCAGGGACAGATTGCATCACATCTCTAACCGTCCACAGACTATGGCAGCGCTTGCATTTAAGGCGATGGTATAGTTCGGAACCGCTTTGTACGAGATCGTGTGACGCAGTACTATAAAAAGGAATACCCGGATCTTTATTCGCAGGATCCAGTAGCTGAAGAACATTGCGGCCCATAAAGGCAAGTACGATTAGAATTATAGTGCCGTAAATCCATTTTTCACCGCTTCGCATGTTTTGCAGCACGCTGTTCGGCCATCGCCTTTAATTCTTCTTCACGTTTTTTCATTTGATCTTGCCTTACTTCCTGGGCCTTTGCAAAATCTTCAGGCGTCATTTTATCGCGGTCTTTTTCATCGAATACCAGATATTTGATATCCTCATCGAATTGTCCATGACGATACGCCCAGCGGATGGCAACGAGTGCGGCTATAATCATTGCCGCTGCTGCAACGAGCCACAGATATATTGTCCATCCATCCGGCAGGGACTGCATAAATTGTTTCACGGTATTGTCCTCCTAGAATAGATGCCCAAAAAGTAGTTGCGCTGCGCCAAAGGCCAATGCCACAACAATACCGAGCACGAGCCACGCGAACAGGATTTTTTCACCTATACGCATGCCCTCGCTTTTTGCTCGAAGGAAAAAATTATATAAAATCGCTGAAAATACAGCAATGCCCAATACCATAAAGAAAAAAATACCAACGCTGTACTCCTTGCTGCGCATGCTTTCAATGGTAAATGGATCGGGTTCGGTATTATCCTGAACCTGAGCCACTAAGTCGTTGGTAGTTAGATACTTTTCAGGGATCTGCTGTAAATTGAGGTCTCCGGTATCGAGGCGCATGTAAGTTAAAATTGTATCCCTTTGTATGTGTATGGGTAAACCCAGGCGTTCCGGCATATAAGCGTGAAACGCTCATGCATGGCTGTGCTTACAGGTGTCAATTTCGAACAAGGCGTAAGGAGGACACCATCCTACAATAGCCGTCAATAATGGTAATACACCAATCGCACCCCACCAGCTCTGAAAGTAAATACCGGTACCGATAATAGCCAGCCCTATCACGGTACGTAATACCCTGTCTATTCCACCCACGTTCTTTTTCATGACGGCTCTCCTTTACTGCATCACCTAACAAATGACTCATATATATTAATATACCATTTCACTGCATGATGAGTATGGAGAATCAACAATATCCCGGATAATATGGCCATCTGAGTCCAGGCAGACAACAGGATGTCCGTTTCAGCTTACTAGCCGCTACGAAAGGAGCCGGCAATGAAATTGTATGGATCATTAACCTCACCGTATGTGCGCAAAGTGAGGATATTTTTAATCGAGAAAGGCATCGATTACGAATTCATCACCGAAGGCCCCTCTGATCCGGCGGGCAACGTGCCGCGTCTTAATCCGTTAGGCAAGGTGCCGGTATTGATACGGGACGACGGTGAAGCCATCTTCGATTCGCCGATGATCATTGAGTTTCTCGATGACTTGTCGGGACATCCTTTAATCCCGGCCGGTAAAACACGTTGGCAAGCACAGCGCTGGCATGCCCTCGGTCAGGGCATCCTCGATGCCGTCGTAACCCGGTTAATGGAAACTCGCCGCGTAGCAGAACGTCAGGAACCTGCCGTTATCGACAGACAAGAGGGCAAGATCGCCGCTGCCTTGCGCTTTGCAAATGAACATTACAAAAAAGAAAAATATCTGGTCAACGGCAGCCTGACTATCGCCGACATTTCATTCGGCGTGGCGCTGGAATACATCGATTTCCGTTACCCGCACGACTGGCGCAGCTTATATCCACGCCTTGATCAGTGGCTCAATGAACACAGCGCCAGCCCTTCATTTACCGTAACAAAACCGCCCACCGGATAGACCGGGGTTAAATAAACATGACCTCTCCACTGCGCACATAATATACTAACGCTAAAGACTGCATTAGAATTGAGATGCCTGGGACCTATCTCAAAGGTTAGCGAGCGCAGCAACTTTAAGACAGGTTCTGGATATAATTGCCGGCAAAGGAGAATATTCACCATGAGCGATAAACCGGAATACAAAACCCTGTGCAAAACCTCCGTAGGTGTGGAGCTCAGCGAACAGGAGTGTCAAGTCCTGGCAGGCATTATGGGGACACGCACACTGCATAATAATGAGCTGCTGATCAAAGAAGGTGAAGCCGATAATACCCTGTTTATCCTCACGGATGGTAAGCTCGCCGTCACAGGAAATGTGCTCGGAAATGAAATCGTCGTCTATACCATGAAGGTGGGTGAATGTGCCGGCACCCGGGCTTTCGTTGACCGCACCCCGCGCAAGGCAACGCTGCGTTCGGTCGGGGATTCCACGGTATACACATTAAAACCTGAAGCCTTCGAATCGTTACTGGAATCTCATCCGGTCATCGTCTATAAGGTCATGCGTGCACTCTTTAGAATCACCCACACCAACCTGATGCGCATGAACCAGGAAAGCCAGGAACTCGCCAACTACATCACCAAGACGCGCGGGCGGTATTGATTTAAGTTAGGTCTGAACAAGTCCATTTGTGTCATTCCCGCGGAGCCTGTCCCCGCGCAGGCAGGGAGCGGGAATCCATAATAATCAAGAACCTGGATCCCCGCTTCAACATGCCCTCGAATGTTTTAGTCGGGGAAGGGCGTAACGACCTATTCCGGGCTTCCTAAATCAATGTTTTCCAAATACTTATACCAAAAACTATCATTTTCAGACATGTTATATTATGTATTTGAATTGACATTTAAGGCAATTCAAATACATAATATAACATGTATACCGACCGGCAACTACGCGAGCTATTCCATTTCTGTTTTCTGGAACGTTTGCTCAAAATTTCCGACATAAAACTCTATGTGTTAAAGGGCGGAGTTAATCTGCGATTCTATTTCCACAGTCCCCTCTATTCGGAAGACATGGATCTGGATGTCATTGCGGGAAGTGTAGCCACACTTAGAAAAAATGGTTACAAGATTCTGGATGATGCGGCATTCAGACGAAACCTGCGTACCTATGGCATTGAGGATATCGAAATAAATGACCCTTTAAAAGCAAAACATACTGAAACGACTCAACGTTTCCGTATGCGCCTGATAACGGCTTCCGGCGATTCCATGCCCACAAAGATTGAATTTTCTCGCCGCAATATTTCCGCTGACCCAACTTCTATCGAACTGATTGATCCTGAAATCGCCCGTTTCTACAATAAACTGTCATTTCGCTGTCAACATTATCCAGCCGAGGTTGTCGTGTAAGCGCTCAATAAACCCCATCTATAAACAATGACGACATCGAGCTACCCTAGACCTCTATTGTCAGGAGGCTCGAAGCGATGATCAAACGCAGTGAATCAGATTGGAAATCGTTATTTGAGGCG
>Ga0214472_10003104_pt1 | contig 17650 bp, 14 predicted proteins | sample RVTome_6_FD_207662 | JGI IMG/M metagenome (GOLD analysis project Ga0214472, IMG submission 207662) | Soil microbial communities from uranium-contaminated site in the Upper Colorado River Basin, Wyoming, United States - RVT140D175 | ecosystem: Environmental > Terrestrial > Soil > Contaminated >... | reverse complement strand
TGCATGGCACGAATGCCCGCCGCGACGCACTCCAGCAGCGCGACGAAGTGCGCCGAGCGCGGCGGGCGCTCGTCGAACAGCCGCAGCAGCGCGTCGCGGAAAGTCTCGGCACCGTCCTGGTATTCGGCGAGGTAGTAGCTCTCGCGCAGCCGCGAACCCTCCCAGCGCTCCAGGTAGCCGATCGGCGGCGGCGTGCCCGCGCCGTGGGCGGCGAGGTGCGTTGCCGCCCGCCAGGTGCGCTGCGCCTTCGAGCCGCGGCGCCGGTCGCGCAGGTCCTTCGCCCAGAGCTGGGGGCCGAAGGCCTTGACCATCACCGCATGGGTCGCGCCGCGCAGCGGCAGCTCGATGCGGATGTTGCGATTGCGGCCGGTGGTCATGAGCCGCGCCTGCGGCGCATCCAGCAGCTGCGCCAGCCGGGCTAGCGCCTCGAGCAGGTCGGGCGCGCGGTAGCGCTCCGCGATCTCGCCGGCGTAGGCGCCGGCAATCGCGCCCGCGCTAGCGGCCATTCAGGCGCTGGAGCTCGCCGCTCCAGCGCTGCGTCATGTCCAGCAGCCAGGCGGCGTCGGCCGCGTCGTTGTACCCGGTGTAGACCGACACGGCAAGCACCTTGCCGCGCAGCAGGAGCTGCGTGGAGGTGAACAGGAGGTATCGCGGTGTGTCGCCGTAGCGCGGCGGCAGGCGCGAGCCCAGGAGCTGGGACACCGCCAGCGGCTCGCTGCGCAGCACGCGCAGGAAGTTGGCGCGCCCGACGGCTTGCGCGTCCAGAAACGCCTTGAGGTCCGCGGGCGTCGCCGCCTCGCCCAGGCTGCGCACCGACTCCGCGGTGAAGTCGCGAAACCGGCTGAGCCCGACGCTGTCGCGCTCCAGCGCGCGCGGCGTGGCGAGGAGCAGGTAGCGGTGCAGCGCGGGCGCGTCTCCCTGGCTGAAGAGCCGCAGATCGGCATCCGTCAGCGCAAAGAGCAGGATGCGGTTGGAGGCGGAGGTGAGGCTCTCGGCGAGCTCGCGCAGCCGCGGCGAGGCGAGGTCGAGCGTGTCGGCGAATCCCGGCGGCGAATCGAGCACCAGGCGCGCCTCGCCCAGGTGCACGGCGAACGGCGCCGCCGTGCAGTTGAGCGAAAGGGCGGCGAGCAGCGGGAAAACGAGAGCGCGCACGGCCGCCATTCTATCCACCATCACGTATCATCCCTAGTTTTCGGAGAGCAGGAACTTGGCCACGATCCTCAGTACACTGCCCAGAGGGGAAAAGGTCGGCATCGCGTTCTCGGGTGGTCTCGATACGAGCGCTGCGGTGCACTGGATGCGCGCGAAAGGCGCGATCCCTTACGCCTATACGGCCAACCTCGGCCAGCCCGACGAGTCGGACTACGCCGAGATTACGAGGAAAGCGCTCGCCTATGGGGCGGAGAAGGCGCGCCTGGTCGACTGCCGGCCGCAGCTCGTCGCCGAGGGCATCGCGGCGATCCAGTGCGGCGCCTTCCACATCTCCACGGGCGGCGCAACGTATTTCAACACCACGCCGCTCGGCCGGGCGGTGACCGGGACGATGCTCGTCGTCGCCATGCGCGAGGACGAGGTCGGCATCTGGAGCGATGGCAGCACCTACAAGGGCAACGACATCGAGCGCTTTTACCGCTACGGGTTGCTCGCGAACCCGACCCTGCGCATCTACAAGCCCTGGCTCGACCAGCGTTTCATCGACGAGCTGGGCGGCCGCAGGGAGATGTCGGTGTACATGGCGAAAGCGGGCTTTGACTACCGCATGAGCGCCGAGAAGGCGTATTCGACGGACTCGAACCTCCTCGGCGCCACGCACGAAGCGAAGGACCTCGAGTTCCTTGACAAGGGCCTCTCCATCGTCACGCCGATCATGGGGGTCGCCTTCTGGCGCGCGGACGTGGCGGTGAAGTCCGAGGAGGTCTCGGTCCGCTTCGAGCAGGGCGTACCGGTGGCGCTGAACGGCCAGCAGTTCACGGACGCGGTCGCGTTGCTCACGGAGGCGAACGCGATCGGCGGCCGGCACGGGCTAGGCATGAGCGACCAGATCGAGAACCGCATTATCGAGGCGAAGAGCCGCGGGATCTACGAGGCGCCGGGCATGGCGCTGCTGCACATCGCCTACGAGCGTCTGGTGACCGGCATCCACAACGAGGACACGATCGAGCAGTACCGGGCGAACGGCCGGCGGCTCGGGCGGCTGCTGTACCAGGGCCGCTGGTTTGACCCGCAGACCATGATGTTGCGCGAGACCGCGCAGCGCTGGGTGGCGAAGGCCGTGACCGGCGAGGTGGTGCTCGAGCTGCGCCGCGGCAACGACTGGTCGATCCTCGACACCCGCAGCCCGAACCTCACCTACAAGCCCGAGCGCCTGACGATGGAGAAGGGCGAGGCGTTCTTCACGCCCGGGGACCGCATTGGCCAGCTGACGATGCGCAATCTCGACATCGCCGACACGCGGGACAAGCTGCGCGTCTACGGCGAAGTGGGGCTGCTCGGCGACACGGCGGGCGGTGTGCCGCTGCTCGGTCCGGTAGACGCGGCGAAACCTCCGAAGCGCTAGCGCCCCGACTTCTTCGGTTTCACCTTCCCCAGGAGTAGGAACTCGATCAGCGCCTTCTGCGTGTGCAGCCGGTTCTCGGCTTCGTCCCAGACCGCGCTTTGCGGTCCGTCGATCACCGCCGCGGCCACTTCCTCGCCGCGGTGCGCCGGCAGGCAGTGCATGAACAGCGCGTCCTTGCGCGCCGCCTTCATCATCTCGGCGTCGACCTGCCAATCCTGGAAGTCGCGCCGGCGCTCCTCGTTCTCGGCCTCGAAGCCCATGCTCGTCCACACGTCGGTGCTGACGAGGTCGGCGCCCTTCACCGCCTGCATCGGGTCGCGATACTCCTCGTAGTGGTCCGTGCCGTACAGTCCCGCGCGCTCGGGCTCCACCTCGTAGCCGGGCGGGGTCGAGACGTGGACGTTGAAATCGAGCACCTCCGCCGCCTGCAGCCAGGTGTTGCACACGTTGTTCGAATCGCCCACCCAGGCCACGGTCTTCCCCCTGATCGCGCCGCGCTGCTCGACGAAGGTGAAGATGTCGGCGAGCACCTGGCACGGATGGTACTCGTTGGTGAGGCCGTTGATCACCGGCACGCGCGAGCGCGCGGCGAAGCGCTCGATGACGTCCTGCTCGAAGGTGCGGATCATGACGATGTCGCACATGCGCGAGATCACCTGCGCCGCGTCCTCGACCGGCTCGCCGCGGCCAAGCTGCGAGTCGCGCGTGCTGAGGAAGATGGCGGCGCCGCCCAGCTGGTGCATGCCGGCCTCGAAGGACAGGCGCGTGCGCGTGGACTGCTTCTCGAAGATCATCACCAGGGTGCGGTCCTCGAGCGGCCAGTAGCGCCGGTAGCGCTTGAACTGCTGCTTGATCCAGCGCGTGCGCGCGAACAGGTGCTCGAGCTCCGCGCGCGCGAGGTCCTTGAATTGCAGGAAATGGCGCAGCTTCGCCATGCGAGGGCTCCGCGGCCTTCAGCGCGCCGCGGCGGCGCGCGGCGCGTCTGCCGACGGCTGCAGGAACTCCCTGACGATCGGCGCCAGGCGCTCGACGACCTGGCGGCCCTCGACCTCGCTCATGACGAGCGGGGGGAGGATGCGAATGACGCTGTCGGCGGTGACGTTGGTCACCAGGCCGCGCGCGAGCGCGGTCCTCACGATCTCGCCGCAGGGCCGATCGAGCTCCACGCCGATCATCATGCCCATGCCGCGAATCTCGGTGACCCCGGCGACGCCCCCAAGCGCGGCCTCGAGGCCGAGGCGGATCGCATCGCCCACGCGCACCGCGTTCTCGAGCAGGCCCTCTTCCTTCATCGTGTCGAGCGTGGTCACCACGCCGCACATGGCGAGCGGGTTGCCGCCGAAGGTGGAGCCGTGGTTGCCCGGCTTGAACACGCCCTTCGCCCGCCCGCCGACCACGCAGGCGCCCGCCGGCACGCCGGAGGCGAGGCCCTTGGCGAGCGGCACGACGTCGGGCTGGATGCCGGCGTGCTGGTACACGAACCACTTGCCGGTGCGCCCGAGCCCGCACTGCACCTCGTCGGACATGAACAGCCACTCGTGCCGGTCGCAGATCTCCTTCAGGCCGCGCAGGTATTCCATGCGCGACACGTTCACGCCGCCCTCGCCCTGGATCGGCTCGACGAACACCGCCACCACGTTCTTGTTGTGCTCGGCGACCTGGCGCACCGCCTCGAGGTCGTTCAGGGGCACGCGCACGAAGCCCTGCACCAGCGGCTCGAAGCCGGCCTGCACCTTGCGGCTGCCGGTGGCCGAGAGCGTGGCGAGGGAACGCCCGTGGAAGGCCTTTTCCATGACGATGATCGCCGGCTCGGCGATGCCGCGGTCGTGCCCGTACTTGCGCGCCACCTTGATCGCCGCCTCGTTCGCTTCCAGGCCCGAGTTGCAGAAGAACACCTCGTCCAGCCCGGTGATGGCGGCAATGCGGTCCGCGGCCTGCTCCTGCAGCGGGATCTGGAACAGGTTGGACGTATGCATGACGCGGCCGATCTGCTCGCTGAGCGCGCGCACCAGGCGCGGGTGGGCGTAGCCCAGCGTGTTCACGGCGATGCCGGCGAGGGCGTCGAGATACCGCTGGCCCGCCTCGTCGTACAGCCACACGCCCTGGCCGCGCACGAACGCGACCGGCAAGCGGGCGTAGGTGTTCATGACGTGGCTCATGGCGTGCCTCCAATGAAAAACGGCGGCCCGCAGCCGCCGTTCCCGGCATGGTAAAGGGCTAGCCGATGCGGTGCAAGCCGCGCTCCTCGGCGGGCTTGAGCACCCGCACGCAAGGCTGATAGCCCTCGAGCACGATGCCGTGCATCTCCATGCGCTTCTGCGAGCGCAGCAAGCTGGCCAGGTACTCGGCGATCGCTCGCGTGATCACCTGGCCGGGCACCAGCACCGGGACGCCGGGCGGGTAGGGAACGATCTGGTCGGCGCACACCCGGCGCGCCAACGCCCGGTTGACGCGCTCCTTGTCGTCGAACACCGGCATCAGCTCGCCGCCGCAGTAGTAGGCGTCGCGCGGCAGGTAGCGCAATTTCGTGAACCCCGGGATCTCCGGCGTGCGCACCAAGCGGCGCGGCGCCTTGCCGCCGCGCGCGATGCGCATCAGCGCGTCGTACAGGCGCGACACCTTGGAGCGCGTGGTGCCGATCGTCAGGAGCAGGGTCAGCGTGTTGAAGGTGCTCTTCTCGGTCTGGATGTTGTAGCGCTCGAACAGCTCCTTTTGCAGGTCGTCCACCGTATAGCCGCAACCCGAGATGTCGACGGTCACCTTGGTGGGGTCGAGCCGGATGCCGTCGTGCTTGACTTCGTCAGGCAGCAGGTCCTCCAGCTCCAGCACCCGGAACACGCGCGTGGAATTGATCTGCTCGCGCAGTTCCTTGCCCAGCGCCAGGGTGCGCGACAGGAGCTTGTAGCCCTCCATCACCGCTTGCTTGCGCGCCACGTCGAGACTCGCGATCAGCCCGTACTGCGGGCTGGTCGAGGTGTGCATGTTGAAGTTTTCTCGGAACAGGTGCTCGTTGAACGTCGGGTCGTTGACGTGGATCATCGAGGCCTGCGAGAAGGCCGACAGCACCTTGTGCGTGGACTGAGTGGCGTAGTCGGCCCCGGCCTCGAGCGCCGTGGGCCGGAAATCGGGATGGAAGCGCGCGAAGCCGTACCAGGCCTCGTCAACGATGACCTTGATGCCCTTGGCGTGCGCCGCAGCGACGATCGGCGCCAGGTCGTAGCGCAGCCCGTCGTAGGTGCAAGACGTGAGGATCAGTGCCTGCGCGTCCGGGTGCTTGCGGATCGCGGCGAACAGCGTGTTCTTCGGCACCGGGCCGTACAGGCCGTACTTGCGGTTGAGCGCCGAGTCCAGGTAGATCGGGTGCGCGCCGGAGAGCACCACGCCGTGATGCACGCTCTTGTGGCAGTTGCGGTCGAGGAGCAGCTTCTCGCCCGGCGCGAGCAGCGTCTGGAAGATCACCTTGTTGGCGGTCGAAGTGCCGTTGGTGGCGAAGAACGTGCGCCGCGCGCCGAAGGCCTGCGCCGCCATGTGCTGCGCCTCGGCGATCACGCCCTTCGGCTCCATGAGCGAGTCGAGCATCGGCACCGATACCGAGAGATCGGCGTCGAACACGTGCTCGCCCATGAATTCGTAGAAATCGTTCACCCAGGGACTGCCGCGCAGCGATTCTCCCGAGGAGTGCCCCGGCGTATGCCACTGGTCCTTCGCCATCCACACGTAGTTCTTGAGCTGGTCGGTGAAGGGCGTGCGTGCGCGCTCCTGGATCTGCGCATTGAGGATGCGGTAGATGCCGCGGTAGTCGCGCTCCTCGCGGTAGAAGTAGCCGTCCACCGACTCGGTGAACAGCGCGTCCACCACGTCGTCCTCCTTTTCCTGCGCGATCAGGATGTACACCGACAGCTCGGGGCGAAAGCGCGTAATGCGCTGCACCAGCTCGAGCGCGGACACCTGCAAGCGCCGGGAGCCGTTGTTCTTGCCGAGGGTGTACAGCGTGTCGTCCACCAGCACGGCCTGGATGTCGCCGTCCGACTCGATGGCGGCGAGCGCTTCCTTGGCGGTGGTGACCCCGGAGAAGGCGATGCCCAGAGGATTGTCGAGCGAGCGCGCCGCGGCGTTCAGCCCTTTGACGAACTCGCGCAACACCAAGTGCTCGTCATTGATGACGAGGATGCGGCTGACGGGCTTCGCCATGAGGGGCGCAAGTATAATCCCGCATGCCCGAGGTCTCGGTGGCCGAGCCCGCCCGGCGACAGCGCGCCGGGCACTGCGCATGCAGCCTTACTGCATCGCCTTGATAGCCTGCGCGAGGCGGCTCTTCTGGCGCGCGGCGGCGTTGCGGTGCAGGATGCCCTTGGCCGCCACGCGGTCGATGATGCTGCGCGACTTCTCCAGCGCCGCCGCCGCGGCCGCCTTGTTGCCGCCGGCGATGGCCTTCTTCACGTTCTTGATCGCGGTGCGCACCGCGGTGCGCAGGGTGAAGTTGTGCGCGCGGCGCACGACGGCCTGGCGGGCCGATTTGCGCGAGGATTTGATGTTTGCCATGGGGGCGCGATTCTAGCATGAACCTGCTGCGCGCCCTGGCCACCGTGAGCAGCATGACGTTCGTGTCGCGCGTGCTGGGCTACGCGCGCGATTTCTTCATCGCGCGGCTGTTCGGCGCGGGAATCGCCACCGACGCCTTCTTCGTCGCCTTCCGCATCCCCAACCTTCTGCGCCGCATGTTCGCCGAGGGCGCATTCTCGCAGGCGTTCGTGCCCATCCTGTCCGAGTACAAGAACCGCCAGACCCCGGAGGAAACGCGCTCGCTGGTGGACGCCATCGGCACGGCGCTGTTCCTCGCGCTGGTAGCCGCCACGGCGCTCGGCATGCTCGCCGCGCCGCTCATCGGCTATCTGTTCGCGCCGGGCTGGTTCCATGCCGACCCGCAGAAGTTCGGGCTCACCGTGCAGATGCTGCGCATCACGTTTCCCTACATCCTGTTCATCTCGCTGGTGGCGCTGGCCGCGGGCGTGCTCAACACCTGGAGCCGCTTCGCGGTGCCGGCGTTCACGCCGGCGCTGCTCAACGTCTCGTTCATCGTTGCCGCGGCGTTCTTCGCCGAGCGCTTCGACCCGCCGGTGCTAGCGCTCGCCTGGGCGGTGTTCGCAGGCGGCGCGCTGCAGCTCGCGTTCCAGCTGCCGTTCCTTGCGCGCATCGGCATGCTGCCGCGCTGGCGCCTGGACTGGCGCCATCCCGGCGTGCAGCGGGTGCTCAGGCTCATGCTGCCGGCGCTGTTCGGCGTGTCGGTGGCGCAAATCTCGCTGCTCATCAACACCATCTTCGCCTCGTTCCTCGTGACCGGCAGCGTGTCGTGGCTCTACTACGCCGACCGCCTGATGGAATTCCCCGCGGGCGTGCTGGGCGTTGCCGTAGGCACCATCCTGCTGCCCAGCCTGTCGCGCCATCACGCGAGCGGCGCCGCCGAGGAGTACGGCCGGCTGCTCGACTGGGGGTTGCGCGTCACGCTGCTGCTGGCGCTGCCCGCGGCGGCGGCCCTGGCGGTGCTCGCCGTGCCGCTGATCACGGCGCTCTTTCACTACGGGCGATTCGGCGCCGACGACGTGTGGATGACGCGCCAGGCGCTCGTCGCCTACAGCCTGGGACTCGTCGGCATGATCCTGGTGAAGATCCTGGCGCCGGGCTTTTACGCCCGCCAGAATGTCGTGACGCCGGTGAAAATCGGCCTCGCGACGCTCGCCGCCACGCAGCTCATGAACATCGCCTTCATCGTGCCGCTCAAGCACGCCGGCCTCGCGCTCGCCATCGGCCTGGGCGCGTGCCTGAACGCGGCGCTGCTCTACCGCCACCTGCGGCGCCACGGCATCTATGCGCCGCAGCCGGGATGGCCCGCCTTCGCCGCCCGCGTCGCGCTGGCCGTGGCGGCGATGTCGGCGGTGCTTTACTTCGCGATGGGCTCGAGCTCATGGTGGCTGCAGGCCGCCTGGCAGCACAAGGTGGCGGGGGTGTGCGGCCTGGTCGTGCTCGGCACCGCCGCCTATGGCCTCGTCCTGCTCGCCCTCGGCTTCCACTGGCGCGATTTCGTGCGCCGCGAGGCGCCCTGATGAACCCGCCGGATCGCTTTGCCGAGCTCATGGCGCGCGACGAGGCCGAGATCGACCTGGCGCGCGCCTGCCTGATGATCGCCGCCGACGCCTATCCGGGCCTGGACGTCGACGGCTACCTGGGCGAGATCGAGCGGCTCGCGGTGCGCCTGAGGGGCCGATTGCCCCCGGGCGGAGGCGCGGAGGAGCGGGTGGTGGCGCTGAACCGCTTTCTCTTCGATGACCTGGGCTACAGCGGCAACGCCGGCGATTACTACGACCCGCGCAACAGCTATCTGAACGAGGTGCTCGACCGCCGCACCGGCATCCCGATCACCCTCTCGGTCCTCTACCTCGAGATCGGCCGGCGCGTAGGGCTGGAGCTGGAGGGCGTGTCCTTCCCGGGGCATTTCCTCGTGCGCCTGCGCGTGCGCGGCGCCATCCTGGTGCTCGATCCCTTCTCGGGCGGCGAGGCGCTCGCGGAAGCGGATCTGCGCGAGCGCCTGCAACGCGTGATTCCCGAGGGCGCGGCCGGCGGCCTGCCCGTGGACGCGCTGCCGCTCGACCCGTTCCTCGAGCCCGCCGGCAAGCGCCAGATCCTCGCCCGGCTGCTGCGCAACCTGAAGGGTATCTACCGGCATGCGGACCAGCCGCAGCGCCTGCTGGAAGTTCTGAACCGCATGCTGGTGGTGGCGCCCGAGGCGCACGGCGAGCTGCGCGAGCGCGGGCTGCTCTACCAGCGCATGGAGTGCTACCGCGCCGCGCTCAAGGACCTGCAGGACTACTCGGCGCTTGCCTCCGAGGCGCCGGACATCGACGACGTGCGCGCCAAGCTGGTGGAGCTCTCGGCGCAGTGCGCGCGGCTCAATTAGAGGGCTTCAGGCGGCCGCGGTTCGATCGGCGATGCCGGCCGCGGCGCGCATTGCCAGCGCGCGCCTTTGCACCGCGGCGTGCAGCGTGGGCTTGTAGCCCAGGGCGAAAAACACTTCCGCGGCGAGAAAGATCGGCGCCACGAAGATCTGCAGGAAATTGTCCACCAGCGCAGGCTTCCTGCCCTCCCAGGCGTGGCCGACGAGCTGGATCACCCAGCCGCCGCCGAAGAACACCGCGAACCACGCCGCGCCCGTAGCCATGGGCTGCGTCGATACCCTGTCGGCGAGATAAAGGAGCAGGGCGTTCACCGCCAGCATGGCGAGCGCGAGCGGCACATCGAGCAGGAAATACCAGACCAGCACCACGGCAGCGAGCAGCATCGCCGCGGTGAGGGTCGCGCCGCCCACCTCGACGCGCGCCCAGCCCAGCGCGACGAACAAACCGAAGATGATCATCGGCACGCCGACGAAATGGGTCGCCTTGTTGCGCGCATCCTGGTGGTAGGCCGCGTAGGAACTCATCTGCTGCTCGAGCGTCTGCATCGTCGCCTCCTCGAAAGCCGCTATAATTCAGCATTTTACACGCGCTGATGCGGGTTACGCACGGGTCCATCGCGCTGGCCGGCAAGCGGCTGGCGCTCACCATTGGCAATTTCGACGGCGTGCACCGCGGTCATCAGGCGATGCTCGAGCGCACGGTGTCGCGCGCGCGCGCGCTGCGGCTCGATTCCTGCGTGCTTACTTTCGAGCCCCACCCGCTCGAGTTCTTCACGCCGGCGACGGCGCCGGCGCGGCTGACGCGTCTGCGCGACAAGCTGGAGCTGATGGCGGCGGCGGGCGTGGACCGGGTGCACGTGGCGCGCTTCGATGCGCGGCTTGCGTCGCTCGCCGCCGAGCGCTTCGTCGACGCATACGTGGCGCACGGACTGCGCGCCGCCTGGCTGCTGGTGGGGCGGGACTTCCGCTTCGGCGCGAAAAGGGGCGGCGACTTTGCGCTGCTCGAGCAGCTGGCCGGGCGCCACGGCTTCGAGCTGGAGGCGATGCCGGAGGTCGCGCTGCAGGGCGAGCGCGTATCGAGCTCGGCGGTGCGCGCGGCGCTGGCGGCCGGGGACCTGGCGGCCGCGCAGCGCCTGCTGGGCCGGACGTACGTGATCAGCGGCCGCATCGCGCACGGCGAAAAGCTCGGGCGCGAGCTGGGTTTTCCCACGGCGAACATCATGCTGGCGCAGCGTGCGCCCCTGGCGGGCATCTTCGTGGTCGAGTGCCTGCTCGAAGGCGAATCGCAGTGGCGGCCGGGGGTGGCGAGCGTGGGGCGCCGGCCCACGGTGAACCCGACCGCGGCGCCGCTGCTCGAAGTGCACCTGCTCGACTACGCGGCGGACCTGTACCGGCGCCACCTGCGGGTGCGCTTCCTGCGCAAATTGCGCGATGAGCAGAAATACGACGACGTGCCGGCGCTGCGCGCGGCGATCGCGGGCGACGCGGCGCAGGCCCGATCCTACTTTGCTATGAAGACGGATGCCTGACTACAAGAAGACGCTGAACCTTCCGGACACGCCGTTCCCGATGCGCGGCGACCTCGCCAAGCGCGAGCCGCAGCGGGTCGCGCAATGGCGCGACAAGGGGGTCTACCGGCGCCTGCGCGAAGTGGCGCAGGGGCGCCCGAAATTCGTGCTGCACGACGGCCCGCCGTACGCGAACGGCGACATCCATATCGGCACCGCGGTGAACAAGATCCTCAAGGACATCGTCGTGAAATCCAAGTCCCTGGCGGGCTTCGACGCACCTTATGTGCCCGGGTGGGACTGCCATGGCATGCCGATCGAAGTGCAGATCGAGAAGCAGTACGGCAAGAACCTGCCGGCCGAGGAGACCCTGCGCCTGTGCCGCGCCTACGCCGCCGAGCAGATCGAGCGCCAGAAGGCCGATTTCCGGCGCCTGGGCGTGCTCGGCGACTGGGAGCGCCCGTACACCACCATGGCGCCCGGGAACGAAGCCGACGAGATGCGCGTGCTCGGCAGGCTGCTGGCGAAGGGCTACGTGTACCGCGGCTTGAAGCCGGTCAACTGGTGCTTCGACTGCGGCTCGGCGCTCGCCGAAGCCGAGGTGGAATACGAGGACCGCAAGGATCCGGCGATCGACGTCGGCTTCGCCTTCGCCGAGCCGGACAAGGTGGCGCGCGCGTTTGGATTGCAGAAGCTTCCGCACAAGCCCGGCTACGCGGTGATCTGGACCACGACGCCCTGGACGCTCCCCGGCAACCAGGCGCTCAACGTGCATCCCGATTTCACCTATCACCTCGTGGACACGGAAAAGGGGCTGCTGATCCTCGCCGCCGACCTGCAGGCCGCCTGCCTCGCGCGCTACAAGCTGACGGGCAAGGCACTCGCCGCCTGCCCGGGCCGTGCCCTGGAGAAAATCGCCTTCCGCCATCCGTTCTACGACCGGCTGGCGCCGATCTACCTCGGCGAGTACGTCACCCTGGATACGGGCACGGGCATCGTGCACTCGGCGCCCGCCTACGGCGTCGAGGACTTCGAATCCTGCCGGCGCTACGGCATGAAAGACGAGAACATCCTCACGCCGGTGATGGGCGACGGCAAGTTCGCCCCGACGCTGCCGATTTTCGGCGGGCAATCGATCTGGGACGCGAACGGCGCCATCGTCAGGACGCTCGCCGAGCGCGGCGCGCTGCTGGCGAAGGCAAGCTATACGCACAGCTACATGCACTGCTGGCGGCACAAGACGCCGGTGATCCTGCGCGCCACGACGCAGTGGTTCGCGGGCATGGAGCAGGTCCCCGGGTACCGGGGCGCGAAGCCCGCGGAGACGCTGCGCGCCACCGCGCTGCGCGGCGTGGAGGCGACGCAGTTCTTCCCCGCCTGGGGCCAGGCGCGGCTGCACGGCATGATCGCCAACCGCCCCGACTGGACGCTCTCGCGGCAGCGCCACTGGGGCACGCCGATGCCCTTCTTCATGCACAAGGAAACCGGCGAGCCGCACCCGCGCACGCTGCAGCTGCTCGAGGAGATGGCGCGGCGCGTCGAGAAAGGCGGCATCGAGGCCTGGCACACGTTGAAGACCGAGGAGCTGCTCGGCGCCGAGGCCGCGCAGTACGAGAAGGGCCGCGACACGCTCGACGTCTGGTTCGATTCCGGCTCCACGCACCAGACCGTGCTGCGCGGCTCGCACGCCGAGCTCGGCTTTCCCGCGGACATGTACCTGGAAGGCTCCGATCAGCACCGCGGCTGGTTCCACAGCTCGCTCCTCGTATCGTGCATGCTGAACGGCGCGCCGCCCTACAGGTCGCTCCTCACCCACGGCTTCGTAGTCGACGGCGAAGGCCGCAAGATGTCGAAGTCCAGGGGCAACACCGTGGCGCCGCAGGAGGTTTCCAACACGCTGGGCGCCGAAATCCTGCGGCTGTGGGTAGCCTCGACGGACTATTCGGGGGAGCTCTCGATCTCGAACGAGATCCTGAAGCGGGTGGTGGAGAGCTACCGGCGCATCCGCAACACGCTGCGCTTTCTCCTCGCCAACACCTCGGATTTCGACCCGGCGCGCCACGCGGTGCCGCTCGAGCAGATGGTCGATGTCGATCGCTACGCGCTCGCGATGGCGGCGCGCATGCAGCGCGAGGTCGCTGCCGATTACGCGCGCTATCAGTTCCACCTCGTAGCGCAGAAGTTGCAGGGCTTCTGCGCCGAGGACCTGGGCGCGTTCTACCTCGATGTGCTCAAGGACCGCCTCTACACCTGCGCCGCGCGATCGCCGGCCCGACGTTCCGCGCAGACAGTGCTTTGGCACGTGACGAACGCGCTAGTGCGTCTCATGGCCCCGATCCTCTCCTTTACGGCGGAGGAGCTGTGGCAGGTATTGACGGGCAAGGCCGACGACAGCGTGTTCTTCCACACGATGCACGAGCTGCCGGAGCCGGCGGCCGCAGCCGAGCTGCTGCGCAAATGGGACCGCCTGCGCGAGCTGCGTGCCCCCGTGCTGAAAAGCATTGAGGAGTTGAGGGCCGCGGGCGAGGTTGGCTCCTCGCTGCAGGCCGAGGTGGACCTGCATATTGACGGCGCGGATCGCGAATTGCTGCAGAACCTCGGCGACGAGCTGAAATTCGTGATGCTTACGTCGGCGGCCCGCGTCCACCACGGTGCGGGAGAGCTGCGCGTCGAGGTCGCCCCGAGCGCCCACGCCAAGTGCGAGCGCTGCTGGCACTATCGTGCCGACGTCGATGCGGCCGGCCTTTGCGGCCGCTGCAGGAGCAACCTCAACGGCCCTGGCGAGCCGCGCACGCATGCCTAGGGCCTGGCCCTGGTTCCTCGCGGCGGCGGGCGTCGTGCTCGTCGATCGCCTGACCAAGGGGCTGATGCTCGGCTGGCTGCGCCCGGGGGAAGCCTACGAGGTCACGGGGTTTTTCAACCTGGTGCTGGTGTTCAATCGCGGCGCCGCGTTCAGCTTCCTTGCCGACGCGCCCGGCTGGCAGACGCCGTTCTTCGCCGCCGTGGCGCTCGTCGCCGCCGCCGTGGTGAGCTGGATGCTGTGGCGGCATCCCGGACGCACGCTCCTGTGCAGCGGCCTCGCGCTCATCCTGGGCGGTGCGCTCGGCAATCTCTGGGACCGCCTGGCCTGGGGCGCGGTCGCCGATTTCCTCGATTTCCACGCCTTCGGCTGGCATTGGCCGGCGTTCAACGTCGCCGACTCGGCGATCACGGTGGGCGCGGCGATCCTGATCGCCGAAGGCTTCGTGCGCAAGGACTAGAATGGCTGCCGTGGAAGTCCTGCTCGCCAATCCGCGCGGATTCTGCGCCGGCGTCGAGCGCGCCATCGATATCGTGGAGCGCGCGCTGTTGCAGTTCGGCGCACCGATCTACGTGCGTCACGAAATCGTGCACAACAAGTTCGTGGTGGACGACCTGCGCGCCAAGGGCGCGGTGTTCGTCGAGGAGCTCGACGAGATACCCGCCGGCGCCACGGTGATCTTCAGCGCGCACGGGGTGTCCAAGGCAGTGCGCGCCGATGCCGAAAGCCGGGGGCTCAAGGTATTCGACGCCACCTGCCCCCTGGTCACCAAGGTGCACGTCGAAGTGGCCAAGATGCTGCGCGACGGCTACGACATCGTCATGATCGGCCATCGCGGCCATCCCGAGGCCGAGGGCACGATGGGACAGTCGGCCCGCGGCATGCATCTGGTCGAGACGCTGGCAGACGTGGCGCGGCTGGAAGTGCGCGAAGGCGCGAAGCTCGCCTACGTGACCCAGACCACGCTTTCGGTGGATGACGCGCAGGCCATCGTCGCCGCGCTCAAGTCGCGCTACCCGCAGATCCGCGGGCCGAAGAAGGACGACATCTGCTATGCCACGCAGAACCGCCAGGACGCGGTGAAGCTCATGACGCCGAAATGCGAAGTGGTGATCGTGGTGGGCTCGCCCAACAGCTCCAACTCCAACCGCCTGCGCGAGGTGGCCGAGAACATGGGCGCCAGCGCCTACATGGTCGATACGGCCGCGGATCTGCGCGCGGAGTGGATCGCGGGGCGGCGCCGCGTCGGCGTCACCGCCGGCGCCTCGGCGCCTGAAGTGCTGGTGGATGAGGTCGTGGCGCGCCTCAAGGCGCTGGGCGCCGCGAGCGTGCGGCAGCTCGACGGCATCACCGAGCGCGTGGTGTTCACGCTGCCGCGCGAGCTTGCGCGGCGCTGACGCCGGCTACTCGCCGGGGTCTGGATCGTCGGCGCGGGGGTTGAACACCACGTCCACCACCTTCTGGCTCTTCACCGCTCGACCGCCGATCCTGGCCGCCTGGTAGCGCATGCCGCGCAGCGCGTCCAAGGCGGCGTCCTCGAACAGACCGCGCACGGGTTCCGCCTCCAATATTTGCACCTTGTCCACGCCGCCGTCGGCGCCAATGAAGACGCGCGCGCGGACCTTGCCGACGAGGCGCGAGTAGTACGCGTGCTCCGGGATCAGCAGCGGCACGCGGGAAATCGGGATGGCCGGAGCATCCACCTCCGCCTTGCGGTAATAGCGGTCGGCGGGCGGATGCCCCGGTTGCGGCGCTGCAGTATGGGAGCGCGGCGTGGGCGGCACCGCGGGTGACGCGTCCTTCCCGGCCGCGGGCTCTTCGCCCCGCAGCAGCAGGCGCAGTTCCTGCCGAATCCCGTGGCCCGCGCCGAGCGGAGCGGCGTCCAGCGCGAGCACCGCGACCAGGTGCAGGCCCGCCGAGAGGACGAGCGCGAGCGACAGGGTTCTTTCCCACTCACGCATGGCGGCTTGCCGCGGGCGCGCCGGTGGCCGTTATTCCACTTCCTTGTACCAGTAGACCCGGCTGCGTTTCTCCAGCGTCAGTCCCGGAGGCGTCTGCACCGACGTCCCTGAAATGACGCCCTGGTACTTCTCGCCGTCGATCTCCACGACCACCGGCACCGGGGAGGGAAGATAACCGCCCCCGGCGTGGATGGTCGAGCGATCGGCGACGGAAATGGTTCCCGAGGCATTCAGGTCGATCGTCGCCGCCGCGTCCGCGAACCCGACCTGGTACTGGCGCGCGATGCCCAGGTTCGAGCCGCAGGCGCCGCCGCCCGCCGTGGAGCTCGGCTGATTGGTGTTGAAGAAGGTCGTGCCGGAAATCGTGACGGCGCTCGAGACCACCTTCTCGCCGGATCCCAGGTGGATCTTCCAGCCGCGGTCGTTCGCGCCCTCGATATTGGTGGCGTCGAATACGCCGGTGGTGGCCGCATTGTCGTGGGTGGTCGGGTCTCCCGTGGGCGCGGTGCCGAAGCCGGATATCTTCACCGACGTACTGTTCGTCGCTCCGGCCCGCGGATCGCTCGGGTCGCTCGAGTCGCGGTCCTTGAACATGTAGAAGGCGTTCACCACGTTCGCGTCGAATGCATGCTCGCGGTCGCCCGTGCCGAGGAGCACCGCCGTGTAGTTGCTGGCGTCGGTGCCGAACACCAGATCCGGCGGGAAGAGGAACTTGCGCTTGTTGGCGATGTCGGTCGCGCCGCCGGACGAGGCACCCGCGATGCGCGTGACGGTCCACTCGTCCATGTCGGCCGTGGCGATGTCCACCCTCCACAACTGGCCGCAGGTGTCACCTACGTAGATCCGGTCGGCAAAGCCGTCCCGGTTCTGGTCGAGCACGGTCGTGTCCGAAGGGATGGCGCAGGTCATTCCCGGGACGTTGAGCTTGCGCGCGCCCGGCGTGCCGGAAGTGGTGAGGCCCCCGCCGGACTGCCAGACCACGTCGCCGCTGAACGCGTCCACCACCAGGATGCCGCGGCCCTTCGTGCGGTTGAACGTGGTCGTGCCTCCCGTGGCGCCTGAAATCGTGCACGTGCCGCTCGCGGTGTAGGTGACGGATCCTGCCCCGATGGCTTTCCGCACGACGCTCGTCGTGCTCCACTGCTCGATGAGGCAGGGATTCAGGTCCTCGACCGCAGGGTCGTAGCCGGCGCCGAAGATCAGCACCACGTTGTCCGGATTGCTGGGGTTTTGGAGGTCCGTCTGGATGCGCGCCACGCGTGGCTCGGACCAGCTCTGCCCGAGCTCTTCCCAGCCCGCGTCGCCGCGCGCCTTGCGCCACAGCAACTTGGGATCGCCCGGATTGGTGACATCGAGCGCGTACATGAACTCCCCGCCGCGCCGCATGGCCAGATGGATGTGAACCTTGTCGCCCCGCGTGGCATGGATGTTGTCCCCGATGACGCCGGTCACCGTGGCCGCGCTGCAGCCCACGGTGTCCGCGGGGTCGCAGTTGAGGGGCGCGCTCACGGCGTCGCCGTTCCCCTTGGCGTCCTTCTGATAGACCCCGATCGAGCCGTCGAAGAAGTAGTCCTTGGGCGTCGCGGCGGACACGGAAGGAAACTGGCTGCGCTGCCGCTTCAGCTTGCCGAAGAATTCCTTGATCACGAAGGCCCAGCGCTCCGAGCCCGGTGCGCGTGCCGCGTCCGGTCCGCCGGCGTGGAGGGCGGTGCCGCCCTTCAGCGCCCGCAGCAGGCCGTCGTTCGACCCGTAGAAGGCGTAGATGTCGTTGTCGTCCGTGTAGCGGTTGTAGTTCACCACCGCGGGACGCGAGTGCAGCACGTCGCCGTGGATCGAAGCGCGGATGTCGGTCGTGCGCGGCGTGAAGTTGGTCGC
>Ga0214472_10003102_pt1 | contig 17654 bp, 17 predicted proteins | sample RVTome_6_FD_207662 | JGI IMG/M metagenome (GOLD analysis project Ga0214472, IMG submission 207662) | Soil microbial communities from uranium-contaminated site in the Upper Colorado River Basin, Wyoming, United States - RVT140D175 | ecosystem: Environmental > Terrestrial > Soil > Contaminated >... | reverse complement strand
CACGAGCACAAGGAGTGGACCCTCAGTGAGGCCACCTGCAACGACCATGAAACCAAGGCCCTGCGCAGCCGGGACCTCAAGTACATCGCCGCCTGGGAGGCGCGCGACGACGAGCACGCGGGCATACCCGGGCCCTTGATCAGGGAGCGCGTCTTCGACCTCGTCGGCGACCCCGGCGAGAAGCGGAGGCTGCCGGGCCGCCGGCGCCTGCGCGAGCTGCGCGCGATCCTGGAGGGCCGGGTGACAGCCCTGGCGCGAAACGCCCACGCGGCAACGGAGGCCCCGGTCAGCGAGGACGTCCTGGAGCGCCTCCGGGGCCTCGGCTACCTCCAGTGACCATAAGCCCGGTCACCTCGAAGGTCAGTACCTCCTCAGGTACATGCGGTTCGAGATCGGATTGCCGCCCACCAGCTCGAGCTCGAGGTTGTAGAGCCGGTCGGGGTTGCAGGGCTGGGTGGCCAGCGTCGCCTCCCCCATGAAGATGTGGACGGCGCCCAGCTTCTTGAGCGCGCGCAGCAGGTCGTCGGACACGCCGGAGCCGGCGCGGTCCGGGTCCACTTCCTTCCACTTGAAGACGTCGCCCTTGAGCGTGCAGATCTTCTCGGCGGAAGACCAGACGGCGACCGTGATCTCCTGGTAAGCCGGCGCGGTGTCCTGGACCTTCAGCACGCGCACCACCAGGCGGCGGTACTCGTCGTAATCCAGCGCCGCGAGCAGCGGAAGGACCTCGACGGAGACGCCCTCGGTCTGCGGGAGCTGCATGCCGCCATCCTGGCCGGCCCGGGCCAGCATGCCCTTGAAGGCCTCGGATTCGGCAGCGGCCATGCTGGGCGGGTTCACGAAGCCGAGCTTGCTGCCGTAGGCGTAGTTGATGGGGACGGCCAGTCCGATGCCCTCTGCCTGGGCCTGCTTGAGGGTGACGACGCCGATCACCCGTCCCTGCTCGTCGATGATCGGCCCCCCGCTGTTCCCCGGGTTGATCTTGGCGTCGAGCTGGATGTAGGCCACGCCTTGCGCCACGCGGCCGACGTGGCTCACCAGGCCCTCGTGGACCGTGAACTGGAGCCCCATCGGGCTGCCGATCATCATCACACGGTCGCCCAGCGCGACCTCCCCCACATCGCCTAGAGGAAGCGGAGTACCGCGGGCGCCGGAGAGCCGCACCAGGGCGAGGTCGACGGCCGCGTTGGCGCGGACGGTCTCACCGGCCACCCGCCGACCGTCCGATAGGACGGCCTGGATCTTCTCGCCCGCCGGGCACAGGACGTGCGCGTTGGTGAGGACGAGGTCGGGCTCGACGAAGAAGCCGCTGCCGATGCTGTCCTGGCAATGGAGCGAGACGGTGGCGGGGAGGGACTGCCGGGCCAGCTCGCGGGCGGTCAACGCGGTCCGGGTCGGTGCCGGCTCGGCGGCCGGCGGGGGCGTCCCTTCCAACGAGGTCTCGGGCGAGGGAGTCGCCGGCACGGTCGCGCCGCGGGGCGCATACGCATCCAGCATGGCCTGGTCGATCGCGCGGCGCACGCGGGCGGTGCGCACCACATGCAGGACGAAGCTGACCGCGACGAACAGGACCAGCGCCGCGCCCACCGCGATCCCCACCAGTGCGAGCACGCGCTTCCCCGACGGGCGCGGGGGCGGCGGGGCGGTCCTGAAGGGCCGGGCTCCCGGCGCGCCACGGCCCGGCGGGCGCGAGACCATCTAGGACTCCATGGCCTTGACGGGATCCCGGACGATGAGCTCCGTGCCCGTGGCCTTGCGCACCGCGTCCACGGAGGTGTCCGGCGCGACTTCCTTGAGGACGAGCCCCTCTTTCGTAACCTCGATGACGGCCATGTCGGTCACGATCAGGTCGACGCAGCGCTGCCCCGTCAGGGGCAGGGTGCAGTGCTCGAGGATCTTGGGGCTGCCGTCCCTGGCCGCGTGCTCCATGGTCACGACCACGCGCTTGGCCCCCGAGACGAGGTCCATGGCCCCGCCCATCCCCTTGACCATCTTCCCCGGGATCATCCAGTTGGCCAGGTTGCCCTCGCGGTCCACCTGCAGCGCGCCCAGGATCGTGAGGTCCACGTGGCCCCCGCGCACCATGGCGAAGGAGTCCGCGCTCGAGAAGTACGACGTGCCGGGCAGCTCGGTCACCGTCTCCTTGCCCGCGTTGATGAGGTCGGCGTCCTCGCTCCCCGGCTCCGGGTACGGTCCGACGCCCAGCATGCCGTTCTCGGAGTGGAGCACGATCGAGACGCCTTCCGGTATGTAGTTCGAGGCCAGGGTCGGCATGCCGATGCCGAGGTTCACGTAGTCGCCGTCCTTCATCTCCCGGGCCGCGCGCCGCACGATCCGCTCGCGCCTGGCGTCGGTGTCGCTGGCGGCCTGGCCGCGCAGCGTCCGCTTCTCGATGCGCTTCTCGTAGGCCCGCCCCTGGAAGAGCCGCTGCACGAAGATGCCCGGCGTGGCCACGGCCTCCGGGTCGAGGGCGCCCGCGGGCACCAGCTCCTCCACCTCCGCGATCGTGGTGCGCGCGGCCATGGCCATCATGGGGGCGAAGTTGCGCGTGGTCCGCCGGTAGACGAGGTTGCCCAGCGGGTCGCCCTTCCAGGCTTTCACGAACGCGTAATCGGCGCGCAGCGCGGTCTCGAAGACGTGGGGGCGGCCCTCGAACCAACGCACCTCCTTGCCCTCCGCGATGAGCGTGCCGTAGCCCGTGGGCGTGAAGAATCCCGGGATGCCGGAGCCGCCCGCCCGCAGCCGCTCCGCGAAGGTGCCCTGCGGCGTCAGCTCCACCTCGATCTCCCCCGCCAGCGCCATCTTCTCGAACACCTTGTTCTCGCCCACGTAGGTGGAGACCATCCTCTTGACCTGCTTGTTCTGGAGCAGGAACGTGATGCCGAAGTCGTTGGTCCCCGCGTTGTTGCTCATGAGGGTGAGGTCTTTCGACCCCTTGTCCCGCAGCGCCGCGATGAGGTTCTCCGGGATCCCGCACAGCCCGAAGCCCGAGACCATGATCGAGGCGCCATCCGGAATGTCCCGCACCGCCTCCGCCGCGTCCTTCACCACCTTGTTCATAGGTCTCCCCTGCGCCGGGAAATCATACCCCGGCCGGTTCGCACGGCCAGCGGCCCTTTGACATCTGATGCATACATGGATAGCATCAGATGCATGAGGACGACACTGGACATCGAGACGCCGGTGCTCAAGGAGCTGCGGGAGCGGCAGAAGCGCGAGGGGGGTAGCCTCGGTGCTCTCGTGTCACGCCTCCTCGCCGCAGCGCTGGCCGGCCCTGGAAAGCGCGCGCCTGCCCCCGCCTTCCGATGGACATCACGGCCGATGCGGTCCCTCGTGGACCTGGCCGACAAGGACGCGGTGTACGCGATCCTCGACCGGCCCGACCGGGCGGCGGAACCGTGAGCTTCTCCTGTGACGTCAACGTGTTGCTCTACGCGTCTGACGCAGCCAGCCCGGTCCACGGCGAGGCTCGGCGCTTCGTCGAACGCGCGGCGGGCGGCGGTGACCTCTGGTACCTCGCCTGGCCCACGGTGATGTCCTACTTGCGCATCGCGACCCACCCGCGGATCTTCGGGGCGCCCCTGACGCCCGCCGAAGCGCTCGGCAACGTCGAGGCCCTCGCCGGCCTCCCACACGTGCGGCTGCTGTCCGAGGAGCAGGGTTTCCTCGACGTCTACCGCGAGGTGACGGGTTTGTTTCCCGTTCGAGGCAACCTGGTGCCGGACGCCCATCTCGCCGGCCTGCTGAAGCAGCACGGCGTGCGCACGCTCTTCACGCGCGACGGTGACTTCCGGAAGTTCGAGTTCCTCGACATCCGCGACCCCTTCGTGGCATAGCCCTCCGTCGCGCCGCTTCCAACCCGCGACCCGGGTCTCGACAGTCCGCTGCCGGCGAGCAGCGAGCCATATGCGACAGGAGGCGCCGGGATATCATCCGCGCCATGGCGGCTCCTCCACCTCAGCACGAGACGGACGGCCTGCCCGAGTTCACGGTGCGGGCGGCCCTGGCCGGCATCGTGTTCGGCCTCCTCTTCGGCGCCGCCAACGCCTACCTCGGGCTCCGTGTCGGCCTCACCGTCTCCACGTCGATACCCATCGCCGTCCTGACCGTGGCCTTCTTCAAGTCGCTCGGAGGCGGCCGCGGGATGATCCTGGAGGCGAACCTCTCCCAGACCATCGGCTCCGCCAGCTCGTCGCTGGCCGCGGGGACGATCTTCACCATCCCGGCGCTCTTCCTCTGGGGCATCGCTCCCCCCTTGTGGCAGGTGGCCATCCTGGCCCTGCTCGGAGGGATCCTGGGCATCTCCGCGATGGTGCCGCTGCGGCGCCTGCTCATCGTGCGCAGCGCGGCCGAGCTGCCGTACCCCGAGGGCACGGCGTGCGCCCAGGTCCTGAAGGCGACCGCGGCCGAGGCCACGGGAGGACGGTGGATCTTCATCGGCCTGGCCGTGGGCGCGGCGGTCAAGATCGCCCTGGGCGGAGCGGCCCTCCTCCCCGCCGAGCTGCACACGAGCCTCCCCGTCCTGCCCAAGGCCGAGCTCGGGCTGGAGATCGCGCCCGCGCTCCTGGGCGTGGGGTACATCCTCGGTTACCGGCAGGCCGCGATCATGGTGGCGGGGAGCCTGATCTCGTCGCTCGTCCTCATCCCCCTGCTGGCGCTCGTGGGCGAGGGCCTGGCCGCGCCGCTCTTCCCGGAGACGCAGCTCGCCATCCGCGAGATGTCCGCCGGCCAGATCTGGTCGCGTTACGTCCGCTACATCGGCGCGGGCGCGGTGGCGGCGGCCGGGATCGTCGCCGTCGCCAGGGCCCTGCCCACGATGTACCAGTCGCTGGCCGCCGTCCTCAAGGGCCTGCGCGGAAGCGACGTGCCGGCGGCGGGCGGCGAGGTGCCGCGCACCGACCGGGACATCCCCGGCTGGATCGTGCTCGCGGCGCCCACGGCGGTGGTGGTGACCCTGTTCGTGGTGCCGGGCCTGTTCGCGGGCAACATGTCCGCTTTGCCGCGGGCGGTGGCTGCGCTCGGCGTGGCCATCTTCGGCGTGGCCTTTGTGGTGGTGTCGTCGCGGATCGTGGGGCTCATCGGCGTCAGCTCGAACCCCACCTCCGGCATGACCCTCGTCACCCTGCTCGGGGTCTCGGTCGTGTTCGTGGCCATGGGCTGGACCGACCCGTCCGCGCGCGCGGCGATCCTCACCGTGGGGACGGTGGTGTGCATCGCCGCCTCCAAGGCGGGCGACATCTCCCAGGATCTGAAGACGGGGCACCTCGTGGGGGCGACCCCCGCGCGCCAGCAGGCGGGCCAGTTCCTGGGCGCCGCGTTCGCCTGCTGGGCGGTCGCGGCCACGGTGCTGCTGCTGGGCCGCGCCTACACCTTCGGCTCCGCGGACCTGCCCGCGCCCCAGGCCACGCTGATGAAGACGGTCATCGAGGGCGTGCTCGCCGGGGCCCTGCCCTGGGGCCTGGTCGGCACGGGCGCCGCCTTGTCCATCTCCGCGATCCTGATGGGCCTGCCCGGCCTCGCCTTCGCGGTGGGGATCTACCTGCCCGTGGCGACGCTGACGCCGATCTTCGTGGGCGGGATCGTGCGCCACGTGGTCGAGTCTCGCCGGGCCGGACCGGCCCCCGAGAGCGACGCGGGCGTGCTCGCCTCCTCGGGGATGATCGCGGGCGAAGGCCTGGCCGGCGTGGCCATCGCGTTCGTGCTGGCGGCGGCGAAAAGGTGGGAGACGGAGGGATGGAGCCTGGCGCTGAAGAGCGCGCACTTCGCGGACCGGTCGTTCTCCCACGTCACGGGCGTCCCCGCGGCCGTGATCGGATGCCTCCTGGTGCTCGGCCTCTGCGTGCTGCTCCATCAGGCGGGACGGGCAACGGGGAGCCCTCGCCGGGAAACCGAGTGACGGGCTGGGCGCGCCGGGCACTTCGGCACGCCTTCCTGATCGTCCCTCTCCTCTTCTACTACCGCACGTCGGCGCCGGGCATCGGCTCCTCCGACACCGCGCTGATCGTGGACGAGATGAAGCGGCTGGAGCTGAGCACGCACGCCAACCACCACAACCTTACCCTGCTCGTGGGCCGCCTGTTCCTGCTCGCGCCCGGCCGCGAGCCCGCGCGCTTGGCCAACCTGGCCTCCGTCGCTCTGGGGGCGGCGGCCATCGGCCTGCTGTACCTCGTCGTCCTGCACCGCACCCGCAGCCGCCTGGCCGCGGCGGCCGGCGCCGCCGCCGTCATGGTGTCGCACTCGATGTGGTGGCACAGCACGATCGCGGAGGCCTATGCCTGGAACGCGGTCTTCACGGTGGCCGCGCTCGGCCTGCTGCAGCGGCTGGCCGCGGGCCATTCCGACCGCGCGCTCCTCGCGCTCTTCGTCGTGGCCGGCCTCGCGCTGTTCAACCACGTGCAGATGGGCATCCTGCTGGTGGGCGCCCTGGCCTACCTGGCCGGCTGGGCGCTCCTGCGGCGTCAGCGAGGCGAGACGACGGGAACGGTCCGGCTCGCATTGCGCTGCGCGGCCGCGTTCCTGCTGGGCTTCACGCCCTACGCCGTGGCCTTCGCCGCGGACGTGGCCCGCTTCGGAGCGGCGCGCGCGGCCGCGTGGGCGGTGGGCGGCGACTTCCGGTCGGTGATGGCGAAGGGATCGGCCGGCGCGGCCCTCCTCGACCTCATGTTCCTGAGCGTCCTCCAGTTCCCCTCCCCGTTCCTGGCCGCGGTTCTCGGCGGCGCGGTCCTGTTGTGGCGCGCCTGGCGCGGGACCGCCGCGCTGCTGGCGCTGGCCGCGATCTTCACGCTCAACACCGCCTTCTTCGCCTTCTACAACACATGGGACAAGTTTGCGTTCCTGCTGCCGTCGTTCCTGATCCTGGGCTACGCCGGCACCTTCGGCGTCGAGCGCGCCCGGGCGTGGGCGAAGGGCCGGAGGGGCCGCACGCTCGCGTTCGGGCTGCTCCTGGCCGCGAGCGTCGTGGCTCCCCCGCTCGTCTACCGCCGACTGCCCGAGTGGTCGCGCTACGGAGGCCCGCTGGCCCGCTTCGGGATCCCGGACGGGCCGATCGACACCTCGGGCTACCTCGCCAACCCCGACAAGAGCCGGCACACGGAGTTCGAGGACTACGTGCGGAGCCTGTTCGCCCGCCTGCCCCCGGGGTCGACGTACATCGACGACGACGGGCGCGCCTTCTATCCGGTGCGCTACTTCCAGGACCACCACGACATCCGCCGCGACGTCCGCACCGAGCTGCTCAACTACTGGGGCTTCCAGGGGTGGGGCCTGACCCCGGCGCAGCTCGTGGCCCTGGCCACCGAGGCGCACCGGTCCGGGCGCCCTTTCTTCCTGGTGGCCATCGGCGAGCCCTTCTACGGGGTGATCGTGCGCTCGCCGGAGCTCGAGCGCCTGCGCTTCCGGCGCTTCCCCCTCGACGCGCGGCGCACGATCTACCGTCTCGTCCCCGCGGCGGAAGAGGCGGCGCTTCCTCCCGAGCCCCCGCTTCTTCCCACGCTCTGGACGGCGCCGGCGCCTCCCTCCACCCCGAAGCAGTGGACCGCCGCCCGGGCCGCGCAGCTCGGACGGCGCACCGTCGGGCCGAACGATCCCGTGGTCGCGGTGCTCGAGTTCCAGCCCAACGGCGAGCCCTTCGACGTCGAGTTCCAGTGGCGGCGGGACGGCGGCGGCCCGCCGGCCGCGGTCGCGCGGCTGTCGCTGCCCTTCGGCGTCCGGCGTGTCTGGTCCGAGCTGGAGCTGCCGCGGCCGTTGGCGCGGGGCCCGTGGCGCGTCGAGGCCGTAACCAACGGTGAGGTCCTGGCCACCGCGGCCTTCGACGTGCGTTAGAGTGGATGGAGAGGCTCGTCTTTCTCGGAGGGACCGCCCATGGCCGAACGCACGATGTCCTCCCCGCCCGCCGGTCCCGCGTCGAACCGCTCCGCCCAGGACCCGCAGAAGCCGGGCGAGCCTCTCCGGCCGGCCCCGCCCGTCGAGGCCGAATCGCCGGAGGAGTACGCCCAGGGCCCGAAGCCCCCCGCGCCCTACTCCGCCACCCGGGAGCCGGGCAAGACCGACGATCGTCCCGACGACACCGGCCGGCAGCAGGGCGACAAGGGCGCGCTGTAGGTCATTCCTCGCGCAGGATCCGCTCCAGCACCTCGGGCTCGCGCCGCTCCAGCAGGCCGCTGGCCCAGGCCACCAGCATCGCGTAGGCCGCCGCCGCGCCGGCCAGGGCCAGCGGCAGGGTCGCCGCCCACATCCACGGACGCTCCAGGAGCAGCGGCAGCCAGGCCAGGAAGACGAAAGGCGACGACAGGAAGAGCGCCGCCGCCATGAGCACCAGCCCCAGCAGCGCGCCGCCCAGGCCGCGGCTCCCCGCCATGGCGCCCCCGTAGGGGTTGCCGCCCGGCCCGGGGGCGGCCGTGGGAAACAGGATGGAAGGAAAGTTGTCGACGCCCGCGGAGAGGAGCAGGGTCAGGATCGCAATGGTGGCCGCCGCGGGCAGGATCGCGACCGGGGCCAGGAAGACCCCGGCCGCGAGGAGGACCAGCAGCCCGGGGAGGCGGAGCAGGATGGCCCCCACGTTCTTGCCCACGAGGATGCGCCACCTCTCGATGGGAAACCCCAGGAGCAGGGAGACTCCCCGCCGCTCGAGGCCGAAGGCGTTGGCGCCGAAGGCGGAGATCCCCACCAGGGTCGCCAGGAGCAGGAACCCCCGGCTCGGGCCTCCGCCCGAGCGTGTCTGGGAGAGGAAGACGAGGAACAGCAACGGTCCCACGAGGCCCATCAGCAGGGTCGCCTTCAGCGCGGGGTCGCGCCACGTCATCCGGAGGTCCTTCTCCAGCAGCGCGCCCATCGCCCCCGGCAGCCACATGCGCGTCCCCGATCCCCTTCCCCCGCCGGCCTCGCCGAGGTCCACCTCCCCGCGGTGGATGCGGTGGATGAGCGCGGTCGCGGCCGCCATCGCGCCCGCCACGGCCAGGCCCGCCGCCCCGGCGTTCAGCGCGAACGACAGCCACTCGCCGCGGCCCGCGTGGACGGCCGCCCGCACGCCCCAGGCGAAGGGCGACAGGGCCAGCAACGGCGTCGCCACCACCGCGCGGGCGAGGGCCCGGATCGGCCCCGCCCCCGCCGAGAGGAGAAGAAGCGGCCCGAGGCTGAGGACGAAGCCGAGGCCCAGGCCGAGGAAGAGCGCCAGGTCCCGGAAGCGGCGCCGGCGGGACAGGCCGTGGAGCACCAGCCCACCCACCTGGGCCGCGGCCAGGATGAAGACGAAGCCCAGGACGGCGCCCGCGAAGGCGGCCGGGAAGCGCGGCCCCACGCCGGTCAAGGCCAGCGCCAGCGACAGCAGGATCGGAAGGGCCGCCACCGTCATGGGCTGCGCGAAGTTGGACAGGAGGGAGGAGATGGCGAGCGTGGACAACGGGATCGGGAAGTGGAGCAGCCGCGACATGTCGTGGGCCTCGCTGAAGGCCACCCCCGTCAAGAGCGGCGAGAGCACCCAGAAGAGGCCGAGCAGGGTGGCCGCCGCCGAGAGCGCGGGCAAGAGCACGCCCGGCGCCGCGCCCGCCAGACCCCGCACGCCGAAGAACACCACGAACGACCCGGCGGCCGCGAAGATGAGGAAGCCGGGGGCCATGAGCAGCAGGCCCAGGGCGCGCTCCCGCGCGCGAGAGAGCGCGCGCACGTCCAGCTTGAAGCGGAGGAGGACGAGGGCGATCAGCCGATCCACGACAGGTCCTCGCGCGTGACGTCGGCGGCCACCAGCTTCAGGAAGACGTCCTCCAGCGTCGCGTCCCTGCCCACCTCGCGCTGCTCGCGGATCTCGTCCAGCGTGCCCTGGGCCACGATCCGTCCCTTGTCGATCACGGCCACCTCGTCGCAGAGCCGCTCGACCACGTCGAGGACGTGGGTGGTGAAGAACAGCGTCACGCCCTTCTGGGCCAGGCGGCGCAGCAGGTCGGTCACCACCCGGCCCGAGACGGGATCGATCCCGTTCAACGGCTCGTCGAGGAAGAGCACGCGGGGGTTGTGGATGAGGGCGGCGGCCAGCGCGGTCTTCTTCTTCATGCCGTGGGAGTAGTCGACGATCAGCTTGGAGCGGTCGTCGGCCAGCGAGAGGAACTCCAGGAGCTCGGTGGTGCGGCGCCGCGTCTCCTCCCGGGAGAGGCCGTACATGCGGCCCGCGAAGTGGAGGTACTCCTCGCCGCTGAGGCGCTCGTAGAGGGGAAGCTCCTCGGGCAGCACGCCGATGATCCTCTTGATGTCCAGGAGCCGGCGCTCCAGGTCCAGGCCCTCGATGACCGCCTTCCCCGCGGTGGGGCGGAGCAGGCCCGTGAGCATCTTGATGGTGGTGCTCTTCCCCGCGCCGTTCGGGCCCAGGAAGCCGAAGAAGCGGCCGCGGGCCACGCGGAAGGAGATGCGGTCCACCGCGGGCTTGTCGCGGAAGACCTTGGTGAGGTCGCGGACGACGATGGCGTCGGAAGGCGCGGGCGCCGGGCTGTCCATCGGCTCCAGCATGACCGTCTCCGCCCACCGTGGTCAACGCAGGGCGCGGTCCAGCGGCGCGCCGAAAGCGTAGGATGGCACATCGACGAAGGGAGATACACATGAGCCGGCTCGCGATCCTGTCCATCGCCGTCGTGACCGTCGCCGGCACGGCCTGCCGACCGGGCCAGCCCCTCGTGAACACCGAGCCCGGGCACAAACTCACCCCCGGGACGATCGCGGGGGCGGTCCGCACCACCGCCGACGACCCGCTGCCGGGCCGCCGCGTGGAGGCCGTCAACGCCGAGACCGGTCAGAAATACTCGGCGGTCACGGGCGTGACGGGCGGCTTCTCGATCAAGGTCCCGCCCGGGAAGTACCGCCTGGAGCTGGAGCTTCGCGAGCAGGAATCGGTGGCTCAGCAGCCGGGGATCATCGACATCAACCAGAGCGACCTCGACACGGACCTCGACATCGTCATCCGCTAGGTCGAGTGCCGGACGCCTACCGGTTCCGGACGCCCGTCCGGGTCGACGAGGCCTGCTGGAAGTACTCCCGGGTCTTCTCGCGGCGCTCGACCCGGCCCACCGCCTGCTCGAGCGACCGGGTCTCCTCGATGCAGGCCTCGCCGCGCAAGCCGTGGGTCTTGATCCTCACGGTGCCGTCCGGCCCGATCAGGACCTCGATCTCGGCCTTCTCCGCCATCAGCTCATCTCCAGCGCTGGGCCACGAGCCGGATGCTCCCGTCCTTCTGCTTCTCCTCCGTGCCGATCTGGTAGCCCTTGCGCTTGAGGTCGTTCAGCACCCGCGAGTAGGCGTAGCGCTGCATGACGCGGTGGGCCAGCGCGCCGGCCTTCTCCCCGTGGCCGACGAAGGTGGCCTCGCCCGTGCGGGCGTCCACCTTGACCCCGGTCTGCGTGCCCTGCTCGTCGGTGACGACCAGGTCGACCGCGTGCTTCCCGTCCTCGGTCTGGACGGTCTTCTGGCGCGTGCACTCCAGGCCCGCCTCGGCGATGGCCTCGAGCAGCCCCGCCATGCCGCTGACCACGATCTTCAGCTCCACGACCTGCGACATCGCCTACCGCCCGATGGTCCAGGTCCCGCCGCGAATCCACCGGCGCAAGCGGACGGGACGGAAGAGGAGCCCGATGAGCAGGCACAGGAAGAAGCCGAGCTGCTGGGTCCCGCCCTCGGTGAAGAACAGCAGATAGAGGGGAAGGGCCCCGGCCACGACCAGTACGAGCAGCCGGAGCCGCGGGTCGCGGATCTGCCGCGCCAGGCGGAGGCCGAGGGGCGGCTCGCTCTGCCGCTCCTGCTCGCGCGCCTCCAGCTCGAACGTGAAGCTCCGCCGCACGGCCTGGCGCGCCTCGTCGTCCGCCGCCTGCCGCGAGGCCTCCAGCGCCTGCACGTGCCGTTGCAGCTCCGCCCTCTCCACCGCCTGGCGCTGCCAGAGCGCATCGTTGTACGCGCGCTGGGGCGGGGTGGTCAGGCTGGCCTCGCAGAACGAGCACCGGGTGGCGGTCACGTGGTTGTCGGTGCGGCAGTTCCGGCAGCGGATGAAGGGCTGGCCGCCGTCGTCCGCCAGGACCGCGATCCTGCTTTCCTCCGGCTCGGCCGCGGGAGCGAAGCGGTCGGTCTCGGCGCCGCTGCCGCTGGGACCGGCGAGGGGTGCCGCGGCGGGGACGGCGCCGGAGGGCTGCGCGAAGCGTTCCCGCGCGGCCGGACCCGGGCCGGGGGTCTCGCGCGGGCGGCGCGGCCTCTCCAGCCTCAGGAACCGGTCGAGGCGGCTCATCCTCAGCCGAAGCGCGAGGCCAGCGGCGCGGACGGGGATCCCGTCTGCGCCACCGACGCCGGCCGCGTGCGCGGCCGGGCCCAGGAGCGGAGGCGGTCGATCTCTTCCTTCATGGTGGTGGCCAGGGGCACGGTCTCGCCGATGGCGTCGCGCAGGTGCGCCTGGCCCAGCTCGACCTTCGCCGCGAAGGCGTGGTACAGGCCGGCCACCACCGCCTGCTCGATCTCCGCGCCCGAGAAGTTCTCCGCCATCCGCGCGAGCTCCGCGGAGTCGTAGACGGCGGGGTCCCGGCGGCGCCGCCGCAGGTGGATGTCGAAGATCTCCTTGCGCTCGCCCGACGCCGGCAGGTCCACGAAGAAGATCTCGTCGAAGCGGCCCTTGCGCAGCAGCTCGGGGGGCAGGCTCTCGATGCGGTTGGCGGTGGCGACCACGAACACGGGCGCCGTCTTCTCCTGCAGCCAGGTCAGGAGGGCCCCGAAGATGCGCGCGGTGACCCCGCTGTCGGTCATGCCCGAGGACCCGATGCCCGAGAGCCCCTTCTCGATCTCGTCGATCCACAGCACGACGGGGGCCACGCTCTCCGCCACGCGGATGGCGCGCCGCAGGTTCTCCTCCGAGGAGCCCACCAGGCCGGAGAAGATGCGCCCGATGTCGAGCCGCAGGAGCGGCAGCCGCCACTGGGCCGCGATGGCCTTGGCGGTGAGGCTCTTTCCGCAGCCCTGCACGCCCAGGAGCAGAAGGCCCTTGGGCTCGGGCAGGCCGAACTGGCGCGCGGCCTCGCCGAACGCGCTGGTCCGGCTGTTGAGCCAGCGCTTGAGGTTGTCCAGGCCGCCGATGCCGGCCAGGCTCTCCTCGGCGGGGTAGTACTCGAGCAGGCCGCTCTTGCGGATGACCTGCCGCTTCTCCTCCAGGATGAGCTGGATGTCGTCCACGTCGAGCCGGCTGTCGGTGGCCACGGCCTTGGCGAAGGCGTTCTCCGCCTCCGAGAGCGTGAGCCCCAGGGCGGCCTTGATGAGCTGCTCGCCCTGGCCCCGGTCGAGCTGCACCGCCACCCGGTTGTTCTTGCGCAGCGTGGCCAGGATCTCGCGCAGGAGCTGGCCCAGGTCGTGGAAGGTGGGCAGGGGCACGTCGAGCACCGATGCGTCCTTCTCCAGCTCCACGGGGATGTTGAGGACCGGGGAGAGCAGGACCACGGTGGTGTAGGTGGTCTTGAGCTGGTGGGCCAGCTCGCGCAGCGAGCGCACCACCACGGGGTCGTTGAGGTAGGGATGGAAGTCCTTCAGGACGACCAGCGACGGGTCGGGCAGGGCCAGGATGGCGCGCAAGGCGTCGCCCGGGTCCTTCGAGCCGTCGGCGGCCGCGCCCCAGCGCGCCCCCACCATCTTCCGCAGCCCGGTGGTGATCGACCAGGAGCAGAGCGTCTTGCCGTGGCCCTTGGCCAGGTCCTCCAGGATGACGTCCAGACGCTGCTCCTCCCAGGAGACGAGGTAGATGAGCGAGTAGCGCGCGCGGATGAGGGTGTCCAGCTCGCGGACGAAGCGCGGCGGCTCCGGGTTCGGCGGCGCCGCGGAAGGGCTGTCGGTCGTCACGGCGCGCTAGGATAACATGCGCGCGGATGGGCACGGCGGCGTCGGTGCGCGTGGGCGCTCGCGTGCCCGTGACGCGGGTCGAGGGGCCGGGCGCGCGCTACGCGCTCTGGGTCCAGGGCTGCTCGATCCGCTGTCCCGGGTGCTGCAACCCGCACCTGTTCGAGGCGGCGGGCGGCGAGGCCGTGGGCGTGGACACGCTCCTGGCCGAGGTCCGCCGCGCGCGTCCCGCGATCGAGGGCGTCACGTTCCTGGGCGGCGAGCCGTTCGAGCAGGCCCCGGCCCTGGCCCGCCTCGCGGCGGGGGCCCGCGCGCTCGGCCTGTCCGTGATGGTCTTCTCCGGCTACACGCTCGAGGAGCTGCGGGCCCGGGCGGACGCCGCGGTCGAGGCGGTGTTGCGAGTCACCGACCTGCTGGTGGACGGACGCTACGATGCGAGGAGGCCGGAACGGAGCCGCCGCTGGGTGGGCTCGGAGAACCAGCGCTTCCACTACCTGACCGACCGCTACGCGCCGGAGATCGAGCTCCCCACCGCCGGCGCGCCCCTGCGCGAGGTGGAGGTCCGGATCGAGACGGACGGAAGGGTAGGGGCCAACGGCTGGCCGGTCTGGCGCGGGCGAGGGTGGGGCGCGAGCGAGGCCGAGCGGCGGCCGACCGGCGGCGCATCCACCTAGTCTTCGAACAGCGCGCGGCCGAAGGGCGGCTTGCCGCCCAGCGAGCAGTAGGCGGCGGCTACCAGGGCCACGGCGAAGAAGAGCAGCGTCGCGAAGGCGCGTCCCGCGTACCAGGCCGACCAGTCGAGGGTGAGGGGAACGCCGCCCAGCACGAGGAACGTGAACCAGAACGCGCCCAGGGCGAGGAGGCCGAAGCGCACCAGAACCGCGACGACGATTGCGGACACCACGGCGCCAGTCATGGCGCCGATGAGGATGTCCTCCGCGACAGAGGCGAAGACGAGCGCGAACTCCAGGAACATCAGCAGGCCGGCCAGCCAGACCCGCCGCAACCAGGCATAGAAGAGGTAGAAGTTGAAGAGAACCGTCATCGCATAGACCGTTGCGCTCGCGGCCGCGAAGGCGAAAGCGTAGGCCGCCTGCCGTGGATCGCCCAAGTCCACCAGCGGTCCGACCCGGGGCGCCCTCAAGACGCCGCCGAACCAGGCCGGGGCAAGGACGGTGAGCCGGAGCACGACCACCACCGCCAGCCCCGCCAATATGCCCACGAGCGCGTCGCGTCCGACGAGTGGGTCGCTCAGCCGGCCCGACAGAAGGCGGCTCCAGGAGACGAGAGCGTACGGCCAGCGGCGGCGCACGGCCGGCTCCAGGGCGAGGTAGAGGGCCCAGAGGAACAACACGGCGTAGGCGCCCTGAGCCAGGATCAGGAAGAGGAGGTTGTGCTCCGCGAAGACGTTGGTCGTGTGGTCGGCCAGCAAGAGCTGGAACAGGGTGACGGCGGCGGACGCGAACAGCGCGATCCGCAGCGCGCCGCGGCGGTCGCCGCGGCCCAGGCGGAGGTTCCTCCTCACGAGGACGGCGCCGCCCACGAGGATGACGACGTTCAGGAAGAGGGCCACCACGGTCACCACCGTGAGGATCGCGCGAGTCTGCTCGCCCACGAGCGGAGGGCGCCACCACGGTCCCTGCACCTCGAAATAGACGGGTCGGCCATGATACGCGGCCGCCTCGACGTGCAGGGTCATGTCCGGCTGATCCGGGTTCACGCCGTCCCACGCCGCCTTGCGGTCGGTGTCGACCGGCGCCCTGCAGCGTGGCGTGGAGGGACGGAGCTGCGCGGGATCGAGCCCAGCTTCGGCGAGGGGGACGGACCAGTCCACCTCGGGCCAGGGGCCGGAGCCCGTATCGAAACGCGGGGGCACGGCCACGAACGACGCGAGGCGTCCCTCGGTGTCGAGGACGGTCTCGTTCATGCCGGCCACGTCGAGCGGCGGGCGGTCACGCCCGATGCGGCCCAGCGGTGGCAGATCCCAGGGCTCCGTCGTGCTCCAGCTCTTCGCGATGAGTCGGCGGGGGCTCTCACGGTAGAACAGGACGAACGGCCCCGGCCGGCTGGTCTGGAGCCTTTCCCAGCGGGCGGGCGAACGGTCGTGGTCCTTGATGTACGTGATGAGGTCCCAGTCCACGTTGTACCCGAGGGCCGTGTCCACGGGGGGCTGCCGGTAACCCAGCCGGGCCAGCACTTCCCTGGCCCGCGCGACGAGCGCCTCCGGCGGCCGGGGCGGAGGGATGAAGCGCAGGAGCGAGGCGCGCTCGACCAACCAGGCGGCCAGGAAAAGCCCGAGGAGCCCCGACAGCAGGCAGGTCCAGACGACCGCCGGCCGCAGATCACCCACCGTCGCGGCGGCTGCTACCATCTCGGGCGACGGCGTCTCTCCCGCGAGCAGCGCCGCCTGCAGGGGATCGCCCCCGGGCAGCGCGGCCAGCACGACCCGTGCCGATGCCGGCCGCTCCGCGGGGTCCCGGGCGAGGCACCGCTGGATCAGGCGCTCCACGGCGGGGTCCACGTCGCGGGCGGCGCTCGACACGCTGGGTGGCTTCGAGTCCGCGTGGAGAGCCTTCAGCTCCCCGAGCGACTTTGCCTCGAAGGCGCGGCGCCCCGTGAACGTCTCGTAGAGGACGAGGCCCAGAGCGAAGACGTCGCTGCGCGACGAGCCCCCCTCGCCCGCCAGTTGCTCCGGGGCCATGTACGCCGGCGTACCCGCCTTCTCGCCCGCGGTGACACGGTCGGCCAGCGTGGCCAGCCCGAAGTCCGCGATGCGCGCATGGCCGTGGCCGTCGATCATCACGTTGGCGGGCTTGAGGTCGCGGTGGATCACGCCCTTGTCGTGGGCGGCGGCCAGGCCCGCGCAGAGGTGGCGGGCGATCTCCAGCGCCTTGTCGGCGGGCAGGCGGCCGATGCGGCGCAGCAGCGAGGCGAGGTCCTCGCCGTCTACGTACTCCATGACAAGGAAGTGATGGCCTTCCGCCTCGGCGAGGTCGTAGAGGCGGCAGACGTTCGGGTGCGAGACCTGGCGGCCGATGCGCACCTCGTCCACCAGGCGCGCGAGGCGGGTCGTGTCGGAGGCCAGGGCCGCGGGCAGGAACTTGAGGGCGACGGCCTGACCGAGGCGGATGTCGTCCGCGCGATAGACCTCGCCCATGCCCCCCCTGCCCAGGAGTGCCACGATGCGGTAGCGCCGGGCCAGTACCGTGCCGGGAGTGAAGCGGACTTCGGAGGCGCGCGGTGCTCGCGCCGGCGGCGCGACCGTATCGGTGCGCCAGTGTGCGGCCGGGTCCGGATCGCCCGCGGCTGACATCTCGATCTCCCGCCTGAAGGGTGTGCGCCTATGATAGTTCCGGGAGGGGCCCGTTGAACTGACCCATTACCAAGTCTCACGTCCCCCCTTGACAAATGCGAGAGACGATGTGAACGATGGATCATGGGTACGGGTTCCCGCTGACCCTGTATCTCCTCGCCCGCTACTCCGGTCTGGACGTCTCGCGCGCCGGCCGCCTCCAGCTCCTGAAGGATCTCCCCAAGCTTTACCGGCCGGACGTACGCCTTGATCTCCTTCATCGCGACTCACCCCCTTCCTCCCCACCAGGCGCACCCGCCTCCCGTTCCTTCCACACGGCGAAGATCGCCGGGTAGATCAGCAGCTCCAGCACGAACGAGGTCGCCACGCCTCCCACCATCGGCGCCGCGATCCGCTTCATGACGTCGGACCCCGTGCCCGTGCTCCACATGATCGGGACGAGGCCCAGCAGGATGCAGAGCACCGTCATGAGCTTCGGACGGATGCGCTGCGCCGCCCCCTC
>Ga0214472_10003101_pt1 | contig 17663 bp, 15 predicted proteins | sample RVTome_6_FD_207662 | JGI IMG/M metagenome (GOLD analysis project Ga0214472, IMG submission 207662) | Soil microbial communities from uranium-contaminated site in the Upper Colorado River Basin, Wyoming, United States - RVT140D175 | ecosystem: Environmental > Terrestrial > Soil > Contaminated >... | reverse complement strand
GGGGATCCCTCAGTCCCTAACCCCTATTTTCTAGCCACAAACCTTATCTCGACCAGTATGTTTTGCCGTATACATTACCCGGTCAGCCGCTTCGATTAGTTTATTGGGGTCATCATGATCGAACATTTGAGCAATTCCAATTGATACGGTGACACAGGGCAAAGGTTCATCCTCTTCATTTGTTATTTTGGTTTGTTTAATAGCGAGTCGTAAACGTTCGGCAATAGTTAAGGCGCCATTGATATCCATGCCGGGTAATAAGGCGAATAATTCTTCACCGCCATATCGAGCAACCATGTCCTCCGGCCGCAAGTATTGTTTAATAGCTTGCGAAACACTGCGTAAGGCAATATCGCCGGCAAGGTGTCCATAGTTGTCGTTGTAATTTTTAAAACGATCAATATCGATCATCATAACGGATAAGGCTTGATTGTTTTTATGACAACGATGCATCACTCGAGCCATCGTGCTATCCAGCCAGCGGCGATTGTGAAGACTGGTTAGCGCGTCAACCGTTGCATTGTGTTCGTATTCTTTAAGTAATCCCTTTATTTTATTTATTACCGAATTACCATGCCGTAAGCGTTGTGACAAAACAACGAGCAAGTTATTAGCAATAGCATGCGAGCTGCCAATTAACGACCACATGACCTCTTCATCAATGACAAGTATTCGTGAATCTTCAGCAGCAGAGACATAGGCTGAAGCAGGCTGATGATCAATAATGGCAATCTCGCCAATGCTTTGGCCTGGTTTAAGCACAGCAACCGGATCTGAATTATCTGCTGTCAGGTGAACATTAAATGAACCTGAGAGTATTAAATAAACGTTATTATTTGTGTCGCCGCTTTTAATGAGTGGCTCATTCCTGCTTATATTGCGAGCCGCACAATCAGAAAGTAGTGGCATGATAGAACTGAAGTTCACATCATTAAACAGTTCCTGCTCACTAATCTCGATCTCGGATAATGTCTCTAAAGATTCACTCATAGTATCTTCTGATTTTTGATCTAAATTTCTTTGGCTGGAGTAAATGATTTTATGGCCGCCCTTAGTTGTAATAATTTATTATTGTCGGAGCAGTAACGAATGAGCACATATAATTTTGTAATATTTTGAGTTTCGTTTTTTAGATCTTGTCTGGATTCTGAAACGCGTTTTGCAAAGTCAATAGGTCCTTCGTACGATTTCCTCGCCAAACCTGCTTTAGCCATTTTCTTACAGAAAATATCATAATATTTTTTTGCCGGTTCGGTTGTTTTCGGTGTTTTCTTAAAAATGACTACAGCAATAACAGCAACAATAATGCCAAGTAAAACAAAAAGATAAAAAGTTAACCCTTTCCAGTCTATTACATAAATACCCAGATTTTGCAGGAAGCGTTTCTGTCGATCAGGCCCATAGCCTAATACCCATTGAGCCCATTGGTAGTTAACCATATCAACGGTATTACGCAGCCTTTGCCAAAGACGTAAGGCCGCTGCATTTTTGTCGAGTCCCAGGGGAATATCAATGATTGCATCGGGCATAGCGTTATTCATGCCCTCATTTACTCTAACAGGCGAAATAATTGACGTTGGATCAATGCGAACCCAACCTTGATCTTCCAGCCATACCTCAGTCCAGGCATGTGCATCGCGTTGCCTGACAATTAAATAATTACCAATTGGATTAATTTCTCCGCCTTGATAGCCGCTGACAACGCGAGTCGGGATTCCGGCGGCGCGCATTAGTACGGTAAATGCGGCGGCATAATGCTCGCAAAAACCCTGCTGCGTATTAAATAAAAACTCATCGACACTGTCGCCAGTGATTAACGGTGGTGTCAATGTATAAACAAAGCTTTGTTTTTTAAGCCAATCCAGTGCGGCATTTATTATTAGTGACGGTTGTTTGTATTCATCACGTAATTTTGACGCAAGTTCTCGTGTTTTAGGATGAGTGTTTTCCGGTAACTCCAGGCCTCGCTCCAGATCATAATATTCATCTTTATTGATAGTAAATGAACTGTAAGAAGTTAATTTAAATGCCTGTCGAGCGATAATTGATTGACGGGTTTTTAATTGATAGTCATTGGTAAAATAAGTTTTATCGGGTAGTTTCGATACCATCTCAAGACCGAATAACCATTTTTTATTGCTGGGTTCAATCGTCACATCATAGTGTATTGCTTCACCTGTATATTCAATCGGCGCAGGTAATTGATCAGATTTATCACTGCCTGTAGTCCATTTGCGTCCGTCCGTCTGCCAGAGTACCGGACCACGCCAGTATAGTTTCGATTGCTCAGGTATTTCATTTTCAAATGTAACGCGAAAAGCCACTTCATTCGATTGAACAAGTTGACTAATCGTTCCCGGTGACATTTCATCGGTAATGCCAGTGGTACTGGTAAACGCATCTTTAGGCATACCCCATAACGGACCATTAATACGTGGAAACAAAATAAACAAAACCAGTAATATGGGCACGGCTTGAATGAGTAATGTTATTGATAATTTAAAACGTTTTAAAAGTGTGAGTTGTTGTTCAGTATCGTTAAAGTCAATTAAACCAGCGGTCATAATAACAATAACAAAAATCATGTATGTTGCCGTTGGAATTGTCTGTGTATAAAAAAAGTTTGTAATAATTAAAAAGTAACCCAAATAAGTACTAATATAAAAATCCCGTTTCGAATTACTTTCAAAAATTTTAAACCCGGCTAATAAAACCAGAAGTGCTACGCCAACATCACGTCCGGCAAGACTGCCATAACTTCCGTATACACCAGCAACACCGGAGAACATAAGTAGTAAACGAACAATATTAATGGTGCTTTTTTGTTGTGACCAAAAAGCAGGCAATTGATAAGGAATGTAAATGCGAGCAACTAATAAAATAATGTGCGAAACCGGGATCCAGAGTGGCAGGCGTTGCCAATGAGGAAAACTTGCCAGTGCAACCCCGAGTGCCAGCCACATTACTTTATTAAGATTAAGTTGTTGCTTAACCATCATTGATTTCCGTAACGCGCTAATGCTTCCAGGCAAAGTTCTTTATGGTGTGCACCATGACCGGGCTCGATACTGACGCCGGGTATTTCGAGACCATAATGCAATGAAGTTTGTTCAGCCAGCAATATCCAATAACATAATTGCGAGAGTCGTGATTCAATATCATTAATATGTAAAACAGATTCCCAGCCCAGTATTAATGTTTGCGAACCTTTGCCGCTGAATTGTTTAACTAACAAACCCTGTTCTTTTGCAAAAGCTTTCCATGCAATTGAATGAACCGGATCACCGGGTTTGTATTTTCTGAAACCGGAAAAATCATCGGTGCCGGATTGTGAACCGAAATCGGCATCATCTTCAATTAAAGTATGTAACGGCAATTGTTTTTGACCCTTAGGCTCAGGGTAAACCAGACAGTTATACTCAGGCTGAAAATAAGACCATGCGATAAAAAGACCTAATGGAAAGTCGCTTGAAATTTTTAAACGTTTGCAGGTTAATATGCCACGTTCAAGAGACTGAACAGGATAATAACTCGTAGCATGTTGACCACTATTAATTCCGATAGAAATTTTTTCAATGTCTTCTTTTTTTCGAAACCATTTTTTACTTACTGCACGTTGTTCCATGTGTATTGAAAATTTCTCCAATCCTAAACGATTATCAATCTGTATCGGAAATAATGCTTGCTGGCCGGTGAACACTGATTTTGGTTTTGAAGATGAAATGATTAAACCAATTAGATTACGATAAGTATGGAACATGCAAACGAGCGCAAGACTGGTAAGCAAAAAGCAAAGCATATACGCCATGCTGTTATTATAATTTATCGCGCCGAGTAACATGACAATTAACATCATGCCGTAAACCCAGCCCTGAACTGTCGGGAAGATATAAACGCGATGGCGCTTAAGTTTCTCTGTTTGATAGCCGATCTTGCCAGCAGGATCAGCAGGTAGTCTTTCTAATATGATCCTCGTTGACATCAGACGTGTTCAAAAAATACTAGGGGATAGGAACGTGTTGAATTAAATGTTGTGCGGGTTGTAATGCCTGCTTATCAGTTACTTCGTAGATGAACTGTAAACGATGACCGATAACACTGGGTAACACTGCCTGTACATCTTCGGGCAGAACGTGTTGATGCGAGCTTATCAAGGCCCATGCTTTTGCTGCATTTAAAATCGCAATGCCTGCACGCGGCGATAAACCGCTGACATAATTTCCGGAAGTGCGACTGAAATCAAGCAAGCTTTGCAGGTAATCAAGTAAGGCATCGGAAACATGAACGTGTTCAAGTTGTTTTTGTAATTGAATCAGTTCTTCAATAGTTAATACCGCCTGAACATCCTCTAATAAATCTTTTCGATTCCTGCCTTTTAATAATTCACGTTCAGCATCATTATCCGGGTAACCTAACTCAATGCGCATTAGAAAACGATCCAGTTGCGATTCCGGTAATGGAAACGTGCCTACCTGGTTATTTGGATTTTGTGTTGCGATAACAAAAAAAGGTTCAGGTAAGTCTCGTGTTTCACCTTCTATGGTGACCTGATATTCAGCCATTGCTTCAAGTAATGCGCTTTGTGTTCTTGGTGTGGCACGATTGATTTCATCAGCAAGAATGAGATTAGTAAAAGCAGGGCCGGGATGAAAATCAAATTTGCTGGTGTCGCGGTTATAAACAGAAACACCAAGAATATCTGCTGGCAATAAGTCACTGGTAAATTGTATGCGCTGATAATGTAGTCCAAGCGCTTTAGCCAGGGTATGTGACAAAGTTGTCTTGCCTACGCCTGGCGCATCTTCGATTAATAAATGGCCTCTTGCTATTAAGCAGGCAAGCGCCAGTCGAATAGCATTCTCTTTTCCAAGAATGATCTGACTAATAACGTCAATCGCTTTGGTAATGTTACTAATATCGATTGTTGGCGTTGTTTCACTCATGTTCATGATACTGTTTTATTCTCCGGCAATCGTCATCGTATCCATAAAGACGGATCCGGTTAACACATTACCACGAGGATCAATGTCATTGGCTATGCTGATAATATTTTTATACATATCGACTAAATTTCCGGCAACCGTTATTTCTTCAACCGGATAAGCCAGTTCACCATTCTCTACCCAAAATCCGGAAGCGCCACGTGAATAATCGCCGGTGATTTGATTAACACCAAAGCCAATCATGTCGGTGATCAATAAACCTGTGCCCATCTTTTTCATTAAATCATCCAAACTATCTTTTCCAGATTCAACAACAAGATTATGTACGCCACCGGCATTACCGGTTGTTTGTAATCCAAGTTTGCGTGCCGAGTAACCACTCAATACATATTCTTTAAGAATGCCATCTTTAATAATGTCGTGTTCTCTGGTTGCGACACCATCGTTATCAAATGGCGCACTACCGAGTGCTTTCTTGATAAAGGGTCGCTCACGTATGTTGATATGATCAGCAAAAATTTGTTCACCCTTCTTATCAAGCAAAAAACTGGCGCGACGATACAAACTGCCACCGGAGATCGCAGTAATAAAGGCTGAAAAAAGACCGGAAGCGACTGGCGCCTCGAAAATGACCGGTGCCTGGCGAGTCGTTAATTTACGAGAACCTAGTCGGGAAACGGTTCTTCTTGCCGCTTCCTGACTAATCTCCTTAACCGATTGCAAATTATTATAATCACGTGCCTTGCTATACCAGCCATCACGTTGCATGCCACTACTGTCTTCGGCAATAACGGTGCAATCAATCGTGTGACTGGACCAGTTCCAGCCATGAATAAAATTATTAGTGTTGCCGTAAAGATTTAAACCGGAATAAGTACTGACGACAGAACCATCCGAATTTGAAATACGTTTATCAGCATCGAATGCAGATTGTTCACATTCAATGGCTAAATCGATTGCTGCCTCGGGCGAAATATCCCAGGGATGATACAAATCCAGATCAGGAAATTCTGTTGCCATCAATTCGGGTTCAACCAAACCGGCAAATTCGTCACGACTGGCGTACCTGGCAATACCAATAGCAGCTTTTACGGACTGTTTCACTGCCGCATCACTGAAATCGGAGGTGCTGGAATTACCTTTTTGCCCATCAATAAATACGGTAATGCTAAGTCCTTTATCGCGTTCATACTCAAGTTTGTCGATTTCACCTTTGCGGACATTGGCAGACAATCCCGAGCCAACGCCAATGTCTGCTTCCGCAGAACTGGCGCCCATTTCCTTCGCCTGACTTAAAACCGAGTCAATGATACGGGTCAGTTCTTCCTGGTTATCTGTTAATGCATTTGTGCTCATAGCTTCCATAATCGTTTATTTCTTATATTTATAAAGAGGCATTCTAGCATTCAGGCCATTCAGCAACTAGGCCAATAAATTAATAGTTCATTTTTAGATCCAGCCAACTATGCGTACAATCCGCTGCATGGATATCTCATATATACTCGATTCACTCAATGCCGACCAACGCGAGGCAGTTGGAGCCGATGCCGGCAATTTACTGATTTTGGCCGGTGCCGGTAGCGGTAAAACCCGGGTTTTGGTGCATCGAATTGCCTGGTATATCGAAACAGGTCAGGCCAGTCCATACAGCATCATGGCGGTGACCTTTACCAATAAAGCGGCGGCGGAAATGCGTGCACGAATAGAACGTTTACTGGATCAACCGACGCGTGGCATGTGGGTCGGGACATTTCATAGTCTCGCACATCGTTTGTTACGAGCGCACTGGCAGGAAGCAAATTTGCCCGAAGCTTTTCAAATACTGGATAGTGAAGATCAATATCGTACGGTGCGTCGCGTTATTCGTTCGATGAATCTGGATGAAGCGAGTTTTAAACCCAGAGAAGCACAATGGTTTATTAATGCGCGTAAAGACGAAGGTTTAAGACCAGAGAATATCGATGCGCATGATGATGTGACAACAGAACAAATGGTGCAGATCTATAAGAACTATCAGGAAGCCTGCGAACGATCAGGTTTGGTGGATTTTGCCGAACTATTATTAAGAACCTTTGAACTGTTTCGTGATCAAGGTGCGATACGAGAACATTACCAACATCGCTTTAAGCACGTTCTGGTCGATGAGTTTCAGGATACGAACTCACTTCAATACGGCTGGTTAAGATTATTAGTCGGTGAAAACAGCACCTTGTTTGCTGTCGGTGACGATGATCAATGTCTTGCGAAAGATACATTGGTGAAAATGTCAGATGGCATTGAAAAGAAAATTCAGGATGTGAAAGTTGGTGAGATGGTCATGTCCAGTTTTGGCGCTGGTGATTTTCGCGCAGCGAAAGTGACTGATCAATTTGAACGTTCCCGTGTCGGACAAATGGTTTCGATTCATTTGCGATCAGGCAAGATCATTCAAAGCACACCGGAACATACACACTTCGCAGGCTATGTGTTGGGTGAAACGCCACAATTATATTTTCTCTACCTTATGTATAAGGAAGGCATAGGTTATCGAATTGGAACATCACAGGTTTATACCAATGGTCAGGTTAAGCCTGTTTTAGGATTTAAACAACGCGCCTTACATGAACGTGCAGATGCTTTATGGATCATTCGTACACATGCCAGTGAAAATGAAGCAAGAATGGATGAAATACTGACTTCCCTGCAATACGGCTTACCTACCTTACCGTTTGTACCGAGAAAGGGAAAAGCCAAAAATGGTTTGGTTCATGATATTAAATATATCGGGCAAGTTTTTAAAACGATCGATACTGAAACCGCTGCAATAAAATTACTTAACGATGTCAATCTTGATGAAAATTTTCCTCATCACTTGCCTCAATCAAGAGATTCTAATCGCCGTAATATTGTCATTACACTTTGTGGTGATCGACGTGGTTTAAACCCGATGCATCGTATATCTATAGTGGGTAATGATAGTGAAGGCAAAAAGATTCTGCAATCACTTGATTGCAATGTGCGTGCTGCAAAAAAAGGATGTAATAGTTGGCGTTTTGAAACAGTTCGCGCTGATTACGGTGAGTTAATGGTGATCGCTAAACGTATTAAAGACGCATTGGGCGCAGAGTACATTCTTAATGGTCATATACTGAATCGCTCTTTACCGTTTATCAAAGCTGTTTTTATTCGTCCTGGGATGCTTATGGTAAATGATTCCGGCGAATTTGATCTTGTAGAAAAAATAGTTGTCGATGATGTTGATACAAAAGTATATGACTTGAATATAGAGCGCACACATAATTTTATTGCTAACGGCATCGTTACTCATAATTCGATCTACAGCTGGCGTGGCGCGCGTGTAGAAAACATGCAGGCGTTTGAACGTGATTTTAAAGGCGCACAATTATTAAAGCTGGAACAAAATTATCGATCAACCGCAACCATCCTTAAAGCTGCAAATAAACTAATTGCAAATAACAATGCGCGTTTAGGAAAAGATCTCTGGACCGATGGTGAAGAAGGCGATCGCATCGGTGTTTATATGGCCTATAATGAAACTGATGAAGCGCGTTATGTCATTGATCGAGTTAAACAGGCGCCTGAACAAGGTAAACCCTTTGCCGATTATGCCATTTTGTATCGAACCAGTGCCCAGTCGCGTGTATTGGAAGAAGCATTAATGCAGGCGCGTATTCCCTACCGGGTTTATGGCGGCATGCGATTCTATGAACGCGCCGAGATTAAAGATGCCCTCGCCTATGTTCGACTTGCCCGCTTTCATGAAGACGATGCCTCGTTTGAACGTATTGTAAACACACCCACACGTGGCATTGGTAATAAAACGCTTGAAGAGTTACGAGCATTAGCAAGAAAAGATAATTGTTCTCTTTGGAACGCTGCATTACAAATGGTTGAACATAAGTTGATGAGTGCGCGCGCATTAAACGCATTAGAACAATTCATTCATTTAATACAGAGAATGAAACAGGCAGAATCAGAAGCGACATTAGATGAACATGTTGATCAGGTTATAAAGTTAAGTGGATTGATTGAACATTTTAAAAAAGAGAAAGGCGAAAAAGGATTGTCGCGAGTTGAAAACCTGGAAGAACTGGTCACTGCCTCCGCTGAATTTGAAATCGGTGATGATGAGGAACTGGCCGAGATGGATGCACTATCTGCATTTCTTTCACACGCTGCATTAGAGTCAGGCGAAACCCAGGCCGGCGATAGTTCTGATTGTGTACACTTAATGACTTTACATTCTGCCAAAGGACTTGAGTTTCCCGATGTCTATTTAGTCGGCATGGAAGAAGGCTTGTTTCCGCACCAGCGCAGCAGTGAAGACCTGATTCAACTGGAAGAAGAACGTCGGCTTTGTTATGTCGGTATTACGCGCGCAAAGAAAACGTTGACGATGACATACACACAGCACCGTCGTTTACATGGTTCAGATTATTATCCGCAACCATCACGCTTTATCGATGAAATACCATCAGAGTTGTTAAATGACATTCGATTAGGTGGCAGTGTCACGGAATCTTTTTTTAGCACCAGTCACGCAAGCGCTTCTGGAAACGATGGAGAACTGGCCTTGGGACAACGCGTAAGACATGTTAAGTTTGGTGAAGGAACAGTATTAAATTTAGAAGGCAGCGGTAGCCATATGCGTATACAGGTTAACTTTGAACAGGCGGGGGCGAAGTGGCTGGTGGCGCAGTATGCTAATCTTCAACCAGCTTAATAAGAATGGTGTGTTATCCGACTACTTCGTTGTGCCTCGTATTTATGTACATGGATGTACTGTATGCCGATTTTGCAGGAGCAAAAATCGGCCGAACAAACTATCTCATTCTTAATTATTAAATGAATGGCACTTGCTTAAGGTCGTCATGCTGGTGCATACCAGCATCCAGTATAAATAAAGTGCGCTTACAGCGCTCGTTATTCGACTGGATTGCGGCCTTCGCCGCAATGACAACGGCGGAGTTACTAGACTGTTTCCCGAGTTTCAGCCTTAAGTAAGTGCCATTCAATTATTAAATAATTTTTATGGAGCATTTGACAAAAGAAGAAATTATTTCACTCATTGATAATGATCCAAATAATGGAGAACATTATCAGGAGTTAGGGAAATATTACTTAAGAAATAAAATCTTTATTGAAGCTGAACATTATTTGAAAAAATCACTAGAACTTGATTGCAATGATGTTTGGACTTATCTCTATATGGGAAATTTATACAATCGTAAGGAACGGTATGTAGAAGCAATAGCATATTTTGAACAGGCAATAGAAGTAAACCCTGATGAGCCAACTTCTTATTGGTGTATTGCAGAAATGTATGAAAAATTAGAACAATTTGAAAAAGCTAATTCCTTTTTTGAAAAGGCAGCTGATATTGATCCTAATAATGAACAGACTTTAAAAAAATTAAGTGAATGGAAAGAATGGTATTTAGACTAGTATTTACAAAGGCAATAATTTTATGAACAAACAAAACATCTTTTTTTATTTATTGATCAGTATCTTTATTACTGCGTGTGGTAATGGAACTGAATCGAATACGACGAGTGATGCGGGCGCTGATCTTTCCAAGACTTATAAATGGAAGATGGTGACGACATGGCCGGCGAATTTTCCGATCTTTCAGGAAGGGGCGAAGAAATTTGCGGATGATGTGCGTGTGATGAGTAATGGTCGTTTGGATATTCGTGTTTATGCCGGTGGCGAAATCGTGCCGGCCTTACAAGTGTTTGATGCCGTATCGCAAGGTGTAGCTGAGATGGGACATGGATCGGCTTATTACTGGGCAGGTAAAGTGCCGGAAGCACAATTCTTTTCTACGGTGCCGTTTGGTATGACAGCAAAAGGCATGAATGCCTGGTTGTATAACGGTGGCGGACTTGAGCTTTGGCAGGAAATTTATAAGCCTTTTAATTTAATCACGTTCCCGATGGGAAATACCGGCGTGCAAATGGGTGGTTGGTTTAATAAGAAAATAGATTCTTTGGAAGATGTAAAAGGATTACGTATGCGTATTCCCGGTTTGGGTGGAAAAGTATTTAAAAAAGCCGGTGGTAATCCTGTGTTAATGGCCGGTGGTGAAATTTATACGGCACTGGAACGCGGTACATTGGATGCAACAGAATGGGTTGCGCCATTTCATGATATGCGCCTCGGTTTAAACCGTGCGGCTAAATATTATTATTATCCAGGCTGGCATGAACCGGGTACGGCTTTTGAATTAATGATTAATGATGGCAAGTGGCAAACCTTACCGGAAGATTTACAAAAGATAGTTGAAGTTGCCGCAGCCGCAACCAGCGAATGGATTTATGCGCAAATGGAATTTCATAATCAAGCCGCGTTAACAGAATTAAGAAGCAAAAAGAGCGTCGAGATTCTTGCGTTTCCTGAAGAGGTCTTGAAAGAATTTAAACGTTTAACAAAAAAAACACTGGATGAAGAAGCGGTAGCAAGCCCGGCATTCAAACGCGTTTATGATGCCTATGAAGATTTTCGACATCGTTATCAGGCCTGGGACGAATTATCTGAAGAGGCTTATCAGAAGAGTTTAAGGTTAAAGTAATTATAAAACTATTGCTTGTCATTCCCGCCGACGCCTGTCTCTTCTACACATTTGGGTACGAAGACGTAAATTGTTTTTCGCTAATGTTATTATAAAAGGCACAAAACCCGTCTTGCCGGCGTACACCTACGTCGTGTAGGTGACGGGTGAAGATGCGACGCGGTATTACGGCGAACTGACCTGGCTTGGCGATAGACAAAATGTGTAGAAGAGACAGGCCTACGCGGGAATGACAAAGTGTTTGATTGATAATAAATAAGGGAGCTTTCGCTCCCTTTGTTTTATTAACTTTATTTAATAAAAGTTTTACTGAACCTGTTTAACCATGTAATCAACCGCAGCTTTAACTTCTTCATCTGTCAGAGCAGGGTTACTGCCTCTGGCAGGCATCATGCCCATGCTTCCGGTAAAACCATCAATCGCGTGGTTATAAAGTGTATCGATACCTTGTTCTATACGAGGAGCCCATGCAGCCACATCACCTGCTTGAGGAATCATTGAAGCCAACGCAGCAATACCATGACAGTTTACACAAAGACCGTCATAAACTGTTTTACCTACGTCGCCACTAGCTTCGCCGCCAGCCGCTGCATCCGCCATTTCTTCGCCAGCTTCTTCTTCCATCATTGCTTCTACTTCTGGTTCATCTCCAACAGCAGTGACTTCGCCAACGGGAGCAGTTACTTCAGCGACTTTTGCAGAGCGCATTTTGGCGTCTGCTTCATCATCCGAACCTGCAAATTGTGCAACGACGAAAAAAACCACCATCATTACTGCGATTACGCCAAGTGCCAGTGAAAAATTTCTGAAAAATATTTTATCTTGTTCTTTGCTCATAACTCATCCCCAAGGGTAGTGTCCCGAATTTCCGGTGTAATTATATTTAGGTGTAATTATATTTTAAGGGCGCAGTATACCTATAGTCCCGATTTGTGGAAACACTCTGTGTTGGACAGTCTTAGACGGCTTGTTTTAATTGTGTAGCCGGAAATAAAGACAACGCTTCGTCATAGCGCGAGGCAGATTTGGAACGGATGAGTTTAAAGTCCAGATTGTCCATATTAAGTTGCTTAAGTACTTCAAAATCAAGCATATTTGGGAATTCTTTCTCATCAGGGTGTAATCGAACTGCACAATAGATAATACCGGCATCTTGTCGGAATTCTGACGCTATTTCCGGACAATTTTGGTAACGGATACCCGTTACTATGGAAGCAGGAATAGACCAGCACTCAAGTATATCTGCGCCTAGTTCGCTGGCATCAAAGCCAAAGGTTGAACGCTCAAATAAATGAAGTGGAAATTTGCTTTTACGGTGTTGCTGGAATACTTCCCGCATTAAATCCGGAGCACGTATACTCATGACCATATGTCCAATATCAGACAAGAGTCCAAGAGTGAATAATCTGTCAGGTTCAGGAATATTGAGTTCTTTTGCGCAAGATAAAGCAACGACTGCTCGCATAATCGAATTCTGCCAGAATGTAGCAACGTCATAATCTACAGCGGAGACGGACTGAAATGCCTGGGAAATAGTGATGTTCAATACAGTATCGTGTACCGTTTTCGTGCCTAGCAACATAACCGCTCTATTAATCGTCTCAATTTCTGAAACTTGCCCATAAAAAGAACTGTTGGCAACTTTAAGTAGTCTTGCCGAAATTGCCGGATCATAAGAAACGACTTCAGCCAGATCAGCCATACCAGAGTCAGGGTTATCGACAATGTCCTTCACGGCTATATAAATATCCGGCAGGGTAATCAGGTTTGCGGCTTCAATCAGGTACTCCTGGGTATTTGACACGGTTATAACTCCTTATACTTTTCATTATGCTTAATCCAAATATCGACCAATCCATGGATTTATTTAGATATACAGGAATCGCGCCAAGAACAAAGGATTACTGTGAAAAATGCGGGATTTATGGAATTAAACGAAAGTATAAAAGTTAAAAAACAGGTGAAGGCGTGATTTTGGCAGTACAGAATATAATTTTATGATGATGTGATAATTTGTCTTTTTTAAAATACTTGTTCGACGTTTTGTTTTCAAAAGTTATGAAATTTATCAATTCTCATCTCATTATCGGCTGCGGTTATTTAGGACAACAATTGCGTGCTTTGTTGAATGAACAAACTTGCTGGGTTACTAATCGATCACAAACATCTGATACACATTCTTTATTAATCGACATTAATGATGAAAGCACGTGGAATAATTTGGATGCTTTATCTGAAGAGCAATCGTTAATTGTTTATTGCATGGTGCCACCGAGTCAGATTGATCTCGCTTTGTTCCCCGGCTTTCTTAATCGAGTAAACGCACTTAATACCCAACAACGTATTCTGGTTTCATCAACCGTCGTTTATGGCAATACTGATCGCGTTGTTGATGCAGATAGCGATGTTGAACTCAATAGCGAGAGAGCGAAACGACAATATCAAATCGAACAAGCCTGGTTAGAAAGTAATGAAGATACCTGCGTAGTTCAGTTAGCCGGACTCTATGGTCCTGATCGTATTATTGGGCGTAACGCGGTCATGCGGGGAGAAAGGATTAAGGGTGATCCGCAAGGTTGGTTGAACCTGATTCATGTAGATGATGCGGCGAAATTGCTAAAACGTGTTGGCGAGATGAAGGAACCGGAAGTGATTGAACTGGGTTGTGATGGTAATCCAGTCAAACGTAAAGACTATTACGCTTTTGTTGCTGAAACATTAGATAAACCTTTGCCGGATTTTGATGCTGATGATCAATCGCGTGGCATAGGTCGACGTTGTGATAATAAACTGACAATAGCGCGAACAGGATGGCAGCCTGAGTTTAAAGATTTTAAACAAGGTTTATTAAAGTCATTATAGAATGAGCGATGGATAAAAAACGCATTATTGTATTTCAACATCTTCGTATTGAACATCCGGGTATATTTCGAGACTTCTTTAAAGAGGATGCTTTTGAAATAACGACGGTTGAGCTTGATGACGGTGAACGGATTCCTGACTTGAATGATTTTGATGCCTTATGGGTGATGGGTGGTCCGCAGGATGTTTGGCAGGAAGATAAGTATCCGTGGTTGATCAAAGAAAAAGCGGCCATCAGGAAAGCCGTTAATGAATTGAAGATGCCTTATGTTGGAATCTGTCTCGGTCATCAGTTATTGGCAGATGCATTGGGTGGTGAAGTTGGTCCGGGTGATGAGACAGAAGTGGGTATTATGCAAATACATAAAACTGACGCAGGAAAACAAAGTCCATTTTTAAATAAACTGGCGGACACAATGAATTGTTTGCAGTGGCATGGTGCAGAAGTAAAAACAGCGCCAGTCGGCATGGATGTTTTGGTGTCGTCGGATCAATGCAGCATTCAATCCTTATCGCTGGGAACTCAAGTTTTTACGACGCAATATCATCAGGAAATTATTGATACTACGGTTTCTGACTGGAGTGATATTCCTGCGTATAAAAGAGCTTTGGAAAAATCGTTGGGTGATAATGCGGCATCGAACCTGGAAAAAGAAGCGCTCGCACATATGGATGAATTTAATAAAACAGCAAGACAACTTTATGAGAACTGGAAGTCAGTTGTTTTTTGAAAAATATGAAGAATGACATGAACAATGTTCAATCACCTTGCACAAGGAATTGTTGTTTAAATGAAAATGATATTTGCCTGGGTTGTTTTAGAAGTTTGTCGGAAATATTAATCTGGGGACAGGCAAGCAGTGTTGAACGAAATGCTATTTTGTTAAGCGCTAAAGAAAGAGCTAAAGAAGCGGATAATCGCTACCCTTAGTAAGTGGAAGAAGAGTTAACGAAGAATTATTTTTTTAATTCTTTATTTAACAATTTATCTTTCCTGCGTGATTCAGCAGCCAGTTCTTTTTTGTATTCGACCAGTTGATTCATTAGTTTTGTATTACTGGTGGCTAATATTTCTGTAGCAAGTAGTCCCGCATTCTTACCTGAACCAATAGCAACCGTTGCAACCGGCACGCCGCCCGGCATTTGCACAATAGATAGTAATGAATCCATCCCGCTTAACGCATCTGTTTTAACCGGAACGCCGATGACAGGTAATGGAGTCTGGCTTGCGACCATGCCGGGCAAATGAGCTGCACCACCTGCTCCAGCAATGATCACTTTTAATCCTTTTTTAAGGGCACTTTTTGCATAGCGCGACATATCGTCTGGAGTACGATGAGCCGAAATAACATGGACTTCATGAGGTATAGAAAAATGATTACAAATTTCTGCGGCAGCTTCTAATGTCGGCCAGTCAGAGTCACTGCCCATGATGATGCCGACTAAGGGTTTTTCTTTAGTTTTCATTTTTGTGCTCCGAAACGAATACATTTAGCTGCGCGACTAGCAATATTTTCTGCCGCCTCGATAGTTTCACCTAATGCGGTGATGTGTCCCATTTTACGTCCAATGCTAGTTGTCGCTTTTCCATAAACATGAATGTGTGCGCCGTTTACTTTCAATGCTTCATCTATTCCGACCGGATAACCCGTACCCTGTTCTTCACCTAATAAATTAATCATGACGGCTGCCGGCGCTATCATTTTTGTAGAACCTAAAGGCATGCCGATTATAGCGCGCACATGGTTCTCAAACTGAGAACATTCACAGGCTTCAATAGTGTAGTGTCCGGAGTTGTGTACTCTCGGAGCCATTTCATTAAGGATAATCTGTTTATCCTCAGTGATAAACATTTCTATGCCTATCGAACCGACACCATCAATTATTGTTACAGCTTTACGAGCTAATTCAATAGCCTTGTTGGCAAGTTTGTCATTAATACGGGCAGGTGCACGGACAATGTGGCAAATGTGATCTTTTTGCACAGATTCAACGACCGGGTAGTTGACCATTTCGCCATCTGATCCGCGTGTTACCATGACGGCTAATTCACCAGTGAAATTGCAAAAGCCTTCAACGTACAATTCACGATTATCACCATCCAGCTTTGCCCAGGCATCATCGATATCTGCTTCAGTGTGTAGAGTGGCATTGCCTTTTCCATCATAACCATTACGTCGGGCTTTCAAGACCAATGGCCAGCCAAGTTGCTCAGCTTGTTGGCTTATTTCTTCGCGCGAATTAACCGCGGCAAAAGGTGTTACTGTAATTCCAGCATCACTTAGTGCTTGTTTCTGGATTAATTTGTCCTGCACCATGCCTATTGTTGTCGAGCCTGGATATAAACGATGTCCGGCATCTTCGAGAGCTTTCAGGCTGTTTGCATCGACAAATTCATTTTCCAGAGAAACGACATCGACTTTATCAGCGAGCTTAAGCAAATTAACCGGATCATCCCAGTCACCATAAAAAATCTCAGCAGCAAGACACGAGGCTGGCGTGTTTTCCGTTTTTTCCAGAATAACAACTTCACAGCCGAGTTCCATTGCCGGTAGCGCTGTCATTTTTGCAAGCTGACCACCGCCAACAATTCCGATTCGATGCCCACTGGCAGTATGTTTATTTACAACTTTGTTTGTAGTATTTGCCATACGTGATTATATAAGCATTTGTAAAAAAGCCGGCGAATTTAGCATAAAGCCAGAAGTAAATCTGTAGTTCTGTATATAGGCTATCTCAAATATTGTGAGAATCAGGCTTGATCTCATCTAAATTATGAATATTGGTTTATGGTTATAACCAACCAGTTTATTGGTTGGTTATAACCACATAAGCGGGTTATTGATAAGTTAAAAAATCTTAAAACAAGTAGTAAGATATTGATTTTATTAAAAATATATTAGTTTTTAAATTTTGGCACAGTCACTGCAACATATAAAACAAGACAAGTAGTTTAACTGAATTTTAACTTAACATGAGGATACGACAATGAAATGGGAAACTCCTGAATATAGTGATATACGTTTTGGTTTTGAAGTAACAATGTACATCAACAACAAGTAAGACTTCCTTCTCGAAGGCTTATAAAAGGGATCGTAAGATCCCTTTTTTTATGCGTACAGAATGTATGTCAGAAATTATGTTCCATACACCAACAAGCAGGCGCTTTAGGTGAAGTCGAGTCTGTAATTAATTCTGTGTAACTGCCTTGTTTAAATGTAATCCGTTAGTCGGTCTTCGAACTCAATAATAAACCGGTTGAGTGCGGGTTTCCAATTACGGATCGG
>Ga0214472_10003100_pt1 | contig 17663 bp, 14 predicted proteins | sample RVTome_6_FD_207662 | JGI IMG/M metagenome (GOLD analysis project Ga0214472, IMG submission 207662) | Soil microbial communities from uranium-contaminated site in the Upper Colorado River Basin, Wyoming, United States - RVT140D175 | ecosystem: Environmental > Terrestrial > Soil > Contaminated >... | reverse complement strand
GCAGCGGCGTGAGCGCCGGAATCCGCCTGCCGCGGCGCGCTAGGATCGGGTCGACAAGCGTGCGCCGGCAGGGGCCGGTGCGTCCCGGCCATCGATGGAGGCGCGCATGAGCCTGTTCCCCTGGTTCCTCTTCGTCCACGTCCTCGGCGCGATCGCGGCGTTCGGGCCGACCTTCTCGTCGTCGATCATCGGGAAGATGGGCGGCGCCGAGTCCCAGCACGCCAATTTCGCGGTGCGGGTAAACCGTGAGCTGGCCCGGCAGCGGATCCTCCCGCTGGCCGTCCTTCAGGGGATCACCGGCGTCGGCCTGATCGTTACGGGCAACGTCGACGTCATGCGCGCGGGCTGGTTGATGGTCGCGATCGTCCTCTACGCCATCGCCCTCGGGTTTGCCTTCGGCGTCCAGACGCCCACGGCCAAGAAGATCATCGAGATGACATCGACGCCGCCGCCACCGCCGCCGCCGGGCACCGCGCCGTCCGGGCCGCCGCCCGAGCTCCGCGCATTGATCGAGCGCGCCAGGCTCGGTGGGATGTTCCTCGCCGGCCTCGTGGCCGCGATCGTCTTCCTGATGGTGGTCAAGCCCTTCTGACCCTCGCGCGGCGATAATGGGCGAGAGACATCGAACGGTCGCCACCGGCCGGACAGGAGACCCGCCCATGCCGCACGTCGCCAGCTCGGCCGCCGACCTGCTCGCCCAGGTCAGCGGAGCCCTCCACCTGGAGCACGACCGGGTCGTCATCGATGACCCGGCGCGGCTTCGCGGCGACGCGATCCGGGACATCGCCTGGACCGCCGCGTTCGGCTCGGACGAAGGCGCCGTCGCGGCCGCGCAGTGGCTGGCCTGGGAGGCCTCCCAGGAAGCCGGCGCGCGCTCGGCGAGCATCCACGAGCTCTACGAGGCGCGGGCCCGTGGGGAGGTCGCGGGATTCACGGTCCCGGCGATCAACATCCGGGCGCAGACGTTCGACATGGCCCGGGTCGCATTCGAGACCGCGGCGGCCGCGGATGTCGGGGCCGTCATCCTCGAGCTCGCTCGAAGCGAGCAGACGTACACCTACCAGCGGCCGATCGACTACGCGACGGCCTGCCTCGCCGGGGCCGTGGCGGCCGGCTGGCAGGGCCCGGTCTTCCTCCAGGGCGACCATTACCAGTTCAACGCCAAGAAGTACGCCGCCGACCCGGAATCGATGACCGAGGAGATCCGGCGCGCCTGCCGGCTGGCGATCGAGGCCGGCTACCGCAACATCGACATCGACTCCTCGACCCTCGTCGACCTCTCGAAGCCGAACGTCGACGAGGAGCAGCGCGAGAACTATCTCCGGACCGCCGAGCTCACCGCCCTGATCCGAATGCTCGAGGCCGATGGCGTGACGATCAGCGTCGGTGGCGAGATCGGCGAGGTCGGGAAGCAGAACTCGACCGAGGCCGAGCTTCGGGCCTACCTCGACGGCCTTCGGCACGAGCTCGCCCGGATCGCGCCCGGCGTGATCGGGATCAGCAAGGTCAGCGTCCAGACCGGCACCTCGCACGGCGGCGTAGTGCTTCCCGACGGGACGGTCGGGAAGGTCGCCGTCGACTTCGACGTCCATCGCCGGCTCGGCGCGGTCGCCCGGGAGGAGTACAACCTCGCCGGGACCGTCCAGCACGGCGCGTCGACCCTGCCGGACGACATGTTCCACGTCTTCCGCGAGGTCGAGACTGCCGAGATCCACCTGGCGACGGGCTTCCAGAACGCGCTCTACGAGCACCCGGCCTTCCCGGCCGAGCTCCACGCGAAGGTCGAGGGCTGGTGCTTCGAGAACGCCGTCGACGAGCGCAAATCGGACCAGACCGACCAGCAGTTCGTGTACACGACCCGCAAGAAGGCGATCGGGCCGTTCAAGCGCGAGCTCTGGGACCTCGCCTCGAAGGACGAGATCCTCGCCTCACAGGCGGCCAAGATCGGGTTCCTCTTCAACGAGCTGGGAGTCGTCGGGTCGCGGGCGATGGTGGATCGCCACGTGCAGCCGGTGGAGCTGCACCGGCCGGCCCCGGCAGGGATCGCGGAGGCCGTCGCGGCAACTGTCTCGCGCTGATCGAAACCGGGCGATTCGAGCGGAATCGTCACACGGCGGCGTCGTCGGAGCGTACGCTCGCACCTGGCGTCCCGCGGGTCGGGAGGTCGGCGCGTCGGCCTCCCGGCACCTGTCCCGACGGAGCCGCCCAGGCGGCGGCGGTCGATGGAGGAGGACGGCGGCCATGACCAGCCCCGCGGTCGACGACGAGCTCCGGGACGAGCTCACCAGGGCGATGCAGCGCGTACCGGACCTCGCCGGCCGCAGCCTCACGCTCACGCCCCTCTCGGGCGGGATCACGAACCGCAACTTCCTGGTGACGGTGCCGGGCGTTCGGGACCGCTACGTCATCCGGATGGCCGGCAACGACACCCACCTCCTGGGCATCAGCCGGGAGGTCGAGCACGCGGCAACGGTCGCCGCCGCCGGCGTCGGCGTGGGACCCGAGGTCGTCGCCTTCGTCCGGCCGGAGGGGTACCTCGTCACCCGCTTCATCGAGGGCTCGCCGGTCTCCCTCGAGGCCGTCCACCGCCCGGAGACGATCCGCCGGTTCGCCGATTCGCTCCGCCGCGTCCACGACGGTCCAGCCATCCCGGGCCTCTTCGTGCCCTTCCGGATCGTCGAGGCGTACAGGGCCCTGGCCCTGGCCCGTGGCGTCCCAATTCCCGCCGAGTACGACCTGGCGATGGCGATCGCCCGTCGCATCGAGCTCGCCTTCCTGGCCTCGCCGGTCGAGCTCCGGCCGTGCCACAACGACCTCCTCAACGCCAACTTCATCGACGACGGCACGCGCATCCGGATCGTCGACTGGGAGTACGCGGGTCTGGGCGACCCGTTCTTCGACCTCGGCAACTTCTCCGTCAACCACGACCTGACCGCCGCCGAGGACGCCGTCCTCCTCGAGGCCTGGGAGGGCGCGGTCCGGCCCGGCCACGCCGCCCGGCTCTCGCTCATGCGGATCGCCTCCGATTTCCGCGAGGCGATGTGGGGTGTCCTCCAGCAGGGGATCAGCACCCTCGACGTCGACTTCGCGGCCTACGCGACGGAGCATTTCGACCGCCTCCTCGGGAACGCATCGGGGCCGGCCTTCGAGCGTCATCTGCGCGACGCGGCCGAGGGCTGAGGGCCGCCATCGGCGGGGCCGGGGAGCGGCGGGCTCAGCGGACCTCGTCGACGTCGGTCCACCACTGGCGGCGGTCGCCGACCCGGTCACGCATCCGCCAGGCGAAGGATTTCGGGACGGTGTCAATGGCCCCCTTGACGCCGGCCACGGCGGCGGCCGCCACGGCTCGCTGGTCGTCGCTCAGCTGTGGGTACGACGCGGCGAGGGCGGTGACCTTCTCGAGGTTCATCGTCAGCGTCCGCCACAGGCCCCAGTCCTCGGCGGCGAGGTCGGCGATGCGGCCGACGTCGATGGTGTCGGCGTCGCCGTGGCCGAGCGGATGGTCGAGGAGCAGGAGGATCGCGTCGACGACGTCCTTCTCGTTGAGCTTGACGATCTGGAGCTTCGAGAGGAGGAGCTCGGCGAGGGGGATCGTGGGGGCATCGGCGTCGAGCCTGCCGGCGAGCGGGATGACGTGGCAGAACTCGAGGCGGTCGTAGAAGACGTCGAGATGGACGCGGCTCAGCGGGTGGTGGAAGATCGCCCGGTGGCCCTCGGAGTTGATGTAGACGTCACGAGCCTCGATGTAGCCGAGGGCGGCGATCGCGGCCGAGACCGCCCGGGAGTCGCGCCGGTAGGCGGCGAAGTCGATGTCGGCGTACGTCCGCTCGAAGGCGGGCAGGAGCTCCCGCGCGGCCGGGCAGTGGAGGGCGACCCCGATCGAGCCGAGGACGCGGATCGGCGGGCCGGCCGCAGCCACCGCGGTCACGACGCGGTCGACCTCGCGCTCGAGGATGGCGCGGTCGATGACGACGGCGGTCTGGTCGCGGGTCATGGGCGCTGGCGGCTCCGCGGTCCGGGGACGGGGATGGCCGGATTGTAGGCGCGACGGTCGCCCGATCGGGGGACAGAGAGGCTACCGTACCCCGCAGCCGAGGCGTGGGCGGGCCGGGGGCCGCGGCTCGGGGCGGCGGCTACAGGGGCCGGGAGGAGCAGACGGAGGGCGGACTCCAGGTGGACCAGGCGCGGGTCGTCGTCATCGGTGGCGGCATCACCGGGTGCAGCGTGGCCTATCACCTGGCCGAGGCCGGGTGGACGGACGTGCTCCTGGTCGAGAAGGCCCAGCTGACGGCCGGCGCGACCTGCCAGGCCGCGGGCCTCGTCACGATGTTCAACCCGTCGAGCTCGATGATGCGGTTCCGCCGTTACAGCGTCGAGCTGTACGAGAGGCTCGGGGTCTTTGAGCGAGTCGGCAGCCTCCGGCTGGCCTCGTCGCCGGAACAGCTCCGGGAGCTGGAACGGACGGCGAGCCGGGCACGCGGCATCGGCCTGGATGCCGGCGTCATCTCGGCCGCGGCCGCGCGGGCGCTGATGCCGGCGATCGCCCCGGATTCGCTGCACGGCGCGGTCCACGTCCCGGGTGACGGCCACCTGGATCCGCACGGGGCGACCCACGCGCTTGCGGATGCGGCCCGGGCGCTCGGCGTCCGGTTCCGACTCGCCACCCGGGTGACGGGGTTCGAGCTGTCGGCCCGCCGCGAGCTCCGGCGCGTCCTCACCGACCGAGGCCCGATCGACACCGAGATCGTGGTGAATGCGGCCGGGTTGTGGGCCCCCAGGATCGCGGCGATGGTCGGGGCGTTCCTGCCCTCCACGCCGGTCGACCACCAGCACGTCGCCCTGAAGGCCGTGCCCGGCCATGAGCTGCCCCGCGACATGCCCTGCTTCCGCGACCCCGACAACCTGGTCTACGGCAAGAGCGAGCACGGCGGGATGGTCTTCGGCGGCTACGAGGCGGAGCCGCGCTCGCGCTGGGAGGACGGCGTGCCGTGGGACCACGCGGCGACGTCCCTGCCGCCCGACTGGGAGCGGTTCGGGCCGCTCATGGCCGGCGCGATCCGACGGTTCCCGTTTCTCGCCGACGCCGAGGCGATCAGGCTCGTCTGCCACCCCGACGCGATGACGCCCGACGCCGGCCCGCTGCTGGGGCCGATGCCCGGCCTCACCGGCTTCTGGGTCGCCGCAGGCCTGTCGCTCAACGGCTTCGGGGGCGGCGGCGGGATCGGGCGGGCGCTCGCCGGCTGGATCACGGCCGGCGACCCCGGCGTGGATGTCGCGCCCTACCGGGCCTGGCGGTTCGCCGGGACGTATCGAGACCCATCTTGGGCGGCGGCGCTGGCCCGGGAGACGTATGCCGACTACTACCGCCTTCGCTTCCCGTACGACGCCGACGTCGCCGGACGGCCGCGCCGGCTGTCACCGCTCCACGGCCGGCTCCAGGAGGCCGGCGCCGTCTTCGGATCGAAGGCCGGCTGGGAGCGGGCCGAACTCTGCCGGCCGGGCGAGCCGTGGCGCCGGGCCGGGCGGTCGCCGCGCGATGCCGGTTGGCGCCAGCCGGACTGGTTCGAGCGAGTAGGCGAAGAGCACCGCGCCGTCCGGGAGCGGGTGGGGATCATCGACCTCACCTCGTTCGGCAAGTTCGAGGTCCGCGGCCGGGGAGCCCTGGGGCTGCTCCAGCGGGTCGCCGCGAACGACGTCGACCGGCCGGTCGGCGTGGCCGTCTACACCCAGTTCCTCGACCGGCGCGGCGGGATCCTCGCCGACGTCACGGTCACCCGCCTGGAATCCGATCGGTTCCGTGTCCTCACCGGCGCCGGGTACCTTGCCGCGGACATGGGCTGGGTACGGGCCAACGTCGAGCCCGGCGAGGCCGTGGAGATCGGCGACGTGACCGACGATCTTGCCGTCATCGGCCTGTGGGGCCCGCTGGCCCGTGAGGTGCTCGCAGGGGCCTCCGCGGACGATGTCTCGGACGCTGCCATCCCCCTGCGGACCGTCCGCGAGATCCGGGTCGGGGAGTCCGAGGCCCGCGTCCTCGCGACCCGGATCAGCTACGCCGGCGAGCTCGGCTGGGAGCTGACGACGGCGCCCGAGGATGCCGATACCGTCTGGAGTCGCCTCACCCGGGCCGCCGAAGCGGTCGAGCGCCCCGTCGAGCCCATCGGCTACCGGGCCCTGGAGTCGCTCCGGCTCGAGAAGGGCTACCGCTACTACGGGGCGGAGCTGACCACCCAGGACTCGCCATTCGAGGCCGGGCTGGCGCCCTTCGTGCGGCTCGACAAGGGCGACTTCATCGGCCGGGCGGCGCTCCTCGCCCGACGCGAGGCCGGACCGGCAGGTCTCGCGCGTCGTCTCCGGACACTCGTCCTCGGCGGCGCCGACTGGCGGCCGATCTACGGCGGCGAGGCCGTCCGGATCGGCGGGGAGGTCGTGGAGCGGCTGCGGAGCGCGGCCTTCGGCTACACCGTCTGGGGGACCGTCGCCACGGCCTACCTGCCGGCCGACGTCCCGGAGGGTACCGCTGTCGGGGTCGACGTCTTCGACGGACGGGAGGGAGGCACGGTGGTCGCCGACGTGCTCCACGACCCGACGGGCGCCCGGATGCGGGGCTAGGATCGACCGGATGCGTCTCTTCCGGAAGGGCCAGCGCGGGACGAAGCTCTTCTACGCCACCGACGTCCACGGGTCCGAGCGGACCTGGAAGAAGTTCCTGAACGCCGGGAAGTTCTACGGGGCCGATGCCCTCGTGATGGGCGGCGACGTCATGGGCAAGCTGGCCATCCCGATCATCCGCGAGGCCAGCGGGACTCACCGGGCGACGATCCACGGGCGGATCGAGCGGGTGGATTCGGACGACGGCGTCGCGGCGCTTCGGGGACGGATCGGCGACCTCGGTTTCTACGACGTCGTCATGGACGAGGACGAGTACCGGGTCACGCAGGCCGATCCGGACGCGGTCGAGCGGCTGTTCGTACGCCTGGCGACGGAGCGCCTGGCCCGCTGGATCGACCTCGCCGAGAGCCGCCTCGCCGGGACCGGGATCAAGGTCTACGCGACGGGCGGTAACGACGACCTGACCGAGGTCATGGCGACGATGGACCGCACGGACACCCAGGCCTTCATCGCCTGCGAGGACCGGGCGGTCCCGATCGACGACGAGCACGTCATGATCTCGATGCCCTACGTCAACCCGACCCCGTGGCGGACCCCGCGCGAGGCCGACGAGCCCGAGCTTGCCGAGAGGATCGCCCGCCTGGCCGACGGATTCGCCGACCAGGCCAAGGTGATCTTCAACTTCCACGCCCCACCGATCGACTCGACCCTTGACACCTGCCCGATGCTCGATGCGTCAACGGACCCGCCAGGCCAGGTCGTGAGGGGCGGGCAACCGGTCCTCTACGGCGCGGGGAGCACATCCATCCGAGCGTCGATCGAGCGCTACCAGCCCATGCTCGGGCTGCACGGCCACATCCACGAATCGCAGGCGGCCGCGCGGCTCGGCCGGACGGTCTGCGTCAACCCCGGCAGCGAGTATGGGGAGGGGATCCTCCGCGGCTGCCTGATCACCATCGCCGACGGCAAGGTCACGAGCTACCAGATGACCGCCGGCTAGGCCCCAACGTGGGGCACACGGCCGCGACCCGGTGCCCACCGGGCGAGTCGCGGCTCGAGGGAGGTGCGAGCAGGAGGTTCGGTCCCGCGTCATGAGCGGTCCCGGAGGGGGACCGCGGTCCTTCGGTGTCCCGTATCGAGGTGATGGCATGGCGACTGCTGCAACCACAATGCCCGAGGTCTTCGTCCGGAAGTCCTCCGGCCTCGTCCGGGTGATGTCCCCGCGGTCGGCGTTCGTCTACAACGTGCTGACGATGGGGCTGATCTTCCCGTGGACGTACCTCTGGGCCCCGGGTGCGCTGCCGGGAGGGCAGCTCGTCTGGGGAATCCTCCTCGCGATGGTCCTCGAGATCCCGATCGCGCTTGCCTACGTCTGGCTCTCCACGGCGCTGCCGCGCTCCGGCGGCGACTACGTCTTCCAGAGCCGCGTGCTGGGTGGCGGCATCGGCTTCACGCTGGTCTTCTCCGGCTTCGTGATCTGGATCCTGCAATGGGTCGCCCTGTCCGGGTGGCTGCTCTCCGCGCTCGGCTTCGCGCCCCTCTTCCTGGGGCTAGGGGCGGCCACCGGGAGCACCGCGTTCGTGGACCTTGCCACGTGGTTCACGACCGCCCAGGGCGTCGTGATCACGAGCATCGCCAATGCGCTCGTGGCGATGCTGATCCTGACCTCGGGCTTCAAGAACTATGTCCGGCTCCAGCGGGTGATGTGGGTCGCGATCCTCGTCTCCTTCGCGACCATGCTCTTCGTGCTCTTCACGACCGCCACGGCCGACGTCCCGGGCCGGCTCGACGCCTTCTCGGCGGCGATCGGTGGCTCGTCCTCCTTCTACGCGGATTCGATCGCCGCGGCCCAGGCCGGCGGCGTCGAGCTCAACCCGGCCTTCAGCCTCATCGCGACGCTCCTCATCGCGCCGATCGCCTGGACCTCGCTCCAGTGGGCGACCTACTCGGCCCAGCAGAACGGCGAGATCAAGTCGGCTGGCTCGTTCCGCGACCAGCTCTTCATCATCGTCGGTTCGCTGGTCCTGACGGGCCTTCTGCTCGCGGTCCTCGCCTTCGTCCTCGAGCGGACGATCGGCACTGAGTTCCTGTACGTGGCCGGGGCCGGCTACTGGGGTGCGGCGGATGTCTCGCTCGCCGGTTCATACCTCTGGCCGAACATCATCGCGACGGCGATCGCCAGCAACCCCATCGTGACGATCCTCATCGCGGCGGGCTTCATCCTGAACGCCCACCAGATCGTCCACAACTGCTACATCGGGATGACCCGGGTCATGGTCGCGATGAGCCTCGACCGGCTGCTGCCCGAGATGGTCAGCCGCGTCTCGGAGCGGTTCCACACCCCAGTCAACGCCCACGTCATCTACTTCGTCGCGAGCCTCCCGGTGATCTGGCTCTACAACAACTTCGTCCTCACCGCCGGCGATGGCACGGAGACGACGTGGACCTCGCTGACGCTCGGCGTCACGTTCGCCTGTGGCTATGTCTTCGTCGGGACGGCGCTCGCCGGGGCACTCCTGCCCTACCGGGCCAAGGCCCTCTACGAGGCGTCACCGGGGGCGGCCTTCCGCGTCGGCGGGGTGCCATTGGTGACGATCGTGGGGATCCTCGGCACGGTCGCGGGCCTCGCCTTCCTGTACCTGTTCCTGACCGATGCCCGGCTCGGCCTCACGAGCGACCTGGCCTACCGGGTCGTGCTCGGGATCCTCATCTTCTCGGCGGGCTGGTACGTCGTGACGTACTTCGTCCGACGCTCGGGCGGGGTGAACGTCGAGTACGCCTTCAAGGAGATCCCGCCCGAGTGACCCCTCGGCGGCTCCCGAACACTCGTCGACGGCCCGGGCCTCGCCCGGGCCGTCGGATTCAGCCCTGGGTCGTCGCCGCGAGCCAGTCCTCGAAGTCCGGCTTGTGGAGCATCGCCTGGGCCCTCGCCCAGCGCTCCTCGGCCCAGCCCCAGAAATCGAAGTCGATGTCGGAGATACGGGCCTGGATGGCCGCCCAGAGGGTCCAGCCGACGTCGGACATGATCATCTGGAGGCGGCACCGGGCGAGGAGGGCGGGGGTGGCCGTGTCGAAGTACGCAGTGACGAGCTCGACCAGCCGGGCATCGTCGAAGCCGAGCTCCTGGGCCGTGTTGCCGAGCTCGAAGGTCGGGTCGTTGTTGCCGCTGTATTCGTAGTCGATGATCCACAGGCGGTCGCCGTCGTCGAGGTAGTTCTCGGCCAGGAGGTCGTTGTGGCAGGGCACTGTCGGGAGGGGCCGGGCGCGGAGAGCCGCGTCGATCCGGGGCACGGCGGGGAGGAGCTCGCGATAGCCGTCCGGGACGGGGATGCCCCGCTCGTCGATGACGCCGAGGTAGCGGCGTGACAGGCCCACCATGTCGAAGTCGTCGCGAAACCGGGGGCCGGCGTGGAGCCGGCCCAGGGCCGCCGCGATCCGGCCCGGCTGGCTGGGCGCCGCGAAGGCGCCGTTCGACATCGTCTGCGCGTCGAGCCACTCGAGGACGATGACATCCCAGCGCGCCAGGTGGTGGACGACACGCGCCCCGACGCCGGCCGCGGCCGCCGCCCGGGTGTTGTGGAGCTCGTTCGCCCGATCGACGGCGAGCAGGTCCGTTCCCGGACCCGGGATCCTCACGAAGTGGGGGACACCGTCGACCTCGACCCGGTAGTTCCGGTTGGTGAGGCCGCCCGCGATCGAGGCCACGTCGACGCGCCGCCCGGCCCAGGCCGGGATGGCGGCGACGACCTCCTCGATGGACGGTCCCGTGGATGCCCTCACGATGGGCGAGGGTACAGGAGGCGCAACCGGCCACGGCGGTCCGCTGCGCTCGCTACCCTGTGCCGATGGTCGAGCACGTCCGGGCGGTCATCATCGGCGGCGGTGTCGGCGGGACGTCGATCGCCTACCACCTGGCCGAGCTCGGCTGGACGGACGTCGTCCTCCTCGACCGGGCCGAGCTGACGTCCGGCTCGACCTTCCACTCGGCGGGGCTCGTCGGCCAGCTCCGCTCGAGCGTGACCCTGACCCGGATGATGATGTACGGGGCCGCGCTCTACCGCCGGCTCGGCGCCGAGACCGGCGTCGACGTCTCGTGGCACGAGGTGGGCTCGCTCCGACTCGCGTCGACGACGACGCGCTTCGAGGAGCTCCAGCGCCAGGCCGGCTGGGCCAGGACGTTCGGGCTGCCGCTCGAGGTCATCTCGGCGGCGGAGGCCCGCGAGCGGTTCCCGCTCATGACCCTCGACGGCGTGCTCGGGGCTGTCTGGCTGCCGACCGACGGCTGGCTCGATCCGTCGGGGCTGGCGATGGCGCTCGCGGCCGGAGCGCGGGCGCGCGGCGTCGAGATCAGGCAGCACACGCGGGTCGTCGGCATCGGCGTGGAGCGCGGGCGGGTCACCGGCGTCGAGGTCGAACGGGGCGGCGAGCGCCAGACGATCGCCGCCGACGTCGTCGTCAACGCCGGCGGGATGTTCGCCCCCGAGATCGGGCGCCTGGCCGGGGTCACCGTGCCGATCATCCCGATGGCCCACCAGTACCTCCTCACCCACGCCATCGAGGGCGTCCAGCCCGGCCTGCCCACGATGCGCGACCCCGACAACCTGTGCTACTTCCGGGAGGAGGTCGGCGGGCTGTGCATGGGCGGCTACGAGCGCGACCCGGCGCCATGGTCCCTTGACGGCGTGCCGCCGGACTTCAACCACCGCCTGCTCGACCCGGACTGGCCCCGCTTCGAATCGATCATGGAGGGCGCGATCCGGCGGGTCCCGGCGATCGCCGACGCCGGCGTGACCCGGATGATCAACGGCCCCGAGGCGTTCACCCCGGACAACGAGTTCATCCTCGGCGAGAGCGAGGTGCGGGGGTTCTTCGTGGCCGCCGGGTTCTGCGCCCACGGCATCGCCGGGACGGGCGGCATCGGGCAGCAGGTGGCCCGCTGGATCGTCGACGGCGAGCCCGACCTCGACCTCTGGAAGATGGACATCCGCCGCTTCGGGGGCCAGTACCGGAGCCAGCGGCTCACGCTCGCGCGCACGTACGAGAGCTACGCCACGTACTACGACATCCACTACCCGAACGAGGAGCGGCTCGCCGCCCGTCCGCTGCGCCTCTCGCCGGCGTACGAGGAGGTCGCCGCGCTCGGGGCGGTCTTCGGCGAGAAGTCGATGTGGGAGCGCCCCAACTGGTTCACGCCCAACGAGGCGGGGGCCGGTGTCGCCGGCCAGGCCGAGCTCGAGTCGCTCCGGCCCCGTGGCTGGGCCGGCGAACACTGGTCGCCGGCCATTGGGGCCGAGGCCCTCGCGACCCGGCGGGCGGCCGGTCTCTTCGACGAGTCGAGCTTCGCCAAGATCGAGGTCGAGGGGTCCGCTGCGGCGGCCTTCCTGCAGCGCCTCTGCGCCAACGACGTCGACCGCCCCGTCGGCTCCGTCGTCTACACCCAGATGCTCAATCGGCGAGGTGGCATCGAGTGCGACTTCACGGTCACGCGCCTTACCGAGGAGCGCTTCCTGATCGTGACCGGCACGGCCTTCGGCAACCACGACCTCGGCTGGATCCGGAAGCACCTCGGGGACACCGACGACGTGCGCGTCCGCGACATCACCTCATCCCACGCCTGCGTCGGGCTCTGGGGCCCACGGGCCCGGGACGTCCTCCAGGCGCTGACGAAGGACGACCTCTCGAACGCTGCCTTCCCGTACCTGACCGGTCGCACGATCTCGGTCGCGGAGATCGCGGTGCTCGCCCTCCGGGTGACGTACGTCGGCGAGCTGGGCTGGGAGCTCTATCCGCCGGCCGAGTACGGCCGCACGCTCTGGAAGGCCCTGTGGGCGGCCGGCCGGGAGCACGGCCTCGTCGCCGCCGGCTACCGCGCGATCGACGCCCTCCGCCTCGAGAAGGGCTACCGCGTCTGGTCGAGCGACATCACGCCGGAGGAGACGCCCTACGAGGCGGGCCTCGGGTTCGCGGTACGCCTCGACAGGGGGGTCGACTTCATCGGTCGCGAGGCGCTCGTCGCGGCCAGGGCCGCGGGCCCCCGCAAGCGGCTTCGCTGCCTCGTCCTCGATGACCCACGCTCGGTGGCGCTCGGGAACGAGCCCGTCCGCGTCGACGGGCGGATCGTGGGGCGGGTGACCAGCGGCGGCTTCGGGTTCTCGGTCGAGCGCTCGATCGCCTATGCCTACCTGCCGCCCGAGCGGGCGGCGATCGGCACCCGCGGCGAGGTCGAGGTCTTCGGCGAGTGGATCGGCTTCGAGGTCGCGCGCGAGCCCCTCTGGGATCCGGAAGGCGCGAGAATCCGGTCGTGAGCAGCACCGCATCCCCCGGCTCGGCGGTCCCCTTCGGCGCCGACTGGAGCGCCTCGCTCCGTCGCGGCAGCGACGCCGAGCTGCGCGGCTGGGTCCAGGCCGCACGCGGCTGGTGCGACGCGGCCGACGAGATCGCGATGCGTCACTTCCGGGCGAACCCGGTCACGACCCGGAAGCTCGACCGATCGTTCGTCACCGAGGCCGACACCGCCGTCGAGCGGCTCATCCGCGAGCGGATCGCCGACGCGTTCCCCGACCACGGCGTGGTGGGCGAGGAGCTCGGAGCGGACGCGGCCGGCGCGTCGGTGCGCTGGTTCGTGGACCCGATCGACGGGACCCACAACTACCTCCGGGGGGTGCCGGTCTTCGCCACGCTCCTCGGCGTCGAGCGCGACGGCGAGCTCCAGGCCGGGATCATCTCGGCGCCCGCGCTCGGCGGTCGGTGGTGGGCGTGGCGGGGCGGCGGCGCCTGGGGCGTGGAGCCCGGCGGCACGACGCGGCGACTGCTGGTCTCCGGGATCGCCGACCTGGCGGAGGCGAGCGTGTCGTTCGCGAGCGCCGCCGAGCTCGACGCCTCGGACCTGGCGCCGGGCTTCCGCGACGTCCTCGGTGCGGCGTGGCGGGACCGCGGCTACGGCGACTTCTGGGCCTACGTCCTCGTCGCCGGCGGCGCCCTGGAAGCGATGTTCGAGATCGATCTCTCGATCTGGGACGCCGCCGCGCCGGTCGTCCTCGTCGAGGAGGCCGGCGGTCGGGTGACGGACTTCGAGGGCCGCCGGGTCTTCGACTCGGGGACCACGCTCGCCACGAACGGCCTGCTCCACGAGCGGGTCCGTCGAATGCTCGTCGAGGGAACCAACGGAGGTGCGTCCCGATGACCGAGGCCATGCCCACCCCACCCGAGATGCCGCCCGCGGCCGCCTCGGAATCGAATCCCGCCCGGCGGGCCCAGTTCCTCGCCACCGAGCACTGGAGCCTCCTTGCCACAAGGGCGATGAGCTGGAACGAGTCGTTCGCCCGGACGGGGATGTTCCTCACGTCGCTGTCCACGGCCACCGTCGCGCTGGCGCTCGTCGGGTCCGCGACCGGCTTCGGGTCCGAGTTCATCGTCTTCGCCCTGATCGTCCTGGCGGTGACGCTGTTCCTCGGCGTGGCCACGTTCGTCCGCCTCGTCCAGGTGAACAACGAGGATCTCTACTGGGTCGCGGGGATGAATCGTCTCCGGGGCCAGTACGCCAGGCTCGAGCCCGGGATCGAGGACGAGTTCGTCACCGGGATCAGCCTGGATGCCCCCGGCTTCGCCCAGACCTACGCCGCGATCAACGTCACCGGCACGTCCTTCCTCCACGCCTTCGTGACGACGCCGGGCATGGTCGGGACCGTGAACTCGGTCCTTGCCGGGGTCATCGCCGGCCTCCTGACCATGCAGGCGATGCCGATGGGCCCGGCGATCGGGATCGGGCTCGTCATCATGGTTGGGGCGGCGGTGCTGTGCGTCACCTACGCCAGCCGGGACGCACAGGCGTACGCCGGCCGGATGATCCGGTTCATCGGCGACCCGACGGCGCCGCAGGAGGACAGAGGATGACCGCCGAGCAGGCACTGCCCGCGGAGCACCAACCCGTTGGCGAGGCGCCGACCATCGCCTCCACGCCGGGCGCCGGCTCCGGCTCCGGCTCGCCGATCGACGATCCCAGGGCGCTCCAGATCCTCTCGACTGAGCACTGGAGCCTCCTGACCGCCCGGTCGCTCGCCTACAACGAGGCCTTCGCCCGGGCCGGGATGTTCCTGTCGTTCCTGTCCGCGACGCTCATCGTGATCGGCCTCATGGTCGCGTCCGACGCCTTCGCCCAGGCGGTTCTGCCGGTGGCGGCATTGCTCCTCGCAGTCGACCTGTTCATCGGCCTGGCGACCATTGGCCGGCTGGCCAACGCCAGCACGGAGGAGTTCCGCGCCATCCGGGGTATGAACCGGATCCGGCATGCGTACTCGGAGATGGTCCCCGGCATCGAGGGGTACTTCGTCACGTCGATCCACGACGACGCCCGGGGCGTCCTCTCGAACTTCGGCGATCCGGACGACGCACCGTGGCTCGGAACGCTCCACGGGCTCACGACCGCGATCGGGATGCTCGTGATCATCGTCTGCGTGCTCTTCGCTGCCCTGATCGCGGTCATGGCGGCCGGGATGGGCGCGTCGGAAGGCGTGGCGATCGGCATTGGCGTCGTGAGCTTCCTGCTCCTCTTCACACTCAGCACCGTGCTCGGGGCGAAGGCCGCGACGACGACGGTCGAAGAGCCGGACGCGATGTTCCCGACGTCGCCGACGGCGCGGCCGAAGGCGTAGCCCCTGGCCGACCGGGCTGGTGCCGCGGCGCACAGGACTTTCGACCGACTCGGCGCCGCCCCGGCCCAGCCCTAGTCTGGCGACATGCGCAATCGGGGGACGCGGCTGGCCTTGCTCGGCCTGCCGCTCGTGGCCATTCTCGCGATCGTCGTGGTCCTCGCGTCGCCGAGGCCGGTCGCCGACGGGACAGCCGCGGCGACCCCGGCCGACCCCGGCGGGTCGAGCTCGGTGCCCCGGGGCATCATCGCCGTCGGGAGCACAACGCCCGGCGAGCCGACGAGGGGCGCGGAGCCGACATCCTTCGCCCCCAGCTCGGGACCCACGACCGGACCGACCGCGGACGCGTCGGGTGGGCAGTCGCCGACGCCGACCACGATTCCGTCCACCTCGAACCCCACCACGGCGTCGAGCCCTGACCCCACGGTCGCTCCGAGCCGCGCGCCGACGGCGGCGCCGACCGTCGCGCCGATACCGGCGTCGACCGCGCCGCCGACGACCACACCCACGACCCCACCCGCGACCGCCGGCCCGATCCCGCCCCTCTCGGCCTGCTCGATCTTCCCGTCGTCGAACGTCTGGAACCGCAGGGTCGACTCGCTGCCCGTCGCCGCGAACAGCGCCACGATGATCTCGGCGATCGGCCTCAACGCGTCGCTGCACCCCGACTTCAGCGACGCCGGCGGGTATGGCATCCCGCTCAACGTCGTCGGCGCCTCGACGCCGCGGTCCGCGGTGAGCTTCCAGTACGACGACGAATCCGACCATGTCGGCTACCCGATCCCGGCCTCGCCGAACATCGAGGGCGGCACCGACCGCCACCTCCTGATGATCGACACGAACGCCTGCGTCCTGTACGAGCTGTTCGCGGCGGCGCAGGGTTCCGGTGGCTGGACGGCCGGTTCGGGCGCCGTCTGGAACCTGGGCTCGAACGATCTGCGGACCGCCGGCTGGACCAGTGCGGACGCGGCCGGCCTGCCGATGTTCCCGGGCCTCGTTCGGTACTCCGAGGTCGCCGCGGGCGTCATCGCCCACGCGGTCCGCTTCACAGCGCCGCAGACCTGCGAGGGCTACGTCTACCCGGCACGCCACCAGGCCGGCGACGGGTCGTGCGACGCACTGCCGCCGATGGGCCTCCGGGTCCGACTCAAGGCGTCGGTCGACATCTCGGGCTTCGGGCCGCAGTCGCAGGTGATCCTGACCGCGCTCAAGCAGTACGGGATGCTCCTCGCCGATAACGGCTCGCCGTGGTACATCACGGGTGCCCCCGACGGCAGCTGGGACGACGACGAGTTCCACGATCTCGGCGAGATCAGCGGGAGCGACTTCGAGGTCGTCGACACGACCGGCTTCGTGAACGGGTGACGCCGCCTGCGCGGCGTCACCTGGGGCGCTCGCGCCGACCCGCGCCCGGGTGCCTCCGAGCCCAATCGCACCTCCCCGCCCGCCCGGTGCCGAAACCTCTCAGCTACGAACCCACGTGGTCCGTGGAGAGGTTTGGCCGGCCGGCGCGAGCAATGCTGACGGCGATACATCCCCAACCGTGCTCGCGCCGCGGTGCTTCGGGGAGGACGCGAACCCTGGACGGCCCGACCTGCGCTGATGAGCGCGCCGCGGACCACCGCGGTTGGTATCTGACGGAACCGGCGAGGCGCCACACGGGCCGCCAACGCCGGCCGGCTTCGTCAGGCGGCCATCGTCAGGCGGCGGCCGCGCGGGTCGCCATCTCGCTCCACGGACCGAGGAGGTCCTCGCGCTCGTCGGGCTCGATCTCGTCCCACAGGATCACGGTCGCGACGGCGAGCTCGAGCGAGGCCAGGAACCGGACCCGCTCCTCGGGCGACGACGAGTTGGCGCGCGTCAGGAGCACCGAGTGGAAGCCGCCCAGGGCGTCGGTCGCCGACCGGACGGCGAACTCCCGGAACTCCGCCAGCGCGGCCAGGACGCCGGCTCGCCGCGAACCGGGGCCGATGAGCTCCTGGATCCGGGTCAGCGCCTCGAGCCGCTCGTCGGGGTCGTGCGAGGCCGCGGCGAAGGCCGTGTAGACCTCGCTGTCGAGGCCCTGGAAGGCGGAGGCAAAGCGATCGAGCCGGCGTCGCACGGCGGCCGGCAGGAGCCCGATCTGATCTCGTCCCTCGGCGGTCATCGGCCCCAGTCTGCACGAGTCGGCCGGCGGACGCCGGTCGGGCGCCGCGGGTTCAACCGCCGGCCGCGATGACGCTCTCCTCGAGAATCGAGAGGGCGAGGTCGACCTCGTCGGCGGTCGTGACGAGCGGCGGGATCAGCCGCGAGACGTTCCCGTAGGAACCGGCCGAGAGGACGATCAGCTTCCGCGTCAGCGCCTCGGCGATGACCCGCTTCGTGAGGTCCGGGTCGGGCACCCGCCCGTCGCCTGCGCCCGGC
>Ga0214472_10003098_pt1 | contig 17674 bp, 15 predicted proteins | sample RVTome_6_FD_207662 | JGI IMG/M metagenome (GOLD analysis project Ga0214472, IMG submission 207662) | Soil microbial communities from uranium-contaminated site in the Upper Colorado River Basin, Wyoming, United States - RVT140D175 | ecosystem: Environmental > Terrestrial > Soil > Contaminated >... | reverse complement strand
ACTGGCTGGCGGGCCGATCGGCCGCAGACGGCTGAGTATTGTCCCAATGCCGCGTTTGATGTCGGCGGGGAGATTGACGGCGATGAAGGTGCGCATGGGGGGAAGTGGCTTTGCAAACCATCCAGAATTGTCCTCAGCCTCCAAGTGCGCCGCGGACCTGTCTAGAAATGAACCTGTCCAGCAGTGGGACCGCGAATGAATAACGACCTCGCCTGTTCTTGTAAACCAATCCCAAATCACACAGATGGCTGAGCATTTGATTCACTTGGCTGCTACCAAACGGTTTTTTGAGCATGGAATTGGACTTTTCTACCAGTTCAGCGACTGTGAACTCCTCGGCGGAGTTCTCCAACTCTGCAGCCACATGAAGAAGATCTCGTTGCCTGTCTGTGGCCCTTGCCCAGCGTCCTGCAAAGAAGTCTGAATCGAGTTTCCTTTCGATCTCCGAGATCGGAACTTTTGCATCCTTTCCAGAGTCCAACTGTTGGATGAAGACATCATAGACTTCCCTACAAATGAACTGGATGAAGTAGGGGTACCCACCAGAGAGTTCAGCAATCGTCTTGACAGACAGCTCATTAAACCTCACCGGGCAATTTGCTTCCTGGATCGGAATTTGAATTGCATCGAGTATGTCTTTACCCTGAAGCTTGTCCAAGAACACAATTCGAAACATTCTTTCAGAATATGTGCGTGCTTCGACAAGTTTTGGAAACAAGGTTGGAAGGCCTGTCAGGGCCAGCATGAACGGGATTTCCTTCTTTTGAATGGATTGAAACACGTCCAGTAGAGTTGAGAGGGGGTATTGATTACTCTCAGCATGATCAGCGAGATTCTGCGCCTCGTCAAAAGCAAAGATGATCCCCGAACGGGTCTGATCTTTGATACATTGCCAAGTGAATTCCAATACCGCCTTGAGTTTGTCTGAAGCCAATCCGGGGGTCCTGTCATAAAACTGAGTCAGCATCTCATAATTCATCGTTACCGGTCGCTGATCGGTACTGCTGTGGAAGCCGATATCGGCTGAAGACTCGTGCCTGATGGTGATCGATGATGTAAGCGCCGAAAGATCTGTCAACACTCGTGACGCCATGGTCCGTTCAGTCACGCTTGCTGATTCAGATAAATCCGCCCCGACCCAGAGCCACCTCTCCTGAATGGCCGTGGGTTTAAACGTCTCCAGCAGGCACGTCTTTCCTACTCCCCGCAACCCAGTCAATATGAGGTTCTGCAGAATGATATTTTGATTGAGGAGCTTCTTGAATTCCTTCTGTTCTTCCCGCCTTCCCGCCAAGTAAGGAGGCATGTGGCCTGCGCCGGGTCGAAAGGGATTCGTGAATCCCATCTTTTATCCTTTGTTATAAGTCGACGTAAATTTACTAATCTTCGGAGATAATTGTAGGGTATCGAGACACATTAAGCCAACAATAATTTATAGACTATTATAAATTTAGTAAACAATGTGATATTCAGTTAGAATCAATGAAATGTTCATAACCAATTTATCACCAATGACATACAGTACATCCATCATCCCGCGAAACGAAGAATAGACCGTGGGCATCTACATCAACCGCAGCCGCAGCAGGTTCAGCCCTGCTTGGGCAGCTCGGGCGCGGATGGCTTCGCGGTCGCCGAGGAGCTGGATGCGTTTGGTGGTGAGCGTTTCGCCTTTGATCGCGGTCGCCAGCCAGACAGTGCCGACCGGCTTGTCGGGGGTGCCGCCGTCGGGACCGGCGATCCCGGTCACCGCAATGCTGCAATCGGCGCCGCTGCGGGCGATCGCGCCTTTGGCCATGGCGGTCACGACTTCTTCGGACACTGCTCCGTGCTTGGCGATTAACTCAGGATTCACCCCGAGCATGTCGGTCTTGGCGCGGTTGTCGTAGGTCACATACCCGCCCCAGACATACGCCGACGATCCGGGGACATCGGTGAGCCGTTTGGCGATCAGGCCGCCGGTGCATGACTCGGCGAGCACGATTGTGAACCCGCGCTGCTGGAGCATCCGTCCGACGACCACTTCCAGCCCCACATCGTCTTCTGCATAGAGTGATTCGGCGACCAATGGACGCGCCGCATCGGTGAATCGCCGCAAAGTCGTTTCGGCATCGGGACCGTGCGTGGTGAATCGCAGTCGCACGCCCAATTCCGAGGGCAGGAACGCGACTTCGACCTCGGGATTGTCGGCCATGACACGGGAGAGCGTTTCATACAGCCGCGACTCGGGCCAGCCGACGGTCGACCAGGTGATCGTTTGTGAGCGGGTCTTGGCTTGCGCCGCGATGCGCGGGATGATCACATCGCGGACCATCGGCTCCATCTCGCGGGGCACACCGGGGACGGCCACAACGGTTGTCCTGCCTTCGGTCAGCACAATGCCCACCGCGGTGCCGTACTCGTTGGGGATAAACTCGGCATCATTGGGTAAAAGTGCCTGCGTGTCCAACAGCGGCGTGATCGTGCGGCCGAGTTTCTGATACCGCGCCTTGAGCGCTTCGAGAATCTCCGGATGAAAGATCAAGGGACGTTCGAAGACGTGCGACAATGCGTTCTTAGTCACGTCATCGTTGGTCGGCCCCAGGCCGCCGGACACGATCACCCAATCGGCGCGCTCGATGCACTCGCGCAATGTCGCGACGATAATCTCGTGTTGATCGGGAATCGATGTCTGCCGTGAGAGAGTCAGTCCCGCGCGCGAGAGTTCATCACCGATGAAGAGCGCGTTGCTATTGAGCGTGCGCCCGGCGAGCAGCTCAGAGCCGATGGTGAGCAGTTCGATAGTCATGCTGTGTCAAAACCACGCAGGCGTGAACAGGAAGAGCAGTCGGCAGGCGACATTGGTATACACCCCCGCCCCGATGTCGTCGGCTGTGACACCCCAGCCGCCGGTGAGCGATTCGAGGCGACGGCAGGGCCAGGGTTTGGCGACATCAAAGATGCGAAAGAGCACGAAGACCGGAATCATCATGTGCCAATGAGTCGGCAAACCGAGCAGGGCGACGAATGCGCCCGCCCATTCGTCGATGACGATGCGTCCGGAGTCGTGGCCGAACAACGGCTCGGCGCGCGCCGAGACCCAGACCGACAAGACGATCATCGCCACGGTCGAGACGATCATCAGAGCGTCATTGCCGGTGCGCAGGATCCCCCAGCCGACCAGCACCGCCGGGATCGAGCCCCAGCTTCCCGAATAGGGACGGATCATGCCGCTGCCCAGGCCGGTCGCCAGGAGCGCGACCATGGGATTGCGCGACCAGGGGCCGGGAGCGCTCTCCGACACCCGTGCAGGACTCTTCGTGACCTCGTGTGACACTAGTCCCTTTGTTGATCCGTTGGGGCACCCATTCGCTTCGCTCAGGACAAGCGGCGCGCCGTGCCCTTAATGCTGTGAGGGCACGACACGTCGTGCCCCTACAAAACCCTGCAAATCATCGTGCCGCATCCTACTTCAACACGCTCTTGACCAAGCTCAGATGACGCACGAAATAGTCGATGCCGGTGATGACCGTGACGAGCATCGTGATCGTAACCAGAATATCGAACACCAGCATCGTTCGAGTGCTCTCAAAGATCGTCCAGTGGTGTCCCAGGGGCACCAGCATCGCTTTCAAATAAACAAATAACAGGATCGCGCTGACGGTCACCATCTGCAACGCGGTTTTCAACCGCGCGCCGAACGAGGGTACGATCAGTATGCCACGATACGCCGCCAGCGAGCGAAAGCCGGTGATGAGAAACTCGCGGGCGATGATGACGATCACCATCCAGCCGCGCACGTACCCCAAACCGACCAGCGAGATCAGCGCGGTCGAGATGAGAATCTTGTCGGCCAACGGGTCCATGAACTTGCCGAATCCGGTAACCCGCCCGCTTTTGCGCGCCAGATAGCCGTCGCCCAAATCGGTCAGCGCCGCAACGACGAACACAATCAGCGATGCCAGCTTGGCACGGGTGTCGTCGATTAAGATCAGCGCCATGAAGACCGGCGCCAACGCGATGCGCAACAGCGTCAGTTTGTTGGGAAGGTTCATCGGCTCCGGCTCTGCCGCGGAAAGCTACGGTACCAGACGCCATCAACCCAAGTCAATCGAGGGGACGCTTGTCGGTTTCCTGTGGAACGTCTTGACAGTCGGGTCCCGTGCGGCCACACTCGCAGACAGATGAGCCGATCTCCGACGCCGCCGCCACGGTTTGATTGGTCCGCCGAACACGCGGGCCTGAAGCGCGAACTGTCCCGTTTTCGCTCACTGTTGGCGCGCTCGCTCCCGGCACGGGGAGCGTCGTCGCCATGGAAACGGCGCTTCGAGGAGCTGCGGCACCAGTGGGAACTGTTGGCGCAGCGCCTGGAGGGGCGTTGGGCGCGCGGTGCCGAATCGGAGATTGCGCTGGACGCCGAATTGGACGTGTCGCGACGCGAACGGCTGCAATTGCGGACGCTGGTTGAGCTGGACGAACGTTTCGATGCGGCGGAATCGGTTGAAGCGTGTCTGACGGAGACACTCCGCGCGCTGGCCCCTGTCATCGCCAACGACGGCGCGATGATGAACCTGCACGACATCGTCCCCGACGGGGGCCTGCGTGTGACCACCGCGCGTCCCGGGCGCCGGGCCTGGCCCCTGGCGTCGGATCTGGAATTGTGCGAGCATCTGCTGACGGGGGCGTCCGACGGGCGACGCATCGTCATCGAAGGGCGTCCAGTCGGTGCCGATGCGCGCGCGCACGGCCGCATGACGCATTGGCTGGCTGTGGGGATCGCGCATCGCGACAGCCACTACGGGTCGCTGGTCATGGGACGGCGCCTCGGCGCGCACCCCTTCGACGAAGATGAGATCGCCGTTGCCGAACGCATCGTTTCGCGGCTGGGACGTGCCCTGGCGTCGCGCGTCGGCGCCGGAGTGCGCGCGCTGCCCGGTATCGGCTTGCGGCCCGAGGGCTTCGATCACCTGCGGGGGGAATCGCCCGCGTTGCGGCAGGCGGTTGCACTGGCGGCACGGCTGGCGGCATCGGACGGGCCCGTTCTCTTCGAGGGGGAGATCGGCACCGGACGCGAAACGTTGGCGCGGGCGATTCATGCGCGTTCGGCCCGGGCCGGTAAACCGTTCGTGGTTCTGCGCGGCGCCGATCTGCCGCAACCGCATGTCGCGGAGCGACTCTTCGGTGTCCATCGGGTTGAACCCGATGGCACGCTCACGGATCGGCCGGGCGATCTGGAACTGGCCAAGGGCGGGTCGCTGTACATCGACGAACTGGCGGCGCTCGACAATGTGTTGCAGGTGCAACTGGTACGACTCCTCAACGAGCTGACATTCGAACGGGTCGGCGAACGCAAGGCCCGCCGCGCCGATATTCGCCTGATGCTGGCGACCACGCAGCATATCGAGGACGCGGTAACGCACGGCCGCATCCGCGAAGATCTCTTTTATCTCGTGCTGGCCGGTCGCATCGCGCTGCCGCCGTTGCGCGAACGCGCCGGCGACATCGTGGAACTGGCGCGACGATTTGCGATCGAGACGGGACATCGCGCGGGCAAGCGCATCGACGGGATCGACCAGGACACGGCAGCGCTGCTGCTGGCGGCCTCCTTTCCGGGAAACATCCGCCAACTGTCGCAGATCATCGAACGCGCGGTGTTCATGTCCGGCCGACCGTTGATCGGCGCCGGCGATCTGCCGGAAGACTTCGCCGCCGAGGTGATCGCGGCGCCCCTGGATACGTCGGACTGGATCGAACAGGCCGCGCAGGGTGTGCGCGCCTCGGTCGGCGCCGGGCGCGGCGGCGACTACGCGGCGTTTCGCCGCGTGCGCGCCTCGGTGCAGCGCGCGCTGTCGGCGGCGTTCGTCGCCTCGGTGCGCAAAGCGGTCGGACCGCAGCCGGCGCGCGCGGCACGGCACCTGGGCGTGCACCGCGCGCAATGGTGGCGTCTGATGCGCGACGCGGAGCCGGAATCGGCCGCGCCGGCACAGGGCGACGACGGCGAAGACGACAATGCACAAAAACAGTAACATCTTCGTTACTAACAGCGAAATGGCCGTTCCGCCGCTGCCCCCTATTGATTCTCCCGCCCGGCCACCCCGCTAAGGTCAAAGAGTAACACTTATGTTACAAACCAGCGTCTCGGATCACTTTTTTGCTGAAAAAAATCTTGCTGGTGTCCGATGACAGGATCATGCTGGTGGTGTCGCCCCAGTAAGTGGCGATGCGCCAACAAGATTGCCCGCTCCAGCCAAGGGGCATCGCTTGGCGGACTCCGTCATGAAGAATTCAGACCTCGGCACGGCCGACCAAATCTACCGCAGCGGGATCGAAGCGGCCCGTCAGGCCGACTCCAGAGAAGTCCCCGTTGCCACGACCGCGGCGGCCATGGTCGGAGCGGCACTGCGACGTTGGGCGGGGCCGGTCCAGGCCCTCTCCGGCGGGACGGTCTTTGAAGCAGCCGGCCGTCACGGGGTGATTGTGACATCCGCCCGGGAGCCGTTGCCACCCGACCCGACCGGGATCATGCAACGGCGCCAATGGATCAACGTGCATGTGATGAGCTTCGGGTCGCGCACGCTGCATGTGCGCACGATCGGTGCGCCGCGGCCCGGACGTGAATGAGGCAATGATCTGAGGAGATCTTAGGCAACCAACCGACGGTACACTTAGACACCGCTAAGGAGGTGAAAGCCAGATGCCAGTGAAACGCAGAAAGACCGCGAAGAAGGCGACGACGCGTAAGCGTCGCACCACGAAGAAAGCCACCGGTCGCAAGACCGCGCGCAAGGGTACCCGTAAAACCGCGAAGAAGGCGACGACGCGCAAGCGCCGCACCGCCAAGAAGGCCACCGGCCGCAAGAGCACACGCAAGACCGCTCGCAAAGCCGGAGCACGCAAGGTCGCGCGTCGCAAAACCGCACGGAAAGCGAGTTCGCGTCGCAAACAGACCATGATGATGATGTAAGTCATCGCCCCGCGCTGCGGGGTTTTCGATCAGCCGGTCCCGTGGAGGATGCCGCGGGACCGGTTCTCTATTGCAGCCGACTTTCCCTGTGACACAAGCCGCAACGTACGCGTCCTGCGACAACGGGCACGGCCCGTCGTGCCCCCACAACCGATCGGCGCCTCCCCGGTCGAGTCTGTGATGTAGTCGTACGGCGTCGACTCTCGTATCTTCCACGACGCAACATCACAGGGAGGGGACTGATGACAAATCGGCACTTTCTTGGTCTGGTGGTCGCTGTACTGGCACTGCTTGTTTCCGCTGAAGTTCACGCCGACACCGTCCGTCCGGTCTCGACGTACTCGATTGTCGCGCGCGACTCGGCCACCGGCCAGATGGGGGTGGCGGTGCAGTCGCACTGGTTTTCGGTCGGGCCGATTGTCCCCTGGGCCGAGGCGGGCGTCGGCGCGGTCGCGACCCAATCGCTGGTCAGGATCGACTACGGTCCTGACGGGCTGGATCACTTGCGCGCCGGTGAAAGTGCGGCATTGGCGCTGACCGCGATGCTGGCCGCCGATTCGGGGCGCGAGGTCCGTCAGGTGGCGATCGTCGACGCCAACGGCAACGTCGCAGTGCACACCGGCAAACGGTGCATCGCCTATGCCGGGCACATTACTGGGCGCGGCTTTTCGGTGCAGGCCAATCTGATGGCCGACTCGATCGTCCCGACGGCAATGGCACAGGCATATCGCACGGCCACGGGCTCGCTTGCAGAACGGATGCTGGCCGCGCTGGAGGCGGCCGAAGCGGTCGGCGGCGACATTCGCGGACGGCAATCAGCGGCGATCCTCGTCGTGGATGGGAAACGTCACCCGCAACGCTGGCAGGGAAAGCTGATCGAGCTGCGCGTGGAGGACCATCCTACGCCACTGGTCGAATTGCGTCGCCTCTACGATCTGCAATTGGCCTACGATTGGATGAATCGCGGCGACGTCTACGCCGAACACAGCCAATGGGATTCGGCCGCGATCGCCTATGGCAGCGCTGAGAAACTGGCGCCGCAGATCGCCGAGATTCCCTTTTGGCACGCAGTCACGCTCACCGCCGCCGGACGCATCGAAGACGCGCTGCCGGTTTTCAGGCGCATATTCGCAAGCGAATCACGCTGGGTCGAGCTGCTGCCTCGCCTAATCCCGGCGGGATTGCTGCCGGTTGATTCGACGGCGCTGGAGCGGATTCTTAAGACGGCGGGGGAGTAGGTCGGGACATGGGGAAAGCCGCCATGCGGGTTACTGGAGTGAATGTCCGCAACGGGCGGCGCCGACGTCCAGATTCAAGGTCGCTGCACCGGGCGGGCATCGGGGCAGTCCGTCCAGGCGAATTCATTCAGCAGTGCGGCAATCTTCTCCGGCTGCGGGCCGGTCATTCGGTGCAATTCGCAGATGTAATCCGTGTAGGAGTCGCCGTCCCAGGTGCAGATGATGATCCGGCAGGGATCGAAGGCAATGAACTCACACACCATGAATGTCTGCTCGGTAATCGAGGACGTATCCATTGCCCGACTGAAGGTCACTCTGATTTCTGCCAGATCTGCCGGGACGTTGACTTCGCCCGTCCCAGGTTCACGATCAACGACCGTGGGACTCTCGCACGTGTAGAATTCCCAAGTGAAAGGGGATTCCAGGGTGTCACCGAATATCGATTGAATCGCGGTCGTCAATTCCACATACACCGTTTCGGTCGAGGCATAGAGCGAATCGGGTACAAAGATGACGCTGTTCGTCATTGTATCGAATTCGAATGTACCGGTAATGCCGCCGGAGATTGACCCAGTGGCCAGGAAAGTCGTGTCGTTTAAGGTGCTCGTGTCCATCGGCATGCTGAAGGACGCTGTAATGGTCTCGTCCGACAGCACTGCCACTGCGGAATCGCCGGGCCAGATTGAATCAACGACCGGTGGATCGGCATACACTACGGCGCGACCTAAGATGACAAGCATCACTGCCATTGCCCATGTCGCCAAGCCGCTAACAGGCCTGAGTGCCCTGAAACAGCATTCCTTGCTACGCATTTGTTCCTCCTTGAATGGGTGTGCTATGGGCAGGGAGTACAGAACGCCTGGGCGGGAACTCCGTTGCGAAACGCGACATCGACCAGTGCGATCACGTCAAACACGTTCGTAACGCCGTCGCAGTTTACGTCACTGCGAACGTATGGGCATTGAGGGAAGGGGTCCGTCATCGGCGCCGCAGACCGAAACGCCACATCGACTGCCGCGACAACATCGAACACGTTGGAGAGGCCGTCACAGCCAGGATCAGCGAAACAGTGACAATAGCAATCCTCGCCAGGCGGGATGCATTCTCCCGACTCTTCACAGTTGTAACATGTATCTCCTTGGAACACTCGGAAGATGATGGCGTGATTGACAGACGCAAACTCAGACGCGCGATTCTGATCAATATCTATAGTGTACCATCGAACGAGGCTTCCGAAGTCGTCAAATCCCCAGGCACAAGTGTGAATGAACTGTCCGGTCAACAAATCCCACTCCCACTGCCGCTCCATGGGGTAGAAGTGCATAACCAACTCCTCCAGACCATCACAGTCAGTGTCCGCTGCCCAGCACGGGTGAATACCGGTCGCACCGGTCTGCTCTTGGAACGTGTGGGCGACGACAAACTCGTTGTCATCGACCGCCTCCAACAGTTGGTAGCGAAACCCGAGTTGGCTGGAGGAGTGCCCGAGCAGGGCGTATAGCTTCCCGTCCGGTTTAGGACGACAAGCTACCGCAGTGGCGTTGCCCCCCCAGGCCGTGTCGGTGATGACCCCTATGTACGAGAGTCCCGTGGCCTGCCACTCGAGGAGGCTGTAACCAAAAATGTTATTTCCCGATATGAATTCGACCCTCCCATCCTCGTCGAAGTCCCCAACGGCAGGGTACCCGGCCGCGCTGTTCGGTACCGGTATATCAGACGTCGTGACGAATGTGCCCAGTGAAGTGTCATAGTCAATTATCACGGCCCTTCCAACGCCAAAGCTGTGTGGATTGACATAGATTTCAGAGTACAGGTCCCCGTCGATCTCTGTCAGCACCGGGTTCATTTCGATATTGAATCCTGGCCACCGCCAACTCGCTCGCAGAGTCCAGTCGGGACCCGAATGTATCAGGAGCTTGTCGCCCCACTGTGAGACAAGCTCGACGCTTCCATCCAGATCGAGGTCCGCGGCGATCAGGGGGACCGCTGAGTCGATGGGGACATCTACCTCTGTGTGCGTGACCAGTGAGTCGATGTCGTGGCGGGCGATGCCACCGAGCTTGCGGATGTAGAGTTCCCAGACCTTCCGGGTGGAATCGAAATGAGGTGCAATCCTCTCCAATGTCACGGGAAAGTCGAGAATCGACGGGCAGCTCGCAGAAGTTCCGGCGGGAGTCGTTCGCACAGTGTGTGGGAAGTTCTGAATGCGTATTGGAGAATCTTGAATGGCGCACCAGTCTGGAACTATCCCGCCTTGGCAATGGGTCGGGTCACACAACGGAGTCGACCGCAAGGAAGAGATTGTCCTCACGCGCTCATCTTCTGTGCGGGCGCTCGCTCCTGATCTCGCTGATGATCCAACAGACCGACCGTTAAGGTATGCGAGCAGCGCAACCGTGAGAATCGCTGCCCACAAGCCATTGGAGTGCGAAACCTGAGGATAGTCATTCCCCGTCAACCCTATCGTGTCGGTCCGAGACGACTTCAATTACGACTCCTGGCTGTGAGGGACTCCAACCCAATATATCGGCTGATTGCGCCTATCCAAGCGGAAACCAGCCCGGGGACCATAGTCTGACAATACCTGACAATTCGGCATGGGCTGAGCACGGGCGCGGCCACATGCAGAATCCCGCCGCGCGCGGAGACTCAGAGCAGCGCGGCGGGTCCGATCGACAGGAGATTCGTTGCTGTCCTTACCGTCCCAGCAGCGCTTCCGCCTCGACGACCGCATTCATTTCGTCCATGAGGATATGGGTGAGCGCGTGGACGAAGACGGTGTTGCCTTTGACCAGCGGCAGAATCTTACGGTACGAATCCGCGGCGGCGCGTTCGGTCTTCAGGGCTTCTTCGAGCATCGTGCGGGTGTCCGTCGTGTGGACGATCGGCGCGGGATCGCGCGTCGTGACCGCTTCGCCCCCCAACTGACCGATGATGTCGCGCACTTTGGCGGCATGGCCGAATGACTCGGTCGCTTCCTCTTCGAAGTGGCTCTTGAGCGTCAGGGAATCCAATCCCTTCAGGTAAACGGCGTAGTGCGCGTACATCGCCTGCGCGCGCAGCTCCCAGCCGAGCGCTTTGTTGAGCTTGGTGATCACCTGTTTCTTACCGGCTGATGACGGGGGCATCGGAGTCTCCTCACTGCGAATCGTGGTTTGCCTGTAAAGGCGGTCCGCCACACGTGGTCTGAAAGGTCTATCGCATTGACCGCCAACGGATAGTGCCGCGGGCGATCCGGTCCTTATGGTACCTCCGTCCCGCGCTCAAAGCAACGGGGTGCGTCATGAGTCCTCGTGCGTCGGGTCGTTCCGGTGGCGGGGCGACGTTCCACACGTTGACAAAACTCCAAATCACGCTTACATTTGCAGGGCATTTATGGTCGGGGCGGTCCGGCTCCTCCTCACCACAAGTGGGCCAACCTGCAGTGCGCGTACTTTACATCAGTAACGGTATTCCCGTTCCGGACGAGAGGTCCATCATGGCGGTCTGTCCCCGATTGTTGTTGTGTGGTCTTGTTGTAGTCATCTTTGCCATTCCCGCCAATGCTGAAGTGGGGCCGTGCGACACATTGCCGCCGCGCACGGTCATCGCCTTCGACAGTATCGCGTCGTTTACCGGCTATACCGAGGGGAACGACTGCTGGGGCTGGGTGTCGCCGGGCGGCATCGAGTATGCCATCTATGGTGCGCGCGGCGGGCTGGCGTTCATCAATCTGAATACGATGCAGGAAGACGACTTTGTCTCCGGCCCCAACTGCATCTGGCGCGACATCAAGTCGTACCGCAACTATTGCTACGAAGTCACCGAGTGCGGCCCGGGGCTGAAGATCATCGACATGAGCTTTCTGCCCGACAGCGTGCACGTGGTCGGGACCTTCACCGGCGGTTCGACCCGTTCGCACAATCTCACCATCGACACGGCGAAGGGATACGCGTACCTCGTGCGTCAGAACTATTCGGGCTTCCGGGTGATCTCGCTGGCCAACCCCGAATCGCCCGCCGAATTGCCCGGGGTCAACACCGGCGATGCGCACGATGTCTATGCGCGCAACGATACGGTCTGGGCGGCCGAAGGATGGGATTCGCAGTTTTCGATCTGGGACATGAGCAACAAGTCGTCGCCGCAGATGCTGGCATTGGTCACTGTTCCGGGGCAGGGCTACCTGCACAACATCTGGCCGATGGACTACATGCCGTACGTGGTCACAACCGAGGAAACCGCCGGACACACGATCAAAATCTGGAACACCGCCGACCTGCAAGACATCTCGCTGGTCGCGCAATATCTCGCGCCGTCCGGACTGGCGCACAACGCGCACATCGTCGGCAAGTACCTCTTTCTCTCGCACTATGAGTCGGGCGTCGTCGTCGTCGATCTGACATTCCCGGAGTGCCCGGTGGAAATGGCGCGTTTCGACACATACCCCGATCGCGAGTTATCGGGCTACAACGGCTGCTGGGGAGTCTATCCGCACGCGGGCACCAATCGCATCTACGCCTCGAACATCGAAGGCAACATCATGATCTTCGAGACCGACATTCGTGTGGTCGGATTCGGCGGCGGTCCTCTGGTCGGCGCAGCGCCTTTGAGTTCGTCTTTTCTCAGCTATGCGCAGGGCGATATTGTCAGCCAGACGTGGGATTTCGGCGATGGTGCCTTCGGTAACGGCACCGTGGGGGCACACGCGTACGGGCCGGGGATCTATGACGTCGCCTTGGATGTGACGTTTCCGGAGAGCACGACCACGATCGGATACGCTCATTATGTCACGGCGCTGGCGGAATCGCTCACGGTCGAAGATGTCGCGTTGATGCCGGGCCAGGCCGGGTACTGGGAGGCCGGGCTCATCAATCACGTGCCGATTCTGGAAACGACGATACCGGTCTCGATGAGCGGTGTGCCGTCGCAGGCGGTGTTTGACTCCGTCAGCCGAGCGGGGACACGCACGGAGTACTTTGAAGTTGTGACGATTCCCTATGACAACCACGCGGGCGGGCAGGTGTATGTCCGTCTTATCGCCGATGGCGGGGGCGGTTCACCGCCCTTGGCGCCCGGAACCGGTCCGATTTTGAGGGTGTACTATCATCTGCTGCCGACGGCTTCGCCGGGGTCGGTGCTGACTCTGTCGACGGACGATTTCAGCGGTCCGGTCGGTGGTGGGATTCAACTGGATGCGAAAACGACGACCGCCGCGTTTGTTCCATCGCCCGACGGGGGCACGCTGACCGTGCTGACGCCGCCGTGCGAGTGTCCCTGCTACGGCGACCCCTCATGCAACGGCGTCGTCGATGTGTTCGACGTTGTCGAAACAGTCGATGTGGCGTTTCGCGCGGAATCGCCGCCGTTCGACTTCGGCTGTCCGTCCGCGCGCACCGATGCCGATTGTGACGGTCTGACGAACGTGTTCGATGTGGTCGCCATGGTCGACGTCGCGTTCCGCAGTGGCGATCCGCAAACGACGTTTTGCGATCCTTGTGAACTATAGACGATGTTGGACCCTGCCGACGGACTGTCGGTGATGAGAGAGGCAGTAATGCCCCGACGTTTCTTGATCCGGATGTTGTTTCTGACGATTCTGTCACCCCTGTTGTGGATGCCGACTTCGTCTGCCGTGGCGATCGATTGCGACACGCTCCCGCCGCGTCCCGTTATCCAGTTTGACAGCATTGCCTCGTTCAATTACGGCGGCGGCAACGATTGCTGGGGGTGGGTCGCACCGGACGGCACCGAGTACGCGATCTATGGTGCGAGCAACGGTTTGGCATTCATCAACGTGACCACGTTAACTCAGGCCGATTTCGTGACCGGGACATCGTGCACGTGGCGGGACATCAAGACCTACCGTCACTATTGTTACGAGGTCAGTGAGTGCGGCACAGGGTTGAAGATCATCGACATGAGCTTCTTGCCCGACAGCGTGCGCGTCGTGACCACATTCAGCCCGGGTGTCAGTTGCCACAACCTCAACATCGACACGGCGAGAGGATTTGCCTATCTGGTGAGGCCGGGATACAACGGTTTTCGCGTAATCTCACTCGCCAATCCCGAATCCCCGGCGGAGTTTTCCGGGGTCGGCACGTTCGACATGCACGACATGTACGCGCGCAACGACACGGTCTGGGCGGCAGAGGGCAACGGTCACTCGTTTTCGATTTGGGACATGACCAACAAGTCGCAACCGACGCAGATCGGCTTCGCCCTCATTCCGGGGAACGGATATGTCCACAACATCTGGCCCACGGCCGATGGACGGTATGTCGCAACCACCGAGGAGACTGCCTTCAGGACCGTCAAGATCTGGAATACCGAGAATCTGGGAAACATCAGTCTGGTTGCCGAGTATCTGGCGCCGAGCAACCTCGCGCACAACGCCCACATCGACGGGAACTACCTGTTCATTTCGCATTACCAATCGGGCGTTGCCGTCGTCGATATCCGCTATCCCGAATGCCCCGCCGAAGTGGCCCGCTTCGATACCTACAAACCCGGAGAGTCGCCGGGGTTTCAGGGATGCTGGGGTGTTTATCCGCACGCCGGTACCGGGCACATTTACGCCTCGACCATCGAGGGCAATCTGATGGTCTTCGAAACCGACATCCAAAACGTCAACTTCGCGGCGACGCCGACCATCGGCTCCGCGCCGTTGAGCGTCGATTTCACCAATCTGTCGGCAGGAACGATTCTGTCCCAGGTGTGGGACTTCGGCGACGGCGATACCTCCACCGCGTCATCTCCCACACACGTGTATCAGGCGGGCGTGTACAGTGTCCAACTGGAGATCGAGACCACAACCGGCAGCGGCCAGACGATCAAGCCAGATTTCGTGACCGCGCTGGCGGAGACAACCGTAATCGGCGATGTGTCGGGGCAGCCGACCACGCAGGTGGCCTGGGATATCGATTTGACCAATCACGTTCCCATCACCGAGTTGATCATTCCGGTCAAAGTTTCTCAGGTCCCGACGTGGGCCACGCTCGATTCGTTGTCCCGGGTCGGGACGCGCACCGCGTATTTCGAACAACAGCAGAATCTGTTCAACAACAAATTCTTCGGTGAAATGGTAGTCCGGCTCAATGCCAACAACGGCGGCGGCGCGCCGCCCCTGCCGGCGGGATCGGGGACGGTGTTGCGTGTCTGGATGACGCTGAAGTCGGTCGCCCCTGCGGGAGAAACCATTACACTGTCGAACGACGACACGCTGAGCGGGCTGACCCTCACGGGCGAGACGTTCACGACAACGTTTGCGCCCGTTGCCGATGCCGGGATCCTGACGATTTTGACGCCGCCGTGCGACTGCCCCTGCCACGCAGACCCTGTCTGCGACGCCATTTCCGATGTGTTCGACGTTGTCGCCGCCGTTGACGTCGCCTTCCGCGCGAGTCCGGGAGTGTTCGATCCGGCCTGCCCGAATGAACGGACCGATGTCACCTGCGATGGCCTCACCAATGTTTTTGATGTCATCCGATTTGTGGACGTCGCGTTTCGCAGCGTTGACCCGGCGACGGCGTTTTGCGATCCCTGTCTGCCATGAGCGACTTGTCTCGCACGCAGCAAAAGGAAACGTAAGGCTTCATTCTGCGCGACGGCCGCTTATCCGTCGCAGGGGACATTTACCCGCGTGAAATGAAACGGCGTCGACCGGAACGGTCGACGCCGCTGTTGCATTCCGGAGAGTCGTGCCGGGGGTATCAGTTGACTGTTTTCCAATTATCGAACAGCGCTTGCGAGCATGGCTGACGGCAGGGGATGAACTCGTCACGCTCCAGTGCGTACCCCCAGATGTTCAGCATGGTTGAGTCCAGCGACACGATCCCGTCGCGCGTGACCTCCTCCGGAGGCGGTGCAAACTCCGCCAGTTGATCGAAGATGCGGCTGCGCGCCTCGGGTCCGACTTCGGAGAGGAGTCGCCAGAGTGTAAACGCTTCGCAGGTTCCGGCATCGGCCAGCAGCGTATCGAGAATTGGTGCGGCATTGCCGGCATAATCGTATTTTGACAGGATCTCGCGGAATTCATCCGACGCGCCCGCCCACAATGGTGTGCCGGGGCCGTCTTGTGGGCGCGTTTCACACAACGCACCGGCGGGGACGACGACTGCGCGTCCCTTCCATTCGAGCGCGACCTCGCCGAATTCCACGCACACGTAGCCGCGACCGGTCGAATCGACGCTGAGCGTGTAGACGCATCCCAGATCGACGGCGACCGCTGAGGGCGTCTCCACGAAGAACAAACGCGGCGGCGCCCAGATCGACGCGTGCAGGGTCCCGTGGGCCAGTTGCAGTCGATGTTCCTTCGGGCCGATGTTCACCACGCGCAGACGCGAGTTCGGCTCCAGCCGCACCTTGCCGATGTCGCCGATCTCGATTAAGGCAACCGATTCCTCCATTGTCTCCAACCATTCTCCCTGACGGATGGCGGAGTGTCCGCTGACCTGCGTGAATCCTTCCCCCGCGTTCCCGGTCAGGCGTTGCACGGAGTAGTTTGCGCCCGGCCGGGACTGGCCGGCGATCCAGATCACCAATGCCGCGGCTGCCGCCAGCGGCAGGATGATCCACACCGGTGCTGAACGCCGGGGTACTGGTCGTGTCTTCGGCGTGTAACGAAAGCGGCCCAGCAACACTTCCAGTCGTTTGATATCGGGATCGGGCTGCCCCGACTTGTCCCACAAATAGTCGTTATGCTCGTTCATGGTTCACACCCAGTTTCTCGCGCAGGAGTTGCAACCCGCGGTGAAGATTGACGCGCACCGAACCGTGCGACATCCCGGTGCGCTCGGCGATCTCCGGACCGGTCAGCCCTTCGACCAGGCGGAGTGCCAGGGGTTCGCGATACGCTTCCGGCAGCGCCCGCAGGAGCGCCAAAACCCGCACTGCTTCGTGCGCGTCGGTCGAATTGTGATCGACGACCACGTCCATATCGAGTTCGTCAGTTTCGCGTCGTTTGCGATGATGATCATTGGCGCGGTTGCGCGCGATCGACAGGAGCCAGCCTCCGAACGATGCGTGGTCGCGCAGATCGCCCAGGCGGCGCATCGCACTCAAGAACACCTCCTGCATCAAATCTTCGGCGTCCGCGCGCTGCACGCGGGCCAACAGAACGCCATGGACCATCGAGGCGTAGCGTTCATACAACCGGCCGAACGCGTCACGGTCACCGGCCGCGGCGGCTGCCACCAACGCCGATTCGTCGACTGCGATGCGAACGCGCGCCTCTGCCATTCGTCGAAGGTGTCTGACCCTGAACGCGAAATCAACGGCGTTCGCCGGCATCGATTGCGCCGTAGCGGGCACGCAACCCCTCCAGGGATGTTCGACCGTCGCCGAAGACTGCGACAATGTTGCGGGCCAACGGCGTGTTGTCTTCCGTGCCCTCGATAGCACAGCGCAGGTGATCCGTGAATCGGCTCTCACGCGGGTACGCGGTGACCACGGCGCAGGCGAAGTGAAACTGCGGATCCTCGCCCAGCATGGGCTCCGCCTGACGCAGCAGGTCGTA
>Ga0214472_10003097_pt1 | contig 17682 bp, 17 predicted proteins | sample RVTome_6_FD_207662 | JGI IMG/M metagenome (GOLD analysis project Ga0214472, IMG submission 207662) | Soil microbial communities from uranium-contaminated site in the Upper Colorado River Basin, Wyoming, United States - RVT140D175 | ecosystem: Environmental > Terrestrial > Soil > Contaminated >... | reverse complement strand
GATGCAGATGCGCTCCACCAGGTTCTTGAGCTCGCGGACGTTGCCGGGCCAGTGGTAGCGGCACAGAAGATCCAGGGCGTCGCGGGAGATCTCCTTCATGCGCTTCTTGAACTCGCGGCCGAAGCGCTTGAGGAAGAAATCCAGCAGCGCCGGGATGTCTTCGCGCCGCTCCCGCAGGGGGGGGATGTGGATGGGAAAGACGTTGAGGCGGTAGTAGAGATCCTCCCGGAAGGCCTTGCCCTCGATGGCGCTCTTGAGGTCGCGGTTGGTGGCGGCGATGATGCGCACGTCGATGTCGATGTTGCGCACTCCGCCCAGGCGGCGGAAGCGGCGATCCTCCAGCACCCGCAGCAGCTTGACCTGCAGGTTCATGTCCATCTCGCCGATCTCGTCCAGGAAGATGCTGCCGCCGTTGGATTCCTCGAAGAGGCCGGTCTTGCGGGTCTTGGCGTCGGTGAAGGCCCCCTTCTCGAATCCGAAGAGCTCGCTCTCCAGCAGGTTGAAGGGCAGGCTGCCGCAGTTGATTTCGATGAAGGGCCGCGGGCTTCTGGGCGAGAGCTTGTGGATGGCCCGGGCCACCAGCTCCTTGCCCGTGCCGCTCTCGCCGGTGATGAGCACCGTGGCCGTCTCGTGCTTGGCCACCTCCCGGATCTGGCGGAAGATCTGGAGCAGCTGGGGACTGGTGCCCACCATGTCGGCGCTCCAGGCCGAATCCTTGCCCTCGCGCTGCAGGCTGCGCAGGGTGCGCTTGAGGCTCTGGGTCTCCAGGGCCAGGCGCACGATGAGGCGGATGGCGTCGGCCTTGAAGGGCTTCTTGATGTAGTCGTAGGCGCCCATCTTGAGGGCCTCCACGGCGCTCTCCACGGTGCCGTAGCCCGTGATGATGATCACCAGCACCTCGGGGTCGATCTCCCTGAGGCGCCCCAGCACCTCCAGGCCGCTGCGGGGGCCCAGGTTGAGATCCAGCAGCACCAGATCGATCTCCTCCTCCTCCACCCGGCGGATGGCCTCTTCGCCGCTCTCCGTGGAGAAGGGCCGGTAGCCGTCGGAGAGCAGGATGCGCTCCAGGTTCTCCCGGATGAAGGCCTCGTCGTCGACGATCAGGATTTTTTCCATGCTTGCCCCCGAATCTTCACTCTCAATTCCCGACCAAAACAATAAGCAAACAGGTTTTCAGCTGCAACGGGAAAATGGTCGATTTCGGCCACCTCCGGGGCGATCGAAAAGGGGAAGAGAAGAAAAGTGGCCGATTTCAGCCTTGGGCGGGGGCGGCGGGAAACCAGAGGCTGAAGCAGGCGCCCTCGCCGGGAACGCTCTGCACCTCGATGCGGCCGCCGTGCTCGGAGACGATGTTGTGGGTGATGGCGAGCCCCAGGCCCGTGCCCTCCCCCTTGGTGGTGTAGAAAGGCTCGAAGATGAGGGCCTGGCGCTCGGGGGGGATGCCCGGACCCGTATCCCGGATGCGCAGGAAGATCCCGCCCTGGGCGGGCTCCAGAAGTACCGCGAGGCTCCCTCCCGGGCCCATGACCTCCAGGGCGTTGTTGATCAGGTTGTGCAGGGCCTGCTTGAGCTTGGCCGCATCGAAGCGGATGGCGGGCAGCGCCTCCTCCACCCGCAGCTCGAACCCGATACCCGCGGCTTCGCAGCGCTTTCGGGGCAGAAAGAGCACATCGGCCAGCACCTGCTCGATGCGCCCTTCCTCGAACTGAACCTTGGATTGGGAGGAGAAGTTGAGCAGTTCGCTGACCAGCCTCTCCAGGCGCTCGATCTCCGAGAGGGCTTTTCGGATGAGCTCCTGATCCGCGGGGTCTTGCAGCAGCCGGTCGTGCAGCTCGTCCAGCAGCAGGCAGACTCCGGTGAGGGGGTTGCGGATTTCGTGGGCCAGCCCCGCCGAGAGCCTGCCCAGGGAGGCCAGGCGCTCCATGCGCGCCATGCGGCTGCGCATCTGAGCCCGCTCGGTGAGATCCTCCACCACCAGCAGCCGTCCGGCCCCGGCTCCGCCGGGAAGCGGCAGCAGGCAGAGGCGGAAGGTGAGCATGCGCCCCGCGGCCTCCATCTCCACATAGCGGCTCCAGCGGGTCGGGCGATCGCTTGCGAGCCCTTCCTCCAGGTTCCGGGCAAGCTGGGGCCGGTCGTCTCCGGCTTCGAGCCGCAGGATTTCGAGGGCCGGGCTGTTGATGCTGGTCACCCGGTTTGCCGCGTCCAGGGTAAGGATGCCGCTCTCCACGTTTTCCAGCACGGCATCCTTGAAGTTGCGCTCGCGCATCAGGCTCTGGCGGGAGCGGCGCAGGGCCTCCAGGGTGTTGGTCAGCCGGTTCCTTCGATGCTCCAGCTCCCGCGCCATGCCGTTGAAGGAATGGGCCAGCTCCTCCACCTCGTCCCCCGAGTCCACCTCGATGGGGGGCGGCCGCTTGCCCCGGGCCATCTCACGGGTGCCCAGGGTGAGCTTGAGCACGGGCTCGATGATGCCCTGGGAGAGCATGTAGGCGGAGAAGATCACCAGCACGGCGATGACGGATATGAGCATCCAGTACTCGCTGACGGAGCGGGTGATCTGGCGGCGGATGGCCTCGGAGGTCTCCAGGGCGCCGCGGTGGAACTGGGCCACCTCGGCGCCGATGGTGATGCCCCCGAAAGTCTCCCCGGCGGAGGCGGCCACCGGCCCGGGATAGCGCACGGGGGCGTAGGCCATGATCTTCTCGGAGCCGCCCACGTTGGTGACGTCGGCCACCCCGCTTCGGCCCTCCAGAACCGCCTTGGCCACCAGGGGGTAGTTGGCGTGGATGAAGCCCGCATGCAGCAGGTTGAAGGGGGGCCCCCGCCGGAGCTCCTCTTCCGTGCTGTCCTCGCGCAAGGGGGGGACGAGGCTGCCCTGCTCATCCAGCCCCCGGATATCCCAATACTTGGGATGGGTAAGAATCCAGCCCTCGGCGTCGAACATGAAGGCGTAGTTGCCGCTGTCGTAGGAGGGGAAGACGGTGAACTGCTCTTCGGTGGGCAGGATGTGCTGGGTGAAGCTCATGAGGTGACGGTGATCCAGGGAGAGCACAACGACCCCGGTGAGCGCCCCCCCCTGGTCCCGCAAGGCGGTGGCCAGCCGCAGCACCCCGGCATAGGTTTGGCCGCCGACGGCCTCTTCCGGGGTCGCGGCCCCGGCGAGCTGCTGCTCCCGGCTGAGGTGCCGGCCCACCAGGGGGGCCATGTACACAGTGCCCTCGGGCAGGGAAGCGGCCCTGGCGAAATAGTCCTCCCCGGGGTAGCGCGCCTCCTGCGGCCGGGAGAGATCGCGCAGCTCACCGGTCGCCCTGCCCCCTTCGAGGTGCAGCAGCTCCCTGCCGTCGGGGGCGACAAAGCTCAGCTCGGCATAGAGCGGGATGCTCTCGCGCACCTCGGCCGGCACCCCCGCAACCAGACGCCGCTCCCAGACCTCGCGCCGGTGAACATCGCCGAAGCGCTCCCAGGTTTCCTGCTCGGGCGGCAGCAGGCTCAGGCTGAGCAGATCCTGGACGCAGCCGGAGAGAAACCCTTCGAGCTCTGCGGCCACCATTTTTGCCCGCAGCTCCAGCCCCTGGGCGGCCTGGGTGTCCAGGGCGACGGTGGCGCTTTTGCGCAGCTCGGCTTCCACATCGAGCATGCGCCGGCTGGAGGTGATGGCGAGAAAGGCCGTGGGAATGATGGAGAGCGCCAGGAAGGCGTAGAGGATTTTTCGATGAAGACTGAGACGGAAACCGGGCATGGACCGAGCTTAGCAGAAAAGGCAAGCGCGGTGAAAGCCGGAAGGCAGCAACGAAAACCGTAGGGGCGACCCCGTGGCCGCCCGGCTTCGTTGCGGGCGGGGGCCCTGAGCATCCTGCGGCAATGCGGCGGGAAGGATCAGACGGCGGGGATGCGACGAAAATGCAGGGCCAAAGGCAGCAGGTTGCAGTGCTTCTCCAGGGCCTCCTGGCGGGTTGAGCCGTCGTTGATGATGTGATCGCCGGGAGCGAAGCTGGTCAGGGCGAAATGACGGCCGTCCTCCCGGGCGTAGACGAGAACCTCGAGGGATTCGCCAAGCACCTGAAGCACGTTTTTGTAGACCAGTTTTGAATTTTCCATACCTGCACCCGTCTCTGTTTCGGCTGACATCACATAGCGCAAACAACAAAGCAATGAACAGGCCAAGTCCCTCCGAAAGCTGCTTCGCTGCCATAAGCCCCCCGGGAAGCGGGACCAAACCATAAAAAAATCCCCCCGCAAAGCCCGGTGCGGGGGGATTCTCAATGCCGGCTCATCGCCAAATCGCCTGAAAGAACCTGAAACGGCTAAAAAAAGCTACTTGCGGCGCGTCACCACATAGTCGGCCAGCTCGAAGAGCGCCTGACGCACCTCCGAGTCGGGGAACATGGACAACCTTTCCTTGGCGGCCTCCACATGGCTTCGTGCGCGTTCGCGCGTGTGCTCGATGCCCTGATGGCGCTCGATGAGGCCGAACACCTGGGCGAAGTCCTGCTCTTCGGGCTCGTCCTTCTCGATGACGGCGGCGATGGCGGCATGCTCCTCGGGCGTGCAGCGGTTCAGGGTGTGGATGAGCGGCAGGGTGATCTTGCCTTCTTCGAGATCCTGGCCCCGGGACTTGCCGAACTCCTGCTCGTCGGCCACGTAGTCCAGGGCGTCATCCATGAGCTGAAAGGCCAGCCCCAGGTCCAGGCCGAACTCCCGGAGCGCCTCCTGCTTCTGCTTCGATACAGCGCCCAGGACGCCTCCGACCTCGCAGGCGGCGGCGATGAGCACGGCCGTCTTGCTGCGCACCACCTCCAGGTAGCGGGATTCCTCGATATCGATGTCGGCGGTGCTGATGAGCTGGAGGATCTCTCCTTCGGCCATCCGGGTGGTGGCGTCGGAGAGGATCTGGAGGATGTTGAGGTTCTCGGCCCGTACCATGATGGAGAAGGACTTGGCGAAGAGGAAATCCCCCACCAGCACCGAGGCCTCGTTGCCCCAGATGGTGTTGGCCGAAGAGTTGCCCCGGCGCACCTCGGCGCTGTCCACCACATCGTCATGAAGAAGGGTGGCGGTATGGATGAACTCCACCACGCCGGCAAGGCCGATTTGACGGTTGCCCTCGTAGCCGCAGAGCCGTGCGCAGAGCAGCAGCAACAGGGGGCGCACCCTTTTTCCGCCGCTGGCGAAGACATATTCGCCGACCTTGCGGATCAGGGGGACCGGCGAATCCAGATCGGCCAGCAGCTGCGCCTCGACGAGGGGGATGTCTGCGGAGAGTAATTTCAGCGCTTTTTCCATAGAGATAATCGGCTTCTTTCCATCGCAAAAATGGGGCTATCCTAGGGAATCGACACCGGAGTTGTCAAAAGCTTTTTCCCCCTGCAAAACTCCTGACCTCCGGGGCGCCGCTTCCGGCGGGTTCGGCGAAACATACGGAACATCTGCGAAACTTCAAGCCCCGTCGTTGCAGATGGGTATTTTCTTCGGATCCGGGACTTTTATCGCCCCGGTTACCTCATCTGGGGAAATCATCGACAATCCGGGAATCTCAGTCGACGGCAGCTTCCTCCTCCAACCCCTGGGAGCGCCCGTTCGCAGCGAAATAAGCCGGTTGCAGAGCCCCGAATTGATGACTGCCTTGGTCTCTTTTTGATTGACAACTTCGTTATTTCCATTAGACTGCCCTGAATTCATTATTTCCATTCCATGACAAGGAGCCATCCATGGAAAACCCGACCTACGATACTGCCGTCGTGCGGAGCTTCGTCAACTGGAGCATTCTCTGGGGCCTGGTCGCCATCCTGGTGGGAGTGCTCATCTCCTTCCAGATGGTCAACCCGGATCTCAACTTCGCCCCCTACCTCACCTACGGACGCCTGCGCCCCCTGCACACCAACGCCGGAATCTACGGTTGGGGCATCGGCAGCTTCATGGCCCTGTACCTCTACATGGTGCAGCGGCTGTGCCGTGCCTCCCTCTGGAGCCCGGCTCTGGCCAAGGTCCAGCTCTACCTGTTCAACGCCACCATCATCGCGGCTGCGGTGACCCTGCTGCTGGGCTTCCAGACCTCCAAGGAATACCATGAGCTGGAGTGGCCGGTGGATCTGATGGTTGCGGTGCTCTGGGTCATCTTCTCCGTCAACATCATCATGACCATCGTGAAACGCAGGGAGGAACAGATGTACATCTCCCTCTGGTTCATGCTGGCCTCCCTGGTGGGCGTGGCCATCCTCTTCCTGGTCAATGCCGCGGCAGTGCCCGTCTCCCTCTTCAAATCCTATTCCGCCTATGCGGGCACCAACGACGCCAACGTGCAGTGGTGGTTCGGGCACAACGCCGTGGCCATGGTGCTGACGGCGCCTCCCCTGGCCGTCTTCTACTACTTCCTGCCCAAGTCCACGGGGGTGCCCATCTACAGCCACCGGCTCTCCATCGTGGCGTTCTGGAGCCTCATCTTCATGTATCTCTGGACCGGAGCCCATCACCTGCTCTGGACCCCGGTGCCCGACTGGGTCCAGACCCTGGCCATGGCTTTCTCCATCATGCTCATCGCCCCCTCCTGGGGCAGCGTCTTCAACGGCTACCTCTCCATGGGCGGACAGTGGCACCAGATGAAGGAGAACTATCTGGTCAAGTTCCTCATCCTGGGCATCACCTTCTACGGCCTTCAGACCCTTCAGGGGCCGCTCCAGGCCGTGCGCTCCTTCTCGGCCTTCATTCATTACACCGACTGGGTTCCGGGCCACGTGCACATGGGAACCCTGGGCTGGGTCTCCCTGGTGCTCTTCGCCGCCATCTACTATCTCTACCCGCGGCTGTGCGACACCGAGATCCACAGCATCCCCCTGGCCAATCTGCACTTCTGGCTGGTGCTCATCGGCCAGCTCATCTACTCGGTGAGCATGTGGATCGCAGGCGTCCTCCAGGCTTCCATGTGGCACGCCATCAACCCGGACGGCTCCCTGAGCTTCACCTTCATGGATACGGTGGTGCGCCTCTATCCCTACTGGTGGGTCCGGGCTTTCAGCGGCGTCCTCTACCTGGCCGGCGTCCTGATCTTCATCTACAACCTCTACATGACGGCCAGGAAGGGTCGCGCATCCGGCGCTCCTGCCGCTCAGAACGCCTAGGAAGGGAGGGACTTTCGCCATGTGGGAAAAGAAACCGTTCTTATTTCTGATTCTGGCCACCGCCGCCATCCTGGTGGGCACCGCCATCACCATGATCCTGCCCTTCGCCTGGGTGAACACCGAAGCCGACCGCATCGCCTCGGTCAAGCCCTACACCCCGCTGGAGCAGGAGGGGCGGGACGTCTACGTCCGCGAGGGCTGCAACAACTGCCACACCCAGACCGTGCGGCCCCTGGTGGCCGAGGTGCTCCGATACGGCGATTATTCCAAGTCGGGCGAGTTCGTCTATGACCGGCCCTTCCTCTGGGGCAGCCGCCGCACCGGGCCCGATCTGGCCCGCATCGGCGGCAAGTACCCCGACGCCTGGCATTACAAGCACATGGCCGATCCCCAGTCCATGGTTCCCAAATCCAACATGCCCGATTACGACTTCCTGAGCGGCGCCAGGCTGGACCCCGATTACAGCCGCCGTAAAATGGAGGTTCTGGGCTTCCCCTATACGGAGGATCAGATCCGGGCCCTGGAGGGCAAGACGGAGATGGACGCCATGGTGGCCTATCTGCAGAAGCTGGGCAGCGACATCCCCTGGCGTCAGAGCGCCAAGACCGAGGTCCTGGGCGAGCTCGTCAATCCATCCCCCGGCGCCTCCCAGGCCGTCGCTGCGGGTAAGACGCTCTATGAGAACAATTGTTCCCAGTGTCACGGCGAGGATCTCCAGGGAGACATCGGCCCCGCCCTGGCGGGTCTCGGCATGTCGGACTCGGATCTCTTCCGACTGCTGCACGACGGCATCGAGGACGCCGGCATGCCCGCGTTTGCGGCCCTGGGCTCCGAGAAGCTCTGGCAGCTGGTCAATTTCCTCAACTACAGGAAGAGCCCCTGATGGACTGGGCCTCGATCCTATACCTGGGCACCACCCTGGGGCTCTTCGCCATCTTCGCCCTGATCCTGCTACGGACCTATCGACCCGGGAACCGCAAAAGGATGGAAGACGCCAAATACCGCATGCTTGATGAGGACGGAAGGGAATAATCGCCATGCTCGAAGAACATAAACACGAACACCCGACCCACAACTTCGACGGCATCGTCGAGAACCGGGAACGGACCCCTCCCATCTATTTCAACATCCTTTTTTACGGCCTCATCGCCTGGGGCCTGGTCTTCAGCGCCTATTTCCTGCTGAGCGGCTGGAGCAGCGAGGGGGAATTCAAGCAGGAGATGGCAGACTTCCAGCAGCAGACCCAATCAACGCCCCCCCGGGCCCAGGGCGCCGCCAGGTCGGCGGACCAGCCCGGGGCCGCCCTGGATGCCGAAGCCCTGTACCTGGAGCACTGCGCCGTCTGTCACGGGGATAAAGGCGAGGGAGGCATCGGCCCCGACCTGCGCGCCGGCGGCTTTGAGTACGGCCGCAGCCGCGAGAAGATCGCCGAATCCATCTCCCAGGGACGTCCCGGCGGCATGCCCGGCTTCGCAAGCCAGCTCTCCGCCGACAAGATTCAGGCCCTGGCAGCCTACGTCCTGGAGCTGAAATAGGCCCGGCAATCCCCGGACAGGCCATGACCCGCAACTGCACTCAGCACCGTCTCGCCCCCTGGAGGCGAAGCTTCCAGGGGGCGACCGCTCTGCTGCTGCTCGCCCTGCCCTTTATCACCCTGGACGGGCAAAGCCTGCTGCGCATCGATCTCGGGTCCTTGTCCCTCTTTTTTTTCGGCGGCCGGTTCCATATCGAAGAACTTTACCTGCTGCTGCTGGCGTTATTGTTCCTGCTGCTGCTCTTTTTGCTGAGCACTCAGATATTGGGGCGCATCTGGTGCGGCTGGGCCTGCCCCCAGACCCTCTACTCGGATCTCATCGAAGCCTTCGAGCGCCTCATCGGCCTCGTCGGCCCCAAAGGGCAGGGCCGCGCAGGCGCAAAGATACTGCTGCTTCATCTGTTCTGCCTGGGACTTGCGGTGCTGACGGCCTGCATCGCGCTCTGGTATTTCATGGCGCCTTGGCGCTTCGCCCAGGCGCTGCTGCGGGGGGAATTGCCCGCTGCCGCCTGGGGCTTTTTGGCCCTGGTGGCCCTGCCGACCTACCTGAACCTGGCCTTCATCCGCCGCCTGATGTGCCGGGAGTTCTGCCCCTACGGACGATTCCAGAGCGTCCTGGTGGATCCGGGCACCCTGGTGCTGCACCTGCCCCGGGAGCAGGCCCACCGATGCACGGGATGCCGGGCCTGCGTGCGGGCCTGCCCCATGGGCATCGACATCCGCAGAGGCTATCAGATCGAATGCATCAACTGCGGGCGCTGCCTCGATGCCTGCGCCGATCAGTTCGCCCCCCGGGGGGAGAAGGGTCTGATCCGCTACAGCTTCGGTACCGGGGGGCGGGGCTTTCGCGCCCTGCTGAACCTGCGGCTGGCACTTCTGCTGCTGGTGACCCTGGCGCTCGGGACGGGACTCTTCTACGGCGCCACCCATCGCGCCGAGGCGGACATGCAGCTGGCTCTGTCCAAGACGGCCCGAAGCCGCATCCTGCCCGGCGGCGCTCAGGCGACCTTCTTCAACGTCAGCCTGGCCAACCATACGGATGAAGTTCTCGAGGCGCGGCTCGAAGCCCAGGCAGAGAATGGTGAGCCCATCGAGCTCAAGGGCCCTGCGACGCACATCCGTTTCCGCCCCCAGGAGAGACTCAGGCTGGACGTTGCCGCCCTGAGCGAACCGGTGCAACCCGGCGACAGGCCGGAAATCGGCTTCATCCTGCGCAGCGCTTCGGGCGAGATTCTCGCCCGGGCATCCGCTAAACTGCTGCCGCCCTGAGAAGCAAAAGAGAAGGTTTCGGGCATCCTCCTCCGGGAACAGGGCCTCGCACATAAATCCGGCACGAAGAATTTCATTTTCCACCGAGGAGCGCCCATGTCCCGAACCGACTCCATCAATCTCTGGCCCGCCCTGCTGCTGACGCTGCTGATCTTTTTTCTCGTTTTCACCTTCTGGTCGGTGCAGAAGGCGGCTCGAGATGTGAGCCCCGTCACCGACCGGGACTATTACAGCCACGGCCTGCGCTATGAGGACAGTCTGCTGGAGCGGCGCGCAGCAGCCACCCTGGGCCTGCGTACCGAAACCCGGCTGGAGGGACGCATCCTGCATCTGGAGCTGCGCGACGCGCAGGGCCATCCCCTCGGCGCGGCGCAGGCAACCCTCGCGCTGCCCACCGCTTCTGCGGCGGCCTCGCAGCGGCTCGCGCTGATCGAGAAGAGCCCCGGCGACTACAGCGCGGAGCTCCCGGAGAGCCTTCGGGGACAGAACTCCCTGACCCTGGATATCCGGACTCAGGGAGCCGGCTTGCAGAAGAAGCTCCTGCTCAGTCTCTGACCATGCCTGACGCCGCCTCTCTGTGCAGCCACTGCGATCTGCCCATCCCCCAGGGTGTTCTCATCGAACATCCACAGCCGGATCGGACCCTGTCTTTTTGCTGCCGGGGCTGTCTCGGAGCCTATCTCATCATCCGTGGCGCGGGACTGGAAGCCTTCTACCGCAAACGCAGCTGGGAGCAGCCAGGCACGCCGGCCGGAGCCTTCGAGGCGTCGGCCGGCGCCGAATCCCTTGAGGGCTGCCTGAGTGCCGAAGGGACTCTGACCCGGATGGTTCTCATTGTCGAAGGCATCCGCTGCGCCTCCTGCGTCTGGCTCATCGAAAACCTGGTGCGGAAAATGGCGGGCGTCGCCTCCGCCCGCGTCAACTTCGCCACCCACCGGCTGCGCATCCTCTTCGACGGCGCGCACACCACCCCATCGGCCCTCTTCGAGTCCGTAGCCCGTCTCGGCTACCTGCCCCGCCCCTATACCAGCGACCAGCAGCGCCAGAGCGCGGAAAGCGAACGCCGGGGCCTGCTGATACGCTTCTCCGCCGCGGCCTTTCTCTCCCTGCAGCTCATGGGATACTCCTGGGCTCTCTATGCCGGCTATTTTCAGGGCATGGACCCCCAGGTGCGCCTGCTGCTTCAATGGCTGGCTGCCCTGGTGGCCACCCCGGTGATCTTCTATGCGGGCGCCCCCTTCCTCAAGGGCGCCTTTCGTTCCCTGCGCCTCGGCGCCCCCAACATGGATCTGCTCATCGCCCTGGGGGTGCTCTCGGCCTTCGGTTACAGCCTCTTCGCCCTGAGCTCGGGGGGGGAGGTTTATTTCGACAGCGCCGCCATGATCGTGACCCTCATCCTGCTGGGGCGGCTCTTCGAGACCATGGCCAGGGCCAGGGCCTCCTCGGCGGTGGACCGCCTGCTGCGACTGCGCCCGCCCTTTGCACGAAGGATAGAGACTGCCGCCGACGGCTCCCGCCGAACCATGGAGGTGCCAAGCGCAAGGGTTGCCCCCGGCGACCTCATTGCCGTGCAACCCGGGGAGACCATCCCCCTGGACGCAACGCTCGAAGACCGGGAGACGGAAGTGGATGAATCCCTGGTCAGCGGCGAGTCCCTGCCGGTGCTCAAGCAAAGGGGACAGGAAGTGCTGGCGGGAACCATGAATCTCAGCTATGCCATTGAGCTTCGCGTGCTGCGGGACAGCTCCCGGTCCTACCTCAGCCGCATGGCAGCCCTGGTGGAGGAGGCCCAGGCGCGCCGCGCCCCCATCCAGAAACAGGCCGATCGCCTCTGCGCCCTCTTCGTGCCCGCCGTCCTCTGCCTGTCCCTTGCCACCTGGCTGTACTGGGCCCTTGCGGCATCCGATGCGAGCGCCGCCTGGCTCAATGCCATCTCGGTGCTGGTGGTGGCCTGCCCCTGCGCCCTGGGGCTGGCCACGCCCACGGCGATTCTGGTGGCCAGCGGCGCCGCCGCCCGGGCAGGCATCCTGTTTCGCGGGGGAGACATCCTCGAAGCCGCCGGTAGAGTCCGCCATGTCTGTTTCGACAAGACGGGAACGCTTACCGAAGGAGCTCCCAGGGTCGTTGAGCTGGCCCCCGAGGGTATCGGCCCGCTGGAGCTGCTGACGACCGCCGGCCGCATCGAAGCAGGTTCCAGCCATCCGCTGGCCAAAGCCATCTGCTGCCGGGCTGCCGAAGATGGCATAGAGGTTTCATCCCAAGGCGGGCAGCGTACCCTGCCCGGCCTCGGCGTCGAGCTGGTTCTGGAGGGTTCGGTTCACAGGGCGGGCAACCGCCGCATGATGGAATCCGCCGGTATCGAGCTGCCTACCGCCTCTATCGGCACCCTGTCGGAAGTGCATGTCGCCAAAGACAACCGCTATCTGGGCTGCATCTTTCTCGAAGACAGCCCAAGGCCTGAGGCCGGAGCCGTCCTCGATGAACTGAGGCGTCTGGGCATAAGAACCGGCCTGCTGACGGGCGACCGCCGTGGCGTTGCCCGAAGCGTAGCGGAGAAACTTGGCCTCGACGAGTGCTCCTGGGAGCTGACGCCGGAACAAAAAGCCCTTCGCATCCGGGGGCTGAAACCGCAGGCGGCGGTCATGATGGTGGGCGACGGCATCAACGACGCTCCGGCCCTGGCCGAGGCGTCCGTCGGCTGCGCCATGGCCGGCGGCACCGACATCGCCCTGGAGAGTTCGGATCTGGTGTTGACCCGCCCCGATCTCGCCCGGCTGCCTCTGGCCATCCGGATTGCGCGGAGCTGCCTGCGCATCGTGCGCCAGAATCTGTTCTGGGCATTTTCCTACAACCTCGTCGCCATGCCCCTGGCCGCCACGGGCCATCTGGCCCCCATCCATTCGGCCATCGCCATGGTCGCCAGCTCCATCCTGGTGCTGTGCAACAGCCTGCGCCTGAAAAGCATCCCCGGAGGCACGTCTTGCTCAAATCGACCCTGATCCTGATCCTGCTCTCCCTCTTCCTGGGGCTCGGCGCCTGGCTGGTCTTCGTCTGGGCGCTGAAAAAGGGGGAATTCGACGACCCGGAAGGCCCCAAATACCGCATGCTCGATGACGACGAACCCCACCACAAGGAGGATGCAGAATGAAACTGCCCGCTGCCGTGCTATGCTTGTTGTTTTATGCCGCGCCCGCCCCGGCCGAAGAAGGACCCCCTTTTATTTTCCCGGCCCATGGCGGCGAACCGGCGCAGCTTTCGATTGCCTCCCCCCTCCTCAGCATGAAGCCGCTGCCATTCAGAATCGAACTCAAGGAGCCGGAGAACCGCCTCCGGCCCGAATCCCTGCAGTGCGAACTGGACATGCCCGCCATGCCCATGCCCGAAAACCGGGTGCAGGCCCTGCGGGCGGATCAGGCGTTTGAGGGGGAAATGGTGTTGACCATGGCAGGTGACTGGCGGATGCGCTGCGCCTCCAAGGATGAGCCCGCGTCCCGGCTCTGGCGCTTCGACATCCCCGGGGTGCGGCTGCGATGAACGGGGCACTACTGGGCGCCGCCCTGGCGGCGGGCTTTCTGAGCAGCGGACACTGCATGGGCATGTGCGGGGGCATCGTCGGCGCACTGCAACTGACGGGCACGGGAGCCGGATCCCCCTTTTTCCTTGCCCTGCTCTATAACGCAGGAAGACTGGTGACCTACGGCCTTCTGGGCGCCCTTGCAGGCGCTGCGGGTTCCGCCTTCGGGCTTGCGGACAACCTGAGGGGGGTTTCGGCGGGCCTGCTTATCGCCTCGGACTTCTTCATCCTGCTCGTCGGGCTGGGCTTTGCCGGGGTATTGCCGGGGCTCAGCCGAAAACTGGAACTCCCCGTTCCCCACCGATTCTTCGGAAGGGTCTTGTCCCGCTTGGCCCGGTTTCCCGCTCCCCTCAAGGCGTTTTTGCCCGGCGTCCTCTTCGGCCTGCTGCCCTGCGGCCTGCTCTACGCGATGCTGCTGCTGGCGTCACAGCAAACCGGCGCATTGAGCGGTGCCCTGTACATGGCGGCGTTCGGGCTGGGAACGGTACCCGCGCTGCAGCTCTTCGCCGGTGGTGCGCACTGGCTCAAACGCGGCCTTCGGGGCACCATGGCCAAAGGCGCCGGAGCGCTCATCGTACTCATCGGGGGATGGAACCTGCTGCGGCACCTTCAGATGACGGGCCTTGCCGGTTAGGTGGAAGAAGCGCTTCATTTTTACAGGCAGGAAGCCATGATGGTGGGCGCACCGAGTCCCGGTCGCACCCGGGCAGGAAGATGGTTCGAGGAGTCGTCCGTCTCGAGCGGCCGGGCAGGAATGAATCTGCGCTCGGCAGAGTCGAAGCCGTAACCGCCTGCGTCCCAGATCCCCACCACCGTATCCCAATCGAGATGAAAACCCGTCAGCTCCTCGATGGTCTCATAGGCGCCGAGCACCTCGACATCGTCAATGACATGATCCCCGTTGAGATCCGCCCAATGCCGTTCCATCACATGAGAGCGGCTGTCCCCCCCGATGCGGATTCGCCCCCCGCCGGTCACCGTCACCTGCCCCTCGAACTCCACAAGCGACTGCGCTATTGCATCTGCCGGCACTTCGACCAAATAGGAAATGAGAACCGGATTTTCCTCCGGGCGCACGATCCACCGGACCGTTCCCTTTTCATTGTCCAGGCTGGAGGGAGGGGGGCTGGATTGGACGAGTCGCCAGCCCTTGGGAAAACTCTCCTTGAGGATGTATCCCCGGGAATCTCCGCTGCCCTCAAGCCGGATACGGACCGGTATCCGGGTGCCCGGAGCGGAAAAGGGGAAAAGCAGCCGCTGGGCCCGAAGAGCGAAATTCGTCGAGGGTGCTTCTGAAGCGGCAAAGGGGAACAGGGCATAAAGCGCGAATAGCACCACACCGAAGAGCAGGGAAAGCCATCCCCATGCCCTGGGAACCCGCCGACGTTTGGGGCGCAGATGTCCCGGCGATGGAGAAACCGCCGGTCCGGATTCCGGCTGGGCCTGCCGCGAACCATTGTGCGAAACGGAGGAATCCGCCGACGCACCCTCCCCGGCAGCATCCTCCATCGCTTCGTTCCGGAGGATATTGCGCACATCGGTCTCAAGGGCCCGGGCAAGCAAAACGGCATTTTGCCGCTTGACGGAAGGATATCGGTTGTTCTCCCAACGGGAGATGGTATCCGTCGTGACGCCCACGACCTTCGCCACGTAGAGCTGGGTAAACTTTTTCTCTTCCCGGATCCTTCGGATGCAGGCACCGTCCAGACAGAGCATTTGCGGAAGAGCTTCTTTCATGACCGCCTCTGAATACTGTATACAACTTCAAATCTCACTGCGCGGAGCTTACCAAAGATTAACCATGGTTCAAAACGGTTTTTTTCCAACCCGACATAACGGCTTGCAACTATCCGTAATCACTGCCACCATACCCGACATCGACATACATTTCGATAGATGTCGAATGCGGATCCCGGACAGATCATGTAAAAGCTGAAGCGGATTTGAAGGGGCGAACGGTTCGCTCCGATCCTTAGGTACATTTCTTTTTTGTAGGAGTAGTTCGCATGAAACGTATGATCGTTGGTCTGATGGTTGTCGCCATGGTCGCTCTGGGCGCTTTCGCAGTCGTTGCCCAGGAAACCGGTCCTGAAACCATTGCATTCCCCGCCAAGATGGGTGAAGTCACTTTCCCCCACCGCTCGCACCAGAGCATGGGCATCGACTGTACCACCTGTCACCACATGGGCGCAGGCACCAAGTGCCATGACTGCCACAATCAGGACAAGGTCGTCGACGGCAAGACCGCTCCCAAATTCGTGAAAGCCGCTCACACCCTCTGCCGTGGCTGCCACGAAGAGAAGGAAGCTGCCGGCCAGCCTGCAGGCCCCACCAAGAAAAACTGCAAAGGCTGCCATTCCGGTCCCAAGAGCTGATCGCTCCTGAGACAGCCTGATTACCCTGAAGAGGGGGCCGATTCGGCCCCCTCTTCTTTTTTATTCCCGGCAAGCCTGCAACCGCTTTATCGGTCGCTCCATCCAGAGCTATAAGAAAAACTTGCTTCCCTGCCCAGGAGCTTCCCAATGAAATCCATCGTCTTAATTCTGCTCTGTGCGGCCCTTTACATTCATTCACAACCGCGGGAAGCACAGGCGAGAGAACTGGGTCCGGAAACCCTCGAATTTCAAACCTCGAAGGGCCGGGTCATCTTTCACCACCGGGAACATCAGCAGCGCAATCCGGACTGCCTGACCTGTCACCACCAGGGAGAGGGAACCCGCTGTCGCGGATGCCATGACCAGGGTGCCGTGGTCAACGGCAGGATTGCGCCGGTTTTCAGCAAGGCGGCCCATAAACGCTGCGGCGGCTGCCACGACGCCTATATGGCCCGCTCAAAACCCGCAGGCCCGGGCACGAACCATTGCACGGGCTGTCATCAGAAACCAGAGTCCCCCTGAACCCGGTTGCATCGTCTCCATTTTGGTGGGGCCCTGCCGGCCGCCCCTTGTGCACCTCGCCCTGGTCGCTCAACCAGACGAGGCATTTGAATTCATTTTCATCTGCTGTAGATTTAAGGCTTCGCTAATCATAAATACGGCTCCGGCTTTTCGCTCTTTATAGATCCGCTCTTATGACGTATAAGGAATCAGTTTGTCTGAGTGGGCAAATCAACAACATTCAAAAGGAGGTTCCACAATGAAACGTCTCAGCATCTGCCTTCTGCTTCTGGCTTTCTTCCCGGCGCTTGCCCTCGCTCAGGACAAGGGACCCGAGGTCATCAAATTCACCCCCAAGTTCGGAACCGTTACGTTCAATCACCAGGCCCATCAGGCAATCGCCTCCGACTGTGCCGCTTGCCATCACCGGACCGAAAAGATGAACTGTCACGAGTGCCACGGCAAAGGCGTTGAAATCGAAGGCAAGAAAGCCAAAAAGTTCAAGGATTCCGCCCACAAACTTTGCGCAGGCTGTCACGATCAATATGCCGAAAAAGGCCAGAAGAGCGGTCCTGGCACCAAGTCCTGCAAGGAATGTCACATCAAGCAATAGGTCGTAAATTCCGCCTGAACCCGGGATTTCGTGCCCCCTCCGGCGCCCCCTGCGACATTCGACGTCGCAGAGGGGCGCTCGGCTCCTTCTCTTTCAGCCCCGAGGTGACTGCCGTGAAACAGAAAGCCTTCCTGCGCCTGCTGGTTGTCCTGTCGGTCCTTTTTCTTGGATTCGGGATGGCCCAGGCAGAGCTCAGTTACGAGGTAGTCTCAGCCCGGAATTTTGACGAGCGCCCCCTGGCCATGCGCGCGGCCACCGACGGCAGCCGCCTTTTCGTGCTCACCCGGGACACGAAGCTGCATGTCCTTCGCAGCGACAATTCCGTGGAGGGAACTCTTGCGCTGGAACCCGGCGTCGAGAGTTTCGAGGTTCTTCCCGGCAACCGGCACCTGGCCTTGCTCAATCCGGAGCAAAAATCGCTCAAAATCGTCGAACTTGTTTTTTCCGCCCATGCGTTTTCCCTGGAAGGTTCCCCCATCAAGGGTCCCGAAGATGCGCCGGTAACCATTGTCGTCTTCGATGACTTTCAATGTCCCTACTGCGCACGGCTCGTCCCTTTGCTCGAAGAGGTGCTCGCCGCCTATCCCAAGGAAGTGCGTCTTGTCTTCAAGCACTTCCCTCTGCGCAGCCACAGCCAGGCTCGACCTGCAGCGATTGCTTCCATGGCGGCCTACCGGCAGGGACATTTCTGGCCTTATCACGAC